>Ga0208951_1000074_pt1 | contig 39364 bp, 35 predicted proteins | sample GreLakmeMI27MSRF_FD_187702 | JGI IMG/M metagenome (GOLD analysis project Ga0208951, IMG submission 187702) | Freshwater lentic microbial communities from great Laurentian Lakes, MI, USA - Great Lakes metaG MI27MSRF (SPAdes) | ecosystem: Environmental > Aquatic > Freshwater > Lake | place: Great...
ACCCAAACCTTCCCAACAGCCCCGATGCTCGGTACTGTTGGGATTTTTTATTTCTTCGTAAATTCAAGCAAGCTTGATTTACTCTTTAATAAAAAATCCTTTCAACTTCGTTGAAAGGATTTGTGGCCTCGCCAAGGATCGAACTTGGATTTGGAGTTTCGGAAACTCATGTACTATCCGTTATACTACAAGGCCCTTATACAAAATTAGTAAAATATAAACGAAAAAGGATAAACCTACGCCCGCCGACGCAAAACAGCAATTGCTGCAGGTAAAAATATACGGGTAGGCAGAGAGCGCATTATTTGAATATCCTCCCATAAGTTAGACGTATTGGAAAGGAACTTAAAAACAGTAGCCGCTTCATTTTTGGCAAATATTCTTTTAAATATTTCCGCACCTTCCATTTTGTGATAAAATAAAACATGCAATAAAACAGCATCATAAAAACGATGTCTCGTGTTATGTATATTCGTTTGTATAGCAAGCCCTTGTTCTAATTGAATAACAATATTCTTGCTTTGTTGCTGTATAAACTGAAAAGCATATCCTGTACTTGCCTTAATAGCCATACCCAATGCACCAATAGCATATATAGGCGCTTCAAAATTTGAAAAGCTTTGATGGGTCATCGGGATTGCACCTATTTCCTCATGCTCAATAGTGTAAACACTATCAGGATAATGCTTGGCCAAATAATCGTTTAACGCCAGGTCATACATGGGAATTTCTAAAATTTGATCAGAGAACAAAGTATATTCTACCAAGGCCTGCATTTCATTAATAGGCAATAAATACATAAATGCGGTTGCACTATGTTGCGGCACATTAAAGTCCATCAACCTTGCCACTTGTTGATCAAATACTGGTTGATTGAAACTAACCACTCTTCCTTTGAAATGTTGCCACAAAAAAGGAAATTTGTTAGCTGGCTGATTGATTGAATCATACTTAGTTACACTAGCTAAATTATTCATTTGAAAAGGAAGTATACTTGTAAATACCTTCTTCCCTTGGGCAAATCCCCCTTCCCATTTTACGAGCACTTCCTTATCGGTATTATCTGAAACAGTTTCCGCCATACTTGAAATTGCTGCTTCGACCCAATGAACGTTTGGCTTTAATTTGGCAGCAGTAATTACATAATTATAAAAATCAATCCCTTGTATCATTTTGTAGGAAAAAGGGGCTGTAGCTAATTCTTTTGAAAAAGAACCAGCATGAATTGAAATGGCATCCCAACGATGCTGCACCAATGACTCAAATTCATGATCACCCATTTCCCAAAAACACCAGGTACGATCATTGGTTTTGTGCAATGAATGATCAATCACTAAAATTTGCTTATTGGATAAAACAGGGGATGCTAGTAGGTAATGTAATAACGATAAACCAGCACCTCCGGCACCAGCGATAATATAATCATAGCTTGGCGCAGTAGGAAGTGATGGATTTGCATGACTCATAAATAATTATCCATTATTTTGAATTGCTTCGTCGCGTTTAACCTTATCCCAATATTTTTTTGCAACAAACAACATGCCAAAGCTTTCGCTTTCGTGTTTTTCTAAATGCTTATGATGCATTTTGTGCGCCCAACGCAAAACCTTGATATAACGAATATTAGAGCGGGTAAACCATTTGATACGTTGGTGAATGATTACCTCATGAACTACAAAATAAGCAAAGCCATACATCGCTACCCCAGCTCCTAAGCCCGCCAACCACGGTATATTTTTAAATGTGCCAAAAAATATACAAAGCATACTTGGAATCGCAAAAATTAAAAAAAATGCATCATTTTTTTCCAATATATGGCCAGTAGGTTGGTGATGATCCTCATGCAATACCCATAAAAATCCATGCATGACGTACTTATGCGTCAACCATGTAATTCCTTCCATTACTAAAAATGTCAATAACATTACAAATAAAAAAATCATAAAAATATATTTTAACTTAATAAAGAATTAGACTGATACCATGCAACCACTTTTGGAAAAGCAATTTTAAACCATACGGTGTACTTTTCGGGATATGACTGTAAGTTAACTTCTACTTCCTCTATACTTTGATAAACAAAATTAGCTACTTCTAAATGATTAGGACGCACTTCATCATCATAATTTCCAATAAAAACATGATCGAACTCGTATTCGTTTAAATTATCAGGTAATTCTGCCTGATATATAAAATCAAAAGCTTTGGAAACCTTTGTGGTAATACCCATTTCCTCCATCAACCTTCTTGCAACCGCATTTTCCAATGTTTCCCCTGGTCGTGGGTGGCTACAACAAGTATTAGTCCACAAGCCAGCACTGTGATACTTGGTTAATGCCCTTTGTTGTAATAACATTTTACCCTGTGGATTAAATAAAAAAATACTAAAAGCACGATGAAGAATAGGTTGCTTATGTGCTTCCATTTTTTCCATTACGCCAATTTCACAATCTTCCTTATCTACTAATATAACTTGCTCCACTTATTGAATTATTTAAAATAAATTTAATTGACTACGAATACTTGCCTTGGCTAAAATGAAAATTTTTCCATAATCAGGAATTCTAATTCTTGTTTTCAAAATTGAATGCGGATGTACTTTTTTTATTTTTTTAAATAAAGAATAGTAATATTTAAAAGCGACATATACACCAAAACGCGCTTTTAATGGCAACTGCTTAATACCAGCCAGGGCCATAGAAAAATCATTTTGGATATCTTCCTCAATTTTATCTTTGTCTGATTGTGAAAAATTAGAAAAATCACAATTAGGAAAATACATTCTATCCAAACCTTCAAAATCGGCTTTGATATCTCTTAAAAAATTAACTTTTTGAAATGCTGCTCCCAAACTTTTTGCCGACGGCTTTAACTCCTCAAATTGCGCTTGATTGCCCTCGCAAAATATATACAAACACATTAAGCCAACCACTTCAGCACTACCATAGATATAAGTGTTATAGGTTTGATCATCATAATGCTGTTTAGATAAATCCATCTCCATACTCAATAAAAATGCATCTAACAAGGCAGGATCAATTTTATATTTATTAAAAGTTAATTGAAATCTATGTAAAATAGGATTCATACTAATCCCCTGTGATAAAGCCTGATAAGTATCTATTTTAAATTGTTGTAAAAGGGCAACTTTATCATAATCATGAAAAGTATCTACAATTTCATCTGCAAATCGCACAAAGCCGTAAATATCGAATATAGGTTGTCTCAAATCCTTATGCAATAGCTTTATCGCAGAGGAAAAGCTTGAACTATACATTAAGGTTGTATACTTACTACTATAGGCAGTAGCTTCATCATACAATTTTAAAGTGGACATAATTGTTATAGTTTATTATATTGTTTGCATATTAAATTTGCCACTACCTCTCCGCTAATTAAACTTGGCGGCACTCCTGGACCTGGAACCGTTAATTGTCCGGTGTAATATAAGTTTTTTACTTTTTTACTTTTACAACTTGGCTTTAAAAATGCGGTTTGTAGTAACGTATTTGCCAAGCCGTAAGCATTCCCTTTAAACGAATGGTAATCATTTTTAAAGTCAGCCACCGCATAGGATCTTTTGTAAACAATAGCTTCGGTGATTGTTTGACCCCATTTTTTTTCCAATCGATCCATTAAAATGTTGAAATATTTTTCCCGAATTTCTGCCGTATCCCCTTCTAACCCAGCCGCAATAGGTATCAATAAAAATAAATTTTCACAACCCACTGGTGCTAGGCTAGCATCAGTAACTGAAGGCACACTCGCATAAAATAATGGGTTGGATGGCCACATAGGGTTATTATATATTTCATTTCCATGTACTGAAAAATCGGTATCAAAAAAAAGTGAGTGATGGGTAACCCCATTTAACTTTTTATTCAAGCCCACATAAAACAATAATGAACTTGGCGCTAATACCCTACTGTCCCAATATTTTTTTGAATAGGATTGATACTTCTTTTCTAATAAATTGGTCTCTATATGATGGTAATCGCCTGCACCAATTAATACATCAAAGGAATAAATATTTTCAATACCCGTATCATTTAATCTAGTAACAACTTTATTTGCAGTACCATTTTCTACCTCCACATGCATCACTTCCTCCCCTAGTTTAAATTGCACACCCAATGATTTGGCAACTTTGACCATGCCATCTACAATACTATACATACCATTCTGAGGATACCAAGTCCCGCCCTTAATATCTGCATAGTTCATTAAACTATATAATGCTGGTGTATTTTCGGGAAGCGCTCCTAGGAATAACACAGGAAACTCCATTAAAAACTGAATATAAGGATGCTTAAAGTAACGAGCAATGTGCGTTTTCATGGACTGAAATACATCCAACTTAAAAACACCTTTAATTAACTCATAATCAATAAACTCAGTAATGGATATACTTGGCTGGTAAACTAATTTACCAACACCCACTTCATATTTGTATTTTGCTTCAGCCAAAAACAAGTCCAATGCATTAGCCGCTCCAGGTTCAATAGATTCAAATAAATTTTTCAACGCCTCATAATTCGCAGGCAAATCCCAGGTTGCTTTTTCAAAATAAACACGATAGGAAGGATCTAATCTTTGTAATTCATAAAAGTCAGAAACTTTTTTTCCAAAGGAACCGAAATATTTTTCAAATACATCTGGCATCCAATACCAACTGGGACCCATATCAAATGTGAATCCCTCCGCTTCAAATTTTCTTGCGCGACCGCCGGGCATTTCATTTTTTTCAACAATAGTGACGGACCACCCCTTCTTTGCTAAAAAAGAAGCAGCAGATAGGCCAGCAAATCCGGCGCCAATTACTAATGCTTTATTTGAATGCGTAGTCATTTATTAATATCGCTCAATTTTTTGTTTCAAAATTTTTCGTGCAAAATGTATCCTACTTTTTATTGTGCCCAATGGTTCATTTAATGCATCTGATATTTCATTATATTTATACCCTTCAAAATACAAAGTAAATGGGGTTCTAAATAAATCAGGTAAATCATAAATCATTTTATTTACCTCTTTCAAATTTAAGTTAGTAATCCCATTATTTAACACTTTAACCCTTGTTTGATCAATCAAAAAATCATTGGGACTATTATCCAAAACAGTCGATTGCTTAGCCTTACGACGATAATCATTGATGAAAATATTACGCATGATTGTATATAACCATGCCTTAATATTCGTACCCACATTATATTTATCCTTATTGGATAATGCCCTATATAGGGTATCCTGAAATAAATCCTTTGCTGTTTCATGATCCTTGGTCAAATTAATCGCAAATGGCTTTAAAAAATCAGCATTTTCAGTAAGTAGTAATGTAAATTCTGCGGTAGACATAAAATAGTGTTTAACTTTTAAGATGTAAAGTTAAACATAAATATGAGTTGAATCCGTATTTTTGTTTAATTATTTTTAAAATATATTAAACAAAAGTTAACTAGTTGATAATTAATATTATTATATATATTAAATAACTAGTAATATTAAATATTGATAATCAATTTATTAAATAAAAAGAATCGTATAAATACTAGAATTGGGTACTTATAAAGCATGGATAACCTGTAGAACCTCTGTTAAACTTATTTTGACATTGATATTATCGGCCAACTTGCCTTTATAATCCTTTATTAACTGACCTGAAAGTAATACCGGTGTTGCATTGGTCATTTGACCTAAATGGGTAATGAAACGATCCAGTTTAAACAGTTTGGAAGGGGAGGTAATATGACAAAATATATATTCAGGCTTTTTAATACCATTTAAAAAAGCAAGATCTCTCAAGGGAACATTAGCTCCTAAATAATTTACAAAAACCCCTTGTTGTTTTAATAAAAAATAGACGAGTAATAATCCAATTTCATGGTGTTCGCCCTCTGGCATGAATAAAATCACATTGGTATCTTGATTTAAAACAGCGGGAAGCTTTTCAATCCCTAAAATTAGTTTTTGTCTTAGCAAATTCGTTGCTAAATGCTCCTGGGCCGGGTTTACATGATTGGTTATCCATAAAACACCTACCCTTTCTAAAAAAGGAAATACAATTTCAAGAACTGTTCTTTCAATCCCCTTTTGTCCAATATAAATATCTAATTGCTTTTCGAAGGAACCCATATTTAAGGAAACCATTTCCTTAATTAAACCATTGATCACCCTTTCCTTTACTGCATCTAATTGATTCAATGAAAGAATTTTTTCTTCCATTTGTTCCGGAGTCATTTTGTCAATATGAGAAATTTTAAACCCATATTTATTCAGCAAGGAAACGTTTAAAATAATCTTTAACTCACTAGCATTATAGGTGCGAATATTGGTATTCGTTCGCAAGGGCTGTAAAAAATTATAGCGCTGCTCCCATATACGAATGGTATGGGCTTTAATTCCCGAAACCTGTTCTAAATCCTTAATGGAGTAAGTTGACATACACATTAAACAATGAATTTCAAAAATTGTTCATTGTTTATATGAAAAAGCCATTTTTAATAGGACAAAGCAACTGCCTATTTGAAAAAAAGTCACTCAGACCCCCTATTAAATAATCTGTAGCCCTACTTTTTTAGGTTTCTTAAATATTCTCCATAGCCGCTTTTGGCATACTTATCAGCTAATAGCATTAATTGTGCTTTATCAATAAAGCCCATTCTAAATGCCACTTCTTCAATACAGCCTATCTTTTGGCTTTGACGTTTTTCAATCACACGAACAAACTCACAAGCATCTGCTAAGGATTCAAAAGTACCGGTATCTAACCAGGCAGTACCACGATTCATGATACCTACTTGCAACTGTTTACGCTCCAGGTATACTTTGTTTACATCTGTGATTTCATATTCGCCTCTTGGAGAAGCTGGGATATTTTTAGCAATTTCAACTACTTGATTATCATAAAAATACAAACCAGGCACTGCAAAATTTGACTTAGGTGCTGTTGGTTTTTCTTCCAATGACAGTGCATTATTATTTTCATCAAATTCCACCACTCCATAACGCTCAGGATCATTTACTTCATAAGCAAATACCGCAGCACCTTCCACATCATTAAAGGATTGTACCAACTTACTAAAGCCCGCACCGTAAAATATATTGTCTCCTAATACTAAAGCAACTTTATCCTTCCCAACAAAATCAGCACCAATGACAAAAGCTTGCGCCAATCCATTAGGGACTGCTTGCACTGCATAACTAAACTGGCAACCGATCTCAGAACCATCTCCCAATAATCTTTTAAATTGATCATTGTCCTCGGGTGTTGTAATGATTAAAACCTCCTTAATACCTGCCAACATTAATACCGACAATGGATAATAAATCATTGGCTTATCATAGATAGGCATTAATTGCTTACTAATTCCTTTGGTGATTGGATACAATCTTGTACCTGATCCACCTGCTAATATAATTCCCTTCATATACCTAATAATTTAATTTTTTGTTTGTGTTTATGTTTTCGCACATTGTGCTCAAATCATGATGTCTACTTTTTAGTTTTTTTATAAACTCGCCGCGTATGCTGCGAAGCTTCCCAATGTTTTATCTTTTTCAGAAAATATTAATTCCGACGTTGGCAACTTCCAATCAATATTTAAATCCTTATCATTATACATAATCCCTACTTCATTTCCTGGTTGATAAAATTTATCTACCTTATATAAAAAAGTAGCCGTCTCGGTTAATACCACAAACCCATGCGCAAAACCACTTGGTACAAAAAATTGTTTGTGATTATCCGCCGTTAGCTCAATCGCATAATGTTGTCCAAAGCTGGGAGAGCCTTTTCTTAAATCAACTGCGATATCCAATACGGCCCCTTCTATTACTCTTACTAATTTTGCTTGCGCCGCATCCCCTTTTTGCATGTGCAATCCGCGTAAAACACCCTTTGATGATCTTGATTGATTATCCTGCACAAAAACAATATCTAATCCGGTAGCTGCTGCGAAATCTTTTTGATTAAAAGTTTCAATAAAATAGCCCCTTGCATCACCATGAACAGTATCGTGAATAATAAAACAATCTTTTAATGGTGTATTTTCAATTTTCATGCTGAGGAATTGGCTTTATTATTAATTTTTTATTTTGGTTGATTATTTCTTTCGCGATGAACGATTACCCAATTAACGATTACTATACATATCGCTATAATAGGTTTGATAAACACCACTGGTTACATTTTCCAACCAAGGTCCATTACTTAAGTACCATTCGATGGTTTCCCCTAACCCTTGCTCAAAGGTAACTGAAGGTGACCAACCTAATTCCTTATTCAATTTAGTTGCGTCAATAGCATAACGTCGATCATGCCCTGGACGATCTTTAACATAAGTAATAAGCGCTTCGCTTTCCCCTGCCGCACGACCCAGTTTAACATCCATTTGCGCACACATTAATTTAACCAAATCAATATTGGTCCATTCATTAAATCCGCCAATATTATAAGTGTCTGCTTTTTTACCTTGATGAAAAATAATATCAATAGCACGTGCATGATCTTTTACATACAACCAATCACGCGTATACAAACCATCTCCATATACGGGTAATGATTTTTTATTGATAATATTATGTATAAATAATGGAATTAATTTTTCAGGGAAATGATTCGGTCCATAATTATTAGAACAATTTGAAATCACAATTGGCAAATGATAGGTTTCCCCATAAGCCCTAACAAAATGATCACTTGCCGCTTTACTTGCGGAGTAAGGGGAGTTAGGATCATATGCAGTGGTTTCAGTAAATAACCCCTCCTTTCCTAAACTGCCATACACTTCATCGGTAGAGACATGATAAAATAAATGATCCCTTTTTTTCTCCCAAGTTCCATCATGCGCATTTTCATAACTTAAATCTACTTTCCAAAATTCCTTTGCCGTATTTAATAAATTAACGGTACCAATCACATTGGTGTAAACAAAATCTAGTGGAGAAACAATCGATCTATCCACATGCGACTCGGCAGCCAAATGAATTACATCGGTAATAGCATGTTTTTCAAAAATTTCATTTAAAGCAGTAGCGTCTAAAATATTGGCTTTTACAAAATGATAGTTAGGCGCATTTTCAATATCCTTTAAATTTTCCAAATTACCCGCATAGGTTAGGGCATCCAAATTAAAGATTTGATAATCAGGGTATTTGGTCACCATTAAACGTACCACATGTGACCCAATAAATCCTGCACCCCCTGTGATTAATATATTTTTTTGCATCTTAATTTTGTATCTTACAAAGATATTAAAACGATGATATATATTACTAAGTAATTTATAAAACTTTAAGCTATGACCAAGGAAAGATATTATTCATTGGATGTTTTTAGAGGTGCTACCGTTGCACTCATGATTTTGGTAAATAATCCCGGTTCCTGGTCCAATACTTTTAGCCCCTTATCCCATGCCAGCTGGCATGGTTGTACACCTACCGATTTGGTTTTCCCTTTTTTCTTATTTGCCGTGGGTAATGCGATGTCATTTGTGATGCCCAAGTTGCAACAAGGAAATAGCAGCGAATTTTGGAAAAAAGTAATCAAACGAACCGCACTTATATTTTTAATAGGTCTTTTTTTAAATTGGAGTCCCTTTGTAAAATGGAGTGATGCTAGCATAGTGTTTAAACCTTGGGAAAATGTGCGCATTTTGGGGGTGTTACAAAGAATTGCTTTATGCTACTTTTTTGCATCTGTGATTATTTATTATGGAAAATCTCGGATGGCACTTTTCATTGGCATGATGATACTCGTGATATACTGGGTACTCAGTTTTGCATTAGGCGCCCCAGGTCATCCCTATAGTTTATCAGGCTATTTTGGCAATGCCATTGATTTTAATGTTTTAGGAATTTCACATATTTATAAAGGCGAAGGTGTCCCATTTGATCCAGAAGGTTTGACTAGTACCCTACCAGCAATAGTGCAAGTAATATTTGGATTTTTAGTAGGTGAGTATATTCAATTGAAAGGAAAGAATTTTGAAATGCTTGCTAAATTATTATTAACAGGTGTAGTACTAGTTTTAGTAGGGTTTATTTGGGATTTTAGTTTTCCTATTAATAAAAAAATATGGACCAGTAGTTATGTTTTTTACACCTCAGGTTTGGCCATCATTACTTTGAGCATGTTAATATATTTATTAGAATTTAATAATGCCAAAGGAAAATGGAGCCAGTTTTTTGATGTGTTTGGAAAAAATCCATTATTCATTTTCGTATTGAGTGGATTTTTACCACGCGTTTTAGCTTTATTAAGATGGGTAGATCATGTAGATGAAAAAGGCGAACCGGTATATACCAATGCATTACCTTGGTTTTACCAAAATGTATGTAAAGATATCGCAAGTGATTTACGCATCGGCTCCTTATTATACGCTTTATGTATGATTGCCTTTATGGGTGCGATAGCCTACTTGCTAGATAAAAAGAAAATTTATATCCGAGTATAATTTACTGGAACTAATTTTTAAGGAAACAAGGTTGCCGCCTTTTCAAGATTTTCAGGCTTACCTACATCCATTAAAATAGAATCACTATGGTCGTAATAACCAATCGTATTTGTAGCAGCTATTTGCAAATAAGCATCAATCAGTGAAAATTTCCCTTGCAATTGTATTGCAGTAAAAAAAGATGCATGTATTATTTGAATACCGCTAAAGGCTTTGGGAACAATGTTATTAGCATCCTCATTTAAACTTGTTTTTGCATCCGCCCATTTTTCCTCCAATGTGGTATTATTTTTCCATCCGATCAAAACCCCTTTTTGATTAAACAATAAATTACGACTCGTACTGCGATTGGTTACTGCTAAAGTGCCAATATAGTTTTCACTTCCCTCACGTAACAAATTATCAGCAGCGATCATTTTATCCAATGGTAAGGTTGTTAAAATATCCGCATTCATCACCAACCATGCAGCTTCATTCTTAAAATAATCAGCAGCAAATAAAACGCCGCCGCCTGTTTCTAAAACAGCATTTGATTCATCAGATATTGTTATAGCAGATCCCCAACCATTATTTTCTTGAACAGCACGAATAATTTGATCACTAAAATGATGCACATTCACCACTACTTCACGAATGCCGTAGGCTTGTAAGTATTCAATATTTCGCTGTAATAAAGTTTTCCCATTCACTTCGGCCAATGCCTTGGGATGATGATTGGTAAAGGGTTTTAACCTAGTACCTAACCCTGCCGCTAAAATCATTGCTCGCATAAACGAAAAATTTATTGCTAATGCTATTTAACCCAGTTTTGCTGATTGGTATGCAGTAAAATAGTTTTGACTTTGTATTTATTTTTTAAATGCCTTGCTGTTTGCTCAGCCGCATAAACACTGCGATGTTGTCCACCTGTACAACCAAAATTGATGTGTAAGGAAGCAAATCCTCGTTCTAAATAATTCTCTGTATTAATGTCAATTAAATCCCATACGCTATTTAAAAAAACATTCATCTTTGTTCTCTGTTCTAAAAAATCCTGTACTGGTTTATCAAGCCCTGATAATTTTTTATAATCATCAAACCTCCCTGGATTTAAGATGCCGCGCATATCAAAAACAAATCCACCGCCATTTTCTGAATCATCCCCTGGTATTCCTTTTTTATAACTGAAGCTATTGATGGTAACGACTAGTGGTGTTTCGGCTGTCGCTTTGGGTGGTGTAAATCTTTGGATCACTTCATCTCCAACCATCCAATGTAAAATGGACGCAAAAACCGGCGTGTCACTTGAAATCGTATTGTGCTGTAAAAAGTTTTTTATGTTTAAAAGTCCCAATGGAATACTCGTTAAAAAATGTGCTTTTCGTTCAAACAACCCTCTAAAACCATAGGCACCCATCACCTGTAATAATCTTAATAATACAAACCCATTGTATTGTTGTTTAAAAATAGTTGCATCAATTTTTTCAGGCAATAAACTTTGTACTTCACTGATATAATGATCCAATAATTTAGCCTTCCACTCCTGCGAAAGTTCGGCCTTGGCCTGCCATAATAAGGAAGCTACATCATAAGGCAAACCACCTTGCATCCCCCCCTGAAAGTCGATAAAAAATACTTCATCATTGTTCACAATAATATTACGACTTTGAAAATCCCTGAACATGAAATTTTTATAGTTACCTGCAGACAATTGATTACTTAATAACTCAAACTCATCAATTAAAGCTTGTTTGTCATAGGGGTATTGTAAAGTATCTAAAAAGTAATATTTATAATATAACAAGTCAGTTAAAATAGAATGCTTCCCAAACTCCTTGGAGGTTAAACATTTATCATAGTTCAAACCAGCACCCCCATGCACTTGCAACTTTGCCAATGCAGTCAAACTTTTTTTAAATAAGGAAAAAACATGCTCTGTTTTCCCTTGCTTTTCTAAAACATCTAATAAAGAAACCCTGCCTAAATCCTGTTGCAGATAGATTGTTTTATCTGCACTTATTGCTAATACCTTAGGAACGGGTAAGCCTTTTTCATAAAAATGATCTGCAAAATAAATAAAGGTTTCACTCTCCCTAATGTTTAAACTATAGGTAGCCATCCAACTTTGTTCTCCTTGGATGATTCTAAAATAAACACGATCACCGCCACTTTGGGGAATTTTTTCAATAGCATCCCAAGGTTGTGGATTAATCGTATTAAAAAGATTATTTATATGATTGATGACCAATTCCATAAGCTTAAAATTAGCGCTAATGCATGAAATAAATTCAATTAATTATAGGATAACTTTTGTCGGCTATAAAAAAGTACTAATTTTATTTAAAACCTACCCCCTATGATGAAAAAAAGACTCATTTTATGCTCTTTTATTTTCACTTTATTCTGCATGCCCGCTTTAGCACAAAAACAAAGTATAAAAGGATTAGTGACTGATAACAAAGGAATTGCTTTAGAAGGTGTTACAGTAAAAAACACTGCAACAAAATCCGTAACTAACTCCAACAAAAATGGCAGCTTTACCATTAGTGCCAGTAACAATGAAATGCTATCATTTAGTTTTGTTGGATTTGAGACTACAACTGTAAAATATACTGGTGGCGAGTTGAAAATATCATTAACCCCAATTACCAATGAATTACAAGAGGTTATTTTAGTGGGAAGTAGAGGTCTTGGTCGTGTTAAAACTGAATCGCCTGTTCCAGTGGATTTAATAAAAATATCAGAAGTTGGTTTGAATACGGCAAGAATGGATTTAACCTCAACATTAAATTTTGTAGCGCCTTCATTTAACTATAATAAACAATCAGGTTCAGACGGCGCCGATCACGTTGATATTGGAACTTTAAGAGGTTTAGGGCCTGATCAAACCTTGGTATTGATCAATGGCAAACGTCGTCACAGCACAGCTTTAGTAGGCTTGTTTGGAACCAGAGGCCGTGGTGGATCAGGTGTTGATTTAAATGGCTTCCCTATGTCATCTGTAGATAGAATTGAAATTTTAAGAGATGGCGCTTCCGCACAATATGGTTCTGATGCCATTGCTGGCGTAATGAATATTGTATTAAGAAAAAATACGGGCGAGTGGAATATCTCTACTGGACTTGCAGGCTATTATGATAAAAAATTCAACACTTACCAGTTCAAAGACAATAAAGATTTTTTAACACAGGCACCTATTGATGGTGTTACAAAATCAATTTCGGCGAATAGAGGATTTAATTTAGGAAAAAAAGGAGGCTTCATAAATGTTTCATTTGATTTATTAGACCAAGGAAAAACTTTCCGTCAAGCAGCTTCTTCAGACATTGCCGATAAAGATGGTTTACCTACTAATACTTGGAGACAAGGTTTTGGCGACGGATCCATGAAGTCCTATGGTACGATGTTTAATTTAGAATTACCCTTAGGTGATGATATTAAATTTTATGCTTTTGGTAGCATGAATAATAAAAGTTCTGATGCCTACGCTTATACAAGAAACTGGTCTGCAAGACCCACCCGTTTCCCAATTAATAACAAAGGACAATTAATTTTTGTCCCTAGTATTATGTTTGCTTCAGGATCAGGAGATACTAGTTATAATCCACATATTCAAGCGGAAATTCAAGATTTATCCATGGTTACTGGCTTTTCTAAAACAAGTAAAAATGGGTGGGACTGGGATTTTAGTAATGCTTTCGGAAATAATAACTTTCATTATTTTGGAGATGGCACTTTTAACGCATCCAATATTGGCAACATCACACAAACACATTTTGACGATGGTGGATTTAATTTTTTACAAAACACCACGAACTTAGATTTATCAAAGCAATTTGGGAAAGTGAATCAAGGTGGTATTAAAGTTTCCTATGGAGCGGAACTTAGATTTGAAGAGTACAGTATTTTTAAGGGCGAAGTAAACTCCTACAAAGCTTATAGTAATAATTTAGGTTTGGAGCAAGCCCCAGGCGCACAAGGCTTCCCTGGCTTTAGTCCTGATGATGAAATAAAAGCCAACAGAATTGTGACTGGATTGTATACCGACTTGGAATACACGCCAATGGAGGCATTATTAATTACAGGTGCAGTTAGGGCCGAAAATTATTCCGACTTTGGATCTGTAGCCACTTTTAAATCTTCTGCAAGATTAAAAGTGACCGACAACTTCAATGTAAGAGGATCATTTAGTACAGGATATCGTGCACCTTCCTTACAACAAAAATATTTTAGTAATACCCTTACTTCATTTTCTAATGGGGGACTCGTACAATCAAGAGTTGCGCGCAATGATGATGCGATCAGTAAGCTAGCAGGTATTCCTTCTTTGCAACAAGAAACTTCTACTAACATGAGTGTAGGTTTTTCATGGAAACCTGCCAAAGGCTTAACGGTTACTGTAGATGGCTATAATATTAAAATGAAGGACCGCGTGGTATTATCTGGTTTGTTTGGTGCTAACGATGCTAGTTTACCCGTTGCCTTAACGAGTAAATTAAAAAGTATGGGCGTAGCCACTGCACAATTTTTTGCAAATGCAGTGAACACCACCAACAGTGGCGTAGATGTTGTGATTGACTATCAAAAGAAAATTTCAAGTACGGAGCGCTACAAATTTTTATTTGTTGCGAATGTGCAAAGCATCGATATAGATGATATACATGTACCTGCTGCACTAAGCACTACAGCATATAATGCAAACACTTTCTTTAACGATCGTGAAAAATTCTTCTTAAAAGCATCTGCACCAAAGTCTAAATTTTCTGCAAGCTTTGACTACACTAAAAATAAAATTAGCCTAGGTACAAGAGTCACTTACTTTGGTGATGTAACTTTAACTGGATTTGGTTATAATGGAGATGGTATTGATCCTCAAGTGCCAACAGACTTGGATGACACCAAATTTGTACCTGAACATTTTAACTATTCGGGTAAATTTTCAACAGATGTATACATGAATGTTCAGTTAAATAAAAAAACATCTTGGATTTTAGGTGCTGATAATATATTTAATGTACACCCTAATTTTGCCGTGAATCCACAAGCTAAATGGTGGGCGGGCGATAATGAAACCGGCGGTCCATGGGATGGCGTTCAAATGGGCTACAACGGATTAAGAATATTCAGCAAACTAGTTTTTAAATTTTAATACTACCAATTAAATAACTTCAAAGCCTTCTCGTTAACGCGGGAAGGCTTTTCTAATTCATAGGGACCTCCAATGGTATAAATACTTTAAAAAAGGGTACAAATTAATGTACTAAATACTAAATTATTTAGTTAATATTGCTAATAATTTTAGTTTTATGTCATTTATAGATACAGATCCCAATGAAGGGATGGCGACCCAGCAGATTAATAAAAAATTTCAATCTGGTCAAATTATACAAGCCAACGCCACAGGATTTGGGGCAGCTTCCGACGATTTTATGGAAAGAGGCATTGACCTCAATGAGCAACTCATTCGCAACAAACCCGCTACTTTTTTCTTTCGCGTAAATAGTGATGCTATGTTAGGCGCGGGTATTCATGTGGGCGATATTTTAATTGTAGACCGCAGCCTTACGCCAAGTTCAGGCAAAGTAGTCGTGGCTGTTTTAAATGGTGAATTTTTAGTACGCCGTTTACAAATACAAGAACATAGTATCAGTTTGGTTCCTGAAAATAAAAGATACGGCACTATTCAAGTAGCACAATTGGAACAATACAGCACCTGGGGTGTAGTGAGTTTTGTAATCCATAGTTTATAAAAAATCACCCAAACAAAGTGATAAAAAAATAATTCCGTGCAAGCCATCGTAGATTGTAATAGTTTTTATTGCGCTTGTGAGCGACTGTTTCAACCGCAACTGCAACATGCACCTGTCGTTGTGCTAAGCAACAATGATGGATGTATTGTATCTAGGTCCGATGAAGCAAAACAATTGGGCATCAATATGGCCATCCCCTATTTTCAAGCAAAGGACTTAATTGAAAAAAATAAAGTACACGCGTTCTCCTCCAACTATCATTTATACGGAGACCTTAGCTGGCGTGTGATGGAAACCATGCGACAGTTGGCACCACCGGGTTGTGTGGAAGTGTATTCGGTCGATGAAGCCTTTATTAATTTAGACCATATTGCTTCCGATCAATTACAAGATTACTGTGTTTCATTAAAAAAGAAAATAGAAACATGGACAGGCATATCCGTATCCATTGGCGTAGGCCCTAATAAAGTATTAAGTAAAGTAGCGAATCGATTGGCTAAAAAAAGTAAACTACTCACGGGTTGTGTGGTCATATTAAATGATACAAAAAAGATACAAGCCGCTTTACAAAGTACACCCATCGATGATGTTTGGGGTATTGGATATAGTTATAGTGAAAAATTAAAAACCTATGGCATCCATACCGCCTACGCACTTAGCATTAAGGACCTCAGTTGGGGTAAACGATTTTTAGGCGGCGTGCCAGGTATGAAATTAATTAGAGAACTAAAAGGAATGCATAGTCATGATATGCAAACACCCAGGACCAGTAAAAAAATGATTGCCACTACGCGTATGTTTGGACGCACTGTTTCCGAGTGGCAGGAAATTGAAGAAGCGTTAGCGACCTATGCAACGCGTACTGCAGAAAAATTACGCCGACAACATAGTGCCGCTTATGGGGTATCCGTTTTTTTATTAAAAAAAGCACCCCCACAAACGGACATCTCCCATTACCATCACGGAAGGCAGGTGAGCGGATATGTTAAACTAGATAATCCCAGCAACCTCACTCCAGATATCATTAAAGCGGTGGTCGCGCTTGGGAAAAGCTTGTTTGAGCAGGGGGAATTGTATAAAAAAGCAGGTGTCATTTTAAGCGACTTTGTCCCCGATAATGCATTACAAACCAACTTGTTTGTGGCACCCAAGGACCAAAATCGTAAAAAACTAATGAATGTTATAGATAATATGAATGCAGCTTTTAGGGACGATATCCTCAAATTTGCGACCAGCGGCACCCAAAAAAATTGGAAAATGCGCAGCGAAAGGCGAAGCAAACGCTATACCACCCGCTGGGACGAACTATGTCTGGTGAGATAAATGGAAATGGTGGAAAACCATTGCTTAAAAATTCGTAAAAATGATAATGCTTCTGTATTTTTGCCCAATTTCATATATATGAGCAACACCCTGCAATCCAACGAGTCAATCCGCTCTTCCAGAAAAAAAATTATTGTATTAGGCAGTGGCCCCAATCGTATTGGTCAAGGCATTGAATTTGATTACTGCTGCGTTCATGGATTATTGGCCGTAAAAGAAGCTGGCTATGAAGCCATCATGGTGAATTGTAATCCTGAAACCGTTTCTACTGATTTTGACATGGCAGATAAATTATATTTTGAGCCTGTGTTTTGGGAGCATCTTTGGGAAATTATTGAATTGGAACAACCAGAGGGTGTGATTGTACAATTAGGCGGACAAACTGCATTAAAATTAGCAAAACGATTATCCGAGAGAGGAATTAAAATTATAGGAACTTCATTTGACAGTTTAGATATTGCGGAGGACAGAGGTCGCTTTAGTGATTTATTAAAAGAGTTAAAAATTCCTTACCCTGATTATGGAACTGCTTTCACTGCTGAGGAAGCGGTTGAAGTTGCCAATCAAGTAGGCTATCCTGTTTTAGTAAGACCAAGCTATGTGATTGGGGGACAAAGAATGCGTATCGTTATTAATGACGCCGAAGTGGAAACAGCCGTGGTCAGTATCTTAAAACATATTCCAGATAATAAAATATTAATTGATCATTTTTTAGATCGTTGTCAGGAAGCTGAAGTTGATGCCATTTTTGATGGAGAAACTTTTCACGTCATGGGTGTAATGGAACATATTGAACCAGCGGGTATACATAGTGGCGATAGTAATGCAGTATTACCTGCATTTAACTTAACCCCATTGATAGTGGCTACCATGGAGTTTTACAGTGAAAAAATTGCGCGCGCTTTAAATATCAAAGGATTAATAAATATTCAGTTTGCCATTAAGGACGATAAAGTACATGTCATTGAAGCCAATCCAAGAGCTTCAAGAACAACGCCGTTTATTGCAAAAGCATACCAAATTCCTTATTTAAACATTGCGACCAAAGTAATGTTGGGCGCTGCAAAATTAACCGACTTCGTCATGGAGAAAAAACTAGATGGATTTGCGATTAAAGAACCCGTATTTAGTTTTGATAAATTCCCTGGTGTGAATAAAGAATTAGGACCTGAAATGAAAAGCACTGGTGAAGCCATTCGATTTATAAAAGATTTACGCGATCCTTACTTCCGAAATTTATACAAGGAGCGTTCAATGAATTTGTCCCGTTAAAAATAAAGAAGCCCTTAAATTTTAATTAAGGGCTTCTTTATTTTATCGCTAATGATTTTTTCTACAATTTTATTTGTTAAAAAGAATAAATGCTATTACGAGCGAATATCTGCGAAGCAGCGATGAGCCTAGTGATAGGTGTTTATTCTATTAACAATAAAGTTGTCTTTTATTTAGGGATACCATACTGATCTACCAAATAAATAATCGCCGCCATATTCACTGCGCCTAATAACAATTCACGCTTATTTACATTTTCAAATACATCAGTTTTAGCATGGTGTAAATCAAAATAGCGTTGGCTATCTGGCACTAAACCCGCAAGTACAATTGATGGATTCACATTTTTTAGCGGCCCAATGTCCGCACCGCCACCACCAGCTCTGATTTCAGTGCCATAAGGCTTTAATAAACTAGCCCATTGTTCCATTTTTTTAAACTGCTCAGGGCTTGTTGCACTAATACCAATGGCCCTAGGCGTAAACCCGCCCGCATCACTTTCAAGCGCAAACACATGTTGTTCATTATTTTGTTTTGCAAGTTCAGCGTATTTGTTACCACCGCGCAAACCATTTTCTTCATTTGCAAATAAAACAAAACGAATCGTTCTTTTGGGTTGATAGTTCAACGCTTTCATGGTGCGTAAAATTTCCATCGTTTGCACAATGCCAGCGCCATCATCATGTGCGCCTTCATTTACATCCCAACTATCTAAATGCCCTCCAATCGTAATTATTTCATTCGGGAAAGTAGACCCTTTAATTTCTGCCACCACATTATTTTCATCCGCATCAGGTAAAAAATAACCATAGGTTTGCATCTGCACACGAATGCTTCCTTTTTTTGCATTTGCATATAATTCCTTTGCATCATTAGGGCCCAAAGCCACTGCTGGAATTTTTGGATAATCTTCGTCATACTTCATACCACCTGTATGTGGCGCATTATCAGGAGCGGTACTTAATGAATGTAGCATCACACCAACAGCGCCATACTTTGCAGCACGACTAGCGCCAGTACCACGATATATGCCCGCTTTTCCATAGGCACCAAAAGTTTGAACAATAGTAGGATCAAATATGCTGTGGTAATAAACAATCTTTCCTTTTACTTCGGCTTTACGTTTTTCTAATTCATCAAAATCAGCAACTGCTAAAAGCTCCGCTTCAACTAAGCCATTACTCCCTAATGAATTGCCCAACGCTAATGCAGCTAAAGGACGATTCATTACTTTTCCATTGACACGCACTACACTTGCAAAATCCTTACCCCCGCGTTGCCAATTGGGTGTTTTACAGGGTTGCATATACACTTTATCTGCCGCGAATGATTCCATATTTCGCTTACCCCAAATTGCTGCATTTTGTTGTTGCGGTGAACCTGCCAAACGACCCCCAATTTGTTTGGTTAACTGCCTTAACAAATCATAAGCCTTACCATTGGTCATGATTTCATCTGACATTTTTTTTATTATAATACTATCTTGATTTACTTGTGCTTGGGTCAAAAATGGCCAACAAAACACCAAAAAAAATAATTTACGCATTGCCGAAGTTTTTCGTTTAAATAATTCTTAAATATAAATAAACTTTATTGCATTTTAAGTTGTTATTTGCAGATACAATAGCACTTAAATGAAGATTGGAATTGTTTGTTATCCTACTTTTGGCGGTAGTGGCGTTTTGGCTACCGAACTTGGAAAGGCCCTTGCTGAAAAAGGCCATGAAATCCATTTTATTACCTACCAACAACCGGTGCGTCTAAATGGTTTTCATACCAACATATTTTACCATGAAGTAAGGGTGCCCACTTATCCATTATTTGATTACCCCCCTTATGAATTAGCATTGGCAAGTACCATGGTGGATGTAATATTAAACCATGATTTGGATTTAATTCATGCACACTATGCCATTCCACATGCGTCTGCTGCTTATACCGCCAAACAAATCGTAAAGCAAAAAACAGGAAGGTCTGTGCCAGTCATTACCACTTTGCATGGGACTGATATTACTTTAGTAGGTAGAGATAAAACATACGAGCCAGTAGTGACTTTTTCAATTAACGAAAGTGATGCCATTACTGCAGTATCTGAAAATTTAAGAGCAGAGACTTTCAAGCATTTTGATATTAAAAAAGAAATTCAAGTCATCCATAACTTTGTGGATGTGCAGCGTTATAATAAAAAAGCGGTAGCGGCATTTAGACAAGTGATTGCGCCGAACAATGAAAAAATAATCATACACGCATCTAATTTTAGAAAGATAAAAAGGATTGATCACGTGATGGAGATTTTTAAAAATATTCATAGCGCGCTCCCTGCAAAATTATTAATGGTGGGTGATGGACCTGAGCGTCCACTAGCAGAAGATCTTACCAGGCAATATGGGCTAGATGGTGATGTACGTTTTTTAGGGAAACAGGAACAAATGGAGGAACTATTAGCAGTAAGTGACATTTTTTTATTGCCTTCTGAATATGAAAGTTTTGGGTTAGCCGCCCTTGAAGCCATGGCAGCAAGCACTGTGGTGATTAGTACCGATGCAGGTGGTTTAGGAGAAATTAATATTGACGGCGTTACTGGGTATACCTCCCCAGTGGGTGACGTCGTAAAGATGAGTAAAAATGCCATTGAATTATTGCAAGATGAAACGAAATTGAAGGCCTTTAAACATAATGCCCTAAAAGAAGCAAAACTTTTTGATATACATCATATCATTCCCAAATACGAGGAATTGTACAGACGCTTTTGCAGAACAGGTGATTGCTAAAATTAATTGGAAGCAATTGCTTCATCAATACTTACTTTTATTTTATTGACTGCCTCATTTAATTCCTCCATCGTAATGGACAATGGCGGTGCAATTCTAATTTTATCTTCCGCGAATAAAAACCAATCGGTTATTATTCCATTGGCAACACAACAAGCTGCCACTTTTTTTGCAAGTATTGAAGACGAAAATTGTAAGGACATCCATAATCCTTTATGTGTGCGATTTAAAATACTTGAGTGCACCAATTGATCCAATAAAAATTGCTCTTTTTTTGCAACTTCATGGATCCAATTAGATTCCTGCAAAACTTGCAAGGCTGCATTTCCAGCTGCACAACAAACAGGATTACCGCCAAAGGTGGTGATATGTCCTAACACAGGACTATGCGTTAAAGCCCCCATCATTTTTGTATTTGCTACAAAAGCACCTAATGGCAAACCACCACCCAATGCTTTCCCCAATAATAAAATATCTGGCGTAATGCCATATTGTTCAAACGCAAATAAAGTGCCTGTTCGACCAAAACCAGATTGTATTTCATCCACAATTAATACTACACAAAGTGATTCACATTTTTCTTTTAACGCAATGACCCACTCCTTACTCGCAGGTGTGATGCCTGTTTCCGCTTGTATTAATTCAACTAAAACACAAGCTACTGTGTTATCAATTAATGCTATATCATCAAAATTATTGTACGGCAATTGCATCACATCCGGGAGCAATGGCCTAAAAGCATTTTTAAAATATTCATCCCCCATCATACTTAATGCACCTTGCGTACTGCCATGATAGGCACCTTGAAATGAAATCATTTTGGTACGCTTGGTAACGCGCTTAGCTAATTTCATAGCACCTTCGGCAGCTTCAGTGCCACTATTGGTAAAATAAACAGATTGTAAATGATCAGGCAATACACTAGTCAATGCTTTTGCATATTGAACCTGTGGCGACTGAATAAATTCACCATACACAATCACATGCATATATTGTTCTACTTGCTCCTTAATGGCGTTAATCACAGCTGGATGACTATGGCCAATATTACAAACACTAAACCCACTAATCATGTCCATAAAAGCTTTTCCGGCAGTGTCATAGATATATACCCCCTTGGCCGACGCAACTTCAATACCAATTGGTTTATCGGATGTTTGTGCTAAATGCGAAAAAAAAAGTTGTCTATTGTTAAGGCTGGACATAATAACTATTAAATTGCAGTACAAAAGTCGCATTTTTATGGCAACCATACTCACAGTTCAAGGGAAACATCCACAATTTGGTGAAAATTGTTTTATTGCACTCAACGCCACCATTGTTGGAGATGTTATTATGGGGGAGGAATGCTCCATCTGGTTCAATGCCGTTTTAAGAGGCGATGTCCATTATATTAAAATGGGTAATAAGGTAAATGTGCAGGATGGCGCAGTGATTCATTGCACTTATTTAAAACACCCCACCAATATTGGAAATAATGTTTCCATTGGTCACAATGCCTTAGTACATGGCTGTACGATACATGACAATGTATTAATTGGCATGGGAAGTATCGTTATGGATGCATGCGTGGTTCATTCAAACGCAATTATTGCTGCAGGTGCAGTGGTTTTGGAAGGAACCATTGTGGAAGAAGGAAGTATTTATGCTGGCGTACCTGCAAAAAAAGTGAAGATGGTAAGCACCGAATTAATCAATGGTGAAATAAACCGAATTTCTGATAATTATATAAAGTATGCAAGTTGGTTTTCAGAACATAATGAAGCGCCAAAAAAATAAGTATTAATACTTCGGGCCTTCAATGCCATGCCATAAATCAACATAACTAAAAAAGCGCGCTTCAGAAATAATTCCTTTTTCTACTGCTGCTTTTACCGCACAGCCTGGCTCGTTGATATGTTGGCAATTATTAAATTGACAGCCTTCCATTTTTTCACGCATTTCTGGAAAATATTGCGCTAACTCTTCTTTTTCTAAATTTACCAAGCCCAATTCGCGCATACCTGGTGTATCAATAACCGAACCTGATTCCTGCAAGTCATACATCTGCGCAAAAGTGGTAGTATGCATCCCCTTCCCACTCCACTCACTTACCTCTTGTGTGTTTAAATCTAAATCTGGGAATAAATAATTAATAAAAGAAGATTTTCCAACACCACTATGCCCACTCACCAAGGTGGTTTTACCATTCAATAACTCTTTAATTGTATTTAAGCCTTGGTCCTTTTCAATACTTATTAAAAAAACTTTATACCCAACTGTTTCATACATTTTTTTAAATTGGTCATACACTTCCATTTCTGCAGGCCCATAGATATCTGATTTATTAAAAACAATCATTGCCGGAATATGAAAAGCCTCACAGGAAACCAAAAATCGATCTATAAACCCTTGTGAAGTTTTAGGTGATTTTAAAGTGGCTAATAAAATAGACTGATCTAAATTGGAGGCGATAATATGTTGCTGTCTTTTATTATGGGGAGATTGCCTGGCCACATAATTATCTCGGTCAATAATATGGGTAATCATGACCGAATTTTGGTCTTCATTTTCCATCTCATAATTCACCCAATCCCCAACAGCAATAGGGTTTGTAGAGGAAATAGCATCTAATTTTATGACGCCCTTAATACGCGCCTGATAAAAGAGGCCCTGCTCCGATTTTACGGAGTACCAGCTACCAGTTGATTTATAAATCCTTGCCTTCATTGGATACGAAGATAAAAGTAATTGTTAAGAACTAGTGCGCCATGGATAAAGCTTATACAAATTTGGTATCTTTGCCCCATGAGCCAATATGCCCACGACAATATTGTTCCAGATAGTAATAGCCATGCTAGCAAAAAGGAGCAGGTAGCCTCCATGTTTGATGCTATTGCCAAAAAATATGATTTTTTGAATCGTTTTTTGAGCTTAGGTATTGATCAAATTTGGCGAAAAAAAGCCATTGCTAATTTTAAAGGCGCCCCCATACATCATTTATTAGATGTTGCCACGGGCACCGCCGATATGGCATTAATGTCCTACCAACAAATTAAGCCCCATCGAATTACTGGTATGGATATTTCTGAGGGTATGATGCAATATGGACGAATAAAGATTGCACAAAAAGGATTAAATGATATCATTCAATTAAAATTAGGCGACAGTATTGCCATCCCATTTGATGACCATACTTTTGATGGTGCGATGGTCGCTTTTGGGGTTCGGAATTTTGCAGATCTTGAAAAAGGACTTGCTGAAATGAACAGAGTACTTGCACCTGGAAGCAAAATTGTCATTTTAGAATTTTCACAACCTAGCCAGTTTTGGTTTAAGCCCATCTATCATATATATATGAAATGGATTACCCCCAATATTGGTAAGTTATTTTCAGGAAATAAGGCAGCCTACGCTTATTTAAACGAAAGTGTGATTGCATTTCCGGAAGGAAAGGCTTTTTTAAGTATCTTAGAAAAAGCAGGATTTAAAAATATTTATCAACAAAAATTAAGCTTAGGCATATGCAGTATCTATTGCGGAAACAAATAATCAGCATTGCACTACTGATATTGACTTCATTGTCGGTTAATGCGCAAAAAAATGAAGTGTTTCAACCTGACCATGACGACATGCCTTACTATTTAGGGATAAGTTTAGGTTATGGAATGAATAGTTTAAACTTTGAGCGAAGCGCTTATTTTAATAATCAAACCACAAACATTGCAAATAGAATTACAACAAGCAATAGTGGTAATTTAAACTTAGGTTTGTCAGGTACATTAAAGCTAACGAACCACTTATTATTGAGAGCGAACCCCATGTTATTAATTGGTGGCTCAAAAACAATTAGTTTTTCTGCGCCAAATAACTTGTATGTTAATGTGGCAGATTCTATAGCTATTCCATCCACCATCATCACACTACCTATTGTGTTAAAATTACAGTCAGATAGATATACCGCATTGGGTTACAAATCAATCATGCGCCACTATGTATTTGGAGGTGGCAAGGCAGATTTTGATTTATCAAGTTCAAAAGTAAGTAGCAGTATTAATGGCGCACCCTATAAAGCTTTATTAAATGGTACGGATGTAGGATATGAATTTGGCTTAGGATTGAGCTTTTATTTAAAATATGTAACCATATCCCCAGAACTTAAATTTTCATATGGGTTAACAAATTTAAAAAATAATACAGGAACAGGTCCTGAATCCTTGCTCAATAATGTAAATAAAATAAACGCCAACTTTATTTATTTCACCATCCATCTTGAAAACTAAATTCGATGCGCAACTATATCATTAAAAATGCCATTATCGTTAATGAAGGGAAAAAAATGAATGGGGATGTACTCATTAAAGATGGCCGTATTGATAAAATTGCAACATCCCTTGTAACACCTAATGGCGTCAGTGAAATTAATGCCGAGGGCATGTATCTAATACCTGGTGCTATTGATGATCAAGTGCATTTTAGAGAACCCGGCTTAACCCACAAGGCCAATATTTATACTGAATCCAAAGCGGCGGTTGCTGGCGGTGTTACTAGCTTTATGGAAATGCCCAATACGGTGCCCCCTGTTTTTAACCAAACATTATTGGAAGACAAATATCAAATTGGTGCTCAAAATGCACTCGCTAATTACTCTTTTTTCATGGGCACTTCTCAGGATAATTGGGAAGAGGTACTACGGACCAATGAAAAGAAAAATGAGGTTTGTGGTGTAAAAATATTTATGGGGTCCAGTACAGGAAACTTACTAGTAGATAACCCACTTATTTTAGAAAAAATATTTGAAGGTTCTGAATTATTGATTGCCACCCATTGCGAAGAGGAAAGCATTATTAAAAAAAATAAGGCAGCACTGGAAGCGGTTAAACCCATCCTTGAACCCTCCGACCATCCTATTATCCGCAACGAAGAAGCTTGTTTTGAATCCTCTTTCAAAGCAATTCAATTAGCAAAAAAATTTAATAGCCGTTTGCATATTTTACACATAAGTACTGCAAAGGAATTACAGTTATTTTCAAACATGCTTCCATTAGCCGACAAACGCATTACCTCAGAAGTATGTGTACATCATTTACATTTTACTGCTGACGATTATGCTACAAAAGGCAATTTAATTAAATGTAACCCTGCTATAAAAGCACCTGAAAATAAAGCAGCTTTATGGGAAGGCTTATTGAATGACCAACTAGATGTTATTGCAACCGACCATGCACCACATACCTGGGATGAAAAGCAAGGCGATTATGCACATGCACATGCAGGACTGCCATTAGTGCAACACCCCGTTATGTTGATGATGAAATATGTGAAAGAGGGAAAGTTGACCATTGAGAAAATGGTGGAAAAGATGAGCCATGCTGTTGCCACCTGTTTTCAAATAAAAGAACGCGGGTTTATTAGAGAAGGTTATTACGCTGACTTGGTATTAGTAAAGGAAGCACCCTATACGATTACCAATGAAAATATTTTATACAAATGCGGATGGAGTCCGCTTTTAGGAACGCAATTTCCTTACCAAATTCACGCCACATTTGTGAATGGCCATTTGGCTTATCAGGAGGGTAAATTTGACGAAAGTCAAAAAGGCCAACGCATTCAATTTGCCAGAAGCTAAATACAATTTGTATGCTGGTAGATAAAATTACATTAAAAGATATCGGCTTATTTGATACGGATGAATCGGAAGGCCTTATTTCACATCTTAATTTTTGCAAATCCAATGGCGGTAAGGAGCAGTTAGATCAATATCTTGCGCATCCATTAAATTCCATTGAAGCCATTGAAAAGCGCCAAAAGGCTATTGTTGTTTTTATCAATGAAATTGACTTTGTACATGAAATGAAAATCACCAATGGCACTACCCTAGTGATTGAAAAGTTTTTTGGAACTGCATTTAAACCCATCCCAACACAAATTAGTTATCCTGGTGCCTATTGGTACCAATATATCAATGCTTCAGACTATGCTTTAATAAAATATTCACTAGAGCATTTAATCCTATTTTATGAAAATTTAAATAATTGGCTACTTGTTTTCGAAAATAAAAACGAAAATCCAATTGTTGCTACTTTGGTTCAAAACATTAAAAAATTAGTGCAGCATCCGTCTTTAGCCAACTTAAATGCACAAAGCACTTTAGCCAATCCACAAAAACTGCTAACGCTGGCTTATTTTTTTCGGAACCATTATAAAAATAACACCTTACAATTACTGCAGTATTTTTTTGAACTAGATGCCTATTATAGTATGGCAATGGCTACAAAAAAATTCAATTTTGTTTTTCCTACTTGGATCAAAAGTGAAACACCCCTACTTGAAGTAGTATCGGCGATACATCCACTGGTTCCAAATCCCGTTGATAATACCATTTCACTGTCGAGTCAAACTAATTTGTTTTTTTTAACTGGGGCCAATATGGCTGGCAAAAGTACCTTCATTAAAACCATTGGTATTGTTATCTACTTAGCGCATATTGGCATTGGTGCACCGGCAAAAAAAGTGACCCTATCTTTATTTGACGGACTTATTACCAACCTAACTATTGCCGACAATGTAGTCAAAGGGGAAAGTTATTTTTTTAATGAAGTACAAAGAATAAAAAATACCATTGAAAAAATTATTGATGGTAAAAAATACTTTGTATTAATTGATGAGCTTTTTAAGGGGACCAATATTCAAGACGCAATGAAATGCAGTACTGCCGTAATTGAAGGCCTGCAAAATTTAAGAAATAGTTTATTTGTTATCTCCACCCATTTGTATGAGATAAGTGATGATCTAAAAAAATATGACAATATTCAATTCAGTTATTTTGAAACCGAAGTGCGTCAAAAGGAGCTCGTATTTCATTACCAACTAAAACAGGGGGTCAGCCAAGACCGACTGGGCTATTTAATTTTAGAAAGAGAAGGCGTGGTTGGCCTGCTGAATAACATGACGAAAAACAAGTATTAATACTTAATAGCCATCAACTTTCAAAGGTAGTTTCAAGCAAAAAGTATGCTTGTAAAAACAAAAGGAAGTGCCTTAATGGGTATTGACGCTGTTGCAATCACTATTGAAGTAAATGTAAGTATGGGGCAAGGCTATTGCATTGTAGGCCTGCCTGATAGCTCAGTAAAGGAAAGTTTGGACCGAACCGAAAGTGCCATTAAAGCAAACGGCTTTAGAATGCCGCGAACTAAATTGGTCATCAATTTATCGCCCGCTGAATTAAAAAAAACGGGTGCCGCATTTGATTTACCCATCGCCATTGGCATATTAGCAGCATCTGAACAAATCACCCCAATTCATTTAATTGATAAGTATATTATGATGGGGGAATTGGGCTTAGATGGTAAATTATACCCGATCAAAGGCGTTCTCGCCATGGCCATGCAAGCAAAGGCAGATGGCTATTTAGGCATTTTACTTCCTACTGAAAATGCGGCCGAGGCTGCATTGGTGGATGATATGAATATTTACTGTTTTGAAAACTTAAACGAAGTCGTTGATTTTATTGCGAATCCAAATACAAAATCGCCCATCAAGAGAACTAGACTGGTTCAGGATAATGAACCAAAATCAGTAACCGATTTTTCAGATGTAAAAGGACAGGAAAATGTAAAACGTGCCTTAGAAATTGCGAGTGCAGGTAGTCATAACATTATTATGATTGGGCCTCCTGGCGCCGGGAAAACTATGTTGGCTAAAAGTATTGTTTCCATTTTGCCCCCTTTAAATCAAATGGAGGCTTTAGAAACAAGTAAAATATATAGTATCACTGGAAAATTGGATGCCGTAAATAAATTATTACGAAGTAGGCCGTTCAGACATCCCCACCATAGCTTATCGGCCATAGCATTGATTGGTGGCGGGAGCCATCCACAACCTGGTGAAATTTCATTAGCGCATAATGGGGTCTTATTTTTAGATGAACTTCCCGAATTTAATAGATCAGTCATTGAAGTGCTTCGGCAACCCATGGAGGAAGGTGTCGTTTGTATCGCCAGAGCCAAAATGAGTGTCACTTTCCCTGCTCGATTTATGTTGATGGCGGCTATGAACCCATGCCCTTGTGGCTATTACAACCATCCGAAAAAGGAATGTCACTGCAGTCCAGCTTTAATTCAAAAATATATGCATAAAATTTCCGGACCCTTATTAGATCGCATTGATATGCATATTGAGGTGGTACCCGTACTTTATAATGAGTTAAGGGCCTCAAAACAGGAAGAATCTTCTGAAACAATCGCTAGCAGGGTCAAAAATGCAAGAGAAATTCAAGCTCACCGATTTAAAAATGAGATTGGGACCTACACCAATGCACAAATGAATAGTAGTCAGCTAAAAAAATATTGTAACATAACTAGCGAGGGAGAGGCGATTTTAAAAATGGCTATGGAAAAATTTCAGCTAAGTGCACGGGCTTTTGACCGTATTATAAAAGTGAGTCGAAGTATTGCCGACTTAGATAACAGTCAAACTATTCAAATAAACCATATTAGCGAAGCCATTCAATACCGTAGTTTGGATAAATCCAATTGGGGACAGTATAAAAATTAATATTGCCCCGTTTTTAATAAAACAAGTGTGCAAGCTTCTAATGTTTGAACGCCATTTTTAGCTGCAAGTCCCGCTAATACAGGGTTTTCAGTACCTGGATTGAAAATAATACGACGGGGCTTTAGGGCTAAAATTTGGTCAATGTATTCCGTTTGGGCATCAGAACCAAGGTATAAAGTGACCGTATCTATAGGAATTTCGCTTGGCCATTCATTTAAAATTGGGGTTTCGTTTATCATTCCTTTTTTAATTCCATAAGGATATACCGATATTCCATGTTCTTTTAATAAATTGGTCGCTAAAAAACTATAGCGTTCCGAATTGGGCGATGCCCCTACCACTAAGGTGACTGGTGATTTCATATTACAAATCTATTATTAAATAGATGAATAGATTTTATTTTGTTTAAATAAAAGAATGTAATTTTATCAAAATCAACTTTACTAACTAAATTAAATAATCATTATGGCAAAGTCAAGCAAGAAAAAAGTAGCAAAAAAAGCAGCTCCTAAGAAAAAAGTAGCTCCTAAAAAGGCAGCAAAAAAAGCAGCTCCTAAGAAAAAAGTAGCTCCTAAAAAAGCAACAAAGAAAGTGGCTCCTAAGAAAAAAGTAGCTCCTAAAAAAGTAGCTCCTAAAAAAGCAACAAAGAAAGTGGCTCCTAAGAAAGCAGTTAAAAAAGCAGCTCCTAAGAAGGCAGCAAAAAAAGCAGCCCCTAAGAAAAAAGTGGCTCCTAAGAAAAAAGTAGCTCCTAAAAAAGCAGCTAAGAAAGCGGCTCCTAAGAAAGCAGTTAAAAAAGCAGCCCCTAAGAAAAAAGTAGCTCCTAAGAAAGCAGCTCCAGCTCCTGTTGTTGTTGAAGCAGCTGTTGTAGCGCCAACGCTTTTTACAGAACCTACCACTGATACACCTACTGCTTAAATTAGCGGTAAAATTCATATCTTAATCCTTCCATTCCGAACGCGCGAATGGGAGGATTTTTTTATTGTCAAAACAAAATGTATGAAAAACTTATTATTACTATTATTTTTCCCTTTCCTATTGCAAGCGCAAACTAATCCCATCAATGAAAAAACAAAAAACATGGAATTGCGTAAAGGCTATTATAATTATTACTGGGACGCTATGCAAGGAAAAATTTATTTAGTCATTGATAAATGGAATAGTCAATTCTTATATGTAAACTCACTGCCAGCAGGGCTTGGATCAAATGATATTGGATTAGACAGAGGCCAAATAGGCGATTCAAGAATTGTTTATTTTAGTCGCGTAGGTAAAAAAGTATTACTAACACAACCTAATTTAGACTATCGTGCAGTAACCAATGACCCAAGAGAACAAAAAGCTGTAAATGAATCTTTTGCACAATCAGTACTTTTTAATTTTACAGTAGAAGCCGAAGATGGTAATACTGTATTAGTAGATGCTACCTCCTTTTTTTTAAGAGACGCACATAACGCTGCCGATAAAATTAGAAAAATGAAACAAGGTACGTATACCTTGAGTGAAGGTCGCTCTGCTATCTATATTACTAACACAAAAAACTTTCCGAATAATTCTGAGTTTGAAGCTAGCCTCACTTTTATAGGGGGTTCTGATGCCGGAAGATTTGTGCAAGCAGTTGCTCCATCTACGGAAGCAATCACTTTGAGAATGCACCATAGCTTTGTTGCATTACCCGATAATAAATACAAGCCAAGAGTGTATGATATTAGAAGTGGCTATTTTGGAATTACTTATTTTGATTATGGTAGCGACATTAGCGAACCCATTCAAAAAATGTTTATCAGTAGACACCGCTTAAATAAAGTAAATCCAACTGCTGCGATGAGTGAAGCAGTAAAGCCAATTATATATTATTTAGATAATGGTACACCTGAACCTATCCGTACTGCATTATTGGATGGTGCAAGATGGTGGAACCAAGCCTACGAAGCAGCAGGCTATAAAAATGCATTTCAAGTAGAAATGCTGCCCGACAGTGCTGACCCAATGGATGTTCGTTACAATATGATTAATTGGGTACACCGATCTACCCGCGGCTGGAGTTATGGCGCCACAATCACCGATCCTAGAACTGGTGAAATTATAAAAGGACAAGTTACCTTAGGTTCATTGAGAGTAAGACAGGATTATTTAATATTTACAGCACTTTTGTCACCCTATATTAATGGGCAGCCAGTCACCGATAAAATGCGCACTGCAGCGATTCACAGATTAAGACAATTAGCAGCACACGAAGTGGGTCATACCTTAGGCCTGCAACACAATTATGCATCAAGTTTCAATAATCGTGCATCGGTCATGGATTACCCGCACCCCAATGTGTTTGTGAATGACAAAGGAGCTATTGATTTTTCAGATATCTATACCAATGAAATTGGCGAATGGGATAAGCGCGCTATAACCTATGGCTATCAAGATTTTGACAAATCCCTTGATGAAAGTAAAGCATTGAAAAATTTATTGATTGAGAACTCGAAAAATGGTTTACAATTTATTGCTGATGCAGATGCGAGATCGGCAAGTGGGTTTCATCCAAATGCCCATTTGTGGGATAACCAAGCGGATGCTGTTGCTGGATTAAATCAAGTAATTGATGTAAGAAAAAAAGCAATGAGTCAGTTTGGTGAACAAGCGATACCAAACGGCACCCCATTATCAAAATTGGAAGATGTATTAGTTCCATTGTATAACTACCACCGTTATCAATATGAAGCAGTGACCAAAGTGATAGGTGGTATCAACTATACCTATAGTGTTCGTGGAGATGCTAATCAAATAAAGCCAACCATTTTATCAAACGAAATGCAACAAAAAGCTTTAAAAGCAGCACTCAAATGTTTGAGCGCAGAAACTTTAACCTTACCTGAAAGCATTTTACAATTGATTCCACCGCGTCCTCCTTTATTGTACGGCGTTGGTGAACTTTTTGAAAAAAGAACTGGCATGAGCTTTGATGCGTTAAGTGCAGCTGAAGCTTTGGCTGATTTTCAATTAGGATTTTTATTTAATGTGGAGCGCGCTAATCGTTTGGTACAAAATAAAGCAAGAGCAGGTGTGATAGGTTGGGATGACGTACTTGATCAAATACTCGAAAACACCTGGAATACTAAAATACCGAATGGCTTGGCTGGAAGCATTCAGCAACAAACGCAACAACAAACCCTACATTGGTTGATTGGCGTAAGTCAAAGTACGGATGCAAATTATGAAGTACGCAGTATCACACAACAAAGAATAAAGCAATTAAAAGCTAAGCTAGAAGCTTTATCCAAATCCGATCCAATACATAGTGCACATTATCAATATGCTATAGAAAGAATAAAAAGCCCAGAAAAAGTGATTCTGACTAAACCAGTAGCTATGGCTCCTGGTGCTCCTATTGGATGCGATTTGGACTAATATGTAATTATTATAGTCAGTAACTAAAAATCCCTCTTGATGTATCGAGAGGGATTTTTTAATCATCTTATTGTAAAATATCTCTTATTATTTTTTCATGATGATAACTGTGAACATATAAAAATTTGATAGCAGTTGGCACTCGAAGATCTCCAAATATTGGATGTGTAAAATATTTACTTTTACCTGTGGTCAAAAGTAATGAAGCGCTTTTACGTGCTTCAACTATGTGCTGCAAGATAATATCTTCCGAAATTTCGCTTGCAGGTTGGGTAAAAGAAGGCGCTTTTGCTTTTCCTCTAGGAATTTTATTAAAAAGCAACACAAAAAATGCTTTCCAACTAAACTTCTTTTTATACTGTGTAGGGTCTGAGTTCATGATCGCTTTTGTAATAGAAGTAATCACCAAGCAACTATGCATGATATGCCATCCAACATTTGCCTCAGATACCATTTGATTATTAGTTAAATAAAGCGGCGCCTGCTTTTCGAAATCATTTAAAACATGTAATAATTTTTTCATTCAATATGTTTTTAATTTAAACAAATAATATATTTAACAACTGCGTATTCAAAAATATTTACTTTTATTGAACCTGCCATATAAAAAAAGGCTCCATTACTTTTAGAATAACGGAGCCTCTCAATAAGTTTCAAGTGTTTACTGCTTAAATATATTTTAAATAAACATTTTAATCGGTGCTTCTAAATAACTTTTTAATGTTTGTAAAAATGCAGCCCCTGTTGCGCCATCCACTACGCGGTGATCACAGCTTAAGCTTACATTCATAACATTACCGGGTACTATTTGACCATTTTTCACAATCGGTTCTTGTGCAATACCACCTACTGCTAAAATACAAGCGTCTGGTGTATTAATGATTGCCGTGAACTGATCTATACCAAACATACCTAAATTAGAAATAGTGAAAGTACTTCCCTCCCAATCGGCTGGTTGTAATTTTTTATCTTTTGCTTTTTTCGCGAACTCCTTAACGGAAATACTGATTTGAGACAAACTTAAACCATCTGCAAAACGAAGCACGGGAACCAATAAACCTTCCTCCACTGCTACCGCAATGCCAATATTTACATGATGATTGGTGCGGATTACATCACCCAACCAACTGCTATTAACTTTAGGATGTTGTTTTAATGAAAGTGCGACAGCTTTAACGATAAAATCATTAAAACTTATTTTCACTGGAGAAGTTTCATTGACCATTGCACGTGCTTCCACTACCGCATCCATATTTATTTTCATCGTCAAATAAAAATGAGGCGCAGTAAATAAACTTTCGCTTAAACGCTTCGCAATTACTTTACGCATTTGTGATACTGGTGTATCCTCAAAACTTACTTGCCCAATAGGTGCAGATGCCGTGTAAGTGTTTGCACTTGCTGGTGTATAATTATCTAAATCAGTTTTTGTAATTCTTCCATGCTCCCCTGATCCTTTCACATATTTTAAATCCACCCCCTTTTCTTTTGCTATTTTTTTCGCAAGTGGTGAAGCAAAAATTCGTCCTTCATTCACAACCGATGCCGCTGGTGCGACTGGCGCTGCTACTACAGAAGCTGCAATTGGGGCTGGTGTTGTTATCGCTTTTGATTCTTGTGCAACTGGCGCTGAAGCTGCAGGACTATCAGATGCATTTTTTACCGACTTTACAATCGCATCAATATCCAATCCAGGTTGACCAATAATACATAACAATTGATTCACTAAAATTTTCTCTCCAGCTTGTGCTCCTTGATACAATAAAATCCCATCTTTATAGGATTCTAATTCCATGGTCGCTTTATCCGTTTCGATATCCGCTAAAATTTCTCCTTTTTTTACTGTATCTCCTACCTTTTTTTGCCATCCTGCTATCACACCTTCTGTCATGGTATCACTTAAGCGTGGCATTAAAACCACTTCATCCATCTTACTGAAGTCAATATTATCTGAACTTGCAGCTATAGGAGCAGCAGCTGTTTCCACTTTTGTATTTTCAGGGGCAGCTATAGTTACAGGCGCCTTATTAGTATTTTGTACCGAGTTTGTATTTTGTGCTACTAAAGCAGAAACATCTTCACCAGCAGTTCCAATAATGGCTAATAAATCATTGACTTGCAATTTGCCACCACGCGGTGTACCTATATGTAATAAAACACCTTGTTGATAGCTCTCCAATTCCATGGTTGCTTTATCCGTTTCAATTTCGGCTAATAAATCTCCTTTTTTAACAGTATCCCCCACTTTTTTATGCCAAGCAGCAATAACTCCTTCAGTCATTGTATCACTCAAACGGGGCATTAAGATAACTTCAGCCATAGGTAAAAGAATATTTTGTAAATGAATGGTGAAATTACACTAAAAATGGTTTTTTTCAAGCCGAAAAAAGGGAAATTTGTAGTAAAAACAAACAATTTAAAGCCGAAAGCTTTAAATCATGCCTAACTACTGACCTTGGGCCAAACCATACGCTTTTTTATCAGCCCACATATTAAGTACTTCTAAGGAACAAATTTTGAAATCCTTGGCCAAAGACCGGTACAAATCAATGACCTGATCCTGTGATAGTGGGGCTTCATTCACGGTTTCAAAACGACAATAAAATTGGTTCACCAAATTGGTAAAAACTGAACCTGATGGCCATACCTGTGTGCCGCGATTGGTAATGGTGACCAACTTAAGACTTTCGCTTGCATGTGTCAAACATTTATCCGCAATTACTTTTGGTTGATCCGCACTTTCAATAAAAAAATCAACCCCAACAATTTTATGTTGATCTCTTAAATCACTTTGCAACATTGGGTTGTGTTCCAATTTAAAATTCGTGGGCGTTACATAAAAATTAGGCAAGAATGGTTTTGGATTGTGCTTGGGTTGTTTGCCAAAATTATCAATAATCACTTGTGCAAATACCGTGGTATTTACGGAAGGAATATTTTTATCGCCAAAGTCACCGGTATGCACTCCTGACTCTAAAGTATATAATAATGCATTTTCAATCACCACTGCTTGCTCCATCAATCCCAAGTGTCGAAGCATACTTAGGCCACTTAATAATAATGAAGTAGGGTTGGCAATATTTTTTCCTGCAATATCTGGTGCAGTGCCATGTACTGCTTCAAAAATTGAAATATGATCCCCAATATTTGCAGAGGGCGCAAAACCAAGTCCACCTACTAATCCAGCGCACAAGTCACTCACAATATCTCCTTGCAAATTAGTTAAAACAATCACATCAAACAAATCAGGACGGCTCACTAATTTCATACATAAGTCATCCACAATCACATCGTCCGATTTTAATTCAGGATATTCTTTAGCTACTTCTTTAAATACTTCAAGAAATAAGCCATCAGTTAATTTCATGATATTGGCCTTGTGCCCACAAGTAATACGACGTGCCCCTTTTTTCTTGGCCATTTCAAATGCATAACGAATTACTTGTTCACTTCCTGGACGCGTTATAAATCTGCGGCCCAATGCAACATCTTGCGTAAGCATATGCTCAATTCCTCCGTAAGTATCTTCAATATTTTCTCTTACAATAGTCAGGTCGATAGGAATTCCTGCTTTACTAAAAACGGTATCTACCCCACTTAATGTTTGAAATTTTCGGTCGTTTGCGTAAGTATTCCAAGTTTTTCTTGCAGTTACATTCACACTTTTGACCCCCTTCCCCTTTGGGGTTTCCATCGGGCCTTTAAATAATATGCCTAAATCTTCGATAGTTTGCTTGGCTTCAGGGGTCATGCCATTACTAAATCCCTTGTCAAAAACCCACTTACCCATGTCCACCATCTCATATTCCATGGGCACTTTAGCGGCATTAAAAATAGCAATAACCACTTCCATTATTTCTGGTCCAATTCCATCCCCTTTTGCAACTGCGATTTTCATTTTATTCGGATTTTTTAGCGAAAATTTTAGGCAAAAACCCTACCTAACTGATTCGATGGCGCAAAGTTACGCGACTTAACGGTTGTTTGAAAAAAAATTGCTTCCTATTTTGTAAAATCAGACCCATTTTACGCTATTTTTACTACGCAGTATTCTCTGCAGGGCATTTGAAGGAAACGACATAATATGGTCTCTAAAATTTCAGAAGGCGTCGAAGTAAGTATCGAAACTTTTTACCAAAAAGATTATAGTAATCCTTTGCAAAATGAGTACATGTTTGCCTACCGTATCACTATTGAAAACCATAATTCATTCCCTGTAAAATTATTAAAACGCTATTGGGAAGTATATGATAGTAATAGTGAATTTCGTGTGGTTGAAGGAGAAGGGGTGGTTGGTGTACAACCCTTAATCATGCCAGGTCAAAATTACCAATATGTAAGTGGCTGTCATTTAAAAAGTGAATTAGGAAAAATGCAAGGACACTATACCATGGAGAACATCGATACTAAGGACCTTATTCATGTAAATATTCCATCATTCAAAATGGTGGCACCAGTTAAACTCAACTAATTAATTAAACCGCTTTTCTTGAATTTTTTAAGGCTTGTATTTACTTTCTGTGAAAATTTTTTCAGCTGGCAATTGTAACAACGCAATCAAATTTGACTGCTCTTTTTCAGATTGTTGCTCCATCCATGATTTTACTATTTGATAGCCTATAAATATGCCTACATTACCTGGGATATCATTTCCAAAATAAAGGCTAAATGGTCCTTCGTTTAATAGCTGCGATGCAACTTTAGGATCCTTGGAATAAACCAAATTCATTTTTAGTAAATAGTTCCAAATATCCTGTTCTGCTTTGATAGTAGCCGCATATTGTGATGCGCTATAACCAAATAAATCAGCGTCATTGTTTTCAGGTAATACTTTTTTTAAGATGTATTGCCTTTTCCCCATTTCAATCATTTCAATAATTAAGCCGCGCGTTAAATTACTATTCGGTGCTATATCCTGCAGTAAATTTTTTGCTGCGGTAATGGGAATAAAGCGGGGTGTAAAATTTTGACTAATATAAGGGGGGAAGTATTTTTGAATCTGTTCCGATTGATACCAGGAAGAAGTATCCCCCAAAAACATTTGTAATCCAATAGCCATATAGTCTGCCCCAATTGAGTTCCCAAAACCATCCAAAGGCCCGATAAAATAAATAATTTTTTTAGGCAATGGATAGGCTGGAAAATAATAATGTATGTTTTTAAAAAGGGCTTGTAATTGTGGATGTACGCTTACAGGTGCATTTATTTTTTGCACGGCTGTAAAAATGGGTCGATACGCAGTTAAAAAACTAAGCAAGGCTGTTTCACTATTGCTTGAATCAATCGCCAACATTTGCTGCAACAATACTTCACTTATAAATGGATACCGGGGATTCCTTCCCAATACGCTTTCCTTGATATGAAGGGTATCCATAGTAAATAATACCTGATCCAGCCTTTCCATAGGCAAAATTATTTCCGGGGCATTTTGTGCAGGGTTATTTTGCATTCGCCCACAGGAACTAGTGCCAATAATTAGGATAAATAAGATAAAAACTAGGAAACGCATCCTCGAAAGTACAAAAAAAGCGAGGTTATTTCTGTTAAAAACCGACCTTTGCCCCATGAAGATTTGCATTGCACAACAGAACTATCATATTGGCAATTTTGAACAAAACACCGAAAAGATATTAGGCGCTATTGAAGCCGCAAAAAATCAAGGTGCTGATTTGATATTGTTTAGTGAGATGAGTGTATGCGGATACCCTGCAAGGGACTTTGTTGAATTTGAAGATTTTATTAATAAATGCTACCAAAGCATTGATGTAATTAAACAAGCAGCTGATACCATTGGCGTTTTAATTGGAAGTCCTGCGCGCAACCCAAATAAAAAAGGAAAGGATTTATACAACGCCGCCTTTTTCTTGTATGAACAAAAAGT
>Ga0208951_1000075_pt1 | contig 39178 bp, 38 predicted proteins | sample GreLakmeMI27MSRF_FD_187702 | JGI IMG/M metagenome (GOLD analysis project Ga0208951, IMG submission 187702) | Freshwater lentic microbial communities from great Laurentian Lakes, MI, USA - Great Lakes metaG MI27MSRF (SPAdes) | ecosystem: Environmental > Aquatic > Freshwater > Lake | place: Great...
TTGTTTTACAAATCAGGCCATCACCGGCTGCACGTCAAACACGGTCGCTTCCGCATCCAATGCCCTGGAGCGCTCCACCGTGAGCGAGCCCCGTTTGTTGGCGCGCAGCTGGCACCCAAGCAACACTAAGCTGCTGTCCACTGCCAGTACGCCCACGTCACCATTAGAGGCTACGACGCAGTTTTCGAGCGCCGCGTCTGCTCCGTCGCGCAGCAGCGCGCCGTGCTCCCGGTTTCCGGACAGCACGCAGTCGTTCAAGCGGCTGGTGCCGGCGCTGCCGCCCATCAAGTCGCCGTACAAAGCCACGCCGTGGCGGCGACATCCTGTGAAGCTGCACCCTCGCGCCGTGACCACGCCGCCCTCCACGCCCAGCCCAGACCCAGTGTCGCTGCTCACAGTGCAGCGCTCCAGCAGCAGCTCGCCGCCGGACTTTACGAGCAGGCAGTAGTTTGCCGCGATGCTTGGGGACGCATGGCGCAGTGTCAGCCCCCGTATTGTGACTCCGGCGCTCTCAATTTGCAGGCTCGCCTCATAGGGCAACTCCGTGGTGTGCTCAATCACAACCACCGCGCCGGGCTCAGCCTCCAGCGTGACTGGCCTCGACAGGATGAGCCGCTCTGCATAGTACCCAGCAGCGACGCGCAACGTAGCACCCGCTGGGGCCGCCTCCAGCGCGTCCGCGACGGAGGAGAAGATGCGCTGCTCAGGCTCGTCTGGGCCAGGGCGCACGGAGAAGACAGTCTCTTCAGCGCTGGCAGGGGAAGCGAGCGCAAGCAGCGGCAGCGCCAGCACTGCGCGGCGTGACGTGCTGGGAGCAGAGGCTGCGTGGCAACTCGCCGTGGCTGTGGTGCAGTGAGGCGCTCTTGATGCGCTGTGCCGGTTCCGAGGCCGCGCGAGCGGCTGCGACGCAAGCATCGCGCGTATCGGCCGAGGCAGCACTCCTCAGGCCGAGGCGCACACGAGCACGCGGAAGGATGTCTCTTGGTGGGTGGTCCCGCCGGCCGCCGCCGCTGCCTGCTCGCTAGCTCCTGCGGTACCGTACGACGCAGGATGCACCTTCGCTTGCGATTCCCTCCCTTCGCGGGTTCTATGTCGACCCTGGCTTGCCGTGCGCCCACGCTGTTGCGCTGTGGGCTGTCGCGCCGCCTGTCGCGCCTGCCTGCGCGCTCGCGAGCTCTGCGCAGCGCCACAACATCCGCCTCTGTGTCGTTTGGTCTGGAGCTGGACGCCGCTGCTGCGCACACCGCGGTGCCCATCCACGCCGTGCGTCCCAAGGATCTAGCCAACAAACAAGCGCTGGTGTCTCGCATCGGCCAGGACGCGTACGCGTGGGCCACCACCGCAGGCTATAAAGCATCCGCCGGCTCAGTGCTGCTGCTCCCGGGCGCTGGAGGCGCGCTGGGCGGCGTGTTGCTGGGCCTGGGCGAGCTCGCTTCAGATGAGGGCTCGTTCCATCACGGCTCATTACCTTCGGTGTTACCAGCCGGACTGTATGCACTGGCTCCAGGCTCGTTCCAGGGGGGTAATCCGACCCTAAACCCCAAGGGGTATCTCCCCTTTCACCCGAGCCACGTGGCGCTGGGCTGGGCGCTGGGCAGCTACAAGTTCGGGAGGTACAAGTCTGGCTGCGCCAGCGGGGGCGACGACGCGCCAGCGCCCACTCTGCTGCTGCCTCCCGGAGCGGACGCGGCCGACGTGTGCAGAGTCGCGGCGGGCGTGTGGCTGGGCAGGGACCTGATCAACACGCCCGCGAACGACTGCGGACCAGAAGAGTTGGAGGCAGCGGTGTTTGAGCTCGCTGCCAAGCACGGCGCGCGCGTCACAAGCCTGGTGGGTGAAGACCTGCTCACGGGCCCTGCGGGCGCATTCCCGCTCATCCACGCGGTTGGGCGCGCCTCTGTCCGCCCGCCCAGGCTCATCGACCTCACCTGGGGAGATGAGAGAGATGAGATGGGGTCTTTGCCGAAGGTAACGCTGGTCGGCAAAGGCGTCGTGTTTGATACTGGCGGCTTGGATATCAAGCCCGCTTCAAATATGCTTGCCATGAAGAAGGACATGGGTGGTGCGGCGGCGTGCATTGCTCTGGCGCACATCATCATGGACGCAGGGCTACGCGTGCGCTTGCGCCTGTTGGTGCCTGCAGTAGAGAACAGCATCGACGGCAACGCGTTCCGCCCTTCGGACGTGATTACCTCGCGCAAGGGTTTGACAGTCGAGATCGGCAACACCGACGCAGAAGGGCGGCTGGTGCTGGCAGATGCGCTGGCTTGGGCGGATGAAGAATATCCGGAGATTTTGGTGGACATGGCGACGTTGACGGGCGCGCACAGAGTGGCGCTGGGCACGGAGATTCCCGGCGTGTTCACAGACGACGAGGCGCTCGCTGCGGAGCTGGCAGCAGCGAGCAGCACATCGTACGACCCCACCTGGCGGCTGCCGCTGTGGAAGCCCTACGGACGCATGTTGGACAGCAAGATCGCAGACACCAACAGCGTCAGCGAAGGCGGCTACGGTGGCGCAATCACCGCCGCCCTGTTTCTGCAGAAGTTCGTGAGCCACACTGCGGCCAAGGGGTGGCTGCACATCGACCTCAACGGGTGGACTGCGCTGGCGCGGGCGGGCCACCCAGCGGGAGGCGAGCCGCAGGGCGTGCGCGCGCTGTACGCGCTGTTGAAGGCTCGCTACGGGCGGCGGTAGCGGTGGCAGTCTTTCCTATTTCGTGTCGTGGATGAGTGACACACACACACTCAAAGCGCCCTCACTCTTCGTCGCTCTCCGACGCCTCAGCCTCCTCTTGGGCCAGCTTGTCTTGGATCCAGCGCGACACAGCCTTCACCATGGCCAGCTTGCCCTTGGCCTGGTCCTTGTTGTCGTCCGACCAGTGGGTGAGCGCGCGGCTGTCCACAGCCTTGGCCTGGCACAGCGCGTCCAGCAGCGCCGTGCCCAGCCCAGCCGGATGTCCCGCCTGCTCGCAGAGCGCCTGCGCCGCAAACACGGCCGCCACGCGCAGCTGCGGCTTGCCGCCAGCCGCGGCGCGCAGCAGGCGCCCGTAGCCGGGCTGGCCGACGCTGCACGCAGCCTCGGCGGGGGTGCAGGCGCCCACAGCGCCGGGCACGCAGCGCGCGAGCAGCGAGGTGACCAGCAGGCGCACGTACTCGGGCTCGTCGCGCGTGGAAGCAGGCACGTGCTCTTGCAGCCACGGAAGCAGCGTGTCGGCGCCCTCGCCAGCCTCCAGCGCCTCGCGCAGGCGCGCAGCCACGGGGGCAAGCGGGTAGAGCGCCTGCAGGCCCACCTGTGCGGCCAGCGCAGCCTCGGCCGCCTCGCCTGCGCCGTCAGCAGCCTTGGGGTCCCGCGCGTCGTCCTCCGCAAAGGAGCGCAGCGCCAGGCCGCCCTTGACGGCTGCGCGGAACACGTCACGCATCGCTGCCGCGCCGGCGCACGCCGCCGCCTCCTCCTGGATCCCCTCCTCCGCCCTTGCGGCTGCGGCGGCTGCGGCCGCCACGCCCTTCAGCACAAAGGCGAGCGCAGGCAGCGCCATGCCCGCAGCGCGCAGGGCGCCTGGCGGGTCACCCTCCTCTGGGCTCGCCTCGGCGATGGCGGCGGCCACGTCTGCCAGGCTCAGGCGCTGCGCGTGCACCAGCGCGCCCGCCAGCGTGCCCAGCCGCTCCGGCGCCACAGGCAGGTCGCAGGCTGCGTCCTCCAGGGCGTCGTACAAGCGGCGCAGGGCGCGCAGGGCGGCGGCGGGCGGCGTGGCGGGGCTCGGGGGTGACGTCAGAGCCAGCAGCAGTCGCTGCATTGCCGACCAGTCAGTGCCTTTTCGGTCGTAGCCGTCCGCCACGAGCGCGTGGATGAACAGGTCGCCCAGCTGGGGCGTAGCCCAGCCGCGCACAGTCGCCTCGCATGAGGCAACGTCCTTGTCGTCTGCAAAATAGCTCACAGCCTTGGCAGCCGCAGCCAGGTACTCCTCCTCATCCATCGGCTCCGGCGCGGATGGCGCGGCCGGCGCGGACGAGGCAGCAGGCGCAGAGGCAGCGGACGCGGAGGAGGCGCCTGCGAGCGAGGCGGGCAGCGCGCCCGTGCGAGGCGCTGGCAGCGCACCCGGTCGCGGCGCGGGCGGCGCGGTGCCCGGGCGGGGCACCGCGAAGCCTCCCCGGGGGCCGAAGGTGACCCCCTCGCCCCCCGCGTCGCGGCGCATGGGGCCAGAGGGCACCTGCGGCGGAGGGGGGTCCGAAAAGCGGTTCAACTCGGGTCGCCCCGACGGCGGCGGGCCGCGGCGGTCAAAGGGCTCCGGACGGCCGCCGCCGCCGCCGCCGCCGCCGCCACCGCCGCTGCCGACGCGACGCACGTCGCCGCCGCCGCCGCCAAAGTTGCCGCCGCCGCCGCGGTCCCCGCCGCCGCCGCGACGATCGCCGCCGCCGCCGCGACCGCCCGGCCCCTGCGCAGCCTCGTTGGCGGCGTCGCGGTGCACGTCCTCAATCTTCTTGGGGCCCTCCTGCTTGCGCCGCGCGCGCCACTTGTTGTTGCGCAGCTCCAGCAGATCGGCAACCATGAAGCGGTGGCGACTGCTCAGGTTCTTGTCGCTGGCAAGCTGGGTAAAGCGCGCGAAATAGTTGTTGAATATGCTGCGGTGCTGCTGCGGACCAGCCTCAAGCTGCGCCCCCATAGTCGCCATCAGCTTGCACACAGCCTCCACGCTCTCCTCGTCCGGCGTGACGCTCAGGTCACCCAGAAGCTTCTGGACGCAGGTGTGCATGACCTTGTCGGTGAGCATGCGCACTTTGAAGAGCTCGCCGATGAACCGGATGTTGCCAAACATCGTGCGCCGAGCCTTGAGCACCTGCTCATCAATCTGCGCCTGCTTGCGCGCAGCCTGCACGCTGCCCTCGGCAGGCGGCTCGGGCTTGACGGGCGAGATCTCGCCCTCCTCGCGCTCAGCAGCAGGCTCCACCAGCTCTCCCTCCATGGCAGCCCGGATGCCCGCATCGCCTTTCTCAAACTCCTCCTGACACTTGTTGAGCAGCACGCGCTTGAAGGTGATTGTCACCACGCCCGTGGGCGAGCTGGCATCCTCCTTCTCGAACTCAATCAGCTTTGGCTGGGTGCCCAGCTCTGCACCCTCCGGTACAGCCTCCACCAGCCGCGTGGACATGGCGCTGCACAGCATGGCGTAGGTCTCGCAGAAGGTTGGCTCAACTAGCGCCTTGCTGAAGATCTGGTCCACAAAACCCTCCAGCACGTGCGCTTGAGTCACCCTAATCTCCATCACCTGCTCCACCATGCGCTCAAAGGTCTGCGGAGTCAGCTTGTTGAGGATGCCCATGAACAGGCGCTGCTTCTTGCCGTCCTCATCCAGGTCGCGCTTGATGTTGTACTTGTTGTCCGTGTGGTGAAGCTCCTTGAGCGGCGCGTTGCGCAGGTGCGCGGGGATGAGGTGCGCCGCGTAGCCGCCGCCGGGGGCGCCCGGGGCTGGCTCGCGTCCGCGACCATCTCTGCGATCCCCGGCACGGCCCTCCGGCGCAGGAGGCGGCACACGCCCCCGCTCCCACTTCTCGCCCCCGCCGCCAGGCGCAGCGGCGCCCATGCCACGTCCGCCAGGCATGCCCGGGCGCGCGGGAGCACCGCCGGCGCCGCGGCCGGCCGCTGCACCCATGCTCGCGGATGTGCCGCGCGCCCACTTGTCGTCTCCCATGCCGCCCGCGCCGCCCGCGCGCGGCGGGCCGGCGGCGCCGCCGCTGCGCGCGCCCTGCGCGAATGCGGCACGCCATGCGCCAGGCTCGACAGGCCAAAAGTCCACGTCGGTGGGGTTGTCCGGCATGTCCTCCGGCATGTCCACATGGTGCTCTCGGAGCGAGTGCAGGAAGTCGCGGGTGTACGCTTTGCGCCCGTCCGCAAACAGCGGCTGCTCCGGGTGCTGCGCGAATGCGTGGCTGGGGGCGTCATGACCACGCAGCAGCGGAGTGGCGCCGTCAGCCACATCCTCCCAGGAGTCAGCCTCCTCGTCGGCGGCGGCATGGGGCGCCTGGATGCGCACTGGCGCGGCAGCGGCGGCGGCGGCGGCGGGTACGGGAGGTTCCACCCGGACAGCCGCAGGCGCGGCAGCGGGCACCACAGGCGCTGCGGGCGCTGGTGCGGGCGCCGGGACGGCGGCCGCCTCAGGCTTGGCCTCTGCCGAGACAACGGGCGTGGCCGGCGGCGCCGGAGGGACTGCCGCGGCGGCGGCGGCGGCTGGCGGCGGCGGCGGCGCTGCTGGCGCTGCTGGCACTGCTGGCGCGGGCGCGACGGGCGCGACGGGCGCGACGGGCGCGACGGGTGCGGCCGACGACTTGCTCAGCCCCGGAGGCGGCGCGACGGCGACCGGGCGCGCAGGCGCAGGCGCAGGCACCACAGCCGGCGGCGCAGTCACGGGCGGAGCCGCAGCCGCCGGCGCAGGTGGAGCCGCCACGGGCTCGGGCTTCTTGATCTCCAGCGCCCTGGACGGAGCCTTTGCGGCGGCTGCAGGCGGGGCCAGCCCGGGCGGCGTGGGCGGCGCAGGCTTGGCCGCCGTCGGCGGCGGCGCGGAGACGGCAGGTGCCGATGCGGCGGCACCAGGTGCCGGCGCCGCCGCACCCTCACCACCAGCGGCAGCCTCACCCTTGGGCGCGGCCACCTTTGCGCTCTCGGGCAGCTTCACCTCCTCGTGCGTGTCCGGGTTGAAGATCTTGAGCGCGCGGCTCTTGGGCTTCTCCCAAACGGCGCTTTTGGGGGGCGCTTGGGGAGCCATCGGACTGCTCGCGGGCGCGCCCATCATGCCGCCGTGCGGCCACGCGCCCTTGGCGGCCGCGTCCAGGGCACCGGGGTGCATGCCCTGGGGCGGTCCCGCCATGCCGGGGTGGAGTAAGCCCCCCATTGGGGGAAACCCTAGGGGTCCCGCCTGCACAGGAGGGCCCACCCCCGGGCGACCCATCAGCATCGCCGGATTGTTCAGGCTGCCCAGGTACGCGCCCTGCATGGCGGCGGCGGCCTGCGCTTGAGCGTAGAACATGGCAGCAGCCTGTGGCGAGTGCGGCAGACTGCCGGGGGGGCCCAGGTGCTGAAGAGACTGCAGCTGCTGCTGCTGCAGCACGCCGGGGAGGGGCGAGGAGGCGTGCATGGGCTTGGAGTGGTGCGAAGCCTGGAGACGATGCGTGCGGTGTCAGCACGTTAGCGTACCCTCATCTTCGAGCCCGACGAGAGCTCAGCCTAGACGGCGACACGCGCCTGCGGCTCTGGGATGTCCTGCCCGAACGTGCCGAAGGTGAGGCCTGGCTGAGAAGAGCCGTCACCTGCGCGGAGGAAAGCAAAACCCTCGTCAGTCACTGCGACCGCCCAAACACATCGCCCCACACCCCGCCAAGCTGGCCCAGCCTCGCCTCCCCGCGTATCGCGCAGCAGGAGGGAGGCGTGCAGCGAAATGGCGTGGGGGCCTGGGGCACGCACCGATCATGTGAGCCGGCGGCGGCTGGTTCGCCTTGGGCGCTTGTGCCTGTCCGGGCTGGGGGCCGCCCGCCCGCCCGCCCGCGGCGCCATCTGCGCCCTGCTGGTTCGCGGGGCGCTGGTTCGCTGCAGGGGCTGAGAAGGACAGGGCTGAGTGTTAGCAGCGCCAGCAAGTCTCGTCAGCTGGGCCGCCTCCTCACAAGCCATCAGGGGCCAGACGCACCGGACACGTGAGCGCCTGCGATGGCTGCGCCGCCCTCGGGGCGCACACTGCGCACAGACGCGTGGCAGGGCAGGCGTCAGCCGGTGCACATTCTATGGCTCTTTCGCGTGAGTGCACTCCGCTGCAGCACGTCACGACTGCCATTTCACCCGTGTTCTCGCTGGTGTGCGCACCCTTGGGTTACGGCCGGCGCCTGCGCGCGCGGCTGGTTCACTGGCGGCCCGCTGGGAGCATTGCCAGAGGGCTTGCCACTCATCAGAGAGTGACGGAAGGAGGTGCGCTTGCTTAAGAGAGAGACTCTTAGCAAACGGGGAAAAGGAGAGAAGAGGAGAGGAAGATGGTGCAATATCTTGGTCTTGCGCGAGCGCTCTTTGATGAGTGCTTAGAGCTCCTGCCCTCGGGAGCGCATGGAGTTGCCACCTGCGGAGGGTGCGCAGGCAGTCAATGATGACATGGAAGCGGAGGCCATCTTGGAGCTGATGGTGGACAGTTTTACTTCGGATCCCAGGCCCAGCCTCAACGCACCAGCTTCGGCGCAGACCGAAGTTGTGTTCGCAGGCGCTGGCGTGGCGGACAGCGCGTTGGCGTCTCCGTCTGGCCCTGTTGGTGGAAGTGAGCGGGCCCAGGTGTTAGCAGTTCGTGTCTTCTGCCGCGTGCGCCCCAGCCCCAGCTCGCTGGAAGAGGGCGGCCTGGCCGTCGACTCAACAGCCACGGTGCGTCGCTGGCGTGGACGGACGCACTGCGGCGCCGCTGACCTCCTAAGCACCACCACCCTTTGGCGTCCCGCCCGCAGGCGTTGACCGTCACTGCTCGCTCCCGCCACAACGGCCTTTTCGGGGCCGGCACGGCCGTGGCGGCGCCCGTCGCATTCAGCTTCGCGCGCGTGCTGCCGCCCTCAGCAACGCAAGCAGCTGTGTACAATGAGACCGCCGCACAGGCCGTGCAGAGCGCGCTGGACGGCTACAACGCCTGCCTCATGGTGTACGGACAAACTGGTAGCGGCAAGACGTACACGATGTCGGGCAGCGCCTCGTATGCGGGCCGTGGGCTGATTCCACGAGCGCTGTCTGCGCTGTTCGCTCAGCTGGCTGCTCGCAGTGACGGCGGTGCGGGCGTGTCTGTGCGCGTGTCCTTCTGCGAGCTGTACAACGAGGCGTGGGGCGACCTGTTGGCGCCTCGAACGCCCGCGAGCGCGCTGACGGTGGTGGAGGGACCTCCGGGGGAAGAAGGCTCAGCGGAGGCTGTGTCGCTGCGTGGCCTGGCCAGCCGGCCGTGCGTGTCGGAGGAGGATGCGCTGGCCGCACTGTTTGAGGGGGAGCACAACCGGGTGGTGGGGGTACACGCCCTGAACAGAGCCTCCAGCCGCTCACACGCAGTCTTCACGGTGTCGCTGGAGCAGCGCGACGCGGTCCCGCCCGCGCCGCCAGCGGCCGTGGAGGACGACGTCCTGCCGCCGCCGCAGCAGCCGCAGCCGGCGCGGCTGCTGCGTAGCAAGCTGCACTTTGTGGACCTGGCGGGCTCAGAGCGCCTGCTCAAGACGCGCAGCGAGGGTGTGGTGGCGGCGGAGGCGAAGCACATCAACAAGAGCCTCTCCTTCCTTGAGCAAACGGTGCTGGCTCTCTCTCAGAAAGCCTCACACATCCCATACCGCTCATCCAAGCTCACTCACCTCCTCAAGGATGCGCTGGGAGGCAACTGCAAGTGCGTACACGCATTGCGCTGCGATACCCTATGGCTGACTCTCTCTCGCCTCCGTAGCACGATGCTCATCGCCAACATCTGGGGCACCAAGGAGCAGCTGGACGAGACGATGAGCACCTGCCGATTCGCGCAGCGCATGGCATGCGTGACGGGCGCGGTGCGGCGCAACGTGACGGAGGAGCCGGGGGTGATCATCGCACGGCTGCGGCGAACAGTCGCCTCTCTGCGTGCGCAGCTGGCGGCCACGCAGGGCGGCGAGGTGCCATTGGATGCTGCGGATGGGGAGGAGGGTGATGACGAGGTGGTTGATGAGGCCGCGGTGGAGGCGCGAGTGAGAGCCTTCTTCACCTGCGAGCGCGACACTGCCACTGCGCACGTCGAGGCGCAGCACCTGGTGGGCGTTGCGGCCGGTGGCGCCGCGCGCGCGGCGATGCTGGCAGCGCGGCGACTGTTCATGCAGGCGCGGCAGCTGAAGCCAGAGGAGGAGCTGCCCGGGAGCGACGGGCAGCCGCAGCCCCGCGCACCTGTGCCGCCGCTCAGCGCGCCGCCGCCTGTTGCGCAGCCGCCCACGGCGGATGTGGCTGCGCCCGCCGGATCTGCGTCTGAGCCCTCGGCGCCAGCAGCAGTTGCAGCCGCCCTGCTGGCCGAGCTGCTCCCACCCACGGTGGTCCCTGCGCCTGTGCCCGACCGCGACGCGGCGTTCCAGGAGTACAAGCTGGGTGTCGGTGCTGAGCACGCCTCGCTGCTGGCGCACAACAAGGCTGCCCTGAAGGAGCAGCGCCGCGCCATCAAGGCGCTGGCGGAGCGCATCAACGCCGCCAAGCTGGAGATCGATGCTCTCAAGGCTGGCGCTGCGCCAGACGCGGCCGGGGGCGACGACGACGCGGACAGGAGGGCTCGCCTGTGCGCTGCCAAGCGGGCCTACAAGCAGGCGCACGAGGAGCACACATTCGTGCGCTCCGACGCGGAATACACCGCAAGCCTGGTGGAGACGTGCGCCCGAGAGCTGGTGGCTGGCTTTGAGGCCTGGTTCGTGGGCATGCACCACGCGCGTACCGCCGACGCTCAGCCGCTCCAGCCAACCGCATACCGCATAGCTGCAAAGCTCGTGGCCGCTGCGATGCCGGCAGAGGTGGATGCGGAGGCTGCGTATGCGGAGGCGCATCGGCGAGCAGCAGCGCGCTCACGGCATCGCTGAAACAGGACAACCTGCGTGCGTCCAACGGTGGAAAGGCTGTCCACCTGCGCGCACGCGCTGAGCGCGACAAGTTGGGCGAGCAGCAGTGGGTCAGTGCAACTGCGCCGTCGAGATTGGCAAGAACTCCATGGCGCTGCATGGCCACAACGAGGCGGGTCAGTGCAACCGCGCCGTGGAGATGGGCGAGAAGGGGGGCGAGAAGTCCATGGCGCAGGACGGCAAGAACGACGAGGGCTAGTGCAACCGCGCCGTGCAGACGGGCAAGTTGGGCGCCGCGAAGCGCGCGATTGTCTCGGACGCGATGCGCGTGTTCCTGAAGGGGGTCGTCGTCGGGCCCCTGGCGCGCCAGCACCGACGCACGTACAACGGCGTGGCGGGACCTTCATGGACGAAGATTGCGGACGCTCTGCAGACGGACAAAGCCTTCTGCAAGCTCGCCGCCAGCGCCGCGCAGGACGCCTGGGTTCTGAAGAAGAGCAAGCGGGCAAAGCTGGTAGTGCTGCTGGGGACCACTTGCCTCCACATCAAGCTTTGCCCGCGTCGCGTTCCGCCCGCTTGGCGTGGTTTACTACAAGGTGATCTTCATCCGCCGCCTGCTGGTGCTCCTTTCGTACCTGGACTGCGTCGCAGGCACATGGTCGCAGCTGCCCAAGCTCCTCGTGGCTGCGTCTGACCGTCTGCTGCCCTGGGAGGATCGTCTTTACGATATCTGCCTGCCAAATGCGTCGGAGCGGCGGGTGCACCGCATCCAGACGTCGCTCGACGACCTGCGCGCGGAGTGGGCGGCGGATGCAGCCCGGCTTAACCAGGAGCTCTCTGCGCGCGGCTGAGCAGAATGATTCGCCGTGTCAATACTCACTGGAATTGGATGCTCTTCGCGTCCTTGTCCTCCAGAAGGTCCGACGTCTGCTGCAGACCGAGAATGACGTCACACAACTAACAACTCTGCGCCTCGCTCGCCCCGTGTCTCTTGCTCCAGCATGGAAGGGCTGACTTGCTCTCTGCGTATCGCGCTGTTCGCTGGCTCGCGGCGCGCGTCATCCTCTTCTGTTCGCCGCCACGCGCTGCGCGTGCCTGGACGCCAGCAGCCCGCTTGCGCAGCCGCCCCACAGCGCGCTGCCGCGTCTCCTCGCGTGACGAGCAGTCCCACGGTCTACCTGGAGCAGCTCTTCAGCAGCTTCCTGAGCGCGCTGCCAGGCGGCAGCAGCCCGCAGGCACGTTCCGAGGCCAAGGCTGAGATGCTCGCTGCTCTGCGCGGCCTCAACCGAGGCGTCACCGCCAACGAGCAGCAACAAGCTGCAGTGGAGGCTGCGGCGCGCAAGCTGGAGCGCTGCAACCCGAACCCACGCAGCCTGGCCGCCTCCTGTGTCAACGGGCGGTGGGAGCTCATCTACACCACCAGCGTCTCCATCCTGGGCAGCAACCGCCCGGCCTTCCTGCGTCCGCAAGGGCCCATATACCAGACCATCGACACCAAGCGACTTCGCGCAAAGAACCAAGAGACGTTTCCGTGGTTCTCCAGTGTCACAGCAGCGCTGACCCCCACCTCACCCTCCGCCGTGAACGTGCAGTTCAAAACGTTCCGCCTGCTGGGCTTCATCGCGGTCACCGCGCCCGAGGCGGCAAAGGGGGCGCTGGACACAACCTACGTGGACGAGGAGCTGCGCGTCAGCCGAGGCGACAAGGGCAACCTCTTTGTGCTGCGCATGGCGGACCCGGACGCACAGCTCCCGGATGCAGCTTTCGAGGCTGGCGTGGCGCTATCTGACGCCTTTGCTGCGCGGTCGGTGCGCGAGTTCCGGTGAATGAGGCAGCCAATGGGGTGGCTTTCAGGCGCATTGAGCGCACAGATAGCGCGCTGAGACGCCCACAAGAAGGAGTGAAGATGCAGTGAAGTTGACCAAAACACCAAATAGCTTTGACAGCATTGACAGCTCTTTCGCTCTTGCAGCCCGTGCTTAAGATTCACACCACGGCAGCCACCACTGCGCTGCGCAGTGCACGGCTGCTGCACACGCCGCGGCGTTTCGCAGTGCGGCGGCCTTCAACCTCACGCACGCTCCTCTGCGCTGCTGGGGTGCTCTCCTCAATGGCCACCTCCGCCAGCCCGGTGCTGTCCGTGGCGCCTCTCAGTTTCCCTTTTGCCACCACGGACCCTTTCCTGTTCTGCGTCTACCACAAGGACGCGTACCCGACTGGCAGCACAGAGCACATGTACGCACCTCGGCGTGGAAACGGGGCCGACTTCGACTGGAGTGCGCCGTACAGGATGTACCACGGCGACCGCGTGCCGGGCTTTCCGCAGCACCCGCACCGCGGGTTCGAGACACTGACGGTGGTGGTTGAGGGCACCTGCGACCACACGGACAGCCTCGGCGGTGGCGGGAGATACGGCGGCGACGGGCGGCGCGCCGACCTGCAGTGGATGACGGCTGGAAGCGGCTGCGTGCACGGCGAGAACTTTCCTCTGCGCCACTCAGACAAGCCCAATACGCTACGGCTCTTCCAGCTCTGGCTCAACCTGCCGGCTTGTTCCAAGATGGCCGCCCCGGGCTACCAGATGCTCTGGGCGGAGCAGATGCAGTTCATCGCCGGCTCTGGCGGCGCGGAGTGCCAAGTAGTGGCAGGGCAGCTGGGCGGGGTGGTGGCGGGTGCGCCACCGCCAGAGTCCTGGGCGGCGGACCCCGCACACGATGTGGGTGTATTCCTGGTGACGCTGCCACCTGGAGGTCGTTTCGAGCTGCCCGCGGTTGTTCACGGCGCTCGGGTGAACCGCAGCGCCCACATCGTGGAGGGACCGACTGACGCTGTACGAGCGCCTCGCGTGCGCATCGCCGGCGCCGCCGTGCCTCGCGGGCGCGCCACAATCACGCTGCGGGCGGACATGCCTGCGCTGCTGGAGAACGACAATTCAGATGGGGAAACCGCGCAGGTGCTCATCCTCCAAGGCGTGCCCATCGGAGAGCCCGTGGCGCAACGGGGACCCTTCGTCATGAACAACGCTGCGGAGATTGAGCAGGCGTATGCGGACTACCGACGCACGCAGTTTGGAGGCTGGCCCTGGGCGGACGATGCCGTTGTCTTTGCAAGAGAGCAGGGGCGCTTTGCGGACATCGTCGTGGAAGGCAAGAAGGTGCGCACGCTGCCGCCCGTGCTCAAGTCGGAGCTGCGCTAGAGCAGAACTTGCGAGCGCATGTGCAATCATCCAGTCACTGCTGGGGGGTGCATGACAACGTTTTGTTGAGAAGGAGATCCAACCAAAGATTCCATCAACTCCGCCTCCGCCTCTCCTACACTCCCGTCACCCGCCGCCGCCACCGCCGCCGCCGTTGGAATGCAGGGAGTGGCGGGCGCTGCTCTTCGCTGCTCGCACCTCGCGCCTGCCGTGCGCACCCGCCGCGCCGCCGCCTCTGTGCGGTGCAAAGCACGCGCGGGGTGCAGTGGCGCAGCAGAGCGCAAGGAGACTGCTCGCTCAGCGGTGCGTGACGCATCGCAGCGCAGCGTCCCTCTCTTTCGCCTCACCTGCCTCTGCACAGTCTTCGCTGTCGCACGCCACGCCCTCCTCTCTGCGCGCCGCGGCGCTGGCTGCCAGCGTGGCGCTGCCAGGCGGCTTTGCTGCGCTGGTGCGTGCCGGACGGCTTACCCCGGTGCTCAGCAGAGACAGTCTCTCAGGCGCCCTCCCTGCACAGCCCGCACACGCGAGTATGCTTCCGCAGCACCTGGCCCAGTTGGCGGAGGACAGCCCAGTGAGCGGCCTCAAGACGGTTGTGGCGGTAAGCGCGCTCACGCATACGCTCCTCGCTCCTCGCACGCTGCGCACTCACAGCGTCCCCGTCCACAGGTGCTGCTGATCGTCTTCATCATCATCCAAGGGCCCAAGGGCGAGGGCATGATCAACAGCCTGAACGGTGCGGGCCGGATTGCGGCTGAGGGCGTGTTGCTGGCTGCGTCTGAGGCATACCTGCGCAGAGAGCCGCATGCTGGGAAACTTCTCGCAGACGAAGAACTTCGTGACTGTAGGCACCTGGGGACTGGTGGGCGCCTTCCTGACGCTGTCTGCGGTGGTTGCGCTCAAGCACTGATGACACCGACTGCTCTGTGTTGTTGTGTTACCTAGTAGCTAGAACAGAGACTTCGGCGAGCGCCCAGGCTGCCCAAAATTTCCAGCACAAATGCGTGGACCAGATCGTGCCACAGGGGGTGCACAGTGAAGAACACGCAGCCCATGTGCTTGTTGGCACTTTGCGGTGGATGGCGGATTTGCACCATCCTTGAAGCTTGTTGCACGGGCAATCGCTTGTCGCTGCGCAACAAGCTTCAAGGATGGTGCAATTCCGGCAACCACCGGAAAAATGCCAAGCACAACGACCACGTGTTCGCCACGGTGTACCCCCCTCCGGACACGATCTGGTCCACGCCCATTGCTGGAAATCTTGGGCAGCCTCGCTGAAGTCTCTGCTCAAGCTTAGTCTATGGCGTGCTTGTGGGTCCATCAGCCTGCCCAATGCTGCGTCTCTCCCGGTGACGCCGCCGCTTGCCATGCGCCCCACGCGCCTGCGCATCCGCGAACGCAGCGTCCTCTGCATCGTCCACTGCGCGCAGGAAGTACGGATGCAAGAGGGCATCGCTGGCATGCAGTCGCTCTTCCGGCGCCCAGGCCAGCATGCGAGCCAGCAGGTCGGCCGCGTCGCGAGTGAGCCGCTCCTCAGCGCCCGGCGCGGCCCCGCGCATGTGCTCTGCAAAGGCTGTGCGCGGATCCACGCCCTCGTGTGCCTTCAGCGCATCCAGCGACAAGCGCAGCGCCTCGTAGCTCTCGGGTAGCGCGTCTACGTCCATGAGGCGGCGACATCCAATGAGCAGCTCGGCGAATACGACGCCAGCGCTCCAGATGTCGGCCTTGCATGTCACGCTCGCAGCCGGAGTGAGGCGACAGTCGAAGGTGTTGTACAAGTAGACTGGCGCAAGTTCCCCCGGGCCACGCTTTGCGGCGGCCAGCTCCGGAGCGCGGTACAGGTTGTTGCCGAATCTCGAGTACACCGCCTGATGGTGCGCCACGCAGCTGCCCTCGAAGTCAATGAGATGCAGCTGCCGCGTGCTGGCGCTCCACAGGATGTTGGCGCGCTTCACGTTGCGGTGCATGACGCCATGACGCTCGTGCAGAAACTCGAGCGCTTCCAGCAGCTGCCGCAGGTAGGCGCGAACGTCTGACGGCGTCTGCGGGGTGACGTCATCGCCCACGAACGGAAAGACCAGACAGCGGTTGCCGTGCGCATCCTGAAAGCTTTCCAGGAGGGCCACAGTGTGGCTGCGACCCTGCAGGCGGCTGAGGAGCGCAACCTCCTCGTCCACCAGCCAAGGCAGCGTCTGCTCCAGGTCGTACGTCTTGACTGCGACCGCGCGCGGTCCGCCGTCGGGCGCCAACCCATAGTGGCGCGTGAGGACGACGTCCACGCAGGCGCCGTCTTCGTCGTGGATGCGGCGAACGAAGCCACCAAGCCACGCTCGTCCCTCGTCACGCTCGTCAAGCCACGCTCGTCCCTCGTCACGCTCGTCGCCGTTGCGGCACCCGTCCTCTGCGTCGCGCTGATCGCCCAGCACCCAGCGGTCAGCCAGCGGCGGCGTAGCGCCACTTTCTAGAAGGGGCCTCTGCGCACTCTCCTCCCAAACGGCGGCCCCTGGGGACCCGGCACCGCTCGCCTCCACCGCGCGTCGCTTCGAGGACTGCAGCACCACCGCCTCGCCTCCGTCTGGCGTGGCGGGGCACTTCCGGCGCTGCGACAGCATGGCAGGAAGCCTTGGACAGTGAGACTGCGCCCACGGGGCGCCGAATGACTCGCAAAACGGAAGGCCGCGGCGACACGGACCCCGCACGGCTCCACAGTTGAGTCGCCGCACGCGGATGGAGGCACGCAGAGCTGGCGGAGCGATGCAGTGGCGCGTTTTGGGTCCGCGGCGCTATTTGGCGGGCGCCGCCACTGTTGGCCGGAATGGCGCTTTGGCGGCGCAGCACAGTCTCGCGCCTCCGCTTACTGCGTCACTCCTTGCCCAGCGCCCGCCTGAGCACAACATGGGCGGCGACGGCCCACCGCGCGGCGGCACGCGTGGCGGCCAGGACCAGTTTAACTGGGAGGACGTCAAGACGGACGCCAACCGCGAGTTCTACATCGGGGCCAGCGTCAAGGCGAGCGTGGGGCGGTGGCAGAAAGGCAAGGACATTCTGTGGTGGACAAAGACCGGAAAGGGCGGAGAGGGCAGCGCGGCGGAGGAGCTCGCAGCAGTCAAGGCTGAGGAGGACCGGGTGCGCGTTCTCGCACAGCCGCGCAAGCTTGCCGGCGCTCTGACGCCGCCTCTCGCTGGCGCAGCTGATGCAGGAGGCGCTGGGCCTGCGGCCGGCGACGCAGCGCCGAGGGGGCACCGCGCTGGACGCCGCGGAGTTGAAGGAGCTGCTGAAGCGCGGCGCGGGCGTGGACGGCACAGAGGAGGGAGGGAAGCCGGAAGAGGGGTCGGTGGCTGAGGCCATGCGCATCAAGGGGGTAGGCTACAGCAAGCTGGCTGCGGAGGGCGCGGCCTCAGGCCGTCCCGCCACAGGCGAGGCGTGGGGCGCCCGCGAGCGGCTGGAGGGCAGTGGGTGGGAGGGTGGGGCGCGGGGGGGGGGGGGGGGGGGGGGGGGGGGGGGGGGGGGGCGGGGGGGGGGGGGGCGGGCGCAGCAGTGCCAGCGACCGTAGGGTCGCGCGGGCGGCACGACTCGGAGGGCAGCGAGAGCGAGAGCGGCGAGGAGCGGCAGGCGCGCAAGCGTGCAAAGAAGGAGGCGAAGCGCGCCCGCAAGGAGAAGAAGAGGGAGCGTCGAGAGGAGCGCAAACGCAGCCACAGCCGCAGCTGCAGCGCCAGCAGGAGCCCTCCCCGGCGCCGGGAGCGCAGCCGCAGCGCCGACGAGCGACGGCACGGCGAGCGAGAGCGGGGCGGGCGGGACCGCAGCAGCGAGCGGTACCGCAGCCGCAGTCGTGAGCGGCGGCGCTAGAATCTCGAAAAAAGAGACGACTTTCATTGCCACGTCATCACACAGCTTGAGAAGCGCGCAGCCAGCGCGCGCATGGAACGATCCCCCACGCAGCGCACGCAGCGCAGCCGATCCAAGGGCACCGCCGTGAGAAGCCGTGCGAGCCCGGCGGCGCTGACCCTGGAGTTGCGGACCAGCGTGAGGTCGCGCAGCTGCTGCAAGTTTTCCAGCGCAACCAAGGCGACATCGTCAACATCGACGTGATTGGAGAGGTCAAGCACGCGGAGGTTGGGGAGCGCGTGCGCCATGGCCTCCAGTGAAGCACGATTTACGCTGTGTGCCAGCGAGCCCATCAGCAGCGTGGTCAATGTATGGGAATAGGAGGGGGAGTATGGAGTTATAGGTTGTAGGTGTACTAAGAGAAAGAGCTGCCACTCCAGACGCGTGTGCCGAATGTCCAGTGCCTCCAGCCGTGGACAGTATCTGTGGAGCGATACCATCAAGTCATCCACCCGTCCCAACTTGCGATGAGCGAGCGATAAGTGGCGTAGTGCTCCAGATTCAGTGCCAACCAACCAATGCACCAGGCCAACGGACGTCAACCCAGCCTGAACTCGTGCGTGGTTCGCTCCGCCCTCGCCGCCCGTGTCCAGAAACCGCAAGCCATCCGCCTCGTACGCATAGCTCAGGTCCACCGTGTGCAGCTGGGGGCAGCGGGCAAGCAAGGGCACCCCAGCGTCGCTCACCCGCGTGTCTGCCAGGTCCAGTACCTGCAGGCTGGCGTGCGCGGTGCCGGTGAGCAGCAGCGACGCGAGACCCGCGTCGGTGAGCAGCCTGCAGCCGGAGACGCTGAGCTCTTCCAGCAGTGGGCACAGGGCCGCAGAGGCGAGCACTTGGTCGCCCACGCGGCGCAACCTGCGCAGGTGCACCCTGCGCAGCGAGGCGGCGCACGCGGCCAGGAGCTCGCATACCTCCGCCGTCTGCACGCCGCCGCAGTCCGCTACCTCCAGAGACTGCAGGGACGGACAGCGGCGTCGTGCCAGGCGCAGCGCGCCGCCCGCAGCGCGGCCGAAGGGGGAGACGTCCAGATGTGTGAGCAACGGCAGCATGCGTAGGCAGAGGGCGCGCAGCCTCGCACACGCGGAGGAAGCGCAGCACAACGAGCGCAGGTCGCCGCCCAGCGGCCTCAGGACCAGCTCCAACATCTCATCGTCCAGGCGCAGCAGCAGGCACTCATCGCGGGCTTCCTCCATTGCCGTGAACAGAGGAGGCGGGCGCTGGAAAAATGGACTGCTGCGTGACACCACGACTTGCTCGCTGACATTTACACGCTCAAAGTCTCCGCCTCGTGCGCGTCCACTGCGCGCCAGATGGCCTCCACAGTGGACACTTGGCGCAGGAAGGCTACAATGACTGTGATGTTGTCGCCGCTGCCTCGCGTGGTCGCCTGCCCAGCGTCGCGTGAGTCACACGCACACGCACACACGCAACAGGCAACGCACCTCCGCCACCAGTCTTTTGGCCGCCATGCCGGGCTCCTTGACTGTGCTGAGCACCAGTTGCGTCACTTCGTCGACGGAAAGCACATCCCAAAGACCATCGCACGCAATCACTAGGAACTCATCCTCCGGTTCCAGCTCCACGCGCGTAATCTCCGGCTCAGGCGTCATCCCCGCCTCGCGCAGGTCAAAGTCGCCTAAGGAGCGCGTCACCGCAATGGCAGCCTCGCCCACGCGCCAGTGGCCTTGCGCGTCTTGCGCCAGCGCGCCGCCAGCCTCCTCGATGCGCTGACGCTCTCGAGGGTCGTCGGCGGTGTGGTCGCGCGTGAGGGCGACGCCAGAGCCGTCGCGCACGAGCATCACGCGGCAGTCGCCCGCGTTGGCCACATAGACCGCATCGCCCCAAAGCAGCGCCGCCACGGCGGTGGCGCCAGGGTAGCGGCGCAGCGCGGCGGGGTTGGCTGCTGCGTCGCCTTGCGCGCGCGCTTCGTCCAGGACCCGAAAAGCCGAGTCCATCTGCACAAAGGCTCGCGCCAGGGAGCTGTGGGGCTGCGCGTCGGGCTGTGCCCAAGCGGCGGCGAGGGCCCGCGGCAGCGCCTGCGCGGCGAAGGCGGCCGCCTCTGCGCCCCGGTGTCCGTCGAACACGGCGAACAGGTGCGCGTGCGGCGGCGCGCCGGGCAGCGGCGACAGCACCAGGTGGCGGTCCTCCATCTTGTCCGCGCCGCGCAGGCCGCACGTGGCCAGCGCTGCGGCTGTCACCACGGGCGCGTAGGCACAGCCAACCAGCCAGCTGGGGGCAGCCGCCGGGTCGCCGCCGCCGCTGCACAGCACCGCATCAACCTCCTCCGGCGGCGGCGGCGGCGGCGGCGGCGGCGGCGGGGCGCGCCAAATGGGACGCAGACAAGCGTCAGGCAGGCCCTGCTGTTGCGCGTAGCGTCGGCCCAAACCCTCTAGCGCAGCCTTCACGTCCGCCGCGGTCGGACGAGCGTCCGCGCTGGCGCACCAGCACGACTCGAGCAGCTCGCACAGCCCTGGCGGCGGCGAAGCGGCGGGCGGGGGCAACTGCGGGCGCAGGCCCTCGGACGCAATGGCTACCGCCAGGTCGCGCTCGTTGTACGACAAATCCAGCACCGTGTGTGCCAGCGCCACGTTGCGCGCCCGGTCCGCATAGGGCGCCGTGGCCGTGGCCAGCTCGCAGAGCGTGATGGCCAGAGAGTACACGTCCGCAGGTCGCCCCGCCACTCGGCGCATGAGCACTTCAGGCGCCGTGTACGCCAGCGTGCCCACCATGTGCTGCCGCGCGAAGCCGCCCGTGGGCTGGCGGGGAGCTGGCAGACTGAGTGCGCGCTCCCGTCCCTCTGCGTCCTCCGCGTCGCAGTAAATGGCCGCCTGCAGCGACGCGCGCAGCGTCTCCTCATGTTCAGCAAGACCAAAGTCGGCTGCGCAGCGAGTCAGAGCACTGAGCAGGGGAAGGAGCAAACCTGGCGGCACGCACCAATCTGCGCTACCCAGGCGTCTGACAGCAACACGTTGGCAGGCTTGATGTCTCGATGAACCACACCCTGCGCGTGCAGGTATTCTAACCCGGCTCCAATCTGCGCCGCGTGCAGGAGCACAGCCTGCGCAGGAGGTGCATGAGCCAACGAGCTCTGGCTGAGGAGAGCATAAGCCACGTGCCTCCCAAGTGGGACGCCAACGTTGCGTGTGCATGAGCTCGCCCAGGTTGCCCTGCTCCTGCGAGCGTGAGGCGACTCAGCGCAGAGGCGAGGCCAGCGGTGCGGTGAGGAGAACGTGCCATGAAGGGAAAGAGCAGGTAATACTCTGGCGGGTGTGCGCGCGCGGCGAGGAGGCCACAGATGTTGGGGTGGTTGAAGGAGCTGCAAGGGCGTTCGAGGTGAGAAGGCAGCGAGAAGTGCAACGCAGTCGCGCGGACATGCACCGACGACGCACCTTAACAGCTGCAGCTCCCGGTGGTAGCGGTCCATGTCTGCAACCGTGGCCAGCTTGGGCTTCTTCACGGCCACGTGTGCGCCCTGGAAGACGCCCCGGTAGACCACGGACGCACCGCCCACGGCAACTTGAGACAACAGCGCTACCTCCTTGGCGCCCACGTCCACCCGCAGCCCGCTATACGCCATGCCGCGCACGCAGTGCGTCACACCGGAGCAGGGCTCCAGGGCGCCGGCGGGGGCGCTCATCGCACACGGAGATGGGACGGCCAGAGGGGCAAGATAGTGTCGTGAGTGGATGACGTGGCTGACTCGACGACCCACTCCCGGCGTCACGCGATGCGACACGCCCTTGCGACAGTGCTGGCGGGCCTGCGAGCGGCCAGCAGCGATGAGCGAGTGCACGCTGCGACGAAGGCGGCGGAGAAGGCTGACCTCAACCAGGTGGCCGCCGAGCTGGAGGCCACCGCCGTGAATATCCACGAAGCGGCTATGAAGCTGGCGGAGCATGGCGCGCTTTCGTTTGCCGTCATGCTCGCTTCCAAAACCAAGGCTGAGCAGCAGGCAACGTGCACCGCGCTGCGGGCCATCTTCAATGTGCTGGGCTTCCTCCGCGACAATCCGGGTCTCGCCAACGCGGAGCGCGCAGCGCTCGTCGTCGGCCCTTGCGTCGCGCAGCTCTTTGAGGGCGGCGCGGTGGAGAGCCTTTGCACCATCTTCCAGGAGTCGGCGGACCACACTTCCGCAGGAAACGCCATCGCGGCGCTTTTCCTGATCGTAAGCGCTTCGGGCCAGGAGTGTTGGGCGAGCGGCCGGCTGGAGTCCTGCCTCAACACTGATGAGGAACTCAGCAGTTTGCTGGCCTTCGCTGGCGCCGAGCTGCAGCCTCGCAGCCGCCGGGAAGGCAACGCGGCGATGCACCTCCTCCTGGGGCTGGTGGCGGAGTGCGACGATCGCATGCGCCCGCTCGCCTGTCCCACTGTGCTCTCCGGCGCCGCAATGTCTGTCCTGGTTGCGCTCTTCTCCTGCGAATCGGCGGCTTTGCAGGGCCCATCGGTGGATGTGCTCGCGGGCACACTGCTCCTCGCAATCCTGCAGAACGAGGGTGCGGGCGCCCTGGACGCGCTGGAGCGATGCCGCTACTCTCTGGTGCTCGCCGCCTTCACCGTGCTGCTCGAGGACGATGGCGAAGGCGAGGGCGACCCACGCGCCCGCTCACGCCTGCATGAAGACAAGAGCATCGTGGCGTTTAAGCTGCTGGAGCATCTGGCGCAGACGTACGGCGAGAACGACTCCTGGAGCGGTCTGCTTCACGGCAGCATGCCGGCCCTGGCATCGCTCATCGCTGCATTGCTGGCGCCGAGCCGGCGGTGCTGACGAAGGCGGCTGAGATGCAGACGCTGCTGGTGCGTCCAGAGCGCCGCACACTCCTGCGCGGCGCGACGCCGCTTAGCGCGGCTGCTGTGCGCAAGCTGCGGGAGGCCCGCAAGGCATTCCTGCGCAATGTCGCTATCGTGGAAAACAACGATCCTTGGCCAGGTGAGCTCAATGAGGATCAGCGGTCTGCCCTGGTGGCCCAGCGGCCGCTGCTGCTGGCATCGTCGGCAGAGGGGTCGCCTGGGCGCGTGCGCACCGCTCTGCGGCGGGCAAATGTGGTGGAGTGTCACGACGCAATGCTGGATCGCCGCGAGGAGGCGCGCCGGGAGGAATGGCGGCGAATCACGGCCAGCGGATACGTAAACACAGCAGTGTGTGGCCAGGAGCTCAGCTCAGCTCAGCCACTGAGCCCGGGTGCCACTCCTTCGCTTACACCACGGGGCTCTTCTACAACTTGGGCGCCCCCGAAATCACGGTGCTCGGCGATGTCGCTGGCCTTTCTTTAATGCTGAACTGGCGCTTGGTGAGTCATGCGTGCTGGAGCGGTGGTAATGCGGTGCTGGATGCAGTTTCCACGCTCGATGCCGCGCATGACGCTGGCCCTGAGCTGTATCTCAAAGGCATGCGCCTGTTGGAGCGCGACGTCAACCTCATTCCGATGGCCTATTCTGAGCTGAGCGGCGGCGCGCCGATGCCGCACGCCCTGGCTCGCGCCGCTGCTGCGGTTGTGTGGCGGCTGAAACCGTTCCCAGAATTTTTGTGCGCCAACTTGGAAGCGAACTTGAACAGCTCTGAGGCCTGGAGCCAGCCCCTGGAAGGCTCCGCCCATGGTCGCATACGGGGACAATTCAAAACGGACGCGGCGTGCCTGGACCAGAGCCAGCTCGTGACTGATGTTCCCACTTTGGTGTGCAGCCTGGTGGGATCCCTGCGCGAAGCTGGCTCCCCAGGCGAGGCTGTCCTCACCGCGCTAAGCGACCTGGCGGCTGGCGGCAATGTACCATGGGGCATTGGCTCCACCATGCAGCACGGCGGCCCGGCGTGCAAAAACTGCCCATCCTGCCTGGCGCGGCGCGGCCTGTGTGCCTCAGTCTGCGACAACGAGGCCTGTCCTTCGCCGCCCGACGCTTCACGCAAGTTCTGCGCCCGCTGCCGCCGGGTGTCCTACTGCTCCCCGGAATGCCAGGCTGCAGCGTGGAAGCGCCACAAGCTCGAGTGCGCACCAGCCCCCGGCCCCCCGGCGTGAGGATGTACACGCTTCAAGCCTCATTTCCAGCCCAAGACCATACAACCAAGACCATACACCTGCGTGCATCCCCTTCTATCTGCGTGCCCTGTTATCCAGCATTGCGTTCCAACCATCGATGATCGATGATGCAGAAACGTGTAGACCGACACGCAGGCTCGCGTGTTACGGTGTTAGCCAATCCAGTCCACCCACCCCCGGGTTCCCTGTGGCCTGCTGACCCACTTTCGCGCCACGCATGCTCTTCCTGCTTGTGGGTATCTTCGCTGGCGTGGCACTAAGCCTCACTGCGCTGGTCACCGACCCAACGGGCACGCAGTGCAGCACGAGTCTCGCCTCCCTCGCTTCTTGCGAGCCGGGTTCTTCGCTGGGCGCGCGCGGGAGCGTGGAGGCTGTGGAGGAGTGAGCAAGCTGCCATGACCGAGACTGAGACGCTGGAAGGCCGCCTGGTGCACCTGCGCCGCCTCAGCGCCAAGCTGGTGTTCGCAGACCTGCAGCTGCACAACGCGTCGTCTGTTGAGCTGGTTCTCAAGGCTGCTGTCGGGTGCGAGCGCTTTTTTCAGCACAGCGCTCGGACAGCCTCCTCCTCACAAGCCCACCGCAGGGGCCACACCGTGGAGAGCATCGCGACCACACGCGCGCTTCTAAAGCAAGGCGACCTGCTGCGCGTGACGGGCGTGCGCGAGCCAGGCACGGCACTTGCTGAGTAGCCGCTCTTGCCTCTCACGCTGCTCCCCCCTCCCCAGGCGGCAGCCTGTCGCTACTCGGCGTCACTGTGCTGTCGCGTTGGTGTGAGGAGCACCCGGGCGTGGCCTTCCAGCCGCAGCCTGGCGCTGGCGGCGCCATGCAGCGCGCAGGCGCGGTGGCGCCTGCAGCTTCTGCTGAGCTCTGCAAGTTCTATTTGAACACGGGGCGCTGCGCGCTGGGTGCCCTGTGTGCGCGGCGACATGAGCGGGGAGAAGCGGCCGCCTGGGTGGCTGAGCGCAGGGCGGCTCGCAAGCAGCTCTCCGCCTCCCAGGGCAACCCGTACGCGCTGAGTTCACTCACCAAGTGCCAACGGGCGGCCGTGTTTGCCGACTGGCTGCTCTGCACCTTCGGAGCAGCCACTCTGAGGCGCAAGGCTGGCGTGCTGGACGTCGCCGGAGGCGGCGCCGGAGGCCTCGCATTTGCGCTGCACTTGGAGCGCGGCATCCCGACCACCATCTTGGACCCCCGTGAGCCGCACCTGTCGCGCACGCAGCGCGCGCGAGCGGCGCAGCTGGGCGTCGACCTGAACGCCAATGGCGCGCTGGCGGCCCACATCCCGTTGCTTTTCGAACCATCCACGTGGCATCACGCAGCCGGACGCTCGCTCATCGTGGGCATGCACCCGGACCAGGCCACCGACGGCATCGTAGACTGCGCAGTGAAGCTGGGCCTGCCTTTTGCGATCGTGCCCTGTTGCATTTTCCAGTCGCTGTTCGCGCTGCAGCGGGGCGCGCGGCTGCGCACGCGCGCAGAGCTGGTGGCACACCTGATGGCCAAAGCGCCGGGCTCGGAGACCGCCTGGCTGCCCTTTGAGGGGGCGAATCAAGTGGTGTTCTGGCGCGGCGCTGCGGATGCGCGTGGCTTGGCGGACAGCGATGGCCCGCATCGGAGGACGACAATGCTCTGGTGGGATGAACGTGGCGCTGGCTGAGTCACGAAGCCGTTGGAGCCCAAGGGGCTTGAGACAGACGCTCTGACGCAACTCTGCGTCGCCCTCCCCGCTCGTGCTGCTTCACCATGGCGGAGATGCGCGAGAGCGACCTGCCGCGTGCATCCAAGGGTGCTGCTGAGGCGCCTGTGACGCCCGTGAAGCCGGCGCCGCCACGCGGCGCACGCGACGCGCCCCGCCGCGCCGAGCCGCTGCGCCGCATGTTCGCCCGCGGCGGCTCGGATGGCAGCGCGCGCCTGGCTGGCATCGGACTGTACCTGCTGGTTTTGGGCAGTCCTCTCATGTTCGCGCTGCTCTATCACGCCGCCACTTCCCTGGCGCCAAAGCCGGGCGTGCGCAACCTGCTGCGTGAGAACTGGGAGCACATCGTGAACGTCAGCCGTGGTCATCCGTCGCCGTGGAGCCAAGTCGCTACCGTGGATGCACTCCTGGGCATAACGTTCTTCAACGTGTGGATCACCTACCGCCACAAGAGCGTGCTCACCGCTGCCGCCTGGTGCCTGTCCAACTGGGCGCTGGGCATGGCCTCTGGGTGCGCCTACATCTGCTTCGCGCTGGTGGGCTGCCGGGGCGAGTGGGCGCAGTTCTGGCTGGGCGACCGGGCGGGCGACGGCGATGAGTCCAAGAAGGCGTGAGGGAGGGAGGTCTGGACGCTGGTGGCGCAAAAGAGACGCACGAGTCTTGCGCATTGAGAGACGCAGTCTGCAAAACGTCGTACGATGGACAGCCCCGCCACTCGTTCTTCCTCGCCTCGCAAGCGCTGTGCACTGGCGTGCCGTGAAGTGGGCAGCCGGCGATATGCGCTGCGCCGGAGGCTGAGGCTGATCTGCCGCGAAGCACCAGATGTCAGCGGTACCTGCTCAGCGCCCCGCTACTGCTTGCGTGGCCTCTTCGGTTTCTACGCAACTGTGCGGGCCCGCAGTGCGCCCTCTGCTGGTGCTGTGCCTCCTGGTGGGCCCTGTTATGGTGTGCGGCAAGGCGCCTCTTCTGGCGCTGGAGCAGGTCGGGAGCAGCACGCCGGGAGTGCAGTTGGCGCCGGGTGAGCGCTACGCGTTCACCGAGTTGGGCCCAGTGGTTGTCAACAGCGACTGCAGTGTGCGCAGAATCAGCAACTGGAAGGAGATGCTGCCGCACGAGAAAGACGCCACGCAGAGGCGCGTCGCGGCCAGAAATACGGAGAGACTTGAGCTGTGCCGCCGGCTCAAGGCGGAGGGCAAGCTCGGAGACTCTGAGGAGACTGGGGAGCTGCGCTGACAAAGTGAGCTCTGCTCATTGGCTTTCCCCTGTCCATCCCCAGTTCCATCGCAGCCAGTTCCGTCTGAGAATGTCGGTGCCGTTCGGCGGGGCGGCGGCTCACGTGGGCGACATCGAGCTGACTGACGAGCGCTCCAGCGCAAGCGGGCGGGATGACTTGGAGGCTCTGAAACGCTTTGTAGTGTCGCGAGCTCGAGACGCCGGCCGCCTGCTGACCGTGCGCCGCCGCGTGAGTGCGGAGGAGCGCGCGGCTCGCACCGTGGTGCTCCCAGCGCGCGAGGGCGAGGAAGCCTTGGAGTTGGACTTGAAGTCCTTAACCAAGGAGGAACACGCGGCGTTGGTGGACCGCGCGGCGCCCCATGACTCGGAGGCATTCTTTTCGCGATTGCGCGCGCGCTTCGATCGAGCAGGGGTGAAGCTTGCCTCGGTGGAGGTGCGTGCGAGGCGGTGCTGAGACCCGCAACGCTGACACATCTTATGCTGGCCAGGTGCGCTTCGAGCACCTCTCCGTCACGGTGCCCGTGTTCGTGGGCGCGCGGGCTCACCCGACGCTGCTCAACGTGCTGCGCAACGAGCTGGACGTGCTGCGTGGCGCGGCGACCAGACGCCCCTTCCCTGTCCTGCAGGGCGTGAGCGGCGTGCTATGCCCCGGCCGATTCACGCTGGTTCTGGGCCCGCCGGGCGGGGGCAAGTCCACGCTGCTGCGAGTCCTCGCCGGCAAGATGCGCAGCTCGCGCCGCACCGGGCTGCAGGTTGACGGGGCGGTGGCCTTCAACGGACGCCCGCTGTCCAGCTTCGTGCCGCAGCGCGCCGCAGCGCTGGTGGAGCAGAGCGATGTGCACGCGGGCGAGCTCACGGTGCGAGAGACGTTCGACTTTGCCGCACGGTGTCAGGGCGCCACGCAGCGCATCGCCGAGATGGCGGATCTCCTGCAGGCGGAGCAGGCCCAGGGCATCCAGCCTGACGTGGACCCGGAGTTGGACGCGTTCATCCGTGCCATGGCGGTCGAGGGCTCCAGGCACCACGTCGCCACGGAGCTCATGATTCGGCTGCTGCGCCTGGAGCGAGCGGCCGACACGGTGGTGGGCAGTCCGATGATGCGTGGCGTGAGCGGCGGCGAGAAGAAGCGCGTGACTCTGGGCGAGGTGATCGTGGGCGGCGGGCGCAAGGTGCTGCTGTGCGACGAGATCAGCACGGGGCTGGACTCAAGCACAACCTTCTCCATCATGTCCTCTCTGCGCAGCTTCTGCCACTTCCGGGACGCCACCGTGTGCATCGCGCTCCTCGCGCCGCCTCCCGAGACATACGACTTGTTCGACAACGTTCTGATCATCGCAGATGGGCGCGTCGTGTACCACGGCGTGCGCCAGCAGGCGGTGGCCTTCTTCGAGTCTTTGGGCTTCGCAAAGCCTCCGCGCGTAGCCGCCGCAGACTTCATCCAGGAGGTTGTATCTCCCGCGGACCAGCACAAGTTTTGGGCGCGCAGCGAGGCGTACTCGTACGTTTCCGTGGCCGAAATGGCGTCCGCGTTCCAGAGCTCGCCATTCAGCGCGCACCAGCGGGGAATGCTGAGCGCCGGCTGCGCCGTCTGCGGCGAGCCTGACAAGCGCCCGGGCATCGGCGCCGGCGCCCTGCTGCCCCAGGAGCAGTACGCGCTGTCCTGGCGAGGGATGGCGCGTGCCAACCTGTCCCGCGAGGCCATCCTGATGAAGCGCAACCTCTTCCTGTACGGCTTCAAGACGTTCCAGCTGGGACTCATCGCCGTCGTCGCAGGCACGCTCTTCCTGCGCACGCGCTTGCAGGTCAACATCTCAGACGGGGGCCTCTACGCGGGCTTCCTGTTCTTCGCCTGCGCGTCCGCGTTCTTTGCGCAGTTCGCCGACATGGCGCTCACAGCAGCTGTGATGCCCGTCTACGACAAGCAGAGCGCCATGAAATTCTTCAGCGCCTCCTCCTTCGTCATTCCGATTGCGATCCTGCGCTTTCCGTTGTCGGTGCTGGAAGGCTTGCTGTGGACCTGCTTGAGCTACTTCACGGTGGGGTTGACGCCAGATGCGGGCCGCTTTCTGCACGCCTGCGCAGTCTTCATCCTCACGCACTTCTGCGCCGGCTGCCTCTTTCGGGCTGTGGGCGCGACGGGGCGCACTCTGGTGCTGGCCTCCACCATCGGCAGCTGTTGCACGCTCATCATCTTCACGCTGTCCGGGTTCACCATCTCGCGGCCAGACGTGCCGCCCTGGTGGATCGGCGGCCTCTGGTTCTCGCCACTCTGGTACTCTCTCAACGGCTTCCTCACCTCCGAGTTCTCTGCGCCCCGCTGGCAGGACAAGCCCGATCCGGCTGGCGGCGGCGGCTCGTTGGGCGACGCGGTGCTGCGCTCGCGCCAGCTGCCATCGGAGCGCATCTGGAGCTGGATCTTCTATCCGGCGATCATCGGCCACGCGCTCGCTTTCACCGTCGTCATGATCGGCTCGCTCTACTGGCTGGCGCCGCCCGAGCGCGGCGGCACAGTGAGCGAAGAGGAGCTGGAGAAGCGGCAGGCGGGGGCGGACAAAGAGGCGGCGGCGGTGGCCAAGGGTGGCGACCGCGCCAGTGCGGATGGCCCGCAGCAGCGCGCCATCGGCATCGTCGAGTCATCCGCGCATTCCGTCCCTCACGCGCTGGCGCACGCCATCCTGAGCGTTGGCGGCAAGCTGCCGCCCGGCGACACCGCCATCTCATTCACGCCCGCAACGCTCACCTTCCGGGACGTCAACTACTACGTTCCGAACCCAGCTGGCGGCGAGCTGCATCTGCTGAATGGCATCACGGGCAGCTTTGTGCCTGGCCGCCTCACGGCGCTGGTGGGCACTTATGGGGCTGGCAAGACGACGCTGCTGGACGTGCTGGCTGGGCGCAAGACGACCGGGCGCGTGGAGGGCGACATCCGCATCAACGGGTTCGCCAAAGAGCAGGCAACGTTCACGCGCGTCGCTGGGTACTGCGAACAGGCGGACATACACGCCCCGCAGACCACCGTCTACGAGGCTGCGATCTTCTCGGCGGAGATGCGGCTGACGGGCGTGCCGCGCGAGCAGCGACGCGCGTTTGCGGAGGAAGTGCTGGCCCGCGTGGAGCTCCAGTCGCTCAGCAACAACCTGGTGGGCGTGCCGGGCAGCACTGGCCTCTCCATCGAGCAGCGCAAGCGGCTCACCATCGCTGTGGAGATGGTCGGCAATCCAAGCATCCTCTTTCTGGACGAGCCGACAAGCGGGCTCGACGGTCGCGCAGCCGCAGTGGTGATGCGCGCCGTGCGCGCTGGCACCGACACTGGGCGTGCTGTGGTCTGCACCATCCACCAGCCCAGCACATCCGTCTTTGAGTCCTTCGACGAGCTCATCCTCCTGCGCGCCGGCGGCGAGTGCATCTACAGCGGCAATCTGGGCGCAGCTTCCGCGACCATGGTGTCCTACTTCCAGGGCATCTCGCCGGCCGTGCGGCCCTGCCCGTCGGATATTAACCCCGCTACCTGGGTTCTGGACGTCACCTCGGCTCAGGCGGAGACCGACGCCCAGGTTGACTTTGCCGCTGCGTTCCGCGGCAGCTCGCTGGCCGCCGCCTTGCGCGCGCGTGCAGACGCGCTAGCTTCGGCGCCCGAGGGCACCTCGGCGCTGGCGTTCAGCACGCGCCATGCCCGGCCTCAGCTCACGCAGTTCCGCATCTTGCTTCGGCGCAACCTGCGCACCTGGTGGCGCAGCCCGTCGTACAACCTGGTGCGTGCGTTCATCACATCAATCATCGCTCTCTTTTTTGGTACCGTCTACTGGGACGTTGGCACCAACAGATCCAACCTGTCGGACATCCTCTCAGTGGCTGGCGCCATGTACGCTGCTGTGCTTTTTTTGGGCGTCAACAACGCAAGCACGGTGCAGCCAGTGGTGGCGCTGGAGCGCGCCGTGTCTGCGCGAGAGCGGGCAGCCGGCATGTACGCCGCCATCCCCTGGGCGGCGGCTTTGCAAGTCGTGGAACTGCCCTACGTCGCCGTGCAGTTTGTGGTGTATGTCAGCATGGTGTACGCCCTCATCGGCTTCGAATGGAGCGCCCCAAAGTTCTTCTGGTTTCTTCTCTTTCAGTTCCTTACCTTGCTCGTATTCACTTACTACGGCCAAATGGCGGTTGCGCTCACGCCAGCCGTCGAGCTGGCGGCGGTGGTGTCTGCGTTCTTCTACTCATGGTTCAACCTTTTCGCGGGCTTCATCATGCCCGTCAAGGCCATGCCCTGGTGGTGGCGCTGGTACGCCTACCTGAATCCGGTGCAGTGGACGCTGTATGGCCTGGTGGGCAGCCAGCTGGGCGACGTGCACACGGGCTGCATCCGCGCGACGCCCGTGGCGGCGTGTGAGATGCCGTCGCTCTACATTGAGCGCACTTTTGGCTTCAAGCACGACTTCCTGGGGGGCGTGGCTGGCATTCTGTTTGCGTTCATCGTCGCGTTCACCGCAGTGGCCGCGCTGGCGACAGCCTTGCTCAACTTCCAGCGCCGCTAGATCTAGAAGAGGCGCAGCCACACGTCAGACACACGCTGTGTAGCCTTCGCATTGCTACATTGCACACGCATCTAGTGTTGGCACGCGCGTCCCTGCGGCGCGTCTACTTGAAGAAGGTTGCGGTGATCCACATGGAGGCAAAGGCAAAGAGCGCCGCCACCGTCTCTGGGCTGAAGGACGCCGGGAAGAGCGGCAGGTACACCGGGATGATAGAGCCCGCCAGCCAGCCCAGGAAGAGGCCCAGCAGCGCCTGGCCCAGGCATGACCAGAGGTTCTTGACGGCGCGCTTGTCGTGGATGTAGTACGCGGTGAGACCAAAGCCCACAGCAACCTGGAAGGCTGGCCCCGTCGCAGCGCTCTGGTACAGGCTCCACACCACCAGGAAGGCGTACACAAAGGCGCGCTGCAAGATCACCTTCTGGGGAGGCACAGAGATCGCGTCCCTGCATCGCACAGGGCACACTCAGAGCAGTCTGCCGTGCTGCACCGCCACCGCTGCGCACCGCACGCGGTCCAGCGGGCCCAGCGAGATGAGGACGTCGTCCTTCTTCTTCTTGTCCAGCTTGATGCCCTTGACGCGCTTGCGCTCTTTCAACTTCTGCGCACAGAGGCACAGTGAGCTGGGGGAGGCACAGTGGCGCAGCAAAGACGCGCCTGGTCGATGATCTTGTCGAACGCGCCGTCGATGGCCTCCACGCCGGGTACGTGCGTCTGCGGAGCGCGTGCACGGCGTCAGCTGCGGCCGTCGCTCACTCACCCTCAGTGCACCCACCTTATGTTCTTCAACAAGGAAGTTGCGCGCGCTCTGGATCTCCTCGTACGTCGCCTGCACGCAAGGCCACGCACGCGGGCGGGTGAGCGGCCCCGGATCAGCGGCAGCAGCCGCGAGAGGGAGTGTGTGCCGCTGCGTGCGCTGCGCTGCGCACGGCGCACGCGCCTCCTTGTCCACGCCCAGCAGGCGGTACGGGTCGCGCTCCTTCAGCCGAGGAAAGACTTTGAGCGTCGGGAAGCCTACAGAAGAAGCGCACGCATCAGCGGTGAGTCGCGCAATGAGTGCACTGAGCCCTTTCACGCTGGGCTGGCGCCCGCACGCACCCTCCCCTCCGAACGAAGCGGCCGCAGCAGCCAGCGGGCGCACTGCCCCCAGCGCCGCGGCCCTGCGCTGCAGCCTGGCTGCGCTGCTTCCCACCGCCCTGCCCTGGTGCACCGTGCGAGAGCTGATGCCGCGACCGGGCGCCAAGGCCGGCGCGCCGCGCAGCATGGTCAGCGCCATGCGGAAGGCGGGGGAGCGAGAAGCACACTGCAAGCCAGGTTGCCAGCTGGCATGCGGGACTCCTGACATCTCCTCCTCTCTTAAGAGACGGCGCAACTCAGCTCCTCATCAGCTCACACTACTGTGGGCTGTGAAGTGTGTGTTTATCACTCGGCCAGGCCTGTTTTGTCTGCTGCGGCTGTGTCTGCTGGAGGAGCATCTTCTTCCAGCGCTGGTCCCGCACTAGCCGCCGTCTGTGCCATCCAGCTGCGCAAGGGCTCCTGCGACAAGTCCAGCTTCAGGAAACCTGCGGCGGACGCGCGCGTGAGGCCCAGGCGCGTTGATGGGCAGGGCGTGCTGTCTTGCGCACCCGCCACTAGACCGCTAGCAAACGCCAGCGGCTCGCGTATGGCACGACGGAGCACCGTGTCGGTCACAGCCTCCTCCAGCGGGCCCAGCCCGTTCGCAGCAGTGCGCACGGCGGGGCGATTTCGTTGACGCGCAGCAGCAACCCGCCGCGACGCTGCTGCTCTTGGCGCCGTGCAGCCAGCGAGATGCATTCTAGTCCGAGGGAGGCGTGCAATCTGCCTTTGTACGACATTTTAAGAAGGGGCGGCGGTAATTACAACGCGAAATCCTCCACCTTTCGCCCCTACAGGTCGCTATGACGACCGAGGATGTGGCCATGAGCGACGCCAAGCCGGCACAGGAGGTTGGCAAGGCTGAGAAGGCTGAGGAGGTGGCTGCTGACGTTCCGACGCTGGTGCGGCCTTCCTCAGTTCCCAGTCCCGTCGTGTGCTCACCCTCACGCGCCCACGCCCTGCCGCCCGCCCCCGCGCAGCTGAAGCGCAACGCCGCGCTGCTGGAGAAGGCTGTGAGCAGCAAGGAGTCGCGGTTCGCCGTGCGCGGGCTGCGCCAGACGCTCGCACTGCGCAAGCGCTTCACGGCCGATGCACTCACAGCCTTCGTCAAGGTACCACTCCCCGCCGCGACACCCCACCCTCAGCTCGCGCACACTCGGCAGTCGCGCACGCGCGGCGCTTGCGTGCGCTGAGCGCTGGTTGTTGTCAACCCTAGCGAACGAACCAAACAAACGCCCCTGATCCTTCACCCACGCAGGCTGTGCTGCCCGACGCGCAGCCCATGCGCGCGCTGCTGCTAAGCCACCTTGAGTTGGTGCGTGCTCGGCTGTCTCTGTCCCTGTCTCTTGCCCTCTCGCACCCCGCTGCGCCACTCACCGCCACTCGCACAGCCCTCTAGCGGGATGGACGTGGACGCAGCTGCGTGCGCGCCGGCTGCAGAGGGCAGTGCGCCTCCGCGGGTGTTGCCTGAGGTGGAGGTGCTGTGCGCACTGGTGACCATCCTGCTGCTGCTGGACGGAGGCCACGCTGTTGGCGCGCACGCGGTGTGCTCGTGGACGGTGGACCGCGTGGTGTCGCTGAAGCGTCGAAGCTTGGACAGCCTGGGGGCCAAGGTGTTCTTTTACTATTCGCTCAGCGCGGAGAAGGCTGGCCTGGCGGCTTCCGCGCGGCCCAAGCTGCTGGCGCTGCACCGCACCTCCGTGCTGCGCCAGGACGAGGCCGCCCAGGAGGTGCTGGTCAACTGCCTGCTGCGCAACTACCTGCACTTCAACCAGGTTGAGGCTGCTGAGCAGCTGCGCGCAAAGCTGGTGTGGCCGGAGCGGCACAGCCACGCGCAGCTGGTGCGCTACCTCTTCTACCTGGGACGCATCAAGGCTGTGCAGCTCGAATATTCCGAAGCCAAGGAGTGCCTCTCGCAGGCTGAGCGCAAAGCGCCCCCGCAAGCGATTGCCTTCCGCTTGGCGCTCACAAAGTGGCTCACCGTCACCCGACTGCTGCTGGGCGAGATCCCCGAGCGGCGCACGCTGCGCGACCCACAGCTGGCCCCCAACCTGGCACCCTACTTCCAGCTCACCAACGCCGTGCGCATCGGCGACCTGAGCGCATTCACCGCCGTCTCGGAGACCCACGCGGCGCTGTTCGCAGCAGACAAGGTGTCGCACCTCATCGTGCGACTGCGCCGCACCGTCATCCGAACCGGCCTACGCCGCATCAACGCAGCATACAGCCGCATCAGCCTGGCTGACGTGGCCGTCAAGCTGGGGCTGGCCAACGCAGAGGATGCGCAGTTCGTGGTTGCAAAGGCGATCCGAGACGGTGCTGTGGATGCAACCCTAGATGCGTGCACGGGCGTCATGACGTGCACGCCCGTGGTTGAGGCGTATACCACGGGTGAGCCCGCCGCAGCCTTCCACGCGCGTGTCACATTCTGCCTGGACCTGCACAACGAGGCTGTGCAGGCGATGCGCTTTCCCGGGGATGCGCACAAGGGGGGGGCGGCTGGCGCAGAGCAGCGCAAGGAGCGCGCGGCCATGGAGGCTGAGCTGGCGGCTGCATTGGAGGAAGAGGAGAGCGAGTTCTGAAGGCACCTCATCAGCAGGTCAGCAGGTGCTGGTGTCAAACAACATACGCTTTTTTCAGGTTGTCGCCCCCGCCTTGCGCATGTTGCACTCAGCCGCGCCTACGCCACTGGCCTGCCCTCCTGGCTGTCCCCGCCGCGCGAGGCGCCGCCGCTGCGCGGCTGTCACGGCATGCGGAGCCTCGCTGGAGGAGCGGGTCGGCGCGCTGGTCTCCTGGTGCGTGGAGCGCGGCGCAGAGGGCAGCGGCCTGGCTGTCAGTGACGTGGGCCCCCGAGGTAGAGGCGTCGTCGCCACGCGAGACATCGCACCAGGAGAAGTGCTTCTGTCGCTGCCGCTTTCTCTGGGCCTGGCAGACGACTGGGCGCCCAGCCAGCGCGGCGTGCCCTGGCACGCTCGCTTAGCGCTCAGGGTACTCCGGGAACAACATCTAGGAGTCGCCTCCGAGTTCGCGCCGTACCTGGCTCTCCTTCCTGACGCCATCGCCTCGCCGCTGGTGGACGACACCATGTGGCTGCGTCTGCGTGCATATGCGCCCCTGCTGGCCGAGTGCGACACACTGCGCTCTGAAATCGCAGACGCGCACGCCGCGCTGGGCGAACAGCTGGCGGGCGTGTCGGTTTCGCAGTTTGCGGCCGCCGTGGCGCTTGTCCACAGCCGCGCGTACGGCTTCAGCGGCAACGGACAGGCGTACCTGCGCGTGCTGCTGCCTTTGTGCGACATGTTGAACCACGGCGGCGACGAGGGACAAGACAGCGAAGAGGCGCCTTGCTGGCCGCCGGTGCGTGACGCCGGCAACTGTCGTTGGGACGTGGATGAGGGCATGATGTACGTGTCGGCCACGGAAGCTCTGAGCGCGGGCGATGAGGCGCTTTTCAGCTACAGAGAGCAGAGCAGCGACCACTTCCTGCTGTACTATGGATTCTGCCCGCCAGCGAACCCCCACGACGATGTGGTGCTGTTTGCGGACCTCCCCGCGCTCCTCCGCTGGCACGCAGACCTATGCCCCTCCCTCTGGGCGGGCGATGCCGTGGCGCTGCGTGCAGCCGCACGGGCCGCCGTGCAGGCTGTGGAGGCTGACGTTGCGGCTGGCGGCGAGAGGGCACTGCTGGCGTCGGAGCCTCGAATCAAGGCTCTCGGGGGAGGGCGAGTGGATGGCCGGCTGCTGGCTGCCCTGGCCGCCATCCGCGGCGGCGATGCGGTAGCGGCCAGCAGAGACTTGGCCGCGCGATGCAGGGAGGTGCTGACGCCGCTGGAGCAAGCTGATGTGGGCGTGACAGAGGCGTATGACCCTGTGCGCGACTACTTGCGCCACAAGGCGCGCATCTTGCGCGAGACGCTGGCCACGCTGAACGTCTAGCACGAGTTCTCTTACACTATCGTCTAACCAGCTCTCGATGAGTCTGTTGTGCTGCCTCAGGCTGCGCCTAGAACCAGGTGTCTGGCGGAACCTCTGTACGCCACTCCCAGTTGCTCCGCAGCGTCCCATCTGCGCGCTCTTCCTCAGTGCTGAACGCTTCCACGTCGACCGGCAAGCCCTGCACGTCCGCGTCACAGCTCAACACCACGTATTGGGACGCCAACGTAGGATACGACGGGCTCGCCTTGCGCACAGTGCGCTCTTGGTATGTCTGTTCCCGCAGACGCACGTAGAGGACGTCTCCCAGGATGCTGCCCAGCTCCTCTCGGATGCCCCGCAGCGCCGCGTCCTGCCAGTCCTCGTTGGCCATGGCCTTCTCGGAGAGGAGCACGTTGCGCCTGCGCTCGCGACCGTCCGGCAGCACCTGCGAAGCCTCCACCAGCACGCGGTCCCGCCGTGCCGGGTCGCGCACAGCCAGCTGTACGACGCGCACGTGGCGAGTGAGCGTGCCGTCCGGCTGCAGGAGCACAGTGGTCTCTTGCTGTTGCGTCTCTTGGAAGAGGTCGCTCACAGTCTTGGCCACGCCCACGCCCCAGCTGGAGGTGTCCACGCCGTGAGCGTGCAGGAAGGAGTGCAGCTCACGCTCTGTGGAGCCGTTCCAGGGCACCGCGGCGCCAGCCGAGGCCGCCAGCGTGACTGCGCGTCTCGAGGAGGAGTGGCAAGAAACACGACACCGTCGCACACAGTGAGCGCCCAGGGCGACACCTCGCAGGTAGGAGGCTGCCACGCAGCGCATACCAAGGCGAGGGGAGAGAGAAAGGCACCGACTGAGCGACTTGCGCTTGTCGTACGCTCGTACACACGCCACAAGACACGCCTCTTGGTGTGCTATGGCTATGGCTGTGTCGGCCTTGCTTGCTCGTCCGGAGTGGGCGCTGCAGGTTGACGCGCGGCAGCGGAGAAGGGCTGCCCCTCGCTGTGGTGCCGTGGGCGTTCGCGCGGGGCTGTTCGACAACTTCGGCAAAAGCACGGACGCGAAGCGCGACGCCGAGTTCAAGCGCCAGCAGGTGCGAGGCCCCGTCAGCTGCAGCAACACAGTCCCGCAGTTTTTTCGGGCGCCTCCTTCTCGGCCTCCCGCTCGGCCTCTGCGTCCAGGCGCTAGGCACTGCTGCGCACACGCCCATCTCGACTGCGGCCTCCAGTGCTCGTGGATACGGCGGGGAAGACCTACCTGACGCGCTCGCCCTCCGCCGCCTCGCAGGAGGTGCTGGCGCAGCGGAGGAGCGGGAAGAGCAACGGCGAGGTGGAGAAGCGACGCAAGGAGGTGGCGCAGTACATGAAGATGAGCAAGGAGGAGCAGCGCAAAGTCCGCGCAGCTCGGCCTGACAACCAGGGGCCCACCTACGAGGAGGAGCCCAAGTGGTTCGGCAGCTCTATCTTGCCAACCATCATCCTGCCGGTGGCGCCCTTTGGCGACCCGAAGATGGATGGAGGCGAGCGCTGGGACTTGAAGGCCAAGTACACGGACGAAGGCTACGAAGACGAGGAATCGGACGTGATGGGCAAGCTGGCACGCTTCTTTGGCAAGAAGGACGGCAAGAAGTAGAGCAGGCGGCCGCACATCCAGGTACTCTCGCCACCAACGCAGCCATGAACCCGTGCAACACGTGTCTATGTTTGTGTCTACTTTTGTGAAGGGTCGGCCCACTCTGGGATCCAGACCCAGACGTCGCCCCAGACGTGACCAAGACGTGACCCAGGACCCAGGTTTGGATCCTAAAGTGGGCCGAGCCTTGATAGGGAAAGCGGGGAGACCGAAAGACACGTGTGCACGACGCAACCAGGCAGGCAGGACTCTGCTGGACATGGACCACCGGCGCGTATCGTGTGTACATACCAGTTTAGTCCAATCAGAACGCGTTAGCGGTCCGCGGTTCACGGTGCTCATGCCTCGGCGATGCCAAGGAGCGCCATCAACGCAGCTCCCAGTACCAGCAACGCCCACATCTGATATTTCAGCGACCGCATCTGCGGCGTTTGCAGGTAAGGAGCGCGTGAACTCTTCGCCAATGATGGTGATTAGCGTCATGTACAAAAGCATGCCTCCTGCACAGCCGGCGAGACGGGCTGGTCAGTAAGCGGGAAAGTGCTAAATGAGGTGCGCAAAAGCAACAGCAAAAGCAGCAGCAACACCCGTATCGCGTGAGGCAGCACGCACCAGACACGCCGTCAAATGCGCCAAGCGTCCACAGTTTATCGTTGGAGAGCGTGTCGCCCACATGCACAGACACGCCGACACCGATGAAGATGCCCACCGGTACGCTGAGCGAGAAAGTTGTAGCCATGGCAGCCAACTTGGTGAGCGGCATGGAGCTGCCGCGGGGAAGTGAGGGGAATGCACCAGCAGTCAGCAAAAAATAGACGTCTGGGCGTGTGTGCAGTGACTTACCCTGCCATGTGCCCGATGTACGATCCTAAGCCGAGCCCCTCGAAGAACTGGTGGAAGCAGAGCACGACGACGAGGCCCACCAACGTGGAGTTATCCGGATTGAGGCCCATCTCGAAGCTGCAGGCACACGCAATGGAAAGCAGGCACAGGCACACCGTCAACGACTTGTTGAGAACACCCACAAAAGCGCTGAATGCGCACCCGATGATGAGGGAATGGACGATGATGGAAAACTCCAGAGCCATACAGAGCACCATCTGCTGAGAGGGTGTCCGTATGGCAGCTCGAAAGCCGTCCTTGTTGGCCTTGTCATCGCCGCACAGATGCGCGTGCTCGTGCGCCACCTGCGCGGCGTGCAGCACATTCAGGTGCACGTGCTGGTGCTCGCCCAATGCTGGCGCCGCCTGCACGAGCTCGCTGGAAGATACAGCAAGCTCCACGTCGGTGTGCGGTGCTGCCTGCGGCTTGGTATGCGCCTCCACACGGGCGATGTAGTCGAGCGCGCCCTGCTCCAAAAAGAACATGCTGCGCAGGAGGTCTTTGTCAGTCCGACCGACACTCA
>Ga0208951_1000077_pt1 | contig 38430 bp, 34 predicted proteins | sample GreLakmeMI27MSRF_FD_187702 | JGI IMG/M metagenome (GOLD analysis project Ga0208951, IMG submission 187702) | Freshwater lentic microbial communities from great Laurentian Lakes, MI, USA - Great Lakes metaG MI27MSRF (SPAdes) | ecosystem: Environmental > Aquatic > Freshwater > Lake | place: Great...
CGCTGCACAGAGGCTTGCCAGCCATGCTGACAGGCCTTATAGGGGCTGGGCGGGCGCATTATAAGCTTATTATAAGGCGTTATCAGCTCCTGGAATTATAAGGCACCTGCCTTATTTGCCAACCCAGTAAAGCACAGAGGGGCGACAACTTTAATGAACTGAGCGCGCCCCAGGGAGGCGTTTCCAGGTTTCGTTCGGCCAGCCGTACCCGCTACGCTGCTGAACTCCGTACGCCTGATGAACTGAGCGGAGGGGGACAGAAAGAAGAGCGAGCCCGCACTGGCGGGCGGGCAGCAGAGCGCTCATCATCGCACGCTGCCTCAAGAGAAAGAGCGAGAGAACGGATTCACATGTCCTCACAGGTCCTCTATGTCTCTCGAGGCAACCACCAGCTGTCCGCAGGCGCCCTCCAGGTCGCGTCCCAGTGCGCGCCGTACAGTGGTGTTGATGCCATGCTCTCCTCGCAGCGCCCGCTGGAAGGCGTCAACCTGCTCAGCCCTGGGCGCCTTGAACGGCGCGCCAGGCGTCTGGTTGTACGGGATGAGGTTCACCGTCCAGGCCCGGCCGCAGAGCAGCATTCCCAGCTGCTGCGCGTGTGCCAACGAGTCGTTCACGCCAGCCAAGAGCACATACTCCACCAGCGGCGCATGATGGCTGGCCGCCTCGTACGCGCACGCAGCCTCCATCAGCTTTTCGAGGGGCCACGAGCTGGCCGAAGGCACCAGGCTCTGTCGCACAGCCTGGTCTGGCGCGTGCAGCGACAGCGCCAGACGCACGCCAGGCAGATCCGCCGCCAGGGTACGGATGCGGGGCACCACGCCCACAGTGGAGATTGTCACCCGAGAGGCGGCCAGTCCAAAGCCGCCGCGACTGCGCGACGCGGTGAGCGTGCGCACAGCCGCCACCACGGCCGCGTAGTTGTTGAGCGGTTCACCCATGCCCATGAACACCGCGTTGCGAAGAGGGCCGCGGCCGACGGCAAAGGCGTGCGCCGCTTGTTCCACTATCTCGCCCGCAGACATGTTTCGCACCAGGCCCATGGTACCCGTGGCGCAGAAGGTGCAGCCCATGGCGCAGCCTACCTGTGAGGAAAGGCAGAGGGTGGTGCGCTTGGCGCTGGGCCGTGGTCCGTCGCCGTATCGCCCGGCGCCGCTGTCGTGGCGTAGGATGACGGCTTCCACTGCCAGGCCGTCGTGCAGGCGGATGAGCAGCTTGGTGGCGCTGCCGTCAGCGGAGGTGCGAGCCTCCTCCACTCGGGAAGTGGAAGTGGAGAACCCGCGAACAAGCAGGAGGCCTGCGTCGTCGCCCTCGAGCGTGTCCAGCGAAGGAAGCGCGCCGTGTGCGAGCGCGTGCGTCAGCGCCGCCGCGCGCTGCAAGCCAGCCTGCCGCTGCTGTTCCCGGCTCAGCGCCGCCAGCTGCGGCTCGTCGAAGAGCGAGCAGGGCACCGCCTCACCGTCCACGGCCACGGGCAGAGGCATGGGGCTCATACCCGGAGTAAGCGATGCGAAAGTGACGTGGCATTGAACGAGTGAACGTCGAAGCAGATGAGACATGAAGCATGGAATGGCGCTGTTGGATTCGCTCACGCAGTGTCCAGGGTGGCGCAGACATGTCTCTGAAGGGTGCACAGGGGGTGGTACAAAGCAGTAGAGCTCTGGATGGGTTCAAGTGGAGACAGCGAAACCGACCCGCGATTTGCCGTAGTCGAAGACGGTGTGGTAGGCTGAAAGGAACACGTCGCCCAGGATGTACAGCGGTTGCCCGATGTCGATCCCCATGAAGCCGCTCACGCACTGCGTCTTGCCTCCGGCCACAATCTGCAGCACGTACTGCTGAGGCGAGAGGCTGAAATCCTTGCCGGCGATTGTGAAGCTGACGTTGGGCAAAGAATCCAGACTGGCACAGTCTATGGACGTCTCGCCGCCCACCCCGCCCACCGTGCGTGTGCCTGCCAGGCAGAGAGGCTCCAGCTGCGCATACAGCGTCGAGGCGGCGACAGGCGTGCGCTGCGCTGCGCTGACAGCTGCGGTGCACGCGCCGCACGCCAGGCTGCGCGCCGCGCTCTCCGCAGAGAACGCCAGGCTGTCTGTCACGCTCGCGCGGCGCAGCAGGCGCCGGGAAGCGGACGCCATGCCATGCGCGCCCTCCAGCTCATCCACCGACGCGTCGTGGGGCGCGCAGGCGCCGATGGACGCGCACACCTCCGCTGCGGGAGCATCGCTGAGCGGACCACCCTGGAGCAGCGCCTCCGCGATCTGCTCCGCCACGGCCGCGCAGCGAGTGCCGGGCGTGGAGACGGAGGGGGATGCGGCTGAGAGCGCCGCGTTGATGGCGGCAATGTCGTCCACCGGTCCTGCAATCAAGCTGGTACCCGTGTCGGCGATGGCCACGCAGCCGCCCTTGTCGCCGCAGAGCTGCGGCCCGTCGGTGGAGTGGACAGTGACGCCGTCCAGCTCGATCTGCCAGTAGCCCTTGCGCGTGACGGGCGCCCAGGTGTGCTCACCTACAAAGTGCGCAGGGTCCACGCCGCCCAGAACCATTTCACCGCCGTCGCCTGTGCCGCGGTTGATCCAGAAGGAGAACACCGGCTGATCCACCAGCTTGCGCTTCAAGATGTTCTGCCAGGGCGGCTGCACGCCGTCCACGCTGATGGTCTCGTAGGCCATGCCCATGATGCCGTCGAACTTTGCGGCCAGGAAGGCGAGTCCGGGCTCCTTGGTCGCCTCCGCGAAGGTCTGACGTGGCACCACCAAGTCGCCAAGCGTGAGCGTGTCCGTAGAGAGAAAACCGGAGAGGGAGCCGCTGCCGTACTGAATTGCGAAAGCCGTGCCGTTGGGCTCGTAGCTGCTGCTCTTGCTGGCGTCGTACTTGGAGTGCAGGTAGCAGGGCAGCTGCGGCGTGGAGCGTGGCGTGAGCGAGAGAGCGCGTGAACTATCAGCGAGGGCGCCCACCTGAAAGACGCCGCACTGAGTTGACGGCACCCACAGGTTGGAGCTGCCCGTGTCGAAGACAACCTGGAAGGCTTGCGGCGGCGTGCCCAGCAGGATTTGGCCGTAGTACTGCGCGTAGAAGAAGAGGGAGGCAGTGAGGGTCACAAGTCAGGTCACCCACAGGCCGCCCACGCCACGCCGTGGCGCGCCGCAGCACGCGACGCACGCAATCGCTGCGATACACGCGCCGCTGGCGGCGGCGAGCGAAAAGGCGTAGGCCAGTGGCGTCGAGAGACGCGCAGGCCAACAGCGCGGCAGGGCTGCGGGCGCTCACCTGAGCATCCATGAAGTTGGACAGCTTCACCGCGTGCTTGGGCTCAGCCTCCAGGTGCAGCGGGCTGTTGTCATTGGAGAGCGTGACGAGCCGGGAGGCGGCGTTAACGCCCGCGTGCTTTAGAGGCACTCGCAGCAGGTCGGCCGAGGCGAGGCTCAGCATAGTTGCAGCCAGCACGCTTGCGCGCAGCGTCGCCGCGAAAGGCGCCATCCGGAAGGCGACGAGGGCGCGAAATCTAAGCTTCTTCTCGACTTCTCCTGCTGATGACGTGGCAAGGAGGCAAGCAGAGCACCTCCGTCCGTGCTTATAACGTGTGGTGTCTTGGGTGGAGCCAGAGGGCGTGGCCGAGTGCGCTGGAAGTATGGACGACGACGCGCCTACGCAGGGGCCTATGAGGCTGCCTACCCTGCGGGTGCCCGGCGCAGGCGCCCTGGCGGGCCTGTTCTCGGGCTCTGACAGAAGCGGCAGCGGCACGACGCCGCGCGAGACGCCCGGCTTTGCCTACGACGTGGGCGAACAGTCTGGTGCGTAGTACCGCCTCCGCCTGCGCCACTGCGCCTTGCGCCGCCGCCCTCCTGCCGCCGCCCACCGGCCCGGCCAGCGGCTGTGCAGCGGGTGGCGGTCGCCGTGCGCGGCTGCGCGGCTGCGCGTAGCCGCCGGCGCCGGTGAGATGCTGCTTCAAAAGTGCCTCTAGGCCGTCGCGTCGCGCGCACGCACGCCTCCGGTGCCTCGCACGCCGCGACGGAGCCTGCGGGCCAGCTCGCCGCGGCCAGTCGCGCCGCAGCTGAGCTGCGGCGGTGTCGGGAGGAGTCTCGAGTTCGGCCACTCTGCAGCTCTCTGCAGCCTCGCGCCTCCTCAGCGCACTCTGCGCTTCCGCCCTTCTGTCCAGAGAGCGCCACCATCTCGGAGCGCTACAGCCGCGACGCCCAGCCCACGCCTGACAGACCCCTTTTGCGCCCCTCTGCCCCCGCAGAGCTCAACCAGATTCTTGGCTTCAGCCTCAACGGCTCCGGCGGAGACGCGGGGGTGCGTTCACGGCGCGCAGTGCGCAGCGCGGCTGCGTGTTTTTGCGAGCCGGGCCTGTGCGGTGAGCGCTTCAGCGGTCCCTGAGGCTGAGTCATTTGGCGCCCCTTGCGCTCCACAGGCTGACCGCTCTGGCGCGGAGACCCCCTTCAGCACGCTGCTGACCCAGAGCGCCGCCACAGCGGCTGGGGCGTCACCCACGTTCCGTCCGGTGCCTTCCCGTCTGCGCAACACTTCGAGATGCCCTCTGCCTCCGCAGCCCACGTCGCCCGGCCACCCGGGCAGCCCGCTGTCCCGCGCCGCGCAGTGCGCGCGCGACGCGCAGCATTCGCACGCGGTGGCGCTGCAGGCTCAGCTGGCAGTGCAGCGGGCGCAGCTGGTTGCCAGCCACCAGGCGCCGCTGGGAGCCCCCGGGGCGGCCCTCACAGCCCTCCAGGCGCCGCCGCAGCCCATGCACGTGCTGGCGCGGGTGGCCGCGGGGGAGGGCTACACCGCGCAGGAGGCTGCGGAGCTGGCCAGCCTGCTGGGCGCAGCTGCAGCCGGACAGGGTGGCTCTACGCCGCACCCCCCCCCAGGGCCGCCTCAGGCGTGGGCGGCAGGCCTGTCAGCCTTTTCGTTGCATCCGCCGGGCTTGCGCCACGGGCTGACGCCCGCGCAAGCCGCCACTGGGGCTGACATTCTGTGGCACTCCGGCACGCTGCCCATGATGGCGCCCGCAGGCGGAACGCCCGCCGGCGGCGGGGCGGGGCGGCCTGCGGGGGGCAGCAGCCGCAGCGGGAAGCGCAAGCCTGCGCCCCAGCGCGCCGCGCTCGCCGCTGCCGCTGCAAACGCGCTGTCTGGTGGCGAGGGCGCCGCCAAGCGGGCGCGCGGCAGGGCGCCCGGAGATGCGCCCAGAGCGCCCCCTCGCACGGGGCGGGGCGGCGGCAGCGCCCCTCGGGGTGCCCCGCCGCCGCTGCGCAGCCTGCTGGAAGATGCAGCCGCCTTTGATGATGCCGTGCCGGACGTGAGCAAGCCCTCCACCAGCCGCAGCCGCAGTTGGGCTCTGGACGAGGATGAGACTGTGCGTTCGCTGGTGCGCGAGCACGGCCTTCGCAAGTGGGCCTTCATCGCGAGCGTGCTCAAGAGCAAGACCCAGAAGCAGGTGTACGCGCGTTGGCGGGACTACCTGCAGCCCAGCCTGACCACCCAGCCGTGGACCAAGGAGGAGCAAAAGCGGCTGCTGGAGCTGCAGGCGCAGGTTGGCAACCAGTGGGCTGAGCTAGCCAAGCTGCTGCCTGGGCGTAGCCCAAACGCCATCAAGAACCGCTTCCACGCCACCAAGCGCAAGCTGGAGCGCCACAGCCGCAAGACGGCCTGCGGGGGTGGGGCGGAGGAGGAGGCTAAAGGCAGCTCCAAGGGGAAGCAGACAAAGGCACAAGGAGGCCGAGCAGCAGCAAAGGCTGGGCCCGGGGTAAAGGAGGAGGAGGAGGAGGAGGAGGAGGAGGAGTGAGGCTGAGAAGGAGTTCGCGTGTCAACAGCGCAAGACGAAGCAGAGCTAGGGAGTCCCTTTCGCTGCGGGCGCCCGCAAATGACAGTGCTCCGTCATGTGCTCCACCAGGGAGCACTCGACCCCTCCGTCCCGCTGTCAGGTCTCAGCTGTTGCGGGCTCGCCAGCGCGCCCGGCCCAGGCTCGCGCAGCAGGTGCGGAGACACGCGAGGCGCCGCGTGGCGCGTGCGCCGTGCTGCGCGTATCGGCCGCGCGGCTGGCTCGGACAACTCGCTCCTTCCTGCCCACCACGCGAGACGCGACGCCAGAACGGGTGTGCCGCGGCCGCAACTGACGCCTGGCTCGCTGCTGCCCGTGGTGCGCAGGTTGCACGCGCCGAGGAGCGCACCGGCCCCGTTGCCCAGCTTCCCGCCCACCTTCCCTCGCACCGGTGCGCGCTTCCGCTCGCGCATTGCCCTCCGCGACGCCGCTCCGCGCTCCGCACCGCGGGCAAACCGCCGTACAGCCTGCTGGCGGGGAGGCGCGGGGCGCGCGGGGGCGCACGCTGGTTCCGGAGCTTCAGAGCCCTTGCACTTGCCGTTGGGGAGCACAACGCACCACAGCGCGCACCTCTGCGCCCGCGCGCAGCCTGGCTGACCCGCCGCCGTGCCTGCAGGCCCCATGTCGCCGCCCGCCTCGTCAGCCGTGGCGCCAGGCCGCTGGTCAGCCCGCCGTGCGGCGCAGCAGGCTGCGCTGGCCGAGAAGCCCGCGCTAGTGGTTGAGGAGCTGCCCGCCGCGCTGCTGCGCGAGAGCTGCAAGGTGACCTGGGCTCCTGCGTCAGAGGAGGACGCGCAGCTCGTCTTGCCCTCCAGCGCGGCCTCCCCAAAGCGCTCCTCAGACGCTGCGCCGTGCGGAACACCCACCCTGCCCAAGCGCCCCCGCCCCGCCACCAGCAGCAGCAGCACCAGCGACGACGCGGTGGCTTTGGGCTACGAAATGGGCACCATCAAGCACAGCGCCTATGTGTTGCTCATGCGCTCTGGCATCAGCGGCCTCACCGTGAGCGCCATCGTGGAGACGGCGACGCGGGAGGGCCTGTACAGCTGGGGCAGCTGCAAGACGCCCAACAACAGCGTGACGGCTGCGCTGAGCCAGGACGTAAACTTCCAGCGAGTGGCCCCCAGCACCTACGCGCTGCGCGACGTGCTGCGCCCGGTGGGCCAGGCTGCGCTGCGCGAGGCTGCGGCGCAGCGCAGCGCCGCTGCGGCCATCGCGGCTGCCAACGGAGAGCCGCCGCCCCTGGCACCCGCCGCACGGCCGCGCAAGGCTGACTCGCGCTCGCACAAGCGGGCGCACCACCACAACTCAGCCGGAAGCCGCAGCAGCGCGGACTGCGAGCAGCGGGGGCAGCTGCTGGCGCGCACAGCCAGCGCCATTGCGCCAGCAGGCCTCGACGAGCTCAACAGCCTCCACGACCATGCTGCAAGTCACGGTGCGTCGCATGCGCAACGCATGCGCGCCGATGTGGCGCACGGATCGCTGACAAGACGCATGCATTGCTCTCTGCAGCGTTCCGCATGGTGTCTGGAGGCGCCGCCTGTGTGCGGTCCCCGGGCCGCGACCGCCAGGCTAGCTCCGCGGCGCTGTACCCGCCGGCCAGCCCGCCGACGCCGGAGGACGAGCGCTGCGGCGGCGGGTGGACTATCGGTGGCAAGGGCAGCGGCGGCGGGGGGCGCCTGTTTGGGGCGTCGCCCGGCAAGGGCGCCAAGGCTGCCGCGGCTGAGCTGGCGTGCGAGGCGGCGCGGGTGCCTACCGAGGCGCACGCGCGCGCTGAGCAGTGGCGCGCCGAGGCGAGCTGCGGGCTGCGCCAGCCGCAGCTGCTCTTTGAGGACGACGCGCCCCTCGGGACAACGCGCACCACCTGCGCACTGCCCACCTGGGTGGTCGCAGCCTACATGGAGGAGACGGGAGGCTCGCGCGCAGCAGGCTGCTGCTCAGCGGGAGACGGCTCCGCTGCGATGGTGCCCTGTTTGCTGCGCGTCTGCTGAGAGAGCGCCCCAGCGCTCTGCCCTGTGTTGCTGCTGTTCTGCTCTCCGAAGATCGATTATGCGATGATGTGATACGAAAATCCCCCCGATACCACGTCAGGCCTGACAGGCTGTCCTTGGTGCTCCGCCTGGCCCAACGCGTGTGCCACGTCTTGGACACTTCACGCCGACACCTGTGCTTGCCGCCGCTGGCAATTCGCGTCCTGTCATCGTCACAGCGCCCGCCAGCCTCCTCGCGCGCGCGTGAGCAATGCAGCCCAGTGACACAAGCAAGCCCACTGCCACGACCACGACGAGCAGCACCTTCACCAAGGTGCCGCCCGCAGCCTTGGCCGCCGGCTCCAGCCCAAAAGGTGTGGCGCGGATGTGGGCTGGCGCCTGGGCTGCGCGTGGTGGCTCAGAGGCGCCGCCTGCAAACGGTCCTTGCTCCCTCGCTGGCTCGCTTCCTTGACCCCCCCGCGCGCATAGACGTGGGCGACGTGGAGGCTGGCTCGCGCGCCACCACCGAGGAGCGCAAGGCTGGGTACAAGGGCGGCGTGCCCCAGTCGGCCGTGGTCTCTGGGTGCGTGCGGCCGGCTGCTACAGGAGGTGGGTGGGGTCACCGGCTGCAACGACGGTTACTCTCACGCGCGCGCCCGCGTTGCCGCCATTCCGCCCGCAGCGCGCAGGCGCAGCGCGTGCGCGATGCGCTGAAGAAGAACCCGCTGCCCATCTTCTTCCGGTTCATGGCCTTTGCCGCCTCCTGCGTCGCCTTCTCGCTCGTCGCCTCCACGGGCACCAAGGAAACCACCATCAACGGCGTCTTCCAGCGGGGCTACAAGTATCACCGTGCGTGCATTTGCTGGGCGTTGCGCCTTAGGTGCTGACACCGACGCCCGCGTACGCACGACCCCAGAGTACAAGACGCTGAGTTTCGTGGTCGCCTCCAACGTCATCCTCTTCTTCTACTCTTTCTGGATGCTGGTGGCCAACTCGCTGGTGGCCAGCGGGCGCTTCAAGCCCACCGTGGTGAGCCGCCGGGTGATGAGCTTCACCGTGCTTGTCCTGGACTTCACCCTCATCTTCCTCCAGTTCGGCGCAGCCACCGCCTGTGCGGGCCTGCGCGGCGGCTTTAGCGACCTGGGGCTGGCCAACTACTGCAGCATCAGCAAGATCTTCTGCCGCAAGCTGGTGGCAGCTACGGTGATGAGCTACATCGCCTGGGCGGCGCTGGTGCCCAGCCTGTATGTGAACCTGCTGGAGAATGAGGAGGGGCCCTGGTGAGCGAGGGCACGCAACGTCTGCGGTCAGCGACAGAGGAACCGCCCATAGTGTGCTTTGCACGTGTAAGGCAGGAGCAGAGTCGGTCGTCGCTCCACGCGCTACGCCTTGGCCTTGTGCAGCGTCTTCTTATAGTCCTCGAAGGTGCCCTCAAAGGGCGCAATCTGGCCGGCATCGCAGGCCCACAGGTTGTCGCAGCAGGCGCTGATGAAGTGGGCGTCATGAGAAACCAGCAGCACGCCACCACTCCAGGTGGCAAGCCCCTCGGCCAGCGCGTCGATGGCGTCCAGGTCTAAGTGGTTGGTTGGCTCGTCTAACAGCAGCAGGTTGGGCTTGAGCCAGGTCATCTTTGCAAACTGCACGCGGCTCTTCTGGCCGCCAGACAGGGTGTACAGCGGCTGGAGCGCCAGCGGGCCGCTGATGCCGAAGGAGCCCAGATGGCTGCGCAGCTCCTGCTCCAAGACGCCCGGGAAGGCTCGCACCAGCACGCCAAGGGGGCTGAGCGACAAGTCCAGCCCGTCCACGTGGTGCTGCGCGAACACTGCGATGCGCGCCTTGGTGCTGCGCGTCACGTAGCCCTCCGTCGCGCTCAGCGACCCGCCCACCAGGCCCAGCAGCGTGCTCTTGCCGATGCCGTTGGGCCCCACGATGGCCACCCGCGAGCCCGCGTCCAGGCCGAAGGAGAGGCGCCGGAAGACCTGCGCCCCGGATGCAGAATAGGAAAACGAGACCTCGTTGAATGAGATGAGCGATCCAGACGCCTCCGCTGGCTCAGGAAAGCGGAAAACAGTCTCCGGGTCCTCGTCCAGACAGCTCACCTCCGCCATGCGCGCCAGCGCCTTGATGCGACTCTGCGCCATCGCGGCGCGCGTGCCAACCCTGAAGCGGTCAATGAAGCGCTGTAGGTGGGCCCGCTTGGCAGCCTGCGCGTCAGCCGCGCGCGCCTGGGTGCGGGCCCGCTCCGCGCGGGTGCCCTCGAAGCAGTCATAGTCGCCCCGGTAGACGGTGAGCGTGCGCGACTGCAGGTGCACGATGTCGGTGCAGACGCAGTTGAGGAAGTCGCGCGCGTGGCTCACGATCAGCACCGTTCCCGGCCAGGACACCAGATACTCGGCCAGCCACAGCACCGCATGCAGATCCAGGTGGTTTGTGGGCTCGTCCAGCAGCAAGACTGTGTGTGGGAGCTCATCAGGCGACGCTCCAGGCGCTTGAGGGGTGCACACGCACCATCAGGAGATACAAACAATGCGCGCGCCAGTGCCAGACGCATGCGCCACCCGCCGGAGAAGCTCTTGGTGGGTCGTGCCTGTTCTGCCGGACCGAAGGACAGGCCCGCCAGGATGCAGGCTGCGCGCGAGGGCGCGCCGGCTGCATCGATCACCTCCATGCGATCGTACACCTGGCGCAGGCGCGTGGCCGCCTCGCTGCTCTTGTCTGCGGTGTCTGCTAGGAGAAGGCGCTCCTCTTGCAGCAGTGCGGCGCGTTCTGCGTCGCAGGCGAGCACGCAGTCCAGCGCGCTCGTATCGTCGCCACTCACCTCCTGCTCAACGTGCAACACCTGCAGCGCGGGCGGGATGCCTGGCAGCTGCCGCCCAGCAAAGGCGCGCAGCAACGTCGTTTTGCCTGTGCCGTTGCGCCCGATGAGGCCGTAGCGCCGCCCGTGCGCCAGCGTCAGGTTGGCGCCAGAGATGAGCTCCTCACCGCCGTTGCTAACCGAGATGTTCTCGAGGTGTATGTCACGAGAGCCGCCAGACACGAGGTTGCGGACGATGGTGGGCGAGCTCTCGCTGCCGCGCGACGCCTCCAGGCGAGCCTCGTGCGCCAAAAAGGCTGCACGCTCCTCCTTTTTGCGACGCTTCTCCAGCTTGGCGGTGTCTGCTAAGCAGTCGTGGAGGACAACCACGCAACCCGCTGCACGCTCCGCTCGGGCCGCCTCGCCGCTCTCCTCGATGGTGAGCCCACCTATTCTGAGCGGCACGCGGCTGCGCTGCTGCTCTACGGGCGCGACGCTGCGGGCAGGCAGCAGGCGGCGCAGCAACGCCAGCGCCTCCGCCTCCGAGGCTACCGCGCCGGCGTCAACCTGGCCACGCGCGTGAGCGCAGTCTGACGAGGCCGCGCGAGGAGCGCACCAGCAGTGGACCCACTGCTTCCAGCGCGTCCAGCGCGTCCTCTCCCCAGTCAAAGTCCTCGTCCTGCAGCGTGCCAGCCACGTAGTCCAGCACCGTTGCGTCGCAGGAGGCCAGACGCGCGGGGTCCAGCGCCTCGCGCAACAGCATAGCGAATGCGATGGGGGGGTATATGTTTAGCTCAGAGGCAAAAGCACAGCCTCCAGTGAGTTTCGACCTCACGGCCTCACCCTTACGAAGGGCACGCTCTACCACTGAGCTATGGAGGCGATAATCGTCAGAAAACCGCACCATGCTTACTGAGAAAAGTCTTGATAAAATCAAAAAAAGGAAAAACAATTGGATCCAAAGATCGGCGCGCAAGGGCGCCAGAGCGCCACCAGAGCCAAAGGTAACGCCCTCGCGCCCTCCATCCGCCCACAACTCTCCTCTCGATGGCGGAGCCGCCCGAGCCGCCGGAGGTGCTCACCGTGCGCCGCCCGCTGCTTCCGCCAACCTTCGTGTCTGCGCCGCTGAGCGTGGGCGCGTTCAAGGCGCGTGATGCAGCCACTGTGCGCGTGCCTGTGCTCACTCGACACTGCTCACGCAGGCGGCGGCCGCAGCCGCGTGGTCTGCGCTGCTCGCCTCGGTGCCCCAGGCCGCAGAGCCGGACGATGAGCGCGCGGCGCTGGGTCTGGACGAGGTGCTGGTGTGCACCGCGGAGCAGGCTGTGCAGGGGCTGTACAGGGGCGGCGCCGGGCGCCCGCAGCCCCCCGACTCGGCAGCCTTTGACGTGGCTGACGTCACCGCCACCGTCGACGGCGCGCCGGGCGCCCCACCGCCGGCCGGCGCGGCGCGCGCGGTGCGTGAGGCCAAGGCTGCGGCGCTGCGCTGCGCGCCGCTGCAGTCGCTGCGAGCGCTGTCTGCCCGCGAGGCGGCGGCGCGCGCGGACAAGGGCGGCGGCGGCGGCGCACGCAAGCGCCAAAAGGTGAGCGTCTCTGCGCCCGCGGGCGGCGTGAACGGCGCCCTGGTGGTCACCGCGGAGCCGGATGAGGTACTGCTCTGCTTTGCGCTTTACCACCACTCGCCCAAGCGCGAGTGGCTGGCCCTGGAGGTGCAGGCGCTGGGCAGCCAGACGCTGGCGCAGCTGCGGGACGCGCTGAGCGGCGGCTGTCCCTCTGAGGCAGCGGCTCAGCAGTTTGGCTGTCGCACGGCGGGCGCCTTTTTCCTGCTGGAGGGGGTCTTCTACAACGACACGCGCGCAGAGGGCGCCACAGACCTTTCCGCGCCGCTGCGTGAGTACTGCCAGGGGCCGCAGGGTCTGGCCTTGGAGGTTGTGGGAGAGGGGGCGAGGTCACACACCCCCGGGCAGCCCCTCCCGGGCAGCCTGGCGGCTGTGGGGGGTCCCATGGCGCCCGGAAAGCGAACCCACTTTGCCACGTCACACATGGCGTCCACGCGGCTGGACAGCCTCACACTGCGCCTGGGCGCCAGCTATGTGTACTGCCACCAGGCCAACTGCGAGCACGCGCTGCGCCTCACGGACCTGCGGCGCTGCACCGCGGCGGAGGTGGCGGCGGCGGCGGATTTCCCTAGGGTGACCTACCAGCTGGAGAGGCCGCGGCGCAAGTGCGCCCCCTGCCAGCTGGCGCTCGCCACACGGGTCGTCTACAACAGCCGATTGGCGCCAGAGTCGCCATGCTTGTTCTGCGACGAATGCTTTCAGGCGAGTGGGCCCTGCTCTTTGCCTGCTTGCCCTTGTTCAGCGCTCACGCGCGGCACACCCAGAGGCTGCACTACTCCGCAGAGGGGAACCTGCTGTTCGACGACTTCGAGGTCTATCAACTCGTGTAGAGCGCAGCATCGTGCTGAATTGAACAGCAGCAGCGGTAGAACGCACCACGTTGTGATATTTCTGCTCGCCCGTCGCCCCATCGTCTCGCCGTTCCCTCTGCCACGCATGCCCATACGCGAGCGGTAGCAGCATGCGGTGCGCTGCGTGCGCGCAGCCTGCTGAGCGTGCGCAGGCACGCAGACGCAGCCACTCCGAGCTCCGCTGCCGCTGCGCCTCCACCACGCCGCTCTCCTATGACTTTGGATACCGCCGCGACATGGTCGACCGTCTAGATCTGGGCGCCGTCATCGGCGCGGGCGCGTACGGCGTGGTGCGAGCGGCCACGGACCGCGCTACAGGACGAGCGCTCGCCGTCAAGTCCATACCCAAGCGGCGACCGCGCATGGAGGCCAGCGTCACTGCGGGATACCTAGCCAAGATACACAGCGAGGTGGACTCGCACTATGCGCTAGGTGCGCAGAGGCGCTGATCATGCCCCATGCTCCTCGTGCTCACCTGCCGGCTGTGTCCCTCAGGCCATAGCCTGAACGTGGTCTCCTTCCTGGAGGCGTTCGAGGACGACACGTCGGTGCACATCGCGATGGAGCGCTGCACGGGCGGCACGCTGTGGCACAGCCGTGCGCTAGTGGATGGGCGCTTCAACGAGCAAGCTGCGGCAGAGGTAATGCGTGCCGTGCTTCGCACGGTGGCGCAGTGTCACGCGCACGACGTGGTGTTTCGCGACTTCAAGCCCGAAAACTACCTGCTGTCCTCGCCAGAGGCTGGGGCGGCGCTCAAGCTCAGCGACTTCGGCCTCGCGGCGCGCTGCCGCCCCGGGCAGGTGCTCACCGAGCGCTGCGGCACGCTGGCGTACATGGCGCCGGAAGTGGTCTCTCAGCGCTACGAGCAGGCTGCTGACCTGTGGTCGGCCGGCGTTATGTGCTTCCAGCTCCTCAGTGGCCGCCTGCCCTTCACCGCGGGCGAGGAGGATGGCGAGCGCACGAGAACCAAGGAGCTCTTCCGCGCAATCCTGTTTGAGAAGCCGGACATGGAGTCGCCGCCTTGGGACACCATCTCGCCGGCGGCGAAGGATTTCGTGGGGCGACTCATCGGCCACAAGGACCCCCGCGAGCGCATGGGCGTGCATGCCGCGCTGGAGCACGCGTGGGTGCGCGAGCAGGGCGGCCTTGCACGCAGCGGTCCGCTGGACGGAACCGTGGTGGCGCGGCTGCAGCGCTTCGGCACGGCTGGCGCGCTACAGCGTGCGGTGTTACGCGCCGTGGCAGCATCCGCCTCTGGCGACGGTGCTGCTGCCACGGGCGAGCTGGCGGCGGTGGAGTCTCTGTTTGACGCGCTGGATGTGGAGCGCACCGGGGCGTTGCCCCGGGACGTGCTCATCGACGGGCTGCGTGCGCAGGGGTACCAGCTCAGCCCGGCGGAGTGGGGCCAACTGCTGCAGGAGCTGGACCCGGGCGCCAGCGGGCGCGTATCGCGCGCGCACTTCCTCGCCGCGCTGCTGGATTGGCGCCGAGTGGCGACCACGGAGCCCCGATGGGAGGAGTGGGCGCAACAAGCCTTCACCTCCTTTGGCGGGCAGGAGGACGTAGCCCCTGGCGTCCCCCCTCCTGGCATCCCCGCCGCCTTGCTGCTCGACGAGGTGTGCGACGTATCCTGGGAGCACCAAGGCGCCGCGGTGTGCAGAGATGCGGTGGCGGATGCGCTGCGGGAGTCGGCGCATGAAGGGCTCATCAGCTTTGAAGCCTGGAGACAGCTTCTGGCGCATGCGGGACCCGACGAGGCGCTGAGTGAGTTTGATGCACGCTTGGGATAGGCTGAGATGACGCTGGTCAGCTCTGCGAATGAGCGAAGAGTTGAGCTGCCGGCGGCTGGGTGCGCCCAAGCCACATCCACGGCCCAAGCCAACGCGTGTTTGTGCCCAGCGACGAGCAACAAACAAATATTGCGCGGTGCGTCCTGCCTCTCTGCGTCGCCCTACGGACGCCATGGACGCCGTCGTGTCGTCCAGCGCCCTGCAGGTGCGTCGCGAGCTGTGGACTTTGTCTTGTCGTGGCTGCACTCGCTCTCTCGCTCACTTCCGGAACTGCTGCTGCATTCGCAGGTTCGCGCTGCTGCGCCCAGCGCGGTTCGAGCTCGTGGCCGCTCTCCCGCGCCGCGCGGCACGGACGTCAGCAGCGGGTGCGTTCCGGAGCAGGGCTGCTGTGCCAAGCTGTCCGCGTTACCTCACGTGCCCCTCCCACAGCCGCGCCGTGCCGCTGCGCGCCTCCTTCACCGTCGCGACCGTCAGCGAGCCGGCTGCTGCGCCCAAGGCGCCGCGCTCCTACGAGTCCAAAAACAAGCCGCCTCGCGAGGGAGCCCCCGCCGCCGCCGCTCCGCGGACGGACCGTCCCAAGCGCGCTTCCACCGTCAGCTGGAGCGACCTGGCCGTGGGCAAGCAGTTCAAGGGCACCGTGGTGCGCCCGCGCGCCGGCCACACAGAAAGCCCTGGGCTTGCGACACGCCGCCGGCTGTAGCTCATCTCTCCCCGCAGGCCAGCATCGCAACCTACGGCGTCTTCATCGACATCGGCGCCGCCTCGTCCGGCCTGGCGCACATCTCGCAGCTGTCGGTGCGGTGACGGCAGCGCTGCGCGCCTCAGCGCGAGCCACTCGGCGAGACTCTCAGTGCCACTCACTCACGCTGCGCGCTGCCAACGCAGGACGAGTTTGTGTCGGACGTGAACACCATCCTGGCCGTGGGCCAGGAGGTGCAGGCCTATGTGGTGAGCTTGGACGAGGAGAAGAAGCGCTTTGGGTTGAGCCTCAAGAAGCCGCGGGCAGACGGGGAGGAGGCTGGGGCCGGGGGGGCGCGGGAGGCGCGCGTGGCGACCCGCGCGGCTCTTAAGCCGCGGGGCGAGCGCTCCGGCGAGCCCGCCAAGCCGCTCACCGCCAAGCGGGGTGACTGGGTGGAGGGCACCGTCAAGGCTGTCATGGCCTTCGGCGCCATCGTGGAGGTGGAGGAGGGAATCTCCGGACTGCTGCACGTGTCCGAGATGAGCGGTACGCTGCGGATGCGCATACGCAGGCTAGCGGGCAGCCTGACTGATGCAATGGTTGTCTGCTCGCCCGCAGACAACCCGGATGCCAAGCCGGACACCATCGTCAAGGAGGGCGACAAGATCAAGGTCCGCATCGACAAGGTTGAGAAGGAGAAGGGGGCTGAGAAGATCCGCCTGTCCATGATGGAGCATTTCGACCTGAAGGCGATGAACGAGGTTGTTCCGATCCAGGCGGGCATGACCGCCATGGCGTACGCCTTCGCCAAGGCTGGCTTCAACCCTGCAGCTGCGGCTGAGAAGCAGGCTGCGGAGGACAAGGCTGCTGCCAAGAAGCTGGCTGCTGAGCGCGCCGCGGAGGCGCTGCTGGTGCGCGCAGCCGCCGAGGCCGCCGCCGCTGAGGAGGCTGCGCGCGCAGAGGCACAGGCCGCTGCAGTGCAGGCGGCCGCCGCAGCTGCCGAGAAGGCTGCGCGCGCGGAGGCTGAGGCCAAGGCTGCTGCGGAGGCGCAGGCTGAGGCCAAGGCCGCTGCTGCTGCTGAGGCGCAGGCCAAGGCCGCTGCCGAAGCGAAGGCGCAGGCTGCTGCTGCCGCCGAGGCGCAGGCCAAGGCCGACGCTGCCGCCGCCGCTGCGCCTGCCGCGGAGGAGAAGCCAAAGGCTGACAACAAGAAGGCTGCCGCCCCTGCTGCCGCCGCTGCGGCCGCGCCTGCGCCCGCGGCTGTTGCTTCGGCCGTGGCCGTGTCCTCCGCCGATGTGAAGATCCTGCGCGACAAGAGCGGCGCTGGGATGATGGACTGCAAGAAGGCTCTGGCAGAGAACGGCAACGACATGGAGGCCGCCTCCGAGTGGTTGCGCAAGAAGGGCCTGGCCAGCGCTGCGAAGAAGGGCGCGCGCGTGGCTGCAGAGGGGGCTGTGGGCAGCTACATCCACGCCGGCGCTCGCATTGGCGTGCTGGTTGAGCTCAACTGCGAGACTGACTTTGTGGCGCGCGGCGAGGTGTTCCAGACCCTGCTGAAGGACCTGGCCATGCAGATTGCCGCCTGCCCCGACGTGCAGGTAGTGGACACCTCGGATGTGGACGAGGCGTGGAAGGCGAAGGAGACGGAGATTGAGATGGGCAAGGAGGACATCCTCTCCAAGCCCGAGAAGCTGCGCGCCCAGATTGTGGTCGGCCGCGTCGCCAAGCGCGTCAACGAGGTTGCGCTGCTGGAGCAGGCATACATCCGCGACACCGACAAGAAGGTTGGCGACCTGATCAAGGAGAAGATCTCCGAGATCGGCGAGAACATCAAGGTCCGCCGCTTCTCGCGCTTCAACCTGGGCGAGGGCATTGAGAAGAAGGAGAACGACTTCGCCGCTGAGGTCGCCGCCATCACTGGCGCGAAGTAGAACGAAGCGAGGCGAGGCGGAGGCAGTCGCCCAGCGGCTACTGCTGAATAGAGAACATAGACGGCTCACATTCGTGTTTGAAACAGTGTTTCATCCGTGGTGTCCATTGTGCAGCCCACGCAAGGAGTAGAAGTAGGCCTTCGTTGCTAACCAACGTCAGCGCTTCCAGCAAACCATCTACGCGCCATCCGCGCCTCAGCCCTCCCAGTAGGGTCGCTCCCCCTCCGCGAACAACAGCAGCGTGCCGGTGAGCCCGCACTTGGTGCGTACCGTGCCCGGCTGCACCGGCGCAGGCAGCTGCTTGGCTGCCAGCCGCTCCTCCTGCGCCTTCTGCGCCTTGGCGTCGCGCTTCTTGCGGCTGCCGTCGCCGGAGAGCACCTTGGCCATCGCCTTGGCCTGCTCCTCTTCCGCCTCTCGCAGCTTGCGCTCCTTCACGCGCACGCGGGCAGCCTCCTTGCGTTGCGCGCGCCCGGGCGAGTCCTCGCGCACCTGCGGACACGGGTCAGGTGAGCAGCCGGGCTGAAGCACGCACACGCGTGCAACGCACCCGCTTCTGCACTGCGGCGCGCGTGGCTCTCTCGCGCGGCGCCTCAGGATCCAGCATAGCCGCGTCCGCGCTGCCGGGAGCATGCAGCGCTCGCTGGCGAGCAGTGAGACCGGCGCCTGCGAGGGCAAAACGAGTGCTCAGAGTCGCATTGTCAGGTCTCCTCGCCCTTCACGCAAGCACTCACCAGCCTCCTTGCGGCGCCTGTTGCCCTCAGCTGCCAGCGCTGCATCGTCGTCCTCCTCGTCGTCGTCGTCGTACTCTTCGTCGGCTGCGGCACCGCGCCTGGGCCGGGGCGCTCGCTCCTCCTCCTCCTCTTCCTCCTCCTCCTCCTCATCGCTTTGAGAGGCCGCCGGCTCGTGCTGCGTCCGGCGGGGCTGTTGCGGCTGGTCCTCTCCGCGGCAGGTGCGGCAGCCGGAGCGCGACCAGCGGCACCTGCTGCACCCGAGCGTTGCCACTACCGGTTGCGCCTCTTCCTCCTCATACTCCTCTTCGTCTTCTGAGACAGACATCACTGAGCGGCGGCGAGAGCGCAGATGATCGTATGAAAGGGGAAATCGACGCATCGAATAGTGGAGGAACACTGCGCGCTCGCATCTTTCGCTGTGTGGAGTGTCACTAAAAGAATGAGCGTCCTTGCAGGCGAGTCCTAGTACACGCGCGCCTTGGGCGGCACCGCCTCCATCTCGCTGTCCAGGGGCTGTGTGTGCACGGGGCGGTAGTCAATGGTGACCTTGCCTGTGGCGTCGTCGAACCAGCCCACCGTGTGCTTCATCCAGTGCTCATCATCCCGCTTGCTGAAGTCCTCGCGCGCGTGAGCACCGCGGGACTCCTTGCGCGCCTCAGCGCTGTGCATGGTCACCGCTGAATTGGCCAGTAGGTTGGACAGCTCCAGCGCCTCCACCAGATCCGTGTTCCACACTATGTTGCGGTCCTTGATGCCCACGTCAGCGAAGGAGGCAACCACCTGGTCGATGACCTTCACGCCGTGCGCCAGCGACTCCTGCGTACGAAACACGGCTGCGTCCGCCTGCATGCAGCGCTGCATGTCGCGCCGGATGCTGGCGGTGGGGCGTGGCCCGGCGGCGTGGCGCAGCTTGTCCAGCCGGGCGATGGAGGCGTCCACCGCTGAGGCTGGTAGCGGCGCGTGCGGAGTGCCCGGCTTGAGGCCGCTGGCAGCCACTGTGTTGGCGCAGGCGCGCCCGAACACCACGATGTCCAGCAGCGAGTTGGCGCCCAGACGGTTGGCGCCATGCACGCTGGCGCAGGCGGCCTCGCCTGCAGCCAAGAGCCCCGGGATGATGCAGTCCATCTCGGCGCCGCGCTTGGTCACCACCTCGCCCTTGTAGTTGGTGGGGATGCCACCCATGTTGTAGTGCACCGTGGGGATGACTGGAATGGGCTCCTTGGTCACATCCACCCCCGCAAAGATGGCCGCCGTCTCGCTGATGCCCGGCAGGCGCTCCGCCAGAAGTTCTGGGGGCAGGTGGTTGAGGTGCAGGTAGATGTGGTCCTTGTCGGGTCCCACGCCACGGCCCTCGCGGATCTCCAGGGTCATAGCGCGCGACACCACGTCTCGGGAGGCCAGGTCCTTGGCGCTGGGAGCATAGCGCTCCATGAAACGCTCCCCCTCGCTGTTGCGCAGGATGCCGCCCTCGCCACGGCTGCCCTCGGTAATGAGGCAGCCGGCACCGTAGATGCCTGTTGGGTGGAACTGCACAAACTCCAGGTCCTGCAGCGGCAAGCCTGCGCGGGTCACCATCGCGTTGCCATCCCCCGTGCACGTGTGTGCGCTGGTGGCGCTGAAGTACGCACGCCCGTAGCCACCCGTAGCCAGCACCGTGCGGTGCGAACGGAAGCGATGCAGCGTGCCATCCTCCATGCACAGCGCCAGCACGCCCACACACGCGCCGCTGCTGTCCATCAGCAGGTCGAGCGCAAAATACTCCACAAAGAACTGCGTGTCGTGCTTCATCGCAGCACCGTACAGCGTGTGCAGCATTGCATGCCCTGTGCGGTCAGCCGCCGCAGCGCAGCGGTACGCCTGCCCGCCCTTGCCGAAGTCTAGGCTCTGGCCGCCAAAGGCGCGCTGGTATATCTTGCCGTCGTCTGGTGCGGGGTGCGGTCAGAACACAGCGCGCAGTGTGGCCCCACGGTGGAACCTCCACGCACCTGTGCGCGAGAACGGCAGCCCGTAGTTCTCCAGCTCAATCACAGCCTTGGGCGCCTCGCGGCACATGTACTGCGCGCAACGCGGCGGGCGGACGTCAGACCGGAAACTCGTGCAACACGTCGGCAGAGCCTCCTGCTCGCCTGGATGGCGTCTTGGTCGCCCAGCCAGTCCGCGCCCTTGATGGTGTCGTATCTGCGTGCGCGGGGGCGGTGAGCGGCCGGCGCGTAGCGGACAATAGCACAGTCGGTTAGGCGGCGGCGCGAGGCACGTACGCGTGCCACCGCCAGTCGTCCTCACTCATGTTGCCAAGCGCCGCGTTGATGCCGCCCTGAGCAGCCACCGTGTGCGAGCGCGTGGGGAAGAGCTTGGTGACGCAGCTGGTCCAGCCAGGCCACGAGTCAGTTAGGGCAGTCAAGCGCGCTCACACACGGGCCCAGTCCACGTACGCGGTTTTGTAGCCGTGCTCAGACAGCCCAATGGCTGCGCGCAGGCCTGCGCCGCCGGCGCCGACCACCACCGCGTCATATTCGTGGTCGATGATGGTGTAGCTGCTTGCCGCCGCAGCCGCACTGCCTGCGTGAAAGCCCGCGCTGCGCTGAGCCAGGCCGGCGCCGCCGCGCAGACGCCTGGCGGCGCTGAGCAGCTGGCGCTTCATCGCCGCGTTGGCACAGTAAGGCGAGGGACGCCTTATATGGCGCTTTCAGGCGGGCCTGCCCGCCTCCCCGCGCCGACGCGCCCGCCGAGCCGCCGTACAATCGCCTCTCGCACTCGCCTCGTTGGTGCGTGAGGCGTGAGTAGCCAGTGTGTTTTGCTAGAAGGTAGCAGCGGCAGCGCCGCTTGGGCACTCCTCGGCTGCCTGCCAAGCTGCACCAGGTCTGCGTGTCAGCTTTATGGGGTTCGCGGACTGGTTCCGGTGCGCCCCCAACGCCGCGGTCCAGGCTTGGCTTGTGCTTGTTGGCAGTCGAACGGGAGCGCAACGTGCACAGTTCACGCGCCTGACCGCCGGCCTGCGCAGGCGGGAGACGCCGCAGGAGCAGGTGCGCCGATGGCAGCGGGTGATTCGGACGGAGATGCGGGCCGTGGACCGACAGGTTGCGGGTGCGTGAGCGTGGGCAAGCAACGGGCGCCTAGGGCTCTGTTTTCCGGCTCCTCAGCGCTTGCGCCCGACTGCCTGGTGCGCAGACGTCCAGCGCGAGTCCAAGAAGACGGAGCAGCAAATCAAGGACTGCGCCAAGAGGGGCGACAAGCGTTCCATGACGGTGTTGGCACGCGAGCTCCTTCGCACGCGCAAGGTGGTCACCCGCCTCTACACCAGCAAGGCGCAGATGAACAGCGTCACCTTGCACCTCAACGAAAACCTGGGTGCGTGCTGTGAGCGCGCCAGCGCTGGCACGTCTCTGAGAGGCACACGGCGCAGCGGTGCACCGTGCGGTGGGCCACATGCAGAGCAGTGGCGAGCTGATGAAGCTCATGAACGGCGTGATGAAGCAGAACTTAGTGGCCAAGACCATGATGGATCTGAGCCGGGAGATGTTCAAGGCGCGTTGCGCACGCTGGTAGCGGTGTCAGCGCTGCTCAAATACGCGTGCGCAGGCTGGGGTGATGGACGAGATGGTGGGCGATGCCATGGACTCTTCCCTAGATGACGTGGAGGAGGAGACGGAAGAGGAGGTTGACAAGATCCTCAACGAGCTCGCCGTCGACTCCGTCGCAGCCATGCCCGCCGCAGGCCGCCAGAGAGCAGCCGCGCAGCCGACGCAGCTCCAAGCAGCACAGGCGGCGGAGGAGGAGGAGGATCTATCGGGGTTGCAGGCGCGACTGGACGCAATCCGGGCCGGCTGAAGCATGCATCCTTCGTGCTGCGACCGTGTATAGAAACTTGAACCCGCGTTCATTGTGCGGCGGCGGAGGGAAAAAGAGAGGTGGTAGTAGAGGGGCTGCGTCTTCTTGTCAGTTCTGCTCCGTCTCGTCTGCCCACTCTCAAGCCAGCCGCCAGGCGCGTATCAGCGCCGCGAAACAGCGGGCATGACCAGCTTGCATCTCGCAGGCACGCGCTCTCGCTTGTCAGTCCGCGTAGACCACCAGGAAGAGCACCGCTTCTTACCTATGAGCGATAGACGTAGTCGACCAACAATGGCATTGGCACACATGCCACGCTATGAGAGCCCACCTCGCGCGTTCTTCAGTCGCGCCAGGCTCTGCGACGCGCTGGTGAGGCTGGCATTCATCCTGACACCCGCCGACGTCAGCTCCTCCTCGCGCAGCACAGCAGAGCACGCACCTGCGCAGCGTGGGACTCCCAACCTCCCGCATGAGTTTCATCGTGGCCAGACCCGCGTCAACGTCCAGCCTTGAGTGAGCAACAAGCGGCAGCGTCAGTGGCAGACACCAGCTGCTCTGCGCGCGCCTCAGCTGCTGTAACGCAGCGGCGCGCACCTGCACAGCTGCGCCTGCTTGCCGGTCTCGAGCACGCGCGCCTGAGGGCGAAGGGAGGTGAGTGCAAGCCCACGAGTGCAGTGCAAACAAGCGCCTTGCTGCGCGCCTTGGTCGCCATGACGAACGGCACTGACTTGCGCACGTGCTCCTGCACGAAGTACAGGCCGACGGAGGGTTCGTTGGCCACCAGCTTGGTGTACGCAGCCACCGTTCCAAGCACTGTGCCAACAGGGTGCGAGTGCTCAGAAAGCGGACTGCGCAAACCAAGACCGGCCGTGCTCTGGCGCACGCCTAGCGGTGGTGCGCAGCCATGCGCGCACCGCGAGAGGCGGCCTCGTCCACTGTGTCTGCTCGCTCGTCTCTCGGCTCGACCTGCGCCCCCAGAGAGTACATCTCACGGGCTGCTGGCTGCACGCACGCACGAGGGAGACGTGAGCAGGCGGAGGCGGCAGAAATTGCTGTGTGTACACTCTAGTCGTGCGTTTCGTTTTCGCGCATGTCGTGCGAGCGACGCAGTTTGTGACAGCTCTTCACAGCGACCAGCCGTAGGCGATGGCCGCGCAAAGCGCCACCAGGTTGGCCACGCTAGACAAGCCATGAAACTTGCCAAAGTCGGCGCCAAACCGCTTCATCTGAGCAGCCTTGCCCTCCGGGTAGATTCCCGTAGATGCCGCGTCGCTCATCTTCTCCAGCTCCGCACGGAGCTTCATCACCGTGGTAGTCGCCGGCTCCAGCCAGAACAGGTTGAGCAGCGTCGCGATGCCAGCCGCGCCTAGCAGATACCACTGCTGCTGCGTCACGCTGAACGCCAGAGGCGCCAGCACCGCCATCAGCGCCAGCGCCAGCGTGGACAGCTGGAAGTAAGCGGGGAAGAGCACTTCCTGAACGTCGCGGAATGTTTGGCGAGGCAGTGTCTTGAACATCGCAATGCCGGCGACGAACGTGGTGTAGAACTGCGAGCCGAACAGCGTGGCCCACGCCAGCAAATGCAGGTAGCTCAGCGCCTGTGGGCGCGTGAGAGCGCGTGAGATAGTGAGATAGCGCCGAAGCCCTCCAGCGAGGCGTGTTGCTGGCAGCCCGAACGACCGCCATCCTGGCACGTCAAAGCAACCCGCCACACATTTGCACTCAGCGAACCAGCCGCGTGGGTTACGTATGCGCCAGCGAGCTGCATTGTTGTGCATTGCGCATGGGTGCGCAACGCCTCGCTCGCCCTCGCACCTTGCTGGTCATGAACGCCTTGCCCTGGCTGAAGACCGCCAGCGTCACGGCGAGCGCGATACCGCGAACGACGTTGCTATTAGGCGTCAGGCCAGTGATCCACCGTGACGGGTCTGCCTGACTCAGGCCAGAGCTCTCCGCCGCATTCAGCGGCTGCGCGGCTGCCACCACAACGCTGCTGGCGCGGCGCGCAGACACAGGCACAGAGCGGCGGGTGGCGAGCAGCGGTGTGGCGACACGGGAGCCAAGAGGCGAGCAGGGCGTGGAGGCGCGGCGCAGCACCGCCACGCGAGGCCGGGCAGCCACGCAGAGCGTGACGGGAGAGGCGAGCAGACAGGCAGCCATTGAGAGGATTCACACGACAGGGAGTGAAGGGCAGCGACAGTGCCCTCAGCTCTTCTGATGCGGGCGGTTGCGCGCATATCGTACGACTCCCGTAGTCCCGTACTCCGCCTCCCGAACACAAATGCGCGCTCTCCTCCTCCGCGCTATCTGAGCCCTGCAGGCTGACTGGTAACCGACCATGGAGGACGGCTGTGTCGCGGCTTCGCCTGCAGGAGTGCCTGCTGGCGAGCCTGGGCCCCAGAGCCTGCAGGAGATGCTGGCCCAGGGCGGCCAGAAGATTGCCACCCAGCGGTGCGTGACAGCCGCCTGAGTGCGGCGGTCTGCGAGCGCTGAGCCGCGAGTGCAGGACTGAGGACTTGTTTCGAGACTTGGAGGGACGCGCGCTGACGGCTGGCGAGGAGACCATCATTGCACAGCGCGTGGCGTTGCAGCGCAGCATGGCCGAGGAGTTTGAGAAGCGGGAGCGGGCGCGCAAGGTGCGCCGGCGGCCGTTCCAAACCTCTCTGAGCTGCCGGTCGGGCGGCAACGTGCTGCCGCAGCGCCTGGGCACTTGCACAGCACCGCGCCGGGTGCCTGTGCACCTGGGCGTGCGGCTGACGCGCTGCGCTGGCGTGTGCAGCTGCGAGAGATCAAGAGCGTGCACCCCGACGTGAGCGACCAGGAGGTGCTTGCGGCGTTGGAAGACAAGCAGGGGAAGTGCGTGCTCGCCCCTGCTCTCGCACGCACGCAGGCTGTGGCGCAGAGCCGGCGTGGGCAGACTTGAGCGCACAGGCGAGGATGTCGCGCTCACACTTTCCCGCCGCCCAGTGAGGAGGAGGCCGCCGCCGCGCTCACTGAGCCGGACTACCGGGCGCGCCTCAAGGCGTTCAGCCGCCCCGCACGCGTGGCTGGAGGTGCGCGTCGGCGGTGACCCAGGCTGGCCCAGAGCGACGTTTTCTTTCGGCCAGAGGGCGCTGAAGAGGAGCGCCCCCGCACTCCACTGCTGACCCCGCAGCCTCTCTCCCCCCAGCGCCCGCAGCTTCACGCGCGGGCCCGCCGGTGGCGCCCGCCGGTGGCTCCCGCAAGAAACCACCCGTGGTACGCAAACAAAGCTTTCACCCGCCCCACGGCGGCTGTGGCCTTCTCCGGTTGGCTGCTGCTGCGACCCTCCCCTCCCCACACACAAACGCACGACTCACCCCTTTTCCGGTGCTGCGTTTGCGCGTCCCCGCACAGATCCACCCCTCCGACGGCGTCTTCGTGGGGAGCTTCCGAGGGCGGGTGGGACCCAAACAGGCCGCCGCCGCCGCCGCCGCCACCGTCGCCGCCGCCGACGGAGCCTGCCCGGCTCCCGAGGAGGGGTGCGAAGTGGCCGAGGCTCACGCATCGCCGGAGGAGCAGGAGCAGGAGCAGTCCGCGCCAGAGGATACGGCAGTGGGGGAAGCAGAGGCGCTCGCCGGCGCAGTGCAGCAGCCGGCAGCTCCCAGCGCCCTCCCGGCTGCTGCGCCGCAGGCGGAGGCGCACTCCTCGCGCGCGCGCAAAAAGGCCAAACAGGCGCAGGCAGCGCCTGCGGTGACAGACGGCGCACCATCGGCGCAGGCCAGCCCTCACCCAGGCGACCACCAGCCGAGCGGAGACGCAATGCACGTGGATGCGCCCTCGCCCGTGCCGCCGGCCGCCAAACCGGCCGTTTCTAAGCCCGCATCCAAGGCCGCCGTCAAGCGAGGAGCCAAAGCTGCGCCCGCTGCGCAGCCGGCTGGCGAGGCGCCCATGGGTGGGGAGGAGACGTGCATCCGCGACGGTGATGAAGTGGGCGCTGCGCCGGAGTTTGCGCCCTTGCAGAGCTGTGGCGGGGTTCGCGAGGCTGACGGCTCCACTGCTGCTGCTGCCGCGCCCAAGCCGCGCAAGCCCCGCGCGCCGCGCGCCCAGAAGCCCGACGCCGTCGCGCAGCAGTCGCAGCAGCCGGCACCCACAGCAACCGGTGACGTGCCTGCTGCTGCTGCCGCCGCCGCCGCTGCCGCCCCGCCGCCCTCACCCGGCGCCGCCGCCATGCCTGCGGCTGCTGCTGCTGCTGCTGCATCGCCTCTGGCATCGCCTCTGGCATCGCCTCTGGCATCGCCTCTGGCGTCGCCCAGGCCGCGCACGGTGCGGGAGCCGGACTACGAGCAGATCCCGGAGCCGCCGCGCTGCCTGTCTCGCGAGGTGCTTGAGGCGCTGGTTGCGGACTGGTGCGGCCGCAACGTCTCAAAGTCCAAGCTGCACAAGAAGAAGCTGGGCGGCATGCTGCCCGAGGGCGTGCTGGGCGCAGCCGCAGCCGCAGTGACGGCTGGTGCCCCGGTGCCCACGCGCCCCGAGGGCACGCCCGTGGCCGTCAGGCCGCTGCCCATGCGCACGCGCGTGGTGCTGCACAAGGCGGCGGCGGCGGCGGCGGCGGCGCCCGGCGCTGAGGCGGAGGCTGAGGAAGGCGCTGCGGGCTGTGAGGAGGCCCCCACTCAGGGTGGCGTGGCAGCGGCAGCGACGTCTGCGCCTGCGCCTGCCGCCAAGAAGCCGGCTGCGCCGCGCAAGCGCAAGGCTGAGGGGGACCCCGCCGGCGCGGCGGCTGTGCCAGAGGCTGAGCCCGCGCTTGCACCAGCCCCTGCGGCTGAGCCTACGCCCAGCCTCCTGCCCGCCGCCATCCCCGCCGACGCGGACGGCGCCGCCTTCGAGCCCAAGAAGAAGGGTGGAGCGGTGGCCGGGGCGCGCAAGCCCAACCGCGGACGCGTCAAGAAGGGCAGCGTCAAGTCCGGTGAGCTGGTGAACATCGGCACCCTGGTGCTCTCCAAAGGCTGGCACAACGGAGGGTACATCTTCCCCGACGGCTTCACTTCGCGCATGGTGTTCCGCTCCTCTGTCGCCCTGGACCAGCTATGCGTGCACGAGTGCACAATCACCGCTGCTGGCAAGTGCGCTCCCGCTCCAACCTTCAAGATCACAGCCTCAGATCGCCCGGACGAGCCGCTGGAGGGCAAGTCCGCCACGATGTGCTGGAATCTGGTGCTGGGCCGCATCAACGGCGAGATAGAGCGCCGCCGGGCAGGGGGCGAGGACCTGCCTCCGCCGCCAAAGACGGCCATCGCAGGGCCGGAGTATTTCGGACTGAACCAGGCCGAGGCTGTGGCGGGCATCGAGGCGCTGGACCCTGAGCACAAGTGCGTTGAGTACTGGGAGGGCAAAGGGCTCCGCGCCGAGATGGCCGCCGATCCGGAGGCGGCCGCCGCGCGCGCTCCGGGCGCGGCCAAGCCGCGACGCGCGCCCGCGGCCGGCTGCGGCGCCGCCAAGAAGCGCCGCCGCCGCGGCGAGGACAGCGACGAGGGGGAAACTGCAGACGGAGAGGAGGTTGACGAGGAGGCGCTGTTTGCGTCGCGCAAGTGGTCAGCCATCAACCGGGGGGAGCGGTACCGGGCACGCGCGGGGGATACGAGCGGGCCGTGCGACGACACCAACCCCTGTTCGGAGCTGATTGACCCCATCACCCTGGAGCCGGTGGTCAATCCAGCAATCTCCCCCTTTGGACACGTCATGGGACTGGCCACCTGGTCAGCCTGCCTGGCGGAGAGCGGGGTGTGCCCTTTCACCAAGCAGCCGCTGCGCACACGCGACCTGGTGGTCCTCACCCACCTCAACTTCGAGCGCTACCAGGTGTGTGGACGCGCAGTATGATTGCGGGGGCTCGTGCGTGGTGCTGACTGCGCACGGATGTGGCGCGCAGGACAAGGTGGTACGTTGAGTTCCCGCTTTCTTCTCTGCTACCGTAGTTCTCTATCAAAATAACATGCACCCGATAGCGCGCCACTTGAAGCGCCACAGTGTACCTCTGCATGCGGTTGTGCTGTGCGTGCTAGAGAGGGGACACGCAGTCAGTCTCGCACACCTCCGGCTTGCTTGTCGAGTCGACATGGAGACCTCCACGCTGTTCAGCACGCCGGGTCGTCCGCCCTCCGCCTTTCCCTGGCGCGCGCCGGGGGACGTGGACCGCGCCGGCTCAGGGCCGGCGGCGCGCCGGCTGTTCGTTGCAAGCCCACTGCACGAGGCGTGCCGGCTGGGCGACGCGCAGGCTGTGGCTGCGCGCCTGGAGGCTGGCGTGGACGTGGACGAGCTTGACGGGGTGCGTGCGCGCAAGCGTGGCGTGCGCGCGGGAGGGTACCCAGCCTGACGACATGACTGTGCCCGCTCGCGTGCCAGGGTGACCACACGCCGCTGCACTACGCCGCCGGTTACGACCAGCCGGAGGTGGTCTCGCTGCTGCTGTCCCGCGGCGCTGCGCTGGAGAAGCGAGACAAGGCGCGACGCGCAGCTTCGCAGCAGCGCCGCGTGACTGCTCGCTCGCTCACCACGTTCCCCCCCTGCACACAGTGGGGCAAGGCCCCCGTGGACTGGGCCATGCAGAGCAAGAGCAAGGCGTGCATCAAGCTTATGCGCGCCGAGGCCATCGCGCGTGGCGTGGAGGGGGGCAAGGGCAAGGTTGCCCCGCTGCGCACCATGATTGAGCACTTCCACGACTGCACGGACGAGGAGATGGAGGTGTTTATCGCCGAGTCCAACCGGGCGCTGAACGAGAAGATGGACTCGCAGTATGAGCGCAAGCAGAGCCGGGAGAAGAACTCTGTGCGCTCGACGACGTTCTCGGTTCCCCGAGGCGAGGCGGGGACGTTCACGATGGACCCGGCTTTCAAGGCTCGCTTGCAGGCATTCGTGGCGGAGGCTGAGGCGAAGCGTGCCGACGCACAGTGAACTCATGACAGCAAACATGGATCTCTCTCTCTCTATTTCAGTTCATTTCAGCGCGGCTGTGTCAACATCTCAGCCTGTCGTTGCGCCAGCTTGCGCAGCTCGCCCACGTCAGCTTCCAGCCCCTCCACCCGCTCGTCCCGCTCGCCCAGCAGCGTCAGGCTTGCAGCCAGGTGCTCGCGCAGCTGCTGGCTCTCCGCCGCCGCAGCCACAGCCGCCGCGTGCTTGGCAGACAGAGCCACCAGCTCGTCAGCCAGGCTGCTTCTGGTCGCCTCCAGGCTGGAGATGCGCGCCTCTGCAAGCGCGAGCTGCGCGTCGCTGGCGCGCGCGGCGCGGGCGGGAGTCAGGGCCGGCGGCGGGGCGTGCGCCCTGGGCGCAGGTGGCGCCTCTGGCGCTCTGTTGGTGGCGGTGGCGGCGCTGGCAGCCGCGTCGACGTGCGCGAGGCGTTGCCGCAGCTCGGCGACGAGCAGCGCAGCCTCCTCCGCCTCCGCGCGGGCGCTGGCCTCGACAGCCTCGACGCGCGCCCGCTCCTGGGACAGCTGGGACCGCAGCATCGCCTCGAGAGCAGACGCCGCCGCCTGCGCCTCCGCCTCCCGCCCCGCGCTCGCCGCCGCCGCCGCCGCCGCCGCCGCGACCGCCTGCCCTCGCAGCGCCTCGCAGCGGGCGAGGCGCTGCTCCGCCTCCTCGCGGCACGCGGCCAGCTGTGACGTGGCAGCGGCCTGCGCATCCGCGTAGTTGGCGCAGCGCTGCTCAGCCAGACGCGCAGCCTCGCGCGCAGCCTGCGCCTGCGCGTTCGCCTTGCCAGCCGTCTCCTCGGACGCCTGGGCGCGCTGGGTCAGAAGCGCTTCGCTGGCCGCCCAGGCGTCAGCTCGCTCCGACGCCGCGCGCTGCATCGCCTCCATCTGGCGAAGCAGCGGGCGGGTCGCCTCCGGCAGGCGGGCGGCCAGGTCCTCGTGCCGCGCCTCCGCCTCCCGCTCGCGCAGCGCGGCGCGCGCAGCCTCGGCGCGCAGGCCGTCCTCCCGTCGCCCCGCCTCCTCGCCCCGGCGGGCAAGCTCGCCGGTGAGGTCGCTGCAGCGCGCCGTCAGCGCCGCCTCGCGCTCGTGCGCCTCTTTGAGCCGCCTTTCCAGAGCAGCGCGAGCCTCGCTCTCGCCCCCGGCGCTGGTCTGAGCCGCCACGGCCTGCGCCTTCTGCAGCTCCGCCGCGTAGAATGCTTTGCTGTCCCTGACGTCGGCCAGAGCGCGCTCCAACGCCGCAGACGCACCAGCCTCTGCGGCTTCCTTTGCCCTTTCCGCCTCTGCGCAGCGCACCTCCTGCTCCTTCAGCCGCGCGGCCAGGCGCTCACGCTCCGACGCCCCCTCGCGCAGCGACACGCGAAGCTTCTTCGATTGGGCTTCCAGGTCACCAACCTTTTTGCTGAGCTGCGCCCCCTCGGCCATCACAGCCGTGATGACGCCGTCCTTCTCAGCCACCAAAGCGGATGAGTCGCCCGCTTTGGTGAGCGCCTTGACGGCGCTGTCCCGCTCGCGAGTTAGCGCAGCGACCTGCGCGCTCAGTGCCTCCAGCCGAGAGGTCCAATCCTCCCCTTCGCCAGCCGCGTGGACCAGGCTGCTGGCGGCTGCGGCGGCGCGCTCAAGCGCAGCCTCTCGCTGCGCCAGGCGTGAGCGCAGCGACGCGAGCTCGGCATCCTTGATGCACATCGCAGCCTGCAGCTCAACTGCAGACCACTGCGCTGCCGCCTCGGGCTCCGCCGCTGCTGGCACCGGGGGGGCAGGCTGCTGGGTCTCGGTCTCTGGCGCAGGCGTGGAGGGTGGGGGCGTCTTGCTCTCAGCGCCGTCTGCAACAGGCGGGCTGTCCTCTGAGAGCATCTCCGTTGCGTCGCCCCTCGCAGCAGGCGTCTGGGGCTGTTCGGGCACCTCCTGAGGCTGCTCTGGTTGCGGGTGCGTTTCTTCCGTCACCTCGCGGCCCCTCGGCGCTTCATCCTCCGCTGCGGGCGGCGCGCTGTACCCCAGCACCTCGTCCGCGCTCTTCTCAAGGCTGGCCAGCTGCTCTGAAGCTGACGCTGCCAACTGCCACAAGGAGAGCCGTGTCAGAGCACCTGCTGACACGCTCGCAGGCGCGAAACACGACGCACCTTGCCCGCCTCTTCAGCTAGCGAGGAGAACGAGCTCCACATTATCACAACTGCCAGCGAGAGGCCCTCGCGAAGCTGCGCTCACAGACGCGTGCGTGACCGCATCGACCGTTGCTGCATGCAGATGATAGGATCACCGAGGGAGGGGCAACGCGCAACAGGACAGCCCAAGAGGGCCCGCCTGCCGCCTCCTCCTCGTCGAGGTGGTCCCTCCTGCGCGCAAGAGAGCTCCGCCCGCGCTTCTCATCACCGCCTGGTGAGCACCACAGCAGCGAGTGCGCACCACAGCGCTTGTGTGTGTGACACAAGCCAAGCTTGCGCCTTGAGACGTGTTCGCCACCATGCGCCGCCTCTTCGGAGCGGCCAAGAGCAAGGAGGTTCCCACGCTGGACGATGCCGTCAGCAGCGTGCGTGCCCTTACGCTGGCAGCTTGCGTGCTCGCCTGCCTCAATCCGAGCGCCCGTCTCCTGCCAGCTGGACAAGCGCGGCGGCGCCATTGACGACAAGATTAAGAAACTGGACGAGGAGCTGATGCGGCACAAGGAGCTCATCAGCCGCGCGAGGCCCGGGCCTGCACAGGTGCGAAAGCGAGAGTGGGCGCCTGGAGCGAGTGGAGTGCTTCGCGCCCGCCTTGGCGCAATTGCTGACGCGCCGCCGCGCTGCAGGACGCAACGAAGCAGCGGGCACTGCGCGTGCTGCGTCAGAAGAAGATGTGCGCCTGCCGTGCGCGTGCGCAGGAGCGTGCAGCCTCACCCGCACTCACTCGCTTTTCGCAGGTATGAGTCGCAGCGCGACACCCTCTACTCGCAGCAGTTCAACGTGGAGCAGACCTCGTTTGCCATGGCCTCTGTGGCCGACACGAAGATTCAGGCGTGACTTGGCAGGAGTCGCCTCTCACTCAGCCCACGCTCACGCGCGCTTTCGCCGGAGCCAGGTGCAAGCCATGAAGTCTGCCGCCAAGGACCTGAAGAAGCAGTTCAAGGCTCCCGAGCTAAACCTGAACGCGATCGACAAGCTCAGCGACGAGATGGCGGACCTCATGAGCGTCTCCGCAGACATCCAGGATGCGCTGGGCCGCAACTACAGCGTGCCTGACGACATCAACGAAGAGGAGCTGTTGGGAGAGTTGGATTCGTTGGAGCTGGAGTTGTCCATGGAGAAGGAAAGCGGAGCGGTCGACGCAGTGCCTTCCTATCTCCTGGACGCAGACCTGCCAGCCGCGCCGGTGGGCGCGCCCAGCGCGCTCGAGGAAACTGCGGCGCTGCCCAGCGCGCCGGCGCGGCTGGCGCCAACATGACAAACGGATGGAGAGGGAGGTTGGTTGTATACTTCGGAGTGACTACTGAGTTCTGCGCATCGTCGTCACCGACCGTCAGTGCCAGTGTGGAGTGTGCCAGGTCGTTTGTGCCCCCCCGGTCATAGAACCGCGCGCGCCATCATGCCACGTCAGCACACTTTTTCGCCCTAACTGTCTCCATGCTTTCTCTCACACCGTGTGCACCGTGCGTGCTGCGCACACACGGAGCACGCGCGACTGCCGCGAGCGCGGCTGCGGCGCGCGCGCACACGCGCGAACACACGCGCGCTGGCCGTCGCAACTTGCGCGCTTGCTCACACGAGGTTGGCCTCAGCCTTGTGCTGGCTGAGGAGCGCCGCCGCTATAGCCGCGAGGTGAGCCGCGACGGCGCCACGGCCGCGCCGGCGCCTGACTCCTACTACACGCTGCTGCGAGTGGAGCCCTGTGCCACTGCCGCCGACATCAAATCCGCCTACAGAGCACTACAGAAACAAGTGCACCCAGACCTTGCTGGCGCCACTGCCGCGCGGCTCTCCAGCCTGCTGAACCTCGCGTTCGAGACGCTGTCTGACGAGAACTCGCGTGCGGCATACGACGACGCACTGAGGGCATGGCGCGCCACTGTCGGCACATTCAACGGCCTTCCTGTCAGCGGCTGGGCTGGCACAGACGTGGACACGGACGCAGTCTTTGTGGATGAGTGCCGCTGCATCGGCTGCGGCAAGTGCGCTTCCGTCGCTGCCAGCACCTTCACCATGGAAGACGAATGGGGACGCGCGCGCGTGCTGACGCAGTGGGCAGACAGCCGCGACCTGATTGGCGAAGCGGTGGCAACCTGCCCTGTGGAGTGCATCGCGTACGTCAAACGCGCCGAGCTGGCGCTTCTAGAGTACGTGATGAAGTCTTGTCACCGCGAGAACATCTCAATCATGACTCGCCGGCGCGGCGGCAACTTCGGCGTCGGTCCTCCGGGCGATGATCCCTTTCAGTCTGCTGCGCAGTTCATTGCAGCGAGGCAACGCAGCGCGCTCCCGGACGCGCGTGCTGACAGGCAGCTGACGCAGAACGACGAGCTTGCAGCGGCCATCGCGGGCGCATGGCTGGCTCTCGATGACGAACTTCGAGCACAGACCTGGCCTGAGTGGAGCTCAGACGACATGAAGCTTGCTGGTGCACCGCGCCGGTCTGAATTCCTTGGACGATGAGGGCAGTATGGGGATCAACTTGATGCCCATGTTGCGTGGGACGGAGGGGGCGCCCGTCCTGCTGACAGCGGTGGTGTAGGAATTCTGGCATGGGGCCGTGCAACTCTGACCACACGCGTTGCAGTCGCACACGCCGCGCACGCGCATGCATGCCTCACTGGCGGCGCTGGGGAGCCGCGCTGGCCCAGACAAGTGTGGCGCAGAGCATCGCATTGGTAGATTCTAGCCGCCGCGGGGAAACTGTTCGGCTTGGGCTTGTCGCCCGGCAAGCCCCTGCCCGCCCCCGGCATGGCGCACAAGGTAAACTTGGTGCCTGCGCCCCAGGCTGTGCAGCACCCACCAAGTTCACCTTGTGCGCCACGCCGGGGGCGAGGCAGCAGGGGCTTGCCAACTTGAGACGGACTGAACGAGCGGATATATACTTTTGATCTGACGCGGAATGTCTCACTCGTCTGGCGAGCACAAGTCAATGACGCCCTCGTCCTCTGGAGCTTTCTGCTGCGACGGAGGTGGCGTGACTAAATCGATGCACTCCGCCCCAGCTTCTCCGGGAGCCCCTTCCTCAGGGTACTCCAACTGCTTTCGAATCACCGTGCCGCGCTGCGTGGCGGTCAGCGACGCCTGGGAGGCGTGGTGCGGCTCGGTGGGCGGCGTGGCGGCTGCGCGTCCAAAGAAGTGCGCGATGTTGCGCTGCACGGGAGTGCCCCCGCCGCCTGTGGCAGCAGTGGCGGCATGGGGCCGTGGTTTCTTGGGCGGCGTCGCGCTCGCCGCCTTCAGGGGGCTGGCTCGCTTGGCGCCTCCCGTTCCAAGCTCGCGCTCCTGCCAGCCCAGAGGCAGGCTCTCCCCTTCGCCGTCGTCCGGCGGCGGCGGCGCCGACGCGCCCTGCCGTCGCTCACCCGCGCACTCCTCCTGCTCCTCCTCGTCACTGTGGTCCTTGGCCAGACCAAACGCGCCCCGGTAGCCCATACTGCCGGCGCCGCTGCTGCTGCCGGAGGCTGCGGGCTTGGCGGAGTGCAGCACCGCGTTGATGCGCGGCTGCAGGCGCGCCTCGGTCAGCCTCTTGCCCTCCCTTGCCGCCCTGCGAGCCGCGGCGGCCGCCTTGGCCGCAGCCTTGGCCGCCTGCTCCGCGTCGCAGGCGGCCAGCAGGCGCGGCGCGTGCGCGCGCAGCAGGGAGGCGCGCAGCGTGCGCAGCTCGGTGGCCTCCTTGGCAGCCACCAGCGCCAGGCCGGCGGCGGCGTCCGACGAGGCGGCGGCGCTCAGCCCCGGTCGGGCCGCCCAGTCCACGGCGTAGGCTGCGCCGGGGGGCACCCCGAACTTGGCGCCGGGGTCGCAGGGCTTGAGGACGCGCGCCACGGAGAAGCAGCAGGCGGGTCCGCCCGCGGCGCCGGGGTGCTGCGCGTCCCACAGCAGCAGCAGCGGCATGACTTTGCGGAGCACCACGTCGCGGCTCCAGCCAGCCCCGGGGCCCAGGGACTGCGTCAGCTCCAGGAGGCGCTCCACGTCGGGCCGCCTCTGCCACGTCAGCACGCCGCCGCCGTGCGCGCGCTGCGTCTCCAGCGCCGCCGCGCGGGCGCGCGTCCGGCCGGTGGTGAATGCCGCCACGCGCGTCTCAAAGGTGGCCACGAAGCCAGCCGTCTTGCGCGCTCGACACAGCACTCGCTCCGCGTGACGCTCCTCCGCGTGCGCGTGGAAAAAGCAGCCGCACGGCGCGCCCGGCGCGCGGGGCGTGCACCCCTTTGCCGTGCCGCACCCCAGACAGCCGCGCAGCTTGTGCGCGCTGCTGTATGCGCTCTTGCTCGCGTTGCCGCTCTCGTGGCCGCAGTGCGCGCAGCCGCTGCATGCCACCGACGCCAGCATCTGCGCATCTTCAGGCGCGGCCAGGCGTTCCTTCAGCGTTGCCAGAAGTCCCACATCTGTACGACCGCCGTCTGCAGTAGGGCGGAGCATCAACCGCAATGCGCGGACTACACCCAGGCTGCCTACCCCGGTGGCCCCTTCCACCGCGTAGTCGCATCCGGCAAGCAGTGAGAGCGCGATGAGCATCTCCTCGCAGTCGGAGGTGCCTGCGATGCCAAAGAAGGCGCGCAGGTGCGCCACGTCCACGCTCTCCAGCGTGCAGCTGGCCAGCTGGGCCCGGGAGAGGTGCAAGGAGCGCCAAAGGCGAGTGGCGCCGAAGGTGAGGGAGTCACCGTCTGAGGACTGCACTGCGTGGACGGCACCCACTGCGCAGAGCTGGGCCGCCAGCGCCTCGCCCTCGCCGGGAGCCTTGACGCACACCAGACCCAGCGCGTGCATGACGTCCGCGCTGGAAGCCAGGAGTGTCTGGAAAAAGGAAAAATCGTTCCACCTGCGGCAATTGCGCGTCAGCACCGGCCTCGCGCGTCTCGGGGCGGCGCTCAGCGGAACGGGTGCGTAGCAAAGAGGCGCACGAGAGCACAACGCGGGCGCGGGGCCGTGCGTGTTGCGCGGACGTATGACCAGCCGCAACAGTCACGTGCCTGTATGGCGCACCGCCGCCGCGCAGGGCTAGTCGCTCCAGCTTCTCCGGCGGCGGCCTGCCCTCCGTGACTCCCACCGGTGTGAGCGAGAAGCGCAGGGCGTTGCTGCAACGCTCCAGGGTGAGCTTGCAGACCATTCCCCGTTCGTTATAGCCCGCCTCGCGCAGTGCGGGCATCTGCACGGCGTGACAAACCAGCTCGCTGAGGTCCACGCTGACGGAGCGTCCTTCAACCTCTGCCCAGACTTGCCCCAACTCCCCAGCCTGCGCACTGAGGGGGGTGCATACACCCTCCGCGTCCTTCAGCAGCGCCCACAGACCTGACACGCCCATGCAGCAAACGGGTGATGAGACTCAGCGCATGCGCGGGCACGGACTGACTACCGACGAAGGAGGCGGAGGGGCGTAGTGTGCGATAATTACGTGCGTGGTGCGTCGCACGACCTCGCGCGTTGTTGTTGATGAACGTTGACTCGACACAGGCTTAGCATCATCGTTCACTGCACGTCTCGTATATGGGCACGCCCTTGTGGCGCGCCGCGTCCACCTCAAGCGACAGCAGTACAGCATCGCCGGCACGCAACTCGGTCACGGCTCGCGGCCCTGCGGGCGTGGCCAGGCGCACCGTTGCAACGTTCTGCAATAGCGCTGCGTACTTCGTTCCCTCTATTGTCGCCTCCAACACAACCATCGGCCGACGCTCTACTTTGACTCTGCACAACGCCTCTGGGCGACACTCACCCGCTGCATCACAGACCAGCACCGCGCCGCCTGTGCGCAGCTCAGCCAGGTATGCTGTGCGATTGTCAGGCAGCATCACGTAACTCCCGACAGCGCCAGCGTTCACTCGGAACGGCCGCGGCGGAGCATACGGTGTCTCCTCTGTCTCCGCCAGCACCAGGAAGAGGCCGCGCGCGTACGCGCCAACTAGCAGGCCTTGGTCGGCATGCAGGAGCGAGGCAAGGTCGACGCACGCTCTGTCGCCCATGCCGACGGGCTCCACACGTGAGACGACGGCAGACTGCAGCGCGCGCCGAGGCGTCGTGGCGCATGCGCACGGACGCGCCGCCCGTCGCCTGCTTCTCTGCAGGCGCGAAGGCGGGCACGCGGGCGGCCCCAGCGGCGTGCATACACCGAAAGCCATGGGTACAACCCTGGCCTGGCGTTTCCAGCATTCCAGGGGCCAGGGCACTTTTGACGAACAGTCGTCGTCTCGTCGAACAGCGTTCAGCGCCGTCAGCGCACCCTTCCTCCGCCTCTTCTGTCCAGCCACTCTCGTTTTACCAACTCGCAATGGCCGCCGCCATCATGAACGTCGTCGCTGTGCGCGCCGCTGCTCGCAGCGGAACCTCCTCGGCGCGCCGTGCTGTCGCTCTCCGCGCCGAGCCTGCCGAGCAGGCCAGCGCCGAGCCTACGGCGGCCACCGTGTACTTCACGGCGAAAAACGGCGCACGTGTGTCTGGAAGCGACGAGCAGGTGCGTAGCAAGGCTCGCAACAGTTCTGTGGCGCCACACTCATTCTCACCACTCACTCACTGTTTTCCGCAGTATTCCACCGCCGTCGCCTCTGGAGACATTTATAAGGCGAGCTCCGTCACTGGAGTGCCCTCGCCGCTCGACGGCTCCGCCTTGAGCCTGGGCGACGCTATGGCCTTTGCCGGACCCGCGCCAGAGCTCATCAACGGCCGGCTGGCGATGCTCGCCTTCGTCGCAGCCGCAGCAGCGGAGGTCTCGAGCGGCGAGTCGATGCTGCGCCAGCTCGCCGACCAGCCTACGCTCATCGTGTTGTCCGCTGTTCTGGTGGCTGTGGGCTCTCTCGTGCCGTTGACAGGCGGCGGCAAGGACACGAAGTCGCCGCTGGGCTTTCTCACTGCGTCCGCTGAGATGATCAACGGGCGGGCTGCGATGCTGGGCCTGGTGGCGCTTGGATGCACGGAGGCGCTTCGTGGCGGCGCCGCGCTCTTCTGAACGAAGCAGCACTCATGTTTTTGTAACTTTGTCAGGATCTTTGTGTTCTATCCGTGGCGCTCGCCTGAACGTCTGCAGGGCAGGTAAGCGCTCCAGCCTCGCCAGGGTGCGACCCTGGAACCGCAACTCGCCTTCCAGCGCGCCAGTGCCATTGCCATCGCCATCGCCATCGCCATCGCCGGGGATGGTCGCTATTCTTAGTCTGGGCTGCTGCAGTGCAAAGATGGACTCGTAGAGGCGCCGCGTGTGTCTGGGAGCCTCTGCGGCTCGCGCCCCCAACTCCGGCCAAAAGCGAGCCTCAAGCAGCACGCAGTGCTCTGACTCCCAGTCAGGCCGGTGCTGCGGCGGCGTGAGGCCGCGCAGCAGCAGGCTGGTGCCCCCCGCAGCGCCTGTGAGTACCCTGCACGGCGGCACTCGGCGTACTAGCAGC
>Ga0208951_1000078_pt1 | contig 38419 bp, 52 predicted proteins | sample GreLakmeMI27MSRF_FD_187702 | JGI IMG/M metagenome (GOLD analysis project Ga0208951, IMG submission 187702) | Freshwater lentic microbial communities from great Laurentian Lakes, MI, USA - Great Lakes metaG MI27MSRF (SPAdes) | ecosystem: Environmental > Aquatic > Freshwater > Lake | place: Great...
CTGCGCCCACTGCGCAGCGGTCCAGCAAGGAGGTGCTGGTGGGCGGGCGCAAGATTGTGAAGGACCTCAAGGGCAAGAAGACTCGCAAGGCCAGCTTTGCGGCGCACAAGGTGAGCGTGGAGGGGCGCAACATGATACTCAAGGACTGAGCGGAGACCGGAGACGCCATCACTGCTCCTTCGTGCTGCGCCTTTCATGACACCGATAGTATCTGGCATGCCCCGTTCACAAGTCGTAGAGCACGCTCCACTGCCGCTGGCTGTTCGCCTTGACGGTAAGTCGGTTCTCCCGCACCTGGTTCCGCTTTGGTGTCAGGCGTCGCCACAACTTGCCGCGCCACGCACGCACCTCTCCGTAAACGGTGCGATCCAGCAGATCCAGGCCGACGCGAATGCGGAAGTCTTTAGCAGCGCGGGCGTGAGGCGTTAGTCGTCGTGCTGCATGCGCACTCGTTGTCGCACCTTGCGAGCTGGTCAGGTTCAGCGCCTTGTGGCTCACCTCCAGCCGCGCCTGAACCTCTCCCACCGGCTCCTTTCCTGCACCCGCCCAGCGCGAGTGCAGCTCCAGCTTGGCGTTCAGGGCTGTGTGCGGGCCCAGGTCAGCCTTGTTCTTGAGGTAGACCGTGCCCTTGACCGCCGCCTGCGAGGCGTCGTATCGCACACGCCCTGACAGGCGCGTCTGCAGGGGCAGCGCGCTCTTGTGCTTCAGCTGCACACGTGCACGCGGCTCCTGGCCCTCCTGGAACATGGTAAACAGCTTGACGCTCGTCTTGGGGGCCAGCCACAGCTTCTGCGAGCACCGCAGCGCCAGTTTGCCGCCGTCGCTGCACAGCAGCTGCGCGTACAGGGAACCCTTGAGCGGAGGCTCAGGCTCCTTCACAGCCGCAACCACGGCGCCCTTGGTGGCCTTGACGACGCCCATTTCTGCACAGAGGTACAGGGATCGTGGAGGCAACGAAACTTCAGGAAAATTGAACAGCAGGTAGAACGCACGCGTAGAACGCGGAGGAGCGCACGGTGGCAAAACCTGCACCAGGCTCCCCCCTCGAACCCGCACCACGCCTCCATATGTTCCTCGCGCAGCCTGCGCTGCTGCCCAGCCGCGCGCCTGCTGGCACGTGGCGGGCTGCGGGTCCGCGTGCCAGCGTGAGAACAATTTGCCCAAGGCGCTGGCACGTGCGCTCGTCGCTGCAGCACGTGCGTCTCAGCCAGCCTCCTCCACTGTCCTCTGTATCTTCTGCAACCGGCGCCTCTGCACTGCGCGCCGCTGCCCTCTCCACCGAGCCTGTGGTCTCCACGCGTGACGCTGAGCTGCTGGAGTGGCGGCAGTGTTGGTGGCCGGTGGCCTTTACCACGGATTTAGACGCTTCCAAGCCGAGCACTTTCACGCTGCTGGGCGAGAAGCTGGTGCTCTGGCACGACGGTACGGCTTGGCAGGCGTTTGCCGACCGCTGCCCGCACCGTCTGGCTCCGCTGTCTGAGGGACGAGTGAACGAGGACGGGTGCGTTGGCGGGAGGCGCAGTGACTGCGCTCTCACTGACGCAAGTCTGCAGTCTACTGGAGTGCCCGTACCATGGTTGGGCGTTCAGCGCGGGCGGGGCGTGCGCGGCAATCCCACAGGACGCGGCTGGCACTGCACGTCTGTCGCCGAGAGCGTGCGCCACCGCCTATGAGACGCAGACGGCACAGGGTATGCTGTTCGTGCGCCTGGAGGCTTCTGCGACGCCGATGCCGTTGCCCACCATCCCTGAGCTGGACGACCCCGCTTTCGTGTACATCGACGTGGCACGTGACCTGCCTTACGACTACAGCAGCCTGCTCGAGAATGTGCTTGACGTCAGCCACGTCCCCTTTACGCACCACGCCACGGTCAGCAACAGGGTCAACGGTGGCCCGGTGGAGCTGGAGGTGGTGGCGCCGGGTGTGAGCAAAGCTGGCTTCAGCGGCCTGTGGCAGGAGGGCCCTCGCAAGGGGAAGCTGGGCCCGCAGCACACACGCTTCGTTGCTCCGTCCCTGATGTACCACTCGCTGGTTGCCCCGAGCCTGGGCACCACACTCACGGTTGTGTACGGCACGCCCACCACCCCCGGGCGAGTGAGACTGCTCGCGCGCTTTCCGTTCAAGTTCAACAGCGCCATTCCAGCCTTCGTGATCCGCAACACGCCACGCTGGGTGCAGCACCAGGGGCAGAACGGGGTGCTCGAGGACGACGTCGTCTTTCTAGCCGTGCAGGAGCAGGAGCTGGCGGCGACAGAGGCTGCGGGGCGCAGCTTCGCACAGTCATGCTTTATGCCGCTGGCGCAGGACGCGTACGTGCTCGCCTTCCGCGCCTGGCTGGCTCGCTTTACCCGGGGCGCCTCGCCCTGGCCAGCGGGCGCGCTGCTGAGCGCGCCGCGGGCGCAGAGCAAAGAGGAGCTGCTCGACCGCTACCTCTCGCACACCGTCAACTGCGTCTCATGCATGGCGGCGCTGCGCGGAGTGCGGCTGGCGCGCACCTTGGCGCTGGCGGCGGCGGTCCTCTCCGCAATGGCGCTGACGGCCAGCCTGGTGGTGGCTGCCCTTGCGCCCGCATCCGCCTTCGCCTCGCCCGTTGCTGCTGCTCTGGCGCTCCTGGCGTCACTGCTCGGCTGGAACAAGCTGGGGGCAGTGGAGCAGGGCTTCATCGCTGGGCCGCTCACTCAGAAGCGCAACCTCGTCACCAAGCAGAGCACCAAGAATGCGAGCACCAAGATCAAGCTCGTGTAATGTGTAATGACCAGTTGAGCGTTGAGTAGTCGCGCGCACCCACCTGGTGGCTACCGTACAGTCGTTGTTCAACGTCGGCGCGGTTCGACAACTTCGACTGGAAATCTCACCCATTCACGCCCTCCGCCTCCTTATCATACGAACCGTGTCCGTTCTCTGCTCGTCTTCTCTGTGTGTGCTTGAGGCAAGGCAATGGCGCTGGGGGAAAAGGAGCAGGCATTGTTGAAGAAAAGACTGGAGGCTTTGCTGAAACAACCGGGCAACATCACGTGCGCGGACTGCCCCAGCCGTTGTGCGTCCCCTCCCGCGCCACAGCTGCGCGAGCGGGCGCGCCTCGGGCCTTTGCGTAGGGTTGGACGCTTGCCTCGTGTGTTGCTTGCATAGTTGCGCCCTCCGCGCCGCGGCCTCACGCGCCCTCGCCTCACGCAGTGCCTCGCTGGGCGAGCACCAACCTGGGCGTCTTCGTGTGCACCAACTGCTCGGTGTGTCGCTCTGCATGGCCCGTTTGTTCCCCACCTCCGCTGAGCGCTCTCACCCGCACTCACAGGGCATTCACCGCGGCCTGGGGGTGCACATCTCGAAAGTGCGCTCCTGCGCGCTGGACAAGTGGACGCCCGAGCTGGTGGCTGGGATGGAGGCGGTTGGCAACGCGCGCGCAAACGAGTTCTGGGAGCGCAGCGTGCCCGCCAGCGTGGAGCGCCCGCGCGAGGGCGATATGCGCCAGCTGGACGTCTGGATTCGGGACAAGTACGAGCGAGGGCTGTACAAGGATAAGTCGCGGCCGGCACCAGAGGGGCGGCTGTCGGCGACAGCTGCCACCGCCGCCATCCCCCCGCCGCTGCCCCGCAAGCCGCTGCCTGCGGTGCCCGCTTCGCCCGCGGTATCCGCCACGCCTGCGCCTGCGCCGAGGCCTGCGAGTTTCGATTTGCTGGGGAACTTGCTGGACGCCCCTCCGCCTCCTGCTCCCGCTGTTGCTGCCGCCTCCTGGGATGCCTTCGCAGCGCCGCAGCCGCCAGTTGCGCGGCCTGCGGAAGACTGGGCGGCGAGTTTCGGCGGTTCCGCGCAGCCAGCCGCCGCAGTCAAGAGCACCGCTGCCATTGTGGACCTGTTCGGCGCCGCGCCATCGCCCGCGCAGGGGGACTACCAGGGCGGCTACCAGGGTGGCTACCAGTCGAGCGGGGTGCGAAGAGAGGGGCAGGGCGTGACGGGCCTGCTGGCTGGCCTGCAGCTCTTCCCGCCGCCGCCGCCGCCCTCCCGGCCTCTGGGAAAGCCGGCATCGTTCGGTCCTGGCGCCAGCTTGTTGTGAAGCACGCATCGCCATCCCAGTCACACTACTAACTATGCACGCACGTACCCGTCTGCTGGGTCTTAGTTGCCAGGAGCGTGCGTGGCGCCGCGGCTGGGTGCACTGGCGGGCTTGGCGGCCGGACCCTGTCGCACCGGAGGCGCCTCCTCCTCCTCCCCCGTCCCAGCCCCAGAAGCCGCCGGCTGCTCGGCAGCGGCTGTGGCGGGCGCTGTGACTGCCTCCTCCCGCTGCGACGCCCTCCCGCCTCTCAGCGCCAGCGCCACTCCCGTGACCAGCAGCCCCGTCAGCGCCACCAGCTTCCAGCTGCTCGCCCGCGTGCCAGCGGGGTCCTTGTGTTTGGCAAGCAACTCCAGCAGCTTCTGAGGCACTGCGCCGCTGAAGCTCTCCACCAGCACGCCGCCGCGGTAAAAGTGGTAAGTGGGCGCGGACAGGATGGAGTGCTTCACGCCCAGCGCCTGTTCGCCAGCGCGCGGGCAGGAGTCAGGCGACCAGGGCGCTGCCAGCGCAGGGCAGGGGATCGCACCGGGCAGGCCTCGATGTCGGCGCGCATGAACTCCACGGTTCCGAACTCCGGCTGCTGGCTGAGCGCCGTGAGGAAGGGCGCCATGGACTTGCAGTGGGAGGACCAGGGCTAGATAGCGCAGCGACGTTAGGGCGGCTGACGACGCACGCCGCCCTGGTGGTGGCAGGGCAGTTGCAACGCACCGCTGTGAACTCCACCAGCAGCAGGCGGTCGCCCGCGCGACGCAGCACGGTCTCCCAGTCCTCCTCAGACGTCACGGAGGCGACACGCTCTTTGCGAAAGGCTCGCATCTTCCGCGCTCCACGCATGCCTCGTGCGCGCGACATCGTTCAGCTCGTTCAGATAACCGCTCTGCGACGGGTGGTCTTGTGAGCCTTACGTGTCGTACGATGCGTGAGACCACCACCAGCGCTTGTTGTTCGCTCCCGTCCGCCTATGTCGGCTCTCGCAGCAGCGCTGCGCCTGGCCCCTACACGCGGTAGCACCGGAGTGGCGGGCGACATCGAGGACCTGGGTGGTTGCCGCGAGGCATGACCTTGCTGAGGCGTCTCGGACTCGCTCTCTGACTGACATGCGCTGTTCGCGCAGGCTCTGCTGCGCTGGTACGACGCCAACCACCGCCTGCTGCCGTGGCGCATCAACCGACACTCGCGGCGCGTGCCTGCAGAGAGCTTGGACTCGTCGACCAGCTGGGGTGCTGTCGCTGCAGACAGGAGCGCGCCTGCTGGCCTGAGCGCTCGCGACTTTGCCTACGGAGTGCTGGTATCGGAGGTGATGCTCCAGCAGACGCAGGTGGAGCGCACGCAGGCGTATTTTGTGCGCTGGATGCAGCGCTGGCCAACGCTGCAGTTGCTGGCACTTGCAACGGAGGAGGAGGTGACCTCCGTGTGGGCGGGACTGGGCTACTACCGCCGAGCGCGCTTTTTGCTGCAGGGCGCGCAGTTCGCAGCCGCGCACAACACAGACGGCGGACTGCCTGCGACTACCGCAGAGCTGCTGCGTGTTCCAGGCATCGGTCCCTACACTGCCGCCGCCGTGGCATCCATCGCCTTCGGCCAGCAGGCCGCCGCCGTGGATGGTGCGTATTCTCTCGCATCCGTGCAGCGCGCCACTGAGCCTGTGTTGCGCAGGCAATGTGGTGCGCGTTCTGTCTCGCCTCCACGCGCTGCTGCAGCCCGAGCCCACACGTGCAGCCGCTGTGAAAGAGATGCAGGGCAAGGCTGATGCGCTGCTCGATCCACAGCGCCCTGGCGACTGGAACCAGGCGATGATGGAGCTGGGCGCGACTGTTTGCACTCCACGCGCGCCGCGGTGCTCCGAGTGTCCCGTGTCCAATTGGTGCACGGCGCTTGCGCAGAGCGCGGGCGCATCCCCGGGCCCCGCCGTCACAGACTACCCCACCCGGGCGGTCAAGGCTGCCAAGCGCGAGGAGCGGGTGTCTGTGCGGGTGGTGGAGTGGCGCTGCGACGCGCGCAGCTGGTTCCTGCTGATGCGCCGCCCTGAGGGCGGCCTGCTAGCGGGAATGTGGGAGTTTCCCTCAGCCGTTAGCCTGGCGGAGGCGCCGCAGCAGGGCCGCCTGGCGCAGCTGGACTCTCTCCTTGGCGCTGCGGGGCTGCTGGAGGCGTGCTCCGCCCCCTGCGCGCCCCTGGGCCCCGTGCAGCACGTGTTCAGTCACGTGCGCTGGCGCATGGAGGTGGAGCACGTCACGCTGTCGCGCCCGGGGCCGCCCCCGCAGCCCGACGGCGGACGCAAGTGGGTGGAACTGCTCCACGACGCTGACGCGGTAGGCGAGCTCACCGGCGGGCAGCGAAAGGTATTCGCGCTCCTCGAAGCTGCTTCATCCGCGGCGACGGTGAAGCGCAAGCGCGTGCAGGTGAACAAGGGGGAGGGCGCTCCTTGATTGCGATTGATTTATTCATAGCACTCACTGCAAGTCCCGCGCATGCGTCAAGCCCGCTGCTCCATCACTGCCCGCATCGTCTTCAGCTGCGCCTTGCCGCGCGTGAGGCAGGCGTTCACCACGCTGGCTGGCACGATGCCGCGCGGGTCTGCGTGCTGCCAGGACGTGATGCGCGTTCCGTCCCCGTGGGCCTCAAAGGCGGTGACGCTGATCAGTAAGCGTGCGCGCACCACGCCGCTTTGCTTGGGGCAGCGAGGGTGCTCGATGCTCATCGCAACTGCGGTGTGGCAGTCTGCAGCGGCGGGGTCGCCTGGTTTGCCAGCCAGCGCGGCCTGGTAGATGCAGACGTCGCGGTCGCTGATAACTGGGATCTTGTAGAGAACGTGCAGAACTGCGGCAGCCTCTGAGACGCGTTCAATCTCGGTGAACTGCGCGTCTGGCGTCCACTCGGACCAGGTCCCGGTGTGCGTGTAGAGCGCATGCGTTCGCGCCACCGGCAATGCCACGACAACGTCGCTGCGAATCATGTACAGCTTACTATTCTCCGCCTTCTGCACTGCAATCGAGACGCCGTTCTTGGCGTATCGCACGTCCCAACCCTCTGCAGGCTGAGCCACCATCTCAGCCATTGCGCGCAGGGCGGCGGCGTGCACCGCCTCGAAGTTTGGCGGAGGAACATCAGATAGAAAGGCAGTTACAGCGTCGCTGCTAGCCAGCGTGTCGTGCTGCGATATGTGCTTGAAGAGGGCGTTGAAGGCGGCCAGACGCTTCTCGATGTCGGCGGCGGAGGTGGCAAACAGCGTCTTGCTGGGCAGTGGCGGGAGAGCGAGAGCGCCTGGCAATCCCGACTTTGCGAGCGTGTCGCGCAGCTTGACGAACTCTGTGTAGCTGCGGCGCACCGAGAAGTGCGTCTCGGCAGTCAGCGTGAGCGCTCGCACCGCCTGGACAAGCTCCTTACGCGTCGAGACGTGCGTTTCTGCGTCCAGCGACGTGAGCTCGTCGTCCGTCTCACCATCTCCCGCCTGCTCCTCCGTGGGCTCCTCGTCTTCGCCTGCGTAGCTTGCCAGGTTCGTTGAAACGTCTATGCGATACGTGGTAGAGCCGCTCGTTGTCTGCGGCTCCACGACGACTGCCGAGAAGCTCCACACAGACGCCATGGCACAGACGCCACGGAGCAACGTGAGCAACGCAGTTACTGAAGGCGCAGACAGACAACCAGAACAGGGAGGTGACGTCTGAGATTTGACGTGAGGCGACTCATCCCGCCACTGCGTCACGCACCAGGCACCACCACGCTTCCCCCGCAGGCGCAAAGTTCCGACGAAACCATCACACTGGAGACATCTATCATTAGAATAGCGCTACAACACGGTCCGTTCGCGCGCGCAGCAATGGCTCGTTCCAACGACCGCTAGAGTCCGCTGGCTACCAGGACCCCGATCATCGACGCAACACTGGGTTGGTGACAGCCACGTTCGTCACGCTGGCCGCCAGCGAGAAGGCTGGGAAGACAAGGTTGGGAAACTTGCGCGCCAGGTTCTGAAACTCATCGTAGCTGTGAGCAGGAGGGTCAGAGCACTGGCCCTCACATTCAAACCGGCCGCGGCGCCGCACCTGATCTGCCCGTCGCCGTTGCAGTCGCACTGGCTGAGCAGCCACCTCACTTTGCGGTCCAGCTGCTTCTCGGAGGCGAGGTTGGTGGCACGCACAATCTTGCGCAGCTCGTTGGCCTCGATGAAGCCGCTGCTGTCCAGGTCGAACAGCTCGAAGGCGAAGCGCACCTTGTCCTCCCTCACATCGCCGCTCACGTTGGCCAGCCCTGCGTGATGGGCGCTCAGCGACGCCTCACACTGCGCAGAGCAGCACCGCGCACCAATGATGAACTCCTTGAGGTCCACCAGGCCGCCGCGGTCAGTGTCGAACATGGAGAAGAGGCGCTCCACAAACGGCGACCGCTCCACGCGCAGCAGGCGGCAGAACTGGTTGATGTCGACCATGCCCGTGCGATCCTGCTCGGCACCGCGTCAGGCGAGCACGCACATTAGCTATCAGGGGACGCACCGTGTCAGCCTCAATGAAGCGTTGGTGGATGCGGCGCAGAGCCTCTGCGTCCAGGCCGTGCATGCGCTGAAACGTCTCCATGTCCTGTGGCACACACGCAAGATGAGCGCGCGCTGTCGACGTGGGGGGGGGCGGGGCACGCGCCTGCACCGGGTTCCCAGAGGCTGCTGGCAGGGGGCCGGGGTAGGGCGCCTGCCGCCCACCAGTCCCGGAATAGGCACCCGCCAAGCCCAACCCAGTCTGCCCGAACACGCCGCCCTGCGCCGCAGCCATGCCCACCAGGTGCGGCGGCGCGCCACCGTACAGCGCGCCGCCGGCTGCGTACGGAGCACCTGCGAAGCCAGCCTGCTCGCGGGCGCCAGGCGCGCCAGCGCCGCGTGCCTGCGGCCCAGCCGCAAGCGACATCATTAGCTTTGCAAACTCCTCGAAGCTGACCTGGCCGTCGCCTGCGCCAGCGCTCAGAATCTGCCCTCGGCGCGGTTCTTCAGAGCCCCTCCCACGCACCGTCCACGTCCGCCATCAGTATCATCTCGTCAACTTCGTCGTCGGTGACCTTCTCGCCGATGCTCTTGAGCACGTGCGATATCTCCGCAGCACCCACGTAGCTGCGAGTGCGCAAGCGAGCAAAGTGTGGCTGAGCACAGCCGCCTAGGGGTGCCTGCCCTGCGCACCCGTTCTTGTCGAGGTCGAACTCGCGGAAGGCGACGCGCAGGTCCTCCACAGACAGCGCACCCGGGGGGGCTGCCGTGAACATGGGTGAAACCTTGTAGAGACAGTCCAGCCAGAGCGCCCTCCAGGCCACGTCGGCCGTTATTAGGGCCGAGCCGCGCTCAAGGCTCTCGGAGAAAGTTCAGCGCCGTGCGCGCAAGGCTAGCACGGCACGCATGGTGCAGCCGCGAGAGCGGTCCAGCAGACTCACTGTGTGCGTCACCGGCACTGCCAGCCACTCGGGTGGGGCAGACGGAGAGACCGGAGGAACCTATTCTGCGGCCCCGCGCGGCGCGCCGCCGCCGCGCCCATTGCCGTGCGTCGTGCGGCGTGTCGTACAACGACAGCAGGTAGCAGCCGGGAGCCGTACGACACAAGAAAGCGCTTTGCTGTCCGCTCTATCATCAGAGCTCCTTCGCGAACTCAACGCGCGCTGTTCGGCGCGCACCCAGCGTGAAGCCATGACGCGCGGCAACCAGGTGCGTCACCCCTGCGCTCGTTCAGCGCGCCACAGCTCACGCGCGTATGCTGCAGCGTGACACCGACCGCCTGAGGGCGGAGAAGCGGAAGGGCAAGCCGACGCTGAACGACAAGGACGGTCTCACTCCCGCACAGCGCAAGGAGCGGTGCGCACCCACTGCTCCTGTCGCACGCAGCCACGGGCCCGGCCTGCGCTGCCTGCGCTGGCCACGTGCGCGAGCTCCCTTGTTATGTGCTCCTCTTTGAGCCGCGCGGTGTCTGCTGCGTGAGTGGTGGCGAATTGGCCTGGACACACTGCAGTTGTTGAGCACCTTTCGCACGCAGTGACACGAAGGCCATGGCCGAGAAGGCTGCTAAGAAAGCTGCAGATAAAGCGCAGGACGCAGCTCCAGGCGGCAAGTAGCGACGCAGTCTCCAGCTGGAGGGATGGAAGCGCAACGCGCGGCCGTGAACCAGTGCGGTCACGCACACGCCACAACGAACTCACCGCGGTTGATTTACAGACATAAACACCCAGCCTGCGCCTTTGCTTTATTGCCTACTGCAATAACAGCTTGCGCACCCACATCGGCAGCCCAGCAACCTCACCCCCTCTGCGATACACTCTAACTGCGCCTCCCAACTATGGGAAGCGGAACGGGCGGAGAGCGCGTGAGAAGGGCGAAGGCGAGCAGCAGTCAACGGAGTCTACCTCTCCTCTAAAGCCCGTCGCTTCTGCAGCGTCGCGCTGCTGCCTCCCTGTTTACGATACACGTTAGTTCCTGTTGCGGCAGCGGCAGCTTGAGCGTACCTTGTGTCGCACCAAGCGGGCACTCAAAACCAGCAAAGCGTGCAGCGTAGCCTCGTTGTGACGCAACCTGCTGTCCAGGCTCGGGCTCGCGAGCACAGTGTGCAGCAAAGGCGTCTCGCTCTGTACCAGGACAGAGCGACAGGAAGGAGGCGAGACTGCAGCGCTGCCAAGTGAGTGCCACACGGGAGCGCGTGCTCGTTGGTGCTCCACCATCGCGTACAGCTCAGCTCAGCCCGCCGTGTGGCCTACAACCACGCCCACACAGTTGTCGACAGAAGGAGCGGGAGGGCGAGGCAGCGAAGAAGTCGCGAGCATCGATCCCGAGCAAACCTGTGTTCAATTTTGTTCTACCAGCCTTTTTCCAGTCACCCGTAGCGCCGTAGGTGGTGTCATCACTGGACCAGCAGCATGGCGCCTGCGCGCGCAGACAAGGTTCGCAGCTTGACGGAGGGTGGAGAACTTGTACAGACCGGCAGAGATGATACGAAGACGAAGACGACCGCGACAAGCGCATCCTTCATATCGCGTGCGGTGAGGCAGCGTCGCAGAGCAGTGAGAGGGCTCACAGTAAGCCATCGAGCTCAGTGGTCTGCGCCTTCCCTCTCCGCGTCTCCCTTGGCTGCACATGACTGTGCAAGCCTTCACAGCGCTCCCTCTTTTCCTGAACGGCTGTCGCTGACGCGAAGGGATATCTCTGACACGTCGGAGTGTCGCTGGCACGTCGGGACCTGCTGTCGCCGAGTCCTGATGTCCCGCCTGGACTTGCCTACCACATGTCTTAGCTCCTCACTGGCGCCGTGGCTGTCGCAGCCTGTTCGTGTCTGCACTGCTGTCAGCGTACGCTGCAGAGACTTCCAGCTGGCCGGAGGAACTCCCAGCGCCGCTGCTAGCGCTCAGCATTGCAGAATGCACGTCTGAGCAGATGTACTGCAGCCTTCGCGCACGCTAATACAGAACTACTGTATACGTCACTTTGCTCGTAGCGGATTATGCTAGCACTATGCGTGGGCAACACTGCAGACCACTGACTTGGGCACCCATCGCGCTTGGGGTTTTCATCCTCCTCTGAGCTGAACGCGCCGCTCCGCTGTGAGCATCACGCTGCGGCAGCATAGCGGTGTAGCATTTGGAGGCTTACCTGCCAGCGGGTAACATCCTGGCCTTTCTGTTGTTTTTTCTAGGACCTGGTGACACTGGATGCAGTGAGAGCCAGTTCGAAGGCGTGGTGCACCTCTCATCCGCTCCGCGTGGCTGTGCCATGGACCTGCCGCCCTTGCGTGCGGCGACGACCGCGCACGAGGCGTGGACGGGCGGTGCACTGCCCTGCGTGGACCTTCAGCTCATGCTTGGCGCTGACGCTGCGGAAGGATTCGCATCAGGCGCGCGCGAGTGTGCGCGCGGAGCGCATGCAGCGGCTGACTCTGCTGCTCCGCAGGGCTGGTCGAGTACGGTACAATGGCGAGCCAGGGGATGCTGCACGCCGATGCTTTCTTCCAGCAGGAGGGAGCGCTGTTCTCCTCCACCGCCCCCGCGGAGGGTGCGTGCCAGCCTAACATCACGCGCGGGCATGCGCGCATGTGCTGACCATCTGCCTGTGCCTGCGCTGCAGACGCGGAGGCTTTCTTCCCGGGCCTTCTCGCTCGCTCACCGCGGTGCAAGCCCGCGCGCGACGGCGCGGATGCGGATGACGGCGCCGCGAGTTTGACGGGCCAGACGGAGGCTGGGCGCAAGCGCTCCTCGCGTTTTCGCGGCGTCACCAAGCACCGCCGCAGCGGGCGCTACGAGGCGCACGTCTGGGTCCGCGAGACGGGCAAGCAGGTCTACCTGGGCGGGTGCGTGAGGCGATGCGTGGGCGATGCCGCATCTGACGTAGCACGTGTCCAGGTATGCGCGCGAGGAGTTCGCCGCCGAAGCATTTGATGTAGCGGCGCTGAAGTGCAAGGGCGCCTCCAAGGTGCGCGGGCTCTTCCGAGAGAGAAGAATCTTGCCTTTACCGCAAGCGTGTGCGGTTCTCTGGCCGGTGCCCAGCCCTCATCTGCCCCCACCAGGCCAAAATCAATTTCCCGCACGCCAATTACGCTGACTTGATTCCGTACCTGGAGTCGGTGTCGCTGGACGAGCTCGTGATGGCCATACGCCGCCAGTCCGCCGGCTTTGCCCGTGGCAGCAGCATCTTCCGCGGTGTTACGCACCACCCGAACGGGCGCTGGGAGGCGCGGCTGGGCGTGCCTGGCCAGCGGCACGTCTACCTGGGCCTATTCACGGAGGAGGAGGAGGCGGCGCGCGCATACGACCGCGCTCTGGTACGCGGCGTGCACCTTGCATCTGCGCCCCTTTCACTCCGGCTCCCCTAGGTCCGCCTGCGCGGCAACTGCGCGGCCACAAACCACCCGCTGGCGGAGTACCCCAATGAGTTGCGCGAATTCGAGGAGAAGGCGAGCGGGAGCGCGGCGGCCGATGCGCCTGCGCCTGCTTGCGCTGCCCTGCCGGACGGGAACTGGCCGTTCGAGGCGGAGTTCGACGCACTAGTCTAAGCGAGAAGCAGGAAGCATTCGGCAGAGCAGTTAGCACGAGAGCAACGTCAGAAGTGTGATTCACGCACAACACGCAGGGCTCGCGCGCTCTGTAAAAAGTCTTCTCTTTCTCAATAGCCGGAGGGCGCAGCGCAGCCACAGTGCAACGCAGCATCGCGCTGCGCAGCCTAAAACTAGAACTAGTCGTCCCCGCCGCCGCCGCTGGTGCGAGCCTTCTTGCGCGCCTGCTTCCCCTCCTCTCTGTAGCGGCGCTTCTTCTCCGCCGTAACGCGGCGCTTCATCGCGCCGTCCTCGACCGCTTGCTTCTTGTCGTGCACCAGCCGGCGCCGCTCCTGCTGCTCCTCCCGCTTCTTCACCTTGGTGTTGCGGATGGTGTTCAGCTGCTGCACCATGGTGTAGAGGCGGCGCTCGCTGGGCTCCATCACGACCGCGCGCTGCGGGGAAGCGAGGGTGGTTAGAGCGCCGGCGGCGCGCAGCACAGGCGGCAACCACACCTTCTGCTCGAGCGTCTTGCGCCGCCGCGCCGCCTCCACCTTGGGCTTGGACTTGAAGGGCAGCGCCGCTTGGAGCGCGCGGGGCACGTGGAGGGAGTTGAAGGCGCGCGGCTGTCGCTCAACAGGGCGGTAGAGCGAGTCCGGGTTGACGGGAATGGGCAGCCCCTGATCCCGCCGCAGCTGCGCCACCGTGCGCATGCCCTGCCACGCCCCAGCCTCCGCCGCCGCGTGCGCCTGTAGCAACGAAGCCACCGGATTGTACAGCCGCGGCACTTCCACCGCCACCCAGGCGCGCAGGAAGACCACGTCCGAGAGAAGCAGCTTGTCCTCGAAGGTTGCTCGGATGCAGCCGTCCCCCTCCGCGCCCGCGCGCAGCGCCTTCTTCACCTGCCCCCGAATGCCGCTGACTGTGCGCAGGCTGGCGCCCTCGAAGCGGGCCACCTCGACGGAGGAGGTGAACATACCCTTGATGAAGGCTGTGTTCTTGAACACCCGGTAAGGGTAGCCCACCAGCTTCAGCTTCTTCATGATGCGTGCCGTGGCGTCAGCCTCCAGCACCACGCCCGTGGCAGCCACGCGGAAGGAGGCTACGCGCGCGCCCAGCGTCTGGAAAGCTGCGAAGGCTGTGTTGGGTGCAGCCTGGGGCCCGTAGAAGGCGGCCAGGCAGTGCATGTGCTCGGGCGTGTACTTGAGCATGCGCCGCCGCCCGCCCTGCTCAGCCACCGCGTACACTGGCACCGACTGGAAGCGCCGCCAGCCGAGGGAGAAGACCAGCGGGTCGCGCGTCTTGAGGATTTTGGTGTGCCAGCGGTGCTTCTTCAGGCGCACGTGCAGGTAGCCCATCGCCTGCTCGTTGGGCAGCAAGCCGCCCAGCAGCAGCGGCGTGGCGGGGTCAAAGTGCTGTACCATCTCGCATGGCACGCGCTCCAAGATGACGCGCAGGTACGCGCCCGGGCTGTGGCCCTCCATCGCCTCCCGCACCCTCGGCTGCAGCTTCGACATCTCCTCGCGCGTCACCGCCAGCTGCTCCGCCATCTCGCGCTTGCGCATGTCGTAGAACGTCTCGGGCTCGGGCTCGCCGCCGGCGCTGGGGCGGCGGGCAGGCGCGCCGACGGGGCCGTCGGCAGCTGCGCCTGGCTCGCCCCGCCGGTCGTGCTCCTCATCAAACATAGCCTTCAGTGCAAGCTTGCGTGTACGCGCGTCCGCCCCGCCCCCCTCCGTCTCGGGCGCAGGGGCTGCAGTGACAACGCGCCCCGTCTCCAGGTCCTCAAAGTCGCCGTAGACGGGGCCATCCTCCTCCTCCTCCTCACCAGCCTCGGCGCCGCCCTGCTGCTTCTGCGCGTCCCAATCGCCGGTGACGAAGCGGTTGCGGATGGCCTCCAGCACGTCACGCTCCGCCCAGTCTGCAGCGGCGTCGGCTCGAACGGTGTGCTTGGAGCTGTCCAGCGCGTCAACCTCTGAGGAGGCGCCCGCGCCCGCGCTTCGCTTGGGCTGGAACAGCTCTTGCTCTCCCTCCCCTTCCTCCTCCTGTTCCTCCGCCTCACCCTCCCCAGCGTCGGAGGAGGGGCCCGGCCCGTCGGCGCGCACGCCGTACACAGCGGCCATCAGGTCAAGTGTGCCGTGCCGCGCGCCGTGCTGCCCCAGACTCTGCTTCCAGCGCCCAGCAGCGCCCAGCCCCTCCTCATCCTCGTCACTGCTATCCTCGCTCTCGTCGCTGCTGGACGTGTCGGAATCGCTGACAGAGGCATCCTTGGCGTCCGCAAAGTCGGCAGGGCGACGCACGCGCGCCGACGGGGGCGCCTGCGCATCTGCCAGCTCCTCGTCCTCGTCGCTCCACTCCTCTGCATCACCCTCCTCATCCTCCGCAGCGTCGGGCGCACTGCCGAACATGCGGATGTTGGAGCGCGCCAGCTTCTCGTTCAGCGTTAGCTGCGCGTCCTGCAGGCCGCGCACCATCTGAACGCCGGGGGTCTCCACCGGCGCCCCGCCCTGCGGCCCCTCCTCGCCGGGCTGAGGGCGCGTGAAGTTAATGGTGTGGTCTGCGATGTTCACGTACATGGCATCCTTGTCATAGAGCAGGCGGCCCACGTCGGACATTGGGGCGTAGAGCAGGCGCTCACGCTCGTCCAGGCTGCGCCGCTTCATGGCTCCAGGCAGCGGGCAGGGGTCGGGCAGCGAGGATACCTCCGCCATGTCAAAGTCGCCCACGCCCGCCAGGTGCACGCGCATGCCCGCCTTCAAGTTGCAGCCGCGCAGGTAGCCAAAGAGCGCGATGCGGCGGTCGCACAGCGGCTCTTGACGCACAGCCTCCAGGGAAGTCATGTCTTCAAAGCGGTCAGCCACCAGGTACGGGTGCTGCACCCGCCAGGTGAGCGGCCGGAACTTGTGTGTGCGTGGGGGCGCGTCAGGGCGGTGTCACGCTCAGCGCAGCACTGCGGCGCACCTTTGCGATTGAGATGAAGCGGGCCAGGTTGTGCGTGTCGCGCTTGTTGTAGCGGCCGTGCACCTGAGGGGAGTGAGGTGTGTGGGAGACCATGAACGGACATGCGCACGGGTGGCTTGCGCACCATGCCGCTGATGTAGAATAGCTTGGCGCCGTTGTAGATCTCCGTCCAGAAGCGGTGCTGCAGGGGAGGGTCAGTCAGGCAAGAGGAAGCGTGCAAAGGCCAGCGCACGCGCCTTGAGCGCCTTCTTCACTTGGCGTAGCTTCTTGGCGTCCGTGAACTCGTCCAGGTGGGTCAGCACGCCCATTACCTTCGGGAAGCCGTGCACCTGCCGGGCGCGTCAGGGCAGAGGCAGGCTCAGCCAAGTGCAAGCGGACACGCCTGCATGACGTTGAGGAACTCAAAGGTCTCCATCTCGAAGCCAAAATTGCCGTCCACGAGCAGCAGGACGAGGTCCGCAAACTTTGCCGCGTCCACCTGGCGTTTGGAGCGTGCTCAGTGACAGCCAAGCCGCTGCCCGGTGTCACTGCACGCGCCATGTTGGTCACGTCCGGCCCGCACTCCACAAACTGCAGACGGCGCTGCTTGCCGGAGACCACGGTGATGGGGCCCTTCACCGCCGTGAGGTTGTGCCTTGTGTAATGCTTCACCAGCGACTTGATGAGCGTCGTCTTGCCAACCTGGGGCGGTCAGGGAAGCCCGATCAGCAGGGCGGGAGGCCGAGGCGGGGCACAGGATGCTCACCCCCGGTGGTCCGTGGACGAGGACCACAAAGGGCGGCGGCTCGTCCACGGGGCGCTCCGCGATGGGCACGTGCAGCCGGCGCTGCTCCTTCTCCGCGTTGCGAGTCTTCTCGCGCTTGCTGCGCGCAGCAGAGGAGAAGATGAAGGCCTGCAGGGAGCCATCGCGTCAGCCGCCGCCACCGCGCATGGCGCTTACACGCTCACGCCTTTCGGTTGGTTTTCTCCACCGAGAGGCCTCGCTTCTTCTTGTCGACCAGCTTCTTCTTGTCTGCAGGCAAAGGCGCAATGAGAAAGCCAGGCCGTTAGTTAGCCGCCTGCGCAGCAAGACGCAGCACGCGCCTGCTTTCGGCCCCGCGACGCGCGCGCGGTGAACCTTGATGCCCTTCGTCACAGCGTCCGCCATTGAGGAGCGATGAGAGACGAGCACGCTTCGACGAGCACGCAGGCGGCGGCGCTCTCCCTCAGCAGCCCAGAGGCGCGCTCATTACGGAACCGGCCGTGAGTGCGCCGTCAAAGCGATGCGCAGCACAACAACAGTCTGGTCTAGGAAGCGAGTGTATGGTTGTCACAATTGCGGCTCGCGCCATCATCGGACGGATTTGCGGCTTGCAGCGATTATTGGCGGTTTTCCTCTAGGAATCTTCAGCAGCAGGCGGACTTCTTCTTCTGCTGCGCCTTGTCCGTGAGAATGAGGCCACCCGCAGGGGCTGTGACAGGCGCAGACTTGGGCAGCTTGCGCGCAATCTCGTAGAAGAGTTCTGGGAGGAGCAAAGGTAAGCTTGCGGCACAATGCTGCAAGACCACGCGAGACGCCCGTACCATTCACGTTCGTGGCCTCCTTGGCCGAGGTTTCCATGAAGAACAGCCCGTTCTCGTCCGCATACGCCTGCGCCTCCTGTGCGCCCGGCGTCAGCGGCGCGTTACGCCACGCGAGCGCGGGCGCGTGCCTCAGCCTCCACTTTGCGCTTGTCTGTCAGGTCAGCCTTGTTGCCAGTCAGCGCCATCACCAGAGACGCGTTGCCCTGGCGCTGCAGCTCTCGAACCTGGGAAACAGGAAGGGCGTGCTTAGGCGCGCGCAGGCGGCGAGAGGCGGCGCGGCGGCGCACCCAGCTCTTGGCACGCGCAAACGAGTCGTTGTTTGTGATGTCGTACACGATGATGGCGGCTGCGGCGCCTGCGCGAGCCAAGCGCGTTCGCGCGTCAGCGCCAGCGTTGGCGCGCGTGCCGCGTGCAGCCGCGCGCCTCGGTAGTACATGGGCGCCAGACTGTGGTAGCGCTCCTGGCCAGCAGTGTCCCTGCGGAGCGCGCCGCAGGGTCAGCGCCTGCGCGGCGAGGGCGTGACAAGGGCTCACCATATCTCGAACTTGACAGTGGCGTCGTTGACGGAGACGGTCTGCGTGAGGAAGGCCGCCCCAATGGTGGACTCCTGGGACGACACGCCTCAGCCGTCACACCCCGTCAACCCGCCGCCGCGCGCGCGCCTGGAAGTCGAAGAACTGGCCCTTCACAAAACGCAGGACGAGGCTGGACTTGCCTGCACCCATGTCGCCCAGGAGGACCTGCGCGCGCGGGTCCTGTCAGCGTGCCAGGCCTGCAGCCTCGGTGCGGCCACACGCCAACCGCCCGCAGCAGCAGCCAGCTGCGCCGCGGCCGAGGCGCTGACAAGCGCGCTCAACAGCGAGCGAGCTGCCCAGGCTCCTCGTAGAAGTTTCCTAGTCGGGCTGCCGACTGACGCGCCGCGCCCGCGCCGCGACAGCGACAGCGACCGGCCTCGACTGCGCACCAGTTTGGCCTGCGTGGCTGGCGGCATCGCCATTTCAGGACGCGTCGCAAAGGCCCGAAAACCGTAGAGTCGGTCCTTCGCGCGCCCTCACTCGCGCGCAGGCGCTCGCGAGTCGCCGGCGGTGCGGAGCGACGATACGCAGAGGGCGGAAGGCGGACAACACTGTCTGACCAAATTTTAATGCGTGCGCGCGGCGGCCGTGCGCCTGCTGCAGGAATGGCTGCGTCGTCGTGCGTGGTAGGGGCATCACAAAAACGACGCACGTGTGCAAGACTGCCTGGTGTCTTCCAGTGCCGCCCAGTCTGCGCTTCGGCTGCGCGCACTGGCAGGTATCGCCACCTGCTACTTGGCGGCCATCTTGAAGACGCAGCCCGCCGCTGCCAGCAGCTTAGCGCCACCGCTCACCCCGCTGCCACCCTCGGTGGTCACCTGGATTCGCAGCGCGCATCAGCGCCGCGTATCAGCATCACACGCTGCTCCGATGAACGCACCCAGAACATGGGAGCGCTTGGCGCCAGACCCGGCTGGGGGTCATCCCCATCCTCGCCCTCGGTCTCGCTTCCCGCGTACGCGTCCGCGGCGGGCGCCTCGGCGGGCATCGCTGCCGAGTCGCCAGGCGCGGCGCCGTAGCCGCAGGAAGGGCACGCGGCTGGCGTTCTTGGGGCCGACTTCTGCGTGGCGCGAGCGCGTCAACACGGCACGACATGCTCCGATGGTGGCGGGTGCCGCACCCCCTGCATTGCGTCGGTGAGCTCCTTGATGATAGCCAGCGCCTCGTCCAGCTGCGCGTCTTTCTCTGCCAGCTTCTGCTTCAGCCCGTCGTAGGTGGGGCGCCCCGAGTCGCCCACCTGCCTGGCCTCCGACCAGAAGGACGGGCGGTGGTCCGGCTTGAGCTTGGCCAGCTCTGCGTCCTTGCTCTTAAGCTCGTCGCGCATCTGGCTCACCGTGGCCTGCAGCTCGCCCTGGTCTGACAGCACCCGAGACTGCTGCTCTCTCAGCGCAGACAGCGCCTGGTGCGGGGGCGGGCGGACGGTGAGCGGCGCGGTGCGAGGAGCAGGCGTGTCACGCACCTGAGAGGTTTCTGCCAGCACCGCCTCCGCCTCCTTGCGCGTCTTCACCTCGCGCGCAACCTCCTGTGCAGCGCACGAGGCACGAGGAGGCGTGAGGGCGTAGGTCTGCGTGAGCACGCGGGTACGAGAGGTCCTGGCGCGCAGTCCTGCGGCGGTTTCAAGAGAGATGCGGCCCGCACCTGCTGTGCAGCCGCCAGCCTCTCATCCGCAGCTTTGCGCGTGGCGTCCACCACAGCCTCGATGTCCTTCTGCACGCGCGCGAGCTTCTCCATTGGGCTTGTGATGAGGCAGCTAAGCGCCTGGACGCTGGTCTGGGAGGCGGCGTGTCTTACACGGGTCTCAGCTAGAACGAGTCACGACACAGAGGATAGGAGGTACAGAAGGCGTGTCGGCCTGCGCCCTGCGGTCATCATACATGTTCGACGCCGCCGCGTTCTAACGTTCCACAACAACCTCGGACGCCCTGCTGTCATCGCGTACGTTTGCTCTCCCGCATGCCGTATCGTCCACGCCCGAGCGCGGCCTAGGCATGCGTGTGTTGCTGCGGCGATGAGGTGCTGCTTGCTGGCGGCCAGCCTGGTCTTCCAGCCCCTAACGAGGTGTCACGACGCGAGGCGCTTGCGTGTATCCCTCGCGCCCGCCTGCTGTGCCGCTGGGCACGCGCTCCCGCTTTCAGCAGCAGCTGATGGTGGCGGAGCCGCTACGCCGTCTGTAGAGCAGGCGAGGCAGCGGTGCAGAGCGAACAGTGCACCTTCCCCAAAACCCGCCCCCTTGGGGACGCGGGGACGCGGGGACGGGCGCGGTGACCTGGACCAGGGTACCCTGGCTTTGCTGGAGGCGGGTGCGTCACCGGTGGACGCATCGGAATTCTCAGCACTGGTCCTGGCGCTCTGTGCTGCCACCCCACCTCGCGTGAACGATTGCGAGCGCCTGCTCGCTCGCCTGGGCAGCCGCAGTCTGTCGCCCGCCGCGGGGCGCGCGCTGGTGCGCGCGCTGGTGGCCACGCAACGGGTGGAGCAGGCGGTGGCCCTCTTTCGAGAGCTCCAGGCTGCGGGCGTGGAGCTGCCCACCGCCACCTACACCGACCTCATCGCGTGCGTGCCCGCGGCCCGTCGCCCTGTCGCACTCTGACAGCCGCCAACGCACAGCGCGCTCGCTCGCGACTCCTCCGCCTCCTCGCGCCGACCCAGCTCGCGTGGCAGCAGCCCCCGCGCGGCGCTGGCGCTGTGGGAGGAGATCCGGAGCAGCGGGCGGCAGCTGGACGCAGCAGCGTTCAGCGCCGCAGCCAGCGCCTTTGCTGCCTCTGGTCAGCTGAACCGAATGGACGCGCTGGTGGACGAGATGGATGAGCGCGGCCTGTCGCCAGGAGTCCGCATGTGCGCGCAGCCCGCGCGCAGCCCGCGTGTGGCCAGCCCTGACGCCCTGCTGCCCGTGACAGGTTCAACGTGATGCTCGCCGCAGCCGGAAAGGCTCGCGACCTGTCCCGCGTTGAGGCTGTGCTGGCAGACATGCGCAGAGCGAGCGTGCCACCCGACGAGGTGACGCATGGCGCACTGGTCTCAGCCCTGGTGCGCTGCGGCGAGCTGGAGCGCGCCGCCACTGCGCTGCGCGCCGCCACTGCGCTGCGCCCTGGCCCGGGCGTGCGCGCGTACACGGCGCTGGTACAGGGCTTTGCGCGCGCCAGCGACTTTGATCGCGGCCTGGCTGTAATGGCTGAGATGCGCGCCGCGGGGGTGCCGCCAAACGTGGTCACCTACAGCACGCTCCTGGACGGCCTGGTGCGCGCCGGCCGGCTGGATGAGGCGCGCAGCGTGCTGGACAGCATGGCTGCGGAGCGGGTGGCGGCCAATGCGGTGACTTACAACACGCTGCTGCGTGGCTTCGCGGAGCGCGGGCGCGTGCGCGACGGCCTCGCCCTGCTGGCGGTGATGGAGGGGGCGGGCGTGACGCCGTCGCTGGTGACGTTCAACACGCTTTTGAGCACCTGCGGCCGCGACGACGACGTGCCAGCCGCGCGGCGGGTGCTGGCGCTCATGGCCGCCGCCGGCCACGTGCCAGACGTGGTCACCTTCACCACGCTCCTGGCCGCCTGCAGCCGGCGAGGGGAGGTTGAGGAGGCGCGACAGCTGTTCCAGGAGGCGCGCGAGGTGCACCGCTTGCAGCTCGACGCGCCAGCATACAACGCCCTCCTTGCCTGCCTGGCCTTCGCAGGCCGCGCGGCGGAGGCTGAGGAGCTGCTGGGCACCATGCGCGCCGACGGGGTGCCCCCCAGCGTAGCCTCCTACGGCGCCCTCGTTGCTGGCCTGGCGCGCACGGGCAACCTGGAGGGCGCATTGGGCGCCTACGCCGCCGCCTGCCGCGCGGGGGTGCAGCCAGACGCGCGCATGTTCGATGCGCTGCTGGAGGCGTGCGTGCGCGCTGCGCGCTTCGACGCAGCGACAGACCTGCTGGCGGACATGGATGGCCGCGGCCTGTTGCTACAGCCCGATGCGCGACTGAAGTACAGGCGCATGCTGCAGGCCTCCGACGCGCAGGCGGGGCGCGGGCGCACGCAAAGGCGAGCACAGCAGGCGCCTGGGCCACAACGGCGAGCAGTGACGTCCACCCAGCCAGCGGCCAACAGCCCCTTCGAGCGCTTCAAGTGGTGGCTGGGTCTGCCGAACAGCTACTACGACACTTAGAGAGACATAGCGAGGCACGTTCATATCACAAGAATGGCTCAATGTCCAGCTCCAGCGCGCTGCACGGATGCGCTATGTCGAATCGCGCCAGCACATCTGGGTGGACGACACCCATGCGGCCCACTCGCTGACCGCGCAGCAGCACGTCCGCCACGCGCCCCTGGAACCAGGGCCCGCCCTGCTGCGGGGCTGCGGCCAGGGTGTGGTAGCCCTGGGCAGGGTCGGCGGGCACGTTGAGGACCTCCATGAGGCGGTCCAGCAAGCCGTGGACCACCTCGAAGCCAGCCTTGGAGCTGGCAGTCAGCGCCAGCAGGCGCCTGCTGTTGCGCGCGCCCACGTCGCGGGAGGGGTCCAGGAGCACCACGTCGCCCAGCTCAAAGAGGCGCACGGGCAGGGGTGCGTCCTTGTTGTGGCCCAGCGTGCGCAGGACGCCGGGCAGCAGGCTGGAGCGCACCACCTGGAAGTCGGAGGCTGCGGGGTTGGCCACCACGGCCGCTGTCAGGCCGTCATCCGGCTGGCCCACGTTCTCGAAGTTGTCAGCCAGGGAGCAGAGCACCCAGGTCAACACCTCCGTGAAGCCCGCCATCGCAACCTCCAGGCGCAGCAGGTCTGACAGCGTGTTCAGCGGCTGCGCGCGGCCGGTGGTGACTGTGGAGGGCACGCTCTTGGGGATGTTGTTGAAACCATATGCAATGGCTACATCCTCCATCACGTCAGCCGCGTGCAGCACATCCGGGCGCGTGGGCGGCACGGACACCAGCAGCGCCTTGCCGCTCTCGTCAGCCTGCGCGCTCACCTGCATGCGCGTGAGCAGCTTTGCGGCTGTGGCTGCGGCGAGCGACAGGCCTGGGCGAGGTGAGGTAAGTCAGCGGTCGCGCGCCAGCACCGCCGCGCCGCGCGTGCGACGCACCCGTGCAGCGGTTGACGTACTCCATGTCTACGGTCATGGGCTTGTGCGCGAGGTCAGGGTAAACAAGCTCGTTGCCCATAGCATCCACAACCTCCACCCCCTCCACCGTGAACGCCTCCGCCGCGTACTGCGAGAACATAGTGACCACCATGTTGAGCACGATGTTCGCCTTGGTGAGGTCAGTGGCGGTGCACTCGATGAAGACGTTGCGTGTGGCCAGAGAAAGGGCCGAGTGCGCGCCGTTGATGATGGGCGGCAGAGACAGGACGGTGCGGCGCGCATCAAAGATGACGGGGTACACCAAACTGTCCTCGATGATTGGCAGAAAAGCCTTCAGCTTCTGGTCCTGCACTCGGGCACGCCAACGTCAGCCAGCACACGCACGCGCTCACGCACACGTGCATGCGGCCACCCACCGACTTGTAGAACTCCATCAGCTCAGCTGCGTTGAACTCCCTCTCCTGCTTCAGCGGCACAAAGCGGATGTCCTGCTCTCCGCGCTCTCAGCTCGGCGCAGGCCACGGCGCGCGTTGCTGCGGCACGTGCCTCTGGCGGCAGCGCCTCGTATGAGAATGGACCCTGGAGCAAATCCAGGTCGTGGGTGCCGATGGCGACGAGCGAGCGTTTGCGGCAGATGTTCTGGTGCAGCTTGTCTTGCAGGTCGATGAACGAGTTGTACCGCGCCGCGTCGAAGGTGACGCCGCGCAGCACGGCACAGACAACAAAGGGCCGCACGAGCAAGGTCTCGGGCCGCACAACCTGCAAACGGGCGTCAGACCGCTCTCATTGCCGTGCCCACCCCGCGCACGCCCCGGGCGCACCATGCGCTGGCGCCGCTGACCCGCGGGCGGGTCCACCACGCGGAAGGTGGGCGCGCTTTGCACGCCGCGGAAGACGTTCAGCGCTCGCGAGATGCCCTGTTTGGCGCGGCATAAGCACAGAGTGCGCACAGGCGCTGCCGCCACGCGCCTCGACGCAGAGCATGTCGTAGCGGTTGGCAGGAATGTCGATCTTGTAGATGATCTGCACGGTGTGCGTCAGCTCAGCACACGAGCCGCAGCTTAGCCGTCACCGCCTCACCTCCTCATCCTCCGCCACCTCCTCCACGCCCAGCTTCTGGTGCTCCTTGCGAATGATCTGTTTCTCCGTAGTCACGTCGTCCAGCTCGATACCGAACTGCGCGGCGGGTGAGGGCAAGCGGGGCGCAGCGTGCATGTTGCAGTAAGCCGAAAGCGCGCCTCGAAGCAGAGCTCGTCGAACTCGTGGTCCGTGAACGTTTTGCCCAGCGCCTCGAACAGGCGCGCCCGCACGACACTCACCGTGGGCATGGCGCAGCACGTGCGTGCCGCTCAGGCCCCTCCTGCCAAGCTCTCCTGCGCGGCAGACCCCTCAAGCGTGTGCCGACGCACACACAGACGTCAGGGCGCTAGTGCTTAGTGGCTTACTGCAAATCTGCAATTCGTACGACGCACCAGAGGCCGCGGCACGGTCGCGTGTGCATTCTGCGCTTGCGCCGACAAAGTCGCCGATAGGCACCGGTAACCATTGTATCGCAGAACCACCAAGAAGACCAGACCCAGGGAACTAGCCCCAAGTGTTCGTCGTCGCTTGGCGGTCGACTGGTCGTGACTGTTCGCGTTCCGGCTTTTCTTCTCTCACTCGCGCCTCCCTTCTGGCAGCCGTGTGCGCAAGCTAGCGAGTAGACCGCGATGGCACTACGCTGGGCGGTAAACGTGGCTGCCTGGCCACTGCGCGGTGGCTCTGAGAGCGCTGAGTGGTCCTTCCTGCTTAACCTGCTGCCGCCGGTGCGCCTGCCGTGACGCTCCGCATGCACGCGCAGCTTACAGCGTCGCCCGCCCGCGCCAGGACGAGGCTGCGCGCGTGGTCAAGTTTGTGCACCTGGAGGACCGGAAGCGCGCCCTGGTCAGTCAGTTGCTGCAGCGGGCGAGCTGCGAGCGGGCCCTGGGCGTGCCCTTCCAGGAGGTGGTGCTTAGCCGCACCAAGGGCGGCAAACCGTTCCTGGTGCGCGGCCTTGGCTTTTCCTGACAAGACAGGGCTGACCCGCGTGGCAGGCGAGCCGGGCTGGCCGCGGCGCGCACGCGCCCAACTGGAACTTCAACGTGTCGCACGAGGGTGACTTTGTGGTGCTCGCCTCGGAGCCCCTCTGTGTGTGCGGTGTGGATGTCGCAGCGCCGGGCCAGCTGCGTCGCAAGGGTGCCGCCCAGACGCCTCCCATGCATGAATACGTGCAGCTGTTCAGACGTCAGCTCACCGGCCGAGAGGTTGAGCAGGTGCTGGGCGCAGGCTGCGAAGGTGAGCTTGGTGGCTGCCCAGCCTTGCTGCCTGTCTAACTACTCCCGCAGCCGAGCGGCAGAATGCCTTCCGCAAGCTGTGGAGCCTTAAGGAGGCATTCGTGAAGGCCCGCGGCGACGGGCTCGCATTCGAGCTGGGCAGGGCCGACTTCAGCGTTGACGACCAGGCGGGCAGTGCTCTGCTTGAGCTTGATGGCTTTCTGCAGGACACCTGGTGCGCACGACGAATGCCTGTGGCTGATGCGCCGTTGAACTGACACAGGATGCAGGTCATTCGCCATCCAGCAGCTGGGCAAGGCAGACGCCACAGGCACGCACTGGGTGCGCCTCCCTCGCTCCGTATCATCGCGCTTGCACAACTGAGGGCGTGCTGCCCCAGGTCACCGTGGCACGATGTCACCCCAGCGCCATCGTTGACGCCAGGGGCGAGTTTCGGCAGTCTCTTCAGGTGCGTCTACCCTCAGCTGCAAAGCCCCGCGCACTGATGTGCCCGTGACACAGAAACAATCCTTCTCCGCGAGCGAGTGGGAGCTGGCGCTGCGGGCGCCGCAGCCACCGTTCGAGCTGCTGTCGGTATGGGCGGGGTGGAGGCTCTTCTTGTGTCACTCCACGTCTGACTCGCGAGCGGGCAGGTTGTCGACCTGCTGCCTCCGCATGCCAGGGACGCCTACGATTTGCACGAGAATGCGTAGACCAAGACTTGCCATTGACACTCAGTTAGATCTAGAGACTCTAGAGCTCCAGACTAGTTGCAGCTCTGTTCACCTCTATTTTGTGGCGCTTCAGATTGTGTGTCAGCTAAACCTTCGGTGGTTGGATCAAGTCACCGGCCGTCCAGATGAGTGTGCCGTCGCATGCGCATATCTTCTTGGTGTTGTCGCCCGCAACTGCACTGCGCGCAATCACGGAGGCCACCGCCCCCTCCGGCCCCTGCTCGCCCTGGTAGACCAGCAGAGCGCGACCGATGATGTCCCAGACCGGTATGCGTGCGTCGAGGGTGGTCACAAGCTCCGCACATCCACTCTGGTCGGCCAGCAGCGTGCCCATCAGCCCAGCGCGCGCGTCGCCCGCCACGCTCAGCAGCGGGCCAGTGCTGGCCGCGCCGGCGGTGAGGTCGCCGTACGCGTGCATTGCGAGCGAGTGTCTCTCCCCCGGCACCAATCCCTCAAGCGCAGCCTCGACGCGGCACGAGTCTCGGTCCACCTGCACGAAGCGCACGACGCCCACCACGGCCCGGTGCCCCCAAGCCTCGCCCTTGAACTCGGAGACGGCGGCCAGGGACTGCCACAGTGTGCGCACGTCCATCCCCAGCGTCTCCGCCAGCTCCTGCCCGAAGCCTGCCACGGAAGCCGTCAGCTGATACCGTCGCGTTGCCGTCGCGGGCGCACGCGCCTGCCACGGAGCCCTGGCCGATGAGCCGTGCGCTACGCCCGCCGGCCGTCAGTGCACCCAGCAGCTCCTCCACGCCAGCGCTCCCCTCCACCATCACCGTTTGTGTGCCCAGGTCCACCACCACGCTGCGCACGCCTGGCAGCAGAGCGTGAGGGCGGCTTGACGGCACTTGTGGCACGAGCGCGCACCCTCCAGACTGTCCAGGCTCCGGTGTACCTTTGTCACGCAGCTCTGGCACGCCATGTCCACCATGAACTGCACCGCCCGCTCGGACGACGTGCCCGCCCGGGCGCAGGGTGCAGAACAGCGTGCGCCACGTCTTGGCGCACAGCTGCGCCTGGGCGCAACCAGCGCGTAGCTCGTGAGGAGCATCGACAAGCAGGCAGGACGACGAGCACTGGCAGTAAGCAGCGTAGGGAGCGAGAGTGCAGGCGGTCGCGCAAACGCGCGCACGCGCGCACGCGCGGTGCGCGGTCCCACCGTCGTCGACCGTCCCTGCGTCCCACTCCCCCATTCTTGTCCGCCTCCGCATACCCAGTGATGGCGTCCCTGACACTCGCCGTGTCCCTGCACACCCGGCTGGGCTGTGCGTGCGTGAGCTGCTGCCCTACGCAGCGTGCCTCTCGCGTGGGCGCTGGCGCCTCCCGCCGCGCCCTCACGGTCTCCGCGGACAGCAAGAAGGCTGTTGTGGTTCTCACTGGCACGGCGGGCGTGGCGGGCACCGTCACCTTCGCCCAGGAGGGCAGCGGTGTGTTGCGCTGGAAGGGAACCCTGCTGCGCGCACCTGAGCACTTGCGTTCGCGCAGGCGCCACCACCGTGAGCGGTAAGCTCACGGGCCTGACGCCCGGCCTGCACGGCTTCCACATCCACGAGTTCGGAGACACCACCAACGGCTGTATGTCGACGGGTGCGCGTCAAGAGGCCACCCACGCACGCTCTCGCGCCTTGACACCCGGCGAACAGGCGCCCACTTCAACCCGGCTGGCAAGACGCACGGCGCGCCCACGGACACGGAGCGTCACGCGGGCGACCTGGGCAACATTACTGTTGGAGCGGACGGTGCGCACGGGGGAACCGCCAGTGTATCTATCCTCGCTGAGGCCGTTTGCATGCAGGCACCGCCGACTTCACCCTAACTGACTCTCAGGCACGGGCGCATGTTAGTTCCCGTGCTTGCGCGCTCACGCTGCACTCCTCAGATTCCGCTGACTGGTGCGAACTCCATCGTTGGTCGCGCGGTGGTGGTCCACGAGCTGCCCGACGACCTGGGCAAGGGCGACAACAGCGTTCCGGGGACGCAGGGCAAGACAAGCAAGACGACGGGCAATGCCGGTGCACGCCTGGCCTGCGGTGTCATCGGCCTCAAGCCGCTCGCGTAGAGTACACGCAGAAAGGTGCTGGATGATTAGCTCGCCGGATGTCGGAGCGTGGCCGAGCACACATGCTTTTTCAGACGTAACTATTCTCGGAGAAGCGGTGAATGGCCGTCAACTCAGTGCGCAGATAGAACTAGTCTGTGCATGTGCACCCGTTGGCACCTCCAACAAAAGCGCCGAAGACCGCAGAGAGCGCAAACTAAATAGGGGGGTCGATGCACGAGAAGCACGACCACGTCCCGACGTCCGTCGTCCGACAACAACCTAAGGCAACTTCTAGCCTCGACAGCATCTCAAGCAGCGCCCTGTTTCGTGCGTGCCTTCTCGTGCATGGGCCGAGCGCGTTGAGGTGTCTTGCTCGTGTGGCACTGCTCTGGAGTAGCTGGGTGGACACACAGCACGCTGTGCGATGGCTCTCTTCCAGCTTCTCGTCGCCGTGCTACTCTTCCTGAACGCGCTGGCCATCCTGAACGAGGAGCGCTTCCTGGCGAAACGTGCGCAAAGGCGTTCCACTTCTGCCAGGACCGCTCTGATTTTGCGCTCCCCTGCAGTCGGCTGGCACAACGGCAACGACTTCTCGTCCGGCGCCCACTCCAAGAGCCTCAAGAGCCAGGCGCTGGGCGTCATCAACGCGGTGTCTTACATGCGCAGTGCGTGGCCGAGGCCTTTGGGGAGGCTCGCCGCTGACTAACTACGCCTCACCGTGCGCCTCTCTCAGTGCCGCTTACCGTCTTGAACAGTGTCGTCGTCGCCGTGAAGCTGGTTTTCGGTTGAACCATGAACCGCACGCAGTGTGGCGCAAGAAGTTAGTGTCACTGACATCTCAGCATGCAACGCCACACTCACGCGCACTCGCACTCGCACTCGCACTCGCTGTGCTTATTCGTGCTTGCGTGCAACCGCGCGTTTGTTGGCGGCAACGACGTGCGAGGTACCCTGCTCCGGCCTTGGCCAAGAGTGCCCTCACACGCACGCCCAAGCACCGAGCCGAGCGACCGACGAGCACGACGCAGCAGCAGGCGGACCCTCCTCTTGTGAGCCCTCCTTTCACGCCCTCCGGTCCTGTGTACCTGTGTGCACCGAGCATTGTCACCCGCTCGCGCGTTGTCTCTCCTGCTGGCAGGCGGTGTGCAGTCTGTCGCGGTATGCAGCGCGAGAGCGTGACACCTCAGGAGGTTATCGCTGGGCGCTGCGGCGCGGTACTGGGTCGCCAGACGGTGCTGAAGGACGACCACTTTCCCGGCTGCCAGAACAAGAAGCTGACGCCGCTGATAGACGGCGCGCCAAACTTCCGCCAAGTGGCTGGACTGCCCGTCTACGGCGTTGCCATTCCCACAGTCACCGGACTGCGCAACGTGCTGGACGCGGTGGGCGGCAAGACGCGCAAGGCGCTGTGGCACTCTATGCGGGAGGAACCACTTGTCTACCTCAATGGTCAGCCATACGTCCTGCGCGAAATAGAGCGCCCCTTCAGCAACCTGGAGCTCACCGGCATTACGCGTGAACGTGTGGAGCAGATGGAGGTCCGGCTGCGCGAAGACGTGCTGGCGGAGGCTGAGCAGTACCACGGTCGTGTGCTCGTCTCAAAAGAACTGGACGACGGCCAGGTCATCGACTCCTGGGAGCCCGTCCACACCGTGCAGACGCCCGCGGAAGTCTACGCGGCGTTGGTGGTGGAGGGCTACCAGCTCAGCTATGTGCGCATCCCCATCACCGACGAAAAGGTGCGCTTGCTCGTGAGCCGCCCAACTTGCTCCCCTCGTGTGTCGGCAGCCATGAGGCAGGCGTGCTCACCCTCACACTTCTCGCGCTTACGGCCATGCACGTGCCCCGCTTAGGCACCCAAGGACGCGGACTGTGACGCAATCGCCCGCCGCTGCGCTGCGGCAGACGAGAGCACCGCATTCCTGGCCAACTGTCAGATGGGCCGGGGACGTACAACGACCGCCATGATCATCGCGGCGCTGGTTTACCAGCGCCTGCACAGCCGCTTGCTGCCCGACGTGGCTCTCCCCTCCCCGTTGCTGCCAGAAGGGGAAGACGACGCGCTCCGCCGCGGAGAATACGCCGTCATCAGGTCCCTCGTGCGCGTCGTGGAGGACGGCAAAGCGGCGAAGCAGACACTAGACGAGGCGCGTTTCTGGGCTTTATGCTGGCGTTTCAACAAAGTGCCCTGACGCTGCCTCCCGTCCTTCCCTCACAATGCAGCTCATCGACCGCTGTGCGCACATGCAGAACCTGCGCGAGGCCATCCTTAGCTACCGCCGCGGGCTGACGCACGAGGCTGACGAGGCACGCCGCGAGGCTGCGCTGCACAGGGGCATTCAGTACCTGGAGCGCTATTTCACGCTCTGCGCCTTCGCCGCCTACGTTCACGACCCATCCTTCACTGCGGCCTCGTCTGCAGCCGCCGATGGCTCCTTCCAAGCGTGGATGGGCCGGAGACCAGAACTGCAGAGCATCTTGCGCCGCCTGCTCTGGCGCAACCCCATGGGCGCCCTCACACAACCCGGCGTGCAGCAGGCCGTCTCCGCAGCGCTGCCGCACCACGCTGACAGCGGCGAGGTGGCCGACGCGGTGGTGACGGGCCGAGCAGGCGCGGTGCTGGGCGCACACTGCATCCTAAAGGAGGAGCCCTACCCGGGCGTGCACGTCTCTTCACTCCCAGTGCTGCATGAGGGCGCCCCGAACTTTCGCCAGGTGCGCCTTAGCCCGGCTCGTGCTACTCGCTCCACTCGACTCAACTCTGCCACCCTCTCTCTCCGTACAGGCGTTGCCTCACGCCGTCTATGGCGTCGCTATTGCAACGATGGATGGCATCCGCGCCGTGCTCACCGCGACGGGCGCAGGCGCAGGCGAGCGTCAGCGGGCTCCTGTGAGGTGGTACAACCTCCGCGAAGAGGGTGTGGTGTTCATCAACGGGACGCCCTTTGTCCTACGCGAGGCCACGCGGCCGCTGGCCAACCTGCTTGAATGTGCGCACGCCTGGGGCCCCGCGCGTGCTTGTCGGCGCCTGCGCTGATGACTTTCCTTGCGCAGACTCTGGTATTGACGCCGAGCGACTGGAGCTGCTGGAGGAGCGCTTGAAGCAGGATGTGTTGAATGAGCTGGACCTGTACCGCGCCGTGCTGGTCACGCGCGAACTTCCAGACGGTCAGCTGTACGACGTCTGGCTTGCCGCAACGCACGCCTCCGTGCAGACGCCGCGCGAGGTATACGCGGAGCTTGCATCCGAGGGCTTCAACGTCAAATACTTGCGCGTGCCCATCACCCACAACCGCGCGCTCAAGGCGCGTGACCTGGACACGCTGGCGCGCGAAATTCGGGCGGCTACGACAGGCACACAGCACATCTTCTCCTGCCAGGCTGGGCAAGGCCGCACAACGATGGGCATGATTGCCGCGTGCACGTGCCTGCGCTCGGCGGCCAATCTCGCCGCATTCTTGCCTGGGGAGCAGGGCCATGCAAATGCGGCGGAGTCGGCGCTGCCAATCGGCGGCCAGCGCGACCTGCTGCTGCAGGGACAGTGGGTTGTCGTGAGCCGACTGCTGCGCCTCCTGCCGGGCGGACATGCGGCCAAGCAGGAGCTGGATGCCGCCGTCGACGTCTGCGCAGCCGTGGTGAATTTGCGCGAGAGCATCCTGCGCAGTGACGGCGGCCTGCTGCGCCACAAGGGCCTCACCGCGGAGCAGAAGCAGCTATCGCACGACAAGCTGCAGCGCGATGCACTGGCCAAGGGCGTCGAGTCGCTGGACCGGTACCTTGTGCTCATCGCCTTCGCTGCATGGACACGCCTGGGCTGCCCCCACACATTCAAGTCCTGGCGCTCTTCACGTCCGGAGGTCCAGCAGCTGCGCCACTTCGTTCGCCAGAACCCGCTAGCTGCGCTCGAATACAGCGCGCCCATCGACGGGGGGCATGTCTTTGGCCAGGCTGCGGATGTTGACTTGGCCATCATACATCGCCAGGGGACGGTCCTGGCTCCCTGGACAATGCTTCTCCAACACTTTCTGGCAGGCGCGCCGCCGGCACCATCGGGGGCGCAGTCTGATGAAGATGGCGCGCTTTTCGACGAGGACGAGGCGCCGGTGCCGCAACAGCTTCCGCCGAGGCTGTGCCGGGCGGAGAACGGTCTGGACAAGCGCGTCATGTGCTTCGCGACACCCATGCTTGACACGCTGCGCTGCTTTCTTGACGATGAGCTTGATGCGGGCCCTGAAGGGGCCGGGCCGCAGGTGCTGCTGACGGACCTGCGAGAGGAAGTGGTGCGTGCTTTCTGCATGTGGCCCCGACTCGTGTAGTCGTGTGTTGAGTTTCGGCCGCCACGTTCGCCAGGTGCTTTGCATCAACGGCGTTCCATTCGCGCTCCGCGAGGTGCGCCTGCTCGGGCTGGTGAGGCAGCATGCAATGCGGTGAATGAGTGATATGCGCCTGCCGACAGATGCACAGCCCCATTCAGTCCGTTACCTCCGTGGGCATCCGCGGGTCGGCTGTGGCAGACCTCGAGGCGCGGCTAAAGCAGGACGTCCTACGAGAAGCCGCCGCATGCGGGGGGCGCATCCTGGTGCACCGAGAACGAGGTACGGCGCACGTTGGCGCGGCGACACATCCTACCACCGAGCTGCAGACGGTCGTCGAGCCTTTCTGGTGCGCTGCAGTGCGAGACATTGCGTCCGACATGCTGACTGGGAGCGAGCACGTGCAGGCTGAATGTGACATCTGAAGCGGCCGTGGCCACCACGCGCGAGCTTTGCGATGAGATGCAGGCGCGTACAATGTCGCGCCATTTGCTGGTGGACATCTGACATGCGTGCCTTGCCAGCGCGAGGGCTTCCGCGTCCAATACGTCAGAGTGCCGCTGGCCCGCACGCGCAGCGCCCCGAGAATCGCGGTCCGTGACATGGACCAGTTGCTGTCTGCCATACAGCGAATAAGCGACGACCACGGCCCACACAGCGCATTCGCCATGGTTTCTCACACGGGCGTGGGCACCGCGGGCTACGCCATGGCGGTCACCTGCAGTTTCCTGCTCACGCTCCAATCCGGCATGGACGCCACAGTGCGGCGACCAAGCCAGCTCGCCCTTGGCTCCTCCATGGACGGCAAGTCGCCGAGCGACAGTATGGACGAGCGGCGCGACATCGCGTCGCTTATCCGCGTCCTCCGCTTCGGCATGTCCGCCAAGGACATTGTGGACCGGGTGCTCGACACATGTGCTGCAGCTTTCCTCACGGTGGACGACGAGCGCCGGGCGCTGCTCATCGTCGCAACCTCCTTCATGCTCGGCCGCAGGCGCGCCGTGGCGGAGGGGCGGCCGGACACACGGGTGGGCGACGGCGCTTTCGAAAAGTTCTTTCAGGACCGTGCAGAGCTGGGCTTTCTTCTCAACCTACTCGTGCGAACCAATCACGGCTGATGCTGCTCCTCTCTAGTTTACTAGTTAATGCAAACTGACGGTCGAATTCGCCGTTTTGTCTGCAAGCCTGCCAGAATGCACGTTGTTGTGCCATGAGCTGTTGGCGCGTGTCATTATTGACGCTGAAATCTCTTTCGCAAGTGCGCTCGAATGCTCCGCGACTCTAGTTACCGCCGCATCAATGCTTGGAACACCGAATTGACCCAGCGATAGCGTCGTTAAACAGCGTCTGTTCGTCGCTCGACGGGTGGCACTGCTTACCGCGGCGCCGCCTCGAGCCCGTGCCGCGTGGCGACGACGACTGCTGATGAACTGAATGGAAGCTGTACCGCGCGCCTGTACGGTACACGTCTGTCTTTTACTGCCTCCGCCTTTCTGGTCTGCCTGTTGTCACTGCCTGCGCGTCAGGGCACGTTTCCAGGCAGCCCCGCACTGCGGGTGTGGTGCTAGCGCATTGGCTCGCGGCGCACGCGTCGACGGCGTGATGTCAGTCCTTTGCGATGCTGTCGAGCGCGCACTGAAGGAGGTGTGCGCCGCTCGCGCTGAGCTTTCGCGCTAGCCACTGAGCACAGCGTCGCCACAGGTGCAGGAGCTGGAGACGCTTGCGCAGAGCGCGTCTGTGGACGCTGCCGCTGTTGCCGAGCGCCTGTGCGTCCACGTCCTCCCGCCGCTGCACGTTTTGAGCCCTGAACGCTCTACACGCCCAGGAACACGCTGGCGCAACGCCTGGCAGAGCTGCGGCAGGCTGGGGGTACCTGTGAGGGGGTGGAGCTTCCGGTTGGAGTTGTGAGGTGCGCTCGCCTCAGCTCCTCCGCGCTGTGTCCACTCACGCTGTTCATGCACAGCGATGTGGACACAGGCCGCAACCCTGACACCTCCATGAGCCGCTACGCGGAAGAGGCGAGCCGTGCTAACCAGGTGCGTCAGTCGCTGGACTGTGACGCCTTGCACTCAGCAGTCTGTGCAGGCGACGAAGGGCCGCATACAGGCCTTTCAGCAGCTGCGGGACGCGCTGGAAGCAGAGCTGATGCGGACGCAATGAATGAGTTGCTTTCAGGAGCAAGCGCGCATAGACGCAACTCCTCATGGAGGCACCAGCGAGGCGGGGAGGCCCTTCTTCTCGAAGAGCTGGCGCAGAGAGGCTGCATCTTCCCCGTCCTCGTCAGAGATGAGGAATTCGGCGAGCACGTTGGCGGCCGTGAGGGCGGCCAGCTGCGCGCTTCCCTGCGTGTTGACATGCTGCAGCACCGCGACCGCATAGTCCCTGCGGCAGAACATGTCCGCAACCTTTTCGCAGGCTGAGCGCAGCTGTGGTGCCTCCAACGCCTTGGCGGACAGCAGGCCGCCCAACAAAATGCCCAGCAGCTTGGGCGCCATGGGCACGTCGATGGCCAGGTCCTCCAGCTGTTCCAGCTGCTTTTTCAGTCCCGCCAGCACCGCGGCGGCGCTGATGGCGCTGTTAAGCACGCAATGAGAAAGCAGCTTGGCCACAGCCTCGGCGTAGCGCTCTGTGCTCACGTCAACCACCTGCTGCACCGCGAGGCGGCAGAGGTAGTCGGTGGCGGCAGCGGCGTCGGGCGACCGCGCCTGGATGTCCGTGACGCACAGCAGCGCCTCCGCAACGTCGGCGGCGCCCTGGTACTCGGCCAGCATCTTCTCGCACTGCTCCGTCAGTCCCTCGGCGCTCAGCTTAGCCACGGGCTTTTGCTTGGCCGCGGCGGGCTGCGGGGCTGCGGACGCCTCGGGCACAGCCTCGGCGTCGGCGGCAGGGCGCTTGGCTTCGCGGCGCTGCTTGTCCGAGGGCACCTTGGTGGTGGCGGAGGGCACGTACTGGCCGGTGAGGGCGCTGTAGCCGTCCTGGTCCTTGGGCTTGTTCTTCTTGCCAGCCACGGACCAGCCATCCTCGGCGGGGCCGTTGGGACCCTCAGGAAACAGGTTCTCGTCCTGCCGTCCACCGACAATACCCAGCGCCACGGCCGCGTCGGCGCGCACCTCGTCCAGCTTCTTGGCCTGCAGCTTCTCGCGGCGGGGCACCCACTTGTTTTTGCGCAGGTCCATCACATCGCGGCAAAGGAATCGCAGGCGCGCGGCCAGTTTCTTGCTAGTGGACAGCTGCTGCAGGCGCGAGAAGTAAGCGTCCATGAAGTCGTTGGAGCGGGAGGAGGCGTCCAGCTCCTTGCCCACAGTGACCAGCAGGTTCACAAGCGCCTCGATGTTCTCCTCGGGCGGCTCAGTCTTGGGCTTCCCCAGCAAATCAGCGATGCAACTGGGCGTGCAGGCGTCAGAGCGGATGCGCACACACTGCAGGCGGCTCGTGCCTGTGCAAGATGCGCTCCACTATCATCTTAGTCTTGTACAGCTCGCCAATGAGCCGGATATTGCCCAGCGTGCGCAGCTTCACCTTGCGCTCCGCAGCCTCGCGCTCGTAGGGGTCAGTGATGCTCTCCAGCGTGGAACGCGCCAGCGCAGCGCCCTCAAACTCCTCTTGGCACGTGTTCAGCAGCACGCGGCGGAAGGTGAGCGGTTTCTCCTCCCCCTCCAGCGCGGGAAACTCGGGCAGCGCCTTGGAGAGGCCAACGCACATCGCCGCGTATAGCGGGCAGAAGGTAGGCTCCCAGATGGCCTGGGTCCCCGCGTGTAAGGCGTGCGCGGGCGGTGAAGAGCACAGGCGCGACGCACCTTGTCGAAAATGAGCGATATTGTCTCCTTCAGCGCATCAGCAGTGGTGATGCCCAGCTCCTGGGCGCCGTGTGAGTGGGCTGCGCTGCTCGCCACGCGCGCGCCCTGGCTGGCAGCGCACCAGGAGCTGCTCCATGAGGCGGTCGAACTTCTCCGGAGTGATCTTGTTGAGAACGCTAGCGGCGGCGTGGAAAGTGTGCGTCAGCGTGTCGCCAGACCACCCAGCCTGGCGGCCGCAGACGCACCCCTTGACGTTGCGTATGAGCCGCTCGTGCTCGTCAGAGGGGCCGGCCCGCGTCCACGGGTTGGCAGCGCGAACGATCTCTGCTCCTGCCTCGCCAGCGGGCAGCGGTGTACGGTCCACCGCGCCCTCGCTCTTTGAGCCACCGCTGCGCACGCTGCCGCGCTTGACGCCGGCTTGCGCAGCGTTGCCGGCCTGAAACGGGAAGGCGTGAGCGTCCCGCCGCCAGGCCCTCGTTCAAGCCTAGATGTCAAGGCTCCCGGGCTCGGCGCACCTCGCGAGGCGGCGCCTGGTCGGTGCGCGAGCGCCAGTCACGGTCGTCCGCCGGCGGCTTGCCAGCAGCCTTGGCGTCGAAGCTGGCCAGCGAGTCAGAGCTGTCGAGCACTTCCCTTCCCGCCGCGCCGCCGCCCGCCGCCGGACGCACCGCTCCTCCGGAGACACGAACTCGTTGTCGCCGCTGCCCAGCAGCACGTCGGAGCCGGTGGACTCCAGCTCGGCGGGCACGTTGGTGCAACGCTGCGCCGAGGCGTGAGAACTGTCAACTCCTCCTCTGCCTCCGCTCGCACCTCCTTGAAGGCGAGCAGGAAGTCGCGGTCATACTTGATGACCTCGTCGTAGCCCTTCTCCTCCTTCGCACCGGGGCTCGGCTTCGGGCGGCTGCCTCCAGCAAACGCAGAAAGCAGACCGCCGCCACCGCCAGGGCGCAGGGAGCCAGGCCCGGCGCCACCGGGGCGAAGTGACACACCCTCCATGCTGCACCCAGAACCTCGCGCCACAGAGCACGCGAAGCACAGGGATGGCTGCTGGAGGTCATGGCCGTCATGGCGGCCCGCCTGCTGCCTGAGGCCGCCGGCGGCGAGGAGGCCCACCTGTCGTTGCCCCTCGCCGCTCAGGTTTGTTCTGCGTCTGCGCGAGTCTTCAAACCTGCCTGTTCTAACGTGTTCGACAACGAGCCGCGCCGCCTCCGCCTGCACCGTTACGCACGCCGGCCCTGTGCCACGGGTGGGTGCGCCACGACTGATTGCGCGGAGCCTTTCCCAAGTTTCCCAAGTACCAGGCGTTCTGCACAGGGCAGTGCGCAGTATGGCCGCCAGCCAGCTGCCACGCCGCATCGTCAAGGCGCGCCAGCGTCCCTCTCCCCACGCGCTGCGTGCGCGCTAATCTCGCTGTGTGTGCCTTCACGTGTGCCCAAAGCAGGAGACGCAGCGGCTGATGAGCGAGCCAGGTGTGTTTGCGGTGGGGCTGGTAGCGTGTGCTTCGCACTGCGCCGACGCATCGGGTGTGGTGGAGTCGGGGCGTTGCGTCTCGCTGGTAGCGCACGCCCCTACGCTCTGCGCGCGCTCCGCCGCGGGCCCTGGCACTCCAGTGGAATGCAGCGTGGCGCCGTGCGCCGCCGCTTCCGTACGTGCCGTCCGACGGTGAGCTGAGTGCATCCGTGACAGCGCCTGGCATCAGCGCGTCGCCCTCTGAGGACAACATGCGCTACTTCAACGTCATGATTCTCGGCCCGTCCCAGTCACCGTATGAAGGCACGCGTTGCGAGCATGCGCCTGCGTTCTGCAGCACTTCCCGGCCAGCTGCTCGCCGCACTTGCTCACGCTTCCTCTTTCCAGGCGGCGTGTTCAAGCTGGAGTTGTTCCTGCCTGAAGAGTATCCCATGTCGGCGCCGAAAGTCCGGTTTCTGACGAAGATCTACCACCCAAACATCGACAAAGTGCGTTGCTGACTCTCACACGTGTGCACGCCGTGCTCACGCGCTGCCCTACCCCAGCTTGGCCGCATCTGCCTGGACATTCTGAAAGACAAGTGGAGCCCGGCGCTGCAGATTCG
>Ga0208951_1000080_pt1 | contig 38271 bp, 35 predicted proteins | sample GreLakmeMI27MSRF_FD_187702 | JGI IMG/M metagenome (GOLD analysis project Ga0208951, IMG submission 187702) | Freshwater lentic microbial communities from great Laurentian Lakes, MI, USA - Great Lakes metaG MI27MSRF (SPAdes) | ecosystem: Environmental > Aquatic > Freshwater > Lake | place: Great...
CGAGATGCGGGACGCCACGCAGGGCCTGGACTGCGGCCGCGCGCGGGCGCACGGCGGCGGCGGCGAGGGCACGCCCGGCAGCGCGCAGCGTGAGCAGCTTCGAGCAGAACGTGCCGAGGCAAACCGCGAGGAGGCTGAGCGCGAGCGTGACGCGGCACAGGCGCGCTGCGTGGCGCTGGAGGAGGCGCTTGCCACGGCAGGGGAGCTGTGCGCGCTGTTGCGTCGCAGAGCGGAGGAGGCGGAAACGCGTCATCTCCACGCACCACCCTCGCCCGCACTGCCGCAACCCTCCGCCGCCGTCGCGCTCCTTCTGCAGCGCCTGCGCGAGGAAGTGCGCTGTGCGGTGCACAGCGCAGAGGCGCTGCCGCGCGACGCCAGAAGGCAGAGACTCCGTGCTCTGCGCCTCAAGTGGCATCCGGATAAGCACCTGGAGCTGCGTGGACTCGCTACGGCAGTCACACAGCTGCTCAATGCGGAGATCGCGGAGCTCAAGCTGCGACTCGCACTCGACGACGACGACGTGTGACTCATTCACTCTGAAAGGCTCGATGCCAGATCAATTCATCCAACAATGCTCGGGTGCGCTCAGTCGCTCTTGAGACTGGAGTACAGGAGGCGCACAAAGGCGTGAGAAGCGGCCACCCCTATTGCGCCCCCTGCCACCCCTACAGCCACCGTGAGCAGGGCGCTGTACAGTCCGTACATCGTGACCGCGGCAGCCCCCACCAGGTTGAGGGGTCCCGCCAATGCGTAGCAGAGGGCGTATGCGCCCACGTAGAGCGCGCCCGACGCGCCAGCGAGGAACGCGCGCCAGGGCCATCGCCACTCTTCGCCCGCGAGCGAGAGGTAAGTGATCACCACGGCTGACTCGGCAGTCAGCGCAGCCGCCAGCGCGAGCGCAGCGGTAAGGAATCCAAAGGCGTAGTACGTCTGGTGGCGCCACAGCGCCGCAAACACAAAGTGCACCTGGATGAAGAGCGCGCCGAACGGCAGCACGCCGCCCGCCAGCGCCACCCAGGCTGAGGAGGGCGCGCGCCTCAAGAACAGCGCCTCCTGCTCCTCGGGGGTGGAGGGCACCACCGAGCGGGGGATGTGCGTGGGCTTGCACCCCTCAGGCACCGCGGGCAGCTGTGCGTGGCTTGCCACGTACCCGCCCACCACGCAGAGCGGCACGGAGGCGAAGCACCAGATGCTGAAGAGACTGAGGAAGAGGCTCGCAGGTACTGCTCCTGCGGCATCGCCCGCTGCGCGCACCGAGATGTTGATGAGCGCCAGCACGACGGCTGCTGCGCCCGGGAGCAGTGCCGCCGTACGAAGGCTGACGGCCCGCCAGTTGGGCAGCGGGAGCACGCCGCTTGATGCGTGCAAGCATGCCAGGCAGCGCACCGCCGCATATCCTCCCACGCCGATGCTGAGGAGGTAAAGCAGGATGACGGCGCTGAGCAGGGCGCCTCGCGCACTGGGGCTCATAAAGCCCAGCGACGCCAGCGACGCGGTAGAAAAGGCGACCATGAGCACCTGAGCGTCGCTGCCGACAGCCACGGCCAGCCAGTCCGCATGCGGCGGCGCGCGGAAGACGTCGTTGCAGATGAGCTTCCAGCCGCCGGCGTCGCCGGGCACAGCATCCTGCTCTGCGTCGCACGCCGAGTGGTAGGCGAGCAGGTCGCGCCGCACCGCTCGGAGGATGTAGAGCGCGATGAGCGCCCCCAGGGCCAGCACCACCAGCAGGCTGTTGAGGAGGCTGAAGAGCTGGAGCTCTTGGTCCACCCCGCTCGCGTCGAGGTATCCGTCCCACCGGTTCACCCAGGGAATGGCGGGCGCCTCCACGAAGCGCACGCTGTGCGTGAAGGCGACGATCTCGCCCGGGCGCACCCACGCGGGGCGCGCGCCGTCGCACGCTAGCCGCGAGGCCAGCAGGGGAGCGGCGCCGCTGTCGGGTGCCACGCGGTCGCGGCTGCTGTTGTAGGGCGGCAGCCCGGACATAGCGCCGCGGTCCACGCTGCAGGGGAGCACCTCGAAACCGACCACCAGCCAAGCCTCTGGCGGCGGCAGGGCGGCGGTGCGTCTGGGCGGCAGCAGAGACGCGGAATCGGCTTTGTGCACCAGCACCTTGAACTCCAGGTGGTTGTACAGGAACACGTCCAGCTCCTCGTGCGAGTGCCCTTGGTGCCCGTGCTCGTGTGCGCTCTCGTTCGCGCGAGCAGTGGTGTAGCCCATAGGAAAGCCGGTGAGGACCTGGCCCCGTCCTCCGTCACCCAGCAGCTCGTAGTTGGTCACAGGAAGCGCATCCAGAAGCATGTGCGCTCGATACCCCTGCTCGATGCGCTTCCTGAGCGTAGCCGCGTCATCCTCGCCCAGCCGCGTCTGGCACAGCACGACAGGCGCGTCGCGTGTGTCTACGCGCATGGCGAAGGCATACGGCGATGTCTCGATCCGGTCTCCAGCGATGAGCTCGCCCAGGTTTTCGGAGATGCGCTGTGCCCCATCTGCAGGTTGGCAGAATGGCGCCCTGTAGTACTCGTACGGCAGCTCGGTTTGCGCGGAGGTGAGCGAGTTCACCTTGACGCGAAGTGCCGAGGTTGCGGTGAAGGCATTGGGGAAAGATCCCGGGATGTAGAAGGCCGAAGAGCTCGCGGCACCAAGCGCGAAGGCGAACAGCGCAGCGCACCTGCGTGCCATCGCGCACCTTCGGTGAGGCGCGCCGTGTGCCGTGACCACACTTGTACCAGGGGCCGAGGGTGCCGATGTGTTTGTCCAAGGCCTGCGCTATTGTGTTTGCACCAAAGAAAGGCAGTGGTGCTGCACACGCGTCAGTGCCGCCGCGTCAGTGCCGCCGTCGGTGTGACTGCGCCAGCCAACCAGAAAAGCAACGAGTTTAAAAAGGTCCTCAGCAGAGCCGCCGAGCGCTCACTCCTCCTCCGGGAATGCCACATCCATGCCGTCCTCCTCCTCGTTGGCCACCCCCAGGTCCTGGATGCCCTCCGGCATCTCCTTGGGCGCACCCGGCGGCAGCGGCGGCCTGCACGCAAGCACCAGTTGACCACACACTGTGACTCCCTTGTCGCTCGCCTGCGCGCCTGGAACCACCTCCAGTCTCTGAAGCGCCCCCGCCCGCCCGCCCGCGTCCAGCAGCAGCGAGCTGGCCCTGGAGACGAGATAGAAGTGCTTGCTCTGGGGCTGCAGCTCCTCCCGATCAACCACCAGCAAACAAGGGCCGCCAGAGCGGCACAGGTTCGGCACGGCTGTCAGGCTGCGCGTGTCCACAACCTGGATGGCCACGGCGCCGGTCAGGGGTTGCATCTTGGCCCAGGCTGGGAGGGCCACCCAGGTGGAGCTGCCTGCGGGTGGTTTGAACGCGTTGAACACCCCCTCGGGGCTGGCGCGAGGGGCGAGCTTCACAGCCTGCGGTGTGACGTCATCCAGGAAGCCCAGGAGGGGCAGCGGACGAAAGGCGGCCTCCTCCGACTCCAGCCGGACCACCTGCAGCTGTGCGCCCTCCACGGGCGCCCCGCCTACGCCGCCAGCAGCTGCGGCGCCCGTCTCCTCGAGGAGCGCCCGCAGCTTGGCTTTTGCGCGCTCGCTGGTGGCGACGCCCAGCCCTCGCTCAACGTGCTTCGCCACAGCCTTCTGCCAGCCTCCCCGGCGGGGCACCTCGCCCGCGTCGCGCCAGACCTTGGCCGCCAGCGCGTCGCCGGGCGTGTGGTCGAACGAAAAGCCGGGCTCGCGACGACGCTCCACGTCGATGATTGCGCGCGTCAGCTCTCGCGCGCCGCCGACGTCCAGCTGCCGCTCAGCCACGAAGCGGGCTGCGGCTGGGCGCCATTCTGCGGAGACCGAGCGCAGCTCCGTCAGCGTGGCCGCCTTGTCCTCGCTGTGGTAATAGGATAGGAGCTCCTTGGGAAAGTCGGCCAGCTCCGCCAGGCTGAAGTAGACGGCCGCCTGCACCTTCCACGCGTTCTGGGTCAGCTGCGTGAGCCCCGTGACCTGCCGGCCGGCGAAGAGAAGCGTCAGCGCACGCGTCACAGCCGTGGCGCCACAAGCAAGCGCAGCCCGCGCGCCTCGAAGATCTCCGTGTTCTGCATCCCCCCCGCGTGCAGCGCGTCCACAGCCTTGGCGAGCTCGAACCAGCGCGCCGCGCGTGCTGCGGGGGCGAAGGTGGAGCAGCCGCGTCAGCCCCGACGGCTGCTGAGCCGCGGCGACTGCTCGCCGCGCACGCACTCTGCAGCTTGTTCAGCAGCGCCTGGCGCCCCAGCTCAGCCGTGTCGCTGTAGGCTGCTGGCGGCCTGAAAGGCTGATACAGGGGGCCGTCTCGCGGAGGCGCACTGCCGGAGGGGCCAAAGCCGCCCTTGCGCGGCCCCACGCCGCCGCCGCCGCCGCCGCCGCCGCCGGGAAAGCCCTCGCTGCCGGGCAGGATGAGGCCGCCCCCGGGGCGCCCGCCTACTGCGAACACGCGGCGAGAGGAGGCGCAGCGCTGTGTGCGCGGGGCCCGCGGGGAAGCCAGCCGCAGCGCGAGCAGGCCCGGCGAGGCCAACGCAGGCGCGGACATGCCTTTGACAAGCGGGAGCACGGCACGGGGCGTGAGAAAAGTGCTTCTGCTGCTAAATGCCTAAATCGTACGACACTCGTGCGTGAGATCATGAGGCGTGCCACGCCACCTGTAGCCTTCAGTTGAGGAAGTTCGTCTTTGTGAGCTGTGCGGTGAGCGCCCACAGCTTCGCCGCCGCCTGCTGGTCCTTGGCGCGTTCAGCCCGGGGCACCTTGCAAGCAGGTCCGCTCGCGTTGCCCAGCGGCCCCGTGTAGTCGCCGTTCTGGATGTCTGCACCCACAGCCGCATACAGCTGCGGCTGCGCCCCAACCTCAACCTTTTGAGCAAACATCGCGTTCATACCGCTGCTTAGCCACCGTGGGCCATACCCCGGGGTGTTCTGGAGGTTTGTCGCCGTGTATCCGGGGTGGCACGCCACTGCGATGATGCCCGGCGCCAAGCCCTTGTTCTCCAAACGCTTCTGCAGCTCCAACGTGAAAAGCATGTTCGCAAGCTTGGCGTTGGCGTAAATGGACCACGCCCAACGCTTCGCGTTCAGACCCTCAGCAGTGAGAGGCAGGTCGCCGCTGAAGTTGTGCATCATGGAGCTCTGGGTGACGATGCGACTGGGCTGCGACGCCTTCAGGCGGTCAATCAGCTCCGCCGTGAGCGTGAAGTGGCCCAGGTGCGTGGCGGCAATCTGCTCTTCAAAGCCGTCCTCGGTGAGCTTGTACGGCGTGGCCATCACCTGCGCAAGCGCAAGGAGCAGTGAGAAAAATGACGCTAGAAGCGTACGACACTCGTAGTGAACAGTGCCATGAAACCAGGGCCACCATGCCGGGGTGGCCAACCGGCAAGGAGCAGTGATGAGCACGCGTGCAAGCGAGTGCGAGAGCACGCACCGCAGCGTTGTTGATGAGCAGGTGGAGGTTCTTGTGCGCCTTCTTAAAGCTGGCAGCGGCCTGCTTGACGCTCTTCTGGCTGCAGAGGTCCAGCTGAGGGAGCAGAGCATAGTGAGAGAGAGAAAGAACCACCGGTGCCACGCTGCATGGTACCTGGAGGAACGAGACGCTAGCGTCTGGCTGAGCCCGCTTCAGCTCCTCCACCGCGGCAGCGCCACGCTGTTCGTTGCGGCAAGCCAAGACCACCGTGGCTCCGCTCGCAGCCAAACGACGTGCTGTCTCGAGTCCAAGCCCAGAGTTCGCCCCAGTAATCAGCGCCGTCTTGCCTCTCATGTCAGGCACCTTGTCATCCCAGACGGGCTTGCTTCCATGGCCGCCCATGGTTCGACGGAGTACGCAGAAACGCGGGGGCGACTATGAGCGTGTATGGCGGGGAGGCGGGCCCCGCCTGCGAGGTGCGCCGCCACAACAAACAGCAGAACAGCGGCTAGAACCGCAGAACGGCTCTCGTCACACTCCCCCCCTCCGCCTTCCCTGTGCCCCTTCGCTGAACGCAGTTTGGTCAGTCGCGCCCTCCAGCTGCCGCTTGCACAGAGCAGAGGTTTGCGCAGCAGACGCAGTCGCTCCCCGCCCGTCATGGCGCGCCGCGGCGGTGACGTCACGGTGGTGATTGACAACGGCGGCGGCACGCTCAAAGTTGGCTTCGCAGGGGACGCAGAGCCGGTGTGGTACGTGTCTCCTGCTCGCACCCCTCTGCTCCCTCCTGACCCGCAGTGCTCGCAGCTGCGTGCCCAACCTGGGCGCCAAGCCCAAGGGCGACAAGCGGCTGCACTTGGGCGACGAGGTGGAGGCTCTGCGCGACCACGCGGCACTCTCCGTGCGCCGCCCCGTCGACCGTGGCTTCGTCGTCAACACGCCCCTCCAGCGCGACATCTGGGACCGCATCTTCTCGCGCGTCCTCAAGGCACGCGCTGTGAACCAGCCTTGAGTCCACGTCACCTCGCCGGCTGACGCCCCGCGCTGCAACACGCTCTTAGATCAACCCCTCAGAGTGCTCCCTTCTCGTCACGGAGCCGTTGTTCAACCTGCCCGCGCTGATGGCGCGTGTGTCTGCGCGTCAGAGCGCGTGCGTGCGCGCTGACGGGTCTCTGCGGCGCCGTGCGCAGACGAGTCTGGACGAGCTTGCCTTCGAAAGCTTCGGCTTTCGCTCCCTGGTGGTGGCCCCCGCGGCGCTGTGCGCGTCGCTGGACCCCAAAGCTGCGTCTCAGCCGGGCAGCGCCTCAGCCGTGCGCGCTCGTGCTGCGCTGGTGCTGGACCTGGGCTTCTCCGCCACGCACTGCGTGCCCGTCTTCGACGCGCGCGTGCAGTGGTCGGGCTGCCGGCGCATCAACCTTGGGGGCAAAGCGCTGACCAACCACTTGAAGGAGTTGGTGTCGTATCGCACCATGAACATGATGGACGAGTTCTATCTCATGGACCGAGTCAAAGAACGACTCTGCTACGTGGGTGCGTCACGCCTCACGCACCACTCAGGCCCATGCCATCGCTACTTATCCAACAACTCTTTCATTGTCTGTGAGCTGACGCCGCCTGCAGCGCAAGACTTGGAAGCTGAGTTGTCATCCGCGCGTCTGCCCCGCACTCTCAACCCGGTTGTTCGGGAGTACGTGCTGCCAGACGGCGTCTCCGTGCTGCGCGGCTTTGTGCGTGGCGAGGCGGACGACCCCAAGCGCACCGCCCGCGCCGCCGCCGCCGCGCGCGCGCCGCGCGTCGCCGCCGATGCGAACGAAGAGGATGAGGAGGCGGCCGCGGGCGGCGTCGCCGCCGGAGAACAAGTTCTAACCATAGGGCCGGAACGCTTCATGGTGCCCGAGGCGTTGCTCCATCCGTCCGGAGTGGGCAGCCCGCAAGCTGGTCTGGCTGAGGCGTGCGTGTCGGCCGTGAACGCGTGCGGCGCAGACATCCGGGGACTGCTGTGGAGCAACGTGGTGCTGGTGGGAGGCGGGGCTGCATGCCCCGGCATGAGGGAACGACTCACAGCTGAGCTGAGGCCTCTGGTGCCGGACACGTTCAGCCTAAATGTGTCCGTGCCCGCTCAACCGGAGCGCGCAGCCTGGCGCGGGGCTTCAGTGCTGGCACGCAGCGACGCGTTTCAGCAGCACCAGCTGGCGCGGGCGGATTATCTGGCGCAGGGGGGGGCGAAGCGAGACGCGGCGGTGCATCACGGCACCACTGCTAGGCCTCCGCCGGGCCGCATCTGGTGAGGAAAGGGCCCGGTCAAAAACTCGGAACCAAACATGCAAACAACGTAAACCAAATCTGGCCAAAACCACGCGCCTTGCGCGCCTCCATCTCGTGCGCGCACCTCGTCGACTCGCAATCAAGAGCTGAGGCGTTGCAAGGCAGTGCGCAGCAGCCGGGTGCCCGGGTCTAGCGTGCGATGCCGCTTCTGCGCCGCCTGGCCTTCTCGCCCAGCACGGCGCTGCCGGCTGGCCTGTTGCCGGGTGAGCAGGTGTATGTGGTGCGCGTGACGGGCGAGGTGTTCAGAGACTACACGTGCGTTGGTTGTGAGAGCGCGCTCGCCTCCTCGCTGCACGCTGAGCGAGAGCTGCAGGGCGTACCTGGAGCGCGTGAACCTCTACCGCAGACGAGACTGGACCTGCAGCTGCACAGGTCGCACGGCGCTCACGTTCGAGGAGGCGTTGCTTAGCGAGCATGCTGCGCTGCGCGGCAACTTCCAGGTATGGGTGACCACCCTCGCGCGCGTATCCAGCTTGCCAGCCACCCCGTCGCACCGCCGAGCTGCCGCGTCGATACCCTAACACCGTGTGCGCTCTCAGCTGCCTGCATACCTGGAGTTGTTTCTCCTGCGGGAGGTGCAGCACTCTACCCACGCGCTGGAGGCGCTGGGTGGGCGCCTTGCGCAGCAGCTGCGCGGTAGCCTGGTTCCGGGCGAGCCGGTGAGCGCGACGCTGAGAGACGAGGAGGTGCGTCTGATCAAGCTCGCTCCTCGCCCTGTGCTCACTCTCCGCGCAGGCGTGCGCGTGCGTAGTGGAGCGACAGGCGACCAAGGAGGAAGCGCTGGCGGCCTCCGCGCGAACCGCCGCTGATACGGAGAGCGAGTCGGACGGCCTGGGCGGCGATGCTCGCGTGCCTCGCCACGGCATGTTGCCTGTCGCGTCGGATGCGGGTCCCTGGTACCTCGTGGCGCCCACCGGTGGTGTTGATCAGTCAGCGGTGCTGTCCTTATCGCAGCTGGTCCGCGGCGGCGAGGCGCTGCTGCTGAGCGGTCCACAGCTGTGCAGCTACATCACCCAGGTGGCCGCCTGCCTGCCGCTCGCTGGCGGCGCAGGTCACGTGTGGGTGGTGCACGCGCCTCTGGCGCTCGCTCACCGCTTAACTACGCAACTGCCACCCGGGCTGACGCTTCAAGAGAGCGCCGCTGACCTGGGGCACGATGCTGCACCTTTGGGCGGCGACAACGCTGCCGCGCCGCCGCGGCCGCCTGCCGCAGACGTACCCAAGAAGAAACTCCCCGTTGGCTGCGACGCCTGGCTTCGCAGCGTCTTCGGCGGCGAGGTGAAGGGCGTCACCTTGCCTGCGTCAGCCACGCCCGCGCAGGTCTTGGCCATCATGGGCATGCAGCGCACCGTGCAGACGGAGCTGGCCCTCCTGAAACCGGGCACCGTGAAAGCAGCGTGCTTCACGGCGCTGCACCGGGCCGGCCTCACGGGTCTGACCGTGCAGGAGCTGGCGGATGCCACGCAGAGCGCGGGGCTCACGGACTGCCGCGAGCCGGGTGCGCCCAGCAACGCGGTGGCGCAGTGCTTGATGCACGACCCGTCCTTTGTGCACGTCGGGGACGGTCGCTACTCCCTGCGCACCCTGGGGGCTGCGCCCGCGTGGCCGCCGCCGGCGCTGCAGCAGCAGCGGGTCCACCCAGCGGGCGAGGGCTTAGGGGAGGCTCGCGCGGTTGCGCACGGTGGCGGGGAGACGCACGCGCGGTGCGCAAAGCTGGAGCGCGCCGCGCGGCACGCCATGGCGGCGCTCCAGGAACGCTGTGACGTGGCGGTGCGGGCGCTCGCTGCCGCGCGCGCCGCATGCGACGCGCAAGCGGCTGGCTCTGGCTGCGCGGCAACCGGCCAAGTGAAGCGTTCCAAGCGAAAGCGGCCCACCATCTACGAGGGCGAGCCGGCGGCGGCGGCGCAGCGGTTGGAAGCCGAGGTTGGGCAGCTGCGAGGCTCGCTGGCGGAGGCTGCTGCGGCTCTTCAGGCTGCTGAGCTCGCGACCGACGCGGCCCGCGGCGCCGGCCCCGGCCCCTCGGCCGCGCAGGAGGCTGCGCGCGAGGACAAGGCGGCGGCGGCCTGCAAAGCCCGAGCCGCCCGCACGCCCGTGGACGACGACGAGCTGCTCACCTCTGAGACTGCGCTCGCGCTCGCGGAGGGCCACCCGCCTCCCCTCCCGCACCTGCCGCCCGCGCCGCCGGTGCCAGGCGCCGACGGCGCCGGCCTGGCGGACGAGCTGGCCGTCGTGTCCTTCCTGGCAAACCACTCCTCCGTCGTCGGCGTTCGACCGGTTGCGCTGTCCGTGCTGGACGCCACCCTGCGACGCTCCGACGGAGGCACCGCGCTGCCCAGCCTCTACATCGGCCTGTTCTTGGCCGCCCTGCCCACCGCCGGAGACACTGTGTTTGCTCGCCGCTGGCGGGAGCTGCTTGCGGCGGACACTTGGCCAGAGGTGCTGCGCCGCTTCCTGGCCTCGCGCGCCGCCGGCGGCTACGAGGCCCCCTCCGTGGTCTCAGCGCTGACGCAGCTGGCCGCAGCGCCCGTGTCGCGCCTGGCGCGGAGACAACACGCCGCGCTGCTGCGTGCGCTCTGCGACGCGGCGCTGGATAGCGAGCCCGTGGCGGCGCTGCTCAACCGACACCTGGAGGCGCGCAAAGGGGGCGCCCGACTGGGAGATCTGGACGCGCCTCCGGGGGATGCAGATGCGGGGCCAGATGACACCCGCCAAGCCATCCGGGTGGCCCCTCTCGGCGAAGACCGATCGCGCCGCCGTTACTGGTGGCCTCTGGGGGGCGTCACCGGTTGTCTCTTCGTTGAGACGCCATCGGAGGGTACGTGGGCGGCAATCACGCGCAAGGAGGACCTGGATGCGCTGATTGCCGCTCTGGATGTGCGGGGCGCCCGCGAATGCGCGCTCAAAGCGGCGCTGAGCAAGCGGCATTTGGCGCTCTGCATCGCCTTTGAGAAAGCTCAAGGCTGCTCGCCGTACGCCAGCGGCGAGGAGGGTATCGTGTTTGCACCGTTGCACCCGCAGCTGGATCGCTCCGGTGCGGCAGCCACCGCACGCGTATGGGACGAGCGCGCCTGCTTCGCCGCAGCCGCCGCCAAGCTGGTGGCCCTCGGCGCGCGATTCAACGACTGCAGACCTGCGCCGGAGCTGTCCGCCGCCTCTGGCCCGGGCGCCGCTTGGGCGCTCGCACCTTGGGCGACGGCCGTAGACGCTGCGGCGACATCGTCCGACGGCGGCGCGCTCGCCGCCGCGCTGATGCAGCTGGAGGAAGCCCTCTTTGTGTTTGCTGAAAAGCCCAGCAGGTTCACCATCGACGATGCGCCGGGCACCGTGGCCGTGGCGGCCGCGGCGGCCGCGGCAGAGGAGGATGGCAACACTGCGAGTGCGGATGCAGAAGATGCCGAGGCGTGCATGGTTGGCTCGGGGCTGGTTGCAGCTGGCGAGTTCTTTGACTGGGCAGAGCCTAATTTGGCGGCCAATGGCATCACTCGCGGGCGCCAGCTGTGGCAGACGGTGAACGACCGACTGCTGTGGCGCTCGGGGGCGGCTGCCTGTGCGCCCAGCGCAGCGCGCGTCGCCTACTCGCTGGCGGTGCTCAGCAGCTTCTCCACGCCGCTCATGCGCGCGCTGTCGAGAGAGTGCGCGCGACTCGCAGCAGCAACCGCCCCCGCGCAGCAGCTCGCGAGCGACCCGATGGTGGAGTAGACGCTTGCTTCATCGATTCTTCGTTCGTCACTCGTCGTCGGTCGGCGTTAGTTTTGTTCAAGTTTTCTCCACTGTCGCCTTCGTCTCCCGCATCACGTCTTGTGCGCCTTGTGCCTGCAGGCTTGTGCGCAGGCTGCGCGACCAGAGAGCCAGTGCAGTCTCTGGCGGCACGCAGCGGCATGATGCAACACAGCAGCGCTGCTCTGCGCTAGGCGTCTGCGCGAGGCTGGCAGATGGATCTGTTGTTGGTGCGGTGGAGCGAGTGCGGCACCAGCGGCCGAGCTCCGCCTGCGCAAAGAGCCTGTCGTGCGCGCGCCTGCTCACGCGCTCCGCGCCCGCGCTGCTGCGCCGATGCGCCACACGGCGAGCGCGCTGAGCGCGTGTACGTGCTCAAGCGCGGCACGGCTTCGCGGCTGTCGCAGCTGGCCACACGTGGTGGTGAGCCACAGTCTCCTGCAGAGCCTGCTACCCTGAGGGTGGCCACCGACCACGACAAGATCATGGCCGCCCTGGCCGCCTCGCAGTCCGCGGAGGAAGTTTTGACGGTGGTGTCTAAAGAGTCAGCCCGGTTCACTCCCGTCTGCTTATCAGCCGCGTTGCACCGCCTGGCGCGGCTTGTGGGCGCCGCAGGCGGCGCCGTGCTGGCTCAGGACGCGCGGTGGGGCGTGCTGAGAGCGCTTGCGGAGACGCACGTGGTCGCCAGTCGTCCGCGCAACTTGGCCAACAGCGCTTGGGCATTTGCCACGCTGTGCGTGGCGCCCAGCCCAACCTGGCTGGCGCGCTTCAAGCTTGCGGCGCTGAAGCAGCTGAAGCGTGTGCCGGGGTTCGACGCGCAACAGGTGAGCAACAGCCTGTGGGCATTGGCAACCATGGACTGCTATCCGCGCGACGACGAGCTGCTCGCCGCCTTTGCCTCCGCGGCGGCCGCCCACGCTACGGCTGGCCGGATGCTGCCTCAGCACGTGAGCAACGTGCTGTGGTCTCTGGCTGCTCTGCAAGCCAAGCCGAGCGAGGAGGTGTTGCGAGCGTTGACGGACGCCGCGCTGCGCGTGCTGCCTCAGATGAACAGCCAAAACTACGCAAACACGCTGTTCGCGCTGGCACGGCTGGGCTACGCGACACCTCCGTCCGACAAAGCCGGCGGCGGCGGCGGGCTGCTGCCTGCGCTGGCGGCAGCGACGCTTCCCCGCCTGTCCGAGTTCTCAGCCTCCGAGCTGAGCAGCAGCCTGTGGGCTTGGGCCAGCCTGGGGTGCAGCCCCGGCAGGGCGTGGCTGCGTGCCCACGAGGCGGCCAGCTCACGGCAGCTGCACTCCGCCAGCGCACAGGTGCTGAGCACCACGCTGCTGGCGTGGAGCAAGCTGCGTCACACGCCAAAAAGCTTGCCATGGTACGGCACCTGCTTGCGCGCGAGGCTGCGGGAGGCCACCCCGCAGACGGTTGCCAACGCCCTGGGCGCCTTTGGGGCGCTGTCCGTGCACGCGCGCGCTGGAGCGGCCACGCCCGCACGCTTCACCGCCGCTCTCGCCTCCGGCCCAGCAGTGGAGGTTGTGGACGCGCTGGCGGCGCACGCGGCCAGCCGCCTGGGCAGCTTCAAGCCCTCAGAGCTGGCGCAGAGCCTGTGGGGTCTTGCCACGCTCAGTCACGACCCGGGGCGAGAGTGGCGACTCGCCTTCCTGGAAGCTTCCAATGTCGTCGGAATGACTTCCTTTGCGCCCACCGAGATGGCCAGCTCGCTCTGGGCTTTTGCCAGCTTGGGTGTCTCACCAGGGGAGGCGTGGTTGGAGCGTTGGGAGGCGAGCGCATCTCCGAGATGGCACAGCTTTGAGATGCGCCATGCGGTGAACGTCATCTGGGCACTCACCGTTCTCCAGTCGCACCATCCTAGCTGGCTGCCCGCACAGCGCATCGCGCAGGCTGCGTGGGCTCGTTTGGCATCCGCCGTAGATGGCGCCGGTGGCGCGGAACCAGCGAGCCTTCTGCCCAACGCGGGCTGGTGCGCCCTCTACCAGGCGGCGCTGTTGCAGTGCACGGAGAGCGGAGACGCCGCCGTGGATGTGCAGGTGGCTTTCCCGCTCTCGCCAGCCTGCCTTGCACACGCCGCCGCAGCTTGGCGCCACCAGGCTGGCGACACCAAAATCTCCGGCCTGCAGCGCGAGGTTTCGCACATCCTGTTTGCGGGACTAGGCGTGCCCCACACGCTCGAGAAGCTCCTGGATGGCCAATTGGCGTCTGTGGACATCGCCATCGAGCCCCCCGGGGGTGGAGTGCGAGTGGCGTTGGAAGTTGATGGACCGCGACACTACTTGAGGAGCCATGCGCGCAGGGCGCGTGGCGCAACGCTGCTTCGCAACAGGCTGCTGGTTGCCTTGGGCTGGCGAGTGGTGGTGCTGCCCTATCAGGACTGGCCGGCCAGCGGCTTCGACGCCCGGGTGGCATACCTGCGCACCTTGCTCTCACAGGAGGCCGCCTGTCCGTGGCTTTAGTACGAGCTAGTGGCGTTGTTGTACAACAACGCCACGCACACATTGTCAGGACATCTCGTTTGCCCTCCGTGCCCCTTCCGCCGCTGCGCGGGGCGCAGAGCGCACCGCTGCGCCATGGCAGCCCGCGGAATGCTGCGCCTGCTTGTGCTCCTCGTCAGCCTCGCCACAACAGTTGCTGTCTATACCGGCACCTACAACGCAACAACTGGGCCTGACTACTACGGCGCCGTTGCTGTCGCGTCGTACGGCTCCGGCGTGCCGCCACAGTCGTAAATCAAGCTCACGGGCAGGCGCGCGCCCGCTGCACCGCTGGAGCAGTATTCACAGGGTCCGTCCGTGGGCGCGGGCGGTTGTTAGCACATCCTCAGCACTGCGCGGGGGGCGACAGTGCGGCGTGCGCGCACGCACGGGCGCGAGTCTGCTGCGACCGTGCGGCGCGCTTGTCGGCGGCAGGGCTTGAGGCGTGCGTGGTGTTTGGCGCGTCCCTTGGTGGCGCATGAAGAGGCATATCCACGCGTGCACTTTTCTGACTCCCGCCGCGCGCGCACTTGCCCACGCAGCGGCTCCACGCTGGTGTCCAAGCTACTTTACCGCGTGGTCAACCTGCTGGACTCGCGAACGAAGCCCGCAACGTTATTCCACTACCGTGCGGTCGGCTCCGGCACCGGTAGAAGCGAGCTGGGCGTCACTGGCGGCGTGGCCACTGCCAGCGTGCAGAACCAGTTCGCAGCCTCCGACGTGCCGCTGACGCAGGCTCAGAACGGCGGCGCAGGTGCGGTTGCGTTGCCGACATACTTGCAATTCCCAGTGGTCACTGCACAGCTCGGTATCTTTGTTAACGTGCCCGTTGGCACCAACGGCTACGTCATCAACGCCGCGCAGTGCCTGCTGAATGATATCTTTAGCGGCCGGTGCACCACGTGGGACTGTGCAGCCATCAAAGCACTCAACCCCAACCTGGTCGTACCTCTGAACCAGCCAATCTATCTGGGCGTGCGTTCCGACCGGTCCGGCTCCAGCCAAGTCTTCTCCGCCTGGCTGAGCGGCACGACGGCGGCGTGCGCGCCGTCGGAGGGTGCGGCGAGCAGCCACTTGTTTGGCGTTGGCGTCAACCCCTACCTCTCCAGCTCCATCTCGTCCGGCAATAATTTCTTCTATTCAAACAGCGCCACGGCTGTGCCCGGTGCCGCTGCAGTGGGCGTCACCGGCTCGCCGCTGGTGCCGTCCAACGTGGCCCCGCAGTCGGGCACTCAAGCAATGGTGACGTTTGTGCAGAACAACCTGTGGAGCATCGCGTATATTGACAACGGCCAGGGTGCTGCAGCCGGCCTGCTGGAGCTGGGTGTCCGGAATCCGTCGGGCGCGTACGTGCAGAGCGTGAATAGCAACCCTTCAGCAAGCGTTCCCTCTACACTGCCCTACCCCGACGGCAGCACCGCCGCCAGCCCGACGCCCAACAACGCCATTTGGCCAACCGTTTCACTGTTCGACATCAACGTGACGAACGCGTTTCCCATCACCACGCTGGTTTACATCATCATCCCATCTGCTGCAGGCACGCTTCCCAACGCATACGACGGCGAGTCGGTGGGCGCGCTCTTCGCCTTCCTGCAGTATCTCTATTACCCCGAAATTGCGGTGGGCTACAGCGCAACCTGCGGCTACAGCGGCGGCGCGCTCGTGTCGCCCTTGACCGCCGTGCCGTACTCCTGCGCTGCCTACACATCCGCCAGCGTGGTGTCGGGCTTCAACTTCGGCGCGCTGCCGGCGGCGTACACGGTGACGGTGCTCGCTGCGCTGGCGGCCGGTGCCACGTCCGGTATTCTGCAGTTTGGCAGTAGCACAGCAGCGTTCACCTTCTTCTCTGCCAACCCAATTGGGGTGCTGGGCGCGCCCGTTCCCGTGTGGACGTTCGAGCCCACAGAGGCGGCGCTGACTGTGGGAAGCAGCAACCCGGGCGGCAGCAACGAGCGCGTCATCTCGTACAACCGCATGTCGTACGCTGATTTTCAGCGCACAAGCAACGCGGAGCAGATCTCCGACAACATGAATGCTATCGCCACGCTGCAGTCGCAGCTGATTGGCACCGCCGGCACGACGCTGGGCGACCGCTCGATCGTGTACCGCCTGTACGGCTCCGGCGCCAGCCTGTCGAGCAAGCTCATGTGGTATGCCATGAACCTCCTCATGGTGCGCGCCAAGCAGCCCGTGCGCATGACGTACCGCTCCATCGGCTCCGGCAGCGGCCGCAACGAGTTCATAGGCGCCAACGCCAACTATGTGCCATGGGGGCACTATGGGGCTTCGGATGCGACGATGCCGGCGGCTCAATACACCGCGCTCACGGTGACCAACAACAAGCAGATGCTCACCATTCCCAACACTGTGGCCGCGGTGGGCGTGTTCCACACCATCCCGGTGAGCGCGCTGCCGCTGAGCAGCCTGCTGAACATGACGGCTACGATCGTGTGCAAAATCTACACCGGTCAGATTACCGTGTGGTCTGACGCCGCCATCAAGGCCATCAACCCTGCGTTCAATCCACCCACCGGGCAAGCTATTGGTGTGGTGACGCGCGGCGACAGCAGTGGCACAACACAGGTGTTCACTGCCTGGATGGCTACGACTTGCCCCACGATCTTCACTCTCACCGGCACTGCCGGCAGCGGCCTGCCCACGTGGGCGGGCATCACGCCGCTTGCCCAGCCGGGGAGCGCTGGTGTGACCAATTTCATGGCGCCCGCGGCGAGCGCGCTGTCGCCAACGTTCACCAACCCGTGGGCCATCGCGTACGTGGACGCGGGCTTCGCATACGACGCGGGGCTGTCCGAGATTGCTCTGGAGCTCAAGACCTCGTCCGGCATCTACGCTACCAGCACGGGCTTGGGAGCCGCTGGCCTGTCTGCGCCTGCGACTGGTTACCCAGCCTCCTCGTTCGCAGACTGGAGTCTGCCTGTGAACGGACAGACGCCGCAGGCGCTGCTGTTCAACCAGTGGTCCGGCAGCGGGCAACAGATTTACCCCATCGTCACCTTCAGCTATGTCTTCCTGCGGGCTGATATGACCCTCTTCGGCGAATCGGGCCGCCTGGCGACGGCGCTCATCAAGTTCATGTTCAGCGCCGATGCCGGCACACCCGCCGGCTCAGCGGCGGAGACTCCTGCCAGTCCGCTGAAGTTTTACAAGCAGATGCTGATGGCGCAGCCGCCGGCCACCGTCATCCAGCAGGTACTGACCGACTTGCGCCAGGTGCAGTTCTCGCCCTCGGCGCCCGTCGATTGGGGCTTTGAAACGTACTATTTGGCTCCCGGCAGCAGCTCGAATGGCTACCAACAGTACAACGGCTTCGGCGACCGCCTCTTTAGCGTGTGGCGCAACGACTACAGCGACTATAAAGTGACGGTTGACCCCACCCAAGTGGCCTTCAATAGCCGCGCCATCTACGGCAACCTGGTGGCCATTACCAACAACGCCGCCTCCATCTCCACCAAACGTTGCTGGCATCACCGCCAATCAGGCGTCCATCAGTACCCTGTCCTCAACGGTGACAACTCTGAGCAGCTCGTCCGCGTCGCTGCAGGGCACTGTGACGCAACTTCAGGCGCAGGTTGCGGTGCTGTCCGCATAGCTGGCCGCTCTGTCAGGCGTGGGGCCGAACGGCACTGTGGTCAGCATCACCACCACTTCGGAAAAGACCGACGAAGGCACGAGGGCGGTTGCCACCGCTGCAATCGTCCTCGTCAGCCTCGGCATGGGTGCCGCCCTCATGCTCTTTTTCTACACCTGCTACCTGCGCCCCAAGAACATCGACGAGGGCAGCCGCCAGGCGATCATGATGACCCGCCAGGTTCCTGCAGGGTTCGGCAACCAAGCCTAGCTACGCGGGTCATCGTGCGCTTTCGACCCCCGCTATTTGTACGCTACTGCGCTGCTTCTCGGGCATCACGCGGCGGCATCAGTATCTTTCCGGAGCCGCCGGAGCCGCCCTGCTTCACACTTCATTTCCTTGTTCACACTGCGTTCTGCTTTTTCTGTTCCAAACATGTTATCAGACTGCGCAGTTCCAATCCGCAGCTCCGTTAGTCTCTCCGCACATGCCCAACTGCCCATGCGTGTATCACACAGTCTTGTGTGCCGCCAGCACTTCCGCCGCGCTCCTTCCGCGTCCATCGTCCCACGGAGCCCCGAAGCCGCCGTTGCCGGGCGGTCTGGAGGGCGCTTTTTGCACCACTCCCGGGAAGGCGGCCGCCCAGTCCAGTTGCTGGCCTTGAAGCGGATCCAGGGGCTGCGTGCATCGCAGAGGCTTGCCTTGTTCACCTTCAACCGCAGCAGCAAGCATGCGCACCAGCGGCAGCTGCGCAGCCTCCTCCGGCGTGGCCGCCTTGCGGCAGGCCAGCTCCAGCAGCGTCCAGCACCTCTGAAAGGGTGGCCAGTACTCATCCAGGTGCAGCTCTCTCGCGTCGGCGCCCGAAGCCAGCAGCGCCGCCACAGCCGCCTCGTGGCCGTTGAGCACCGCGCACAGCAGCGGCGTGGACAGGGGCAGCGTGAGCAGGCTGTAGCCGTGTGAGGCCGCCGCGTCCCCCTCCCACAGGCAGCAGCCCTCGGGGAGGCGCTTGTTGGGGTCGCCACCACGGCTGCACAGCAGCGTCAACGCCGCGGGCGAGTTGCCGCTCGCTGCGCGGCTGAGCGCCGTCCAGCGCTCGCTGCGCCCCTCTGGCGAGTGCTCCGTCACCGCCTGGGTGCAGTCCACCTCCCCCTCAATCCTCAACAGCCTGCGCAGCTCCTCCAGGCCGCCGTCGCGGGGCAGGCCAGCGGCACGGACCAGCGCAGCGAGCTCGCTCTGAGGCTGTTGAGCACTCGCAGCAACGCAGTGCCGGTGACCACCGCAGACCCACGGGCGAGAGCGCGGCAGATCGCTGAGCCGCGCTGGTGACTGCGTGGCGCGCAGGCACTGCATGGCAGCAACACGAGAAGGCGAGGGGAGCACTCAGCACTGCGTTTTTCTCAGAGCCGTCGGACGGTACGACACCGATGACGACAACAGCCGCTGCAAAACGAGTGGTTGCGACAGCACAAAGCGTTTAAAGTAGGCCACGCAGATCCATCACGAGAAGCCTCGCTGTAGATACCGGCTCGCGTGGCTCTCCACCAGAGGGTGCACCATTGCCCAGATGGCCGCCTTGCGCGTGCTGGGCGCCCCTTCCTGACGTCCGTCCAGCCGCACTTTGAGGTTGGTGCAGCTTCTAAACTCCCAAATCAGCGTCCGCAGCGCAGCCTGCGTGTCGTCGATGCCCTGCAGCGCCTCCATCAGCGCGCCAGTCATGCGTGGGTCCTTCTCCACATCTCCCAAAATGTTGGTGCAGTGGAAATCAAAGGCTGACAGGGGCACATCCCGCGGGCGCAGCGGGCGCACACAGCTCAGCTGCGACGCCGAGTCGTAGCCGCCAGCCTCCACATGCTCAGCAACTGGCAGCGCGGCAAACGTTGCGTGCAGGAAGGCTGACCAGGGCGACGTGGCATCGCTGGCGGTAGCCCCTGCCGCCGTCGATGGCAGCGGTGGGGCGGCTTCGCAGCCTGAAAAGCGGCGCACCCATGTCGCGGCAGACGCCTGCAGCATCTTGATATCCCCGCCCATGCCTCCATAGCACTGCCGCAGCAGCAGGCAGCGCACCATGGTCGCCTCGTCGACAGACAGCGAGGCCACTGCGTCAGGGAGCGCGGCCAGCGACAGCGATAGCGCCAGCGAGTCGTCCGTGAGCACCGGGTCACGCACGCGGACGCTGGCCAGCCGGTGCACGCACTGCAGCACCGCCGCCCAATGCTCCGCGCGCGGCTCGTAGCGTTTGGACATGGCCACCATGAGCCAGACCAGCAGAGGCAAGTCGGGCGGCGCAACCGAGTCCTCGATGGCAATCACCGAGAGGCGGCGCAAACAGTCGCTAGGCTCGGCTCTGCCCAAAGCTCCTGCGCAACGCACCGCCTGGGCGGGCAAGCAAAGGCGCACGCACTTCTGCACGGCGCTCTTGAGCTGACTGGGGTTGAGGTGCGGCAGCCGCTCTCCAGGCTCTGGCAGGAGCGCGGGCCAACGAAAGGGCGCGTCGGCGGAAGGGACGTTGGAGGTGAGCGTCAGCTTCAAGCTGCCGTTCGGCGCAGCCTTGTCGCGCACGTCCACCGTCTCCTTCCACGCAGGCGGTGTCGCGTCCGCCTCCGCAGTGGCACTCCAGCGAGCGGTGAAGCGCCCGTCCACCAGCGTGAGGGCAAACACGCCCGCCGAGGAGCGCACGCGCTGGTCCGCAGCCGAGGCCAGCAGCACCGAGAAGGCTGAGGAGGCGAGCACGGGCGCCGGCAGCGAGGGCACAGGCTCCGGCAGAGGCGCGGGCAGAGGCTGCTCTCCGCCCTCGCAGTAGCGCGCGTGAGCCTCCAGCAGCGCGTGGTGCTGAGCCTTGCCGCACACGGGGCACGCCTCGAACGAGCTGCCCACACTGCGCCGGCTAGCAGGCTCCAAAGGGACGCTGCTCGAGGCTTTGCGTTTCTTGCCAGATGCTGCCGCGCGCGCGCCCGCAAACAGGGCACCAAAGGCGCCGCCTTCAGACATGCAAAGCAGGCGCAAAACCGATAAGACGAGGGCGAGAGTCTGAGTGCGAAAACCAGTCAGCTGTCAGCTCTCATCTCCTGGACGGTGCAGACGGCGGAGTGCCTCTCCTGGTTCGCTGACGAGCTGGATGCTGCGCGTGCGGCGAGCAACGTGACGGTGGACCTGCAGCTTCACGTCACCCGTGCAGCAAAGGAGGACTCCGAGTGCCAAAGTGGCGTCCAGTTCGGCCGCCCTGACGTGGCAGCTGTTTTGGGCGGCGCCGCGGCGCAGCCTGGCGCCGCTCCTGTGGGGGTCTATGTCTGCGGTCCGGCGCAGCTGCTGCAGGACACGCTCAGTGCTGTCGCTGCGGCAAATGCTGGCGTGAACTCCACCCGCTTCCTGCTGCACCAAGAGACGTTCTTGTTCTAATCGCTGGCGGTGGCGGTGGCGGCTACCGCGTCCCGTGGGGCGCGCCGCCCCACGTGGGTTATCCAGCGTCAGAGCTGGGCGGCGGTAGCACTGTCAAGGAGGGCAAAAGAGTCCCGCCTCGGGACCTCCTCGTGATGTTGACTTAGCCTGGGTAAGCTTATGCACGCTCCTTGCACGCATCGCATGCTCCCCACCATCGCCCGATGTCCTCGCCCGAGCCGTCGCAGCGCCAGGACCTGGCTCGTCGCCGCGCAGCCGAGCACTTGGCCTCCTTCGTCGCCGGCGGCCTCGCCGCGCCGCTCGTGACCGCGCCGCTAGACGTGCTGAGAACAAGGCTGCAGGGTGAGCTCGCGCAGCAGGCGCCGGCCGGGCTCTCAACTCGACCGCTGACCCTTGCACATCGGCATCGCCTTTCCCTCCTCAGCCAGCGACGGCGTCATCCTCGATAGCCGCACACAGACGCTGCGAGGCCTGGCGGCGCAGCTGCGAGGCGAGGTTGCGCGCAAGGTGCGCGTCCGTGACACCAGTGCTTGCATCCATCGCTCACGACGGAGCCTCGCTGTGCGCCGGCGATTCCCCAGGGCGTGTCGCCGCTCTTCGCCGGCCTAGCGCCCGCGCTCGTGGGCTCTGTGCTGCAGTTCGCCACGCTGATGGGGTGCTACGGCACCTTTCGAGACGCTGCGCGATCTGCGTGGCCCGAGCTACCCAGGGGACTAAAGGACGTGGCCGCAGGCGGGCTGGCAGGCGCGGCGGCGTCCATCGTCTCCAACCCAGCATACGTGCTCAAGACACGCATGCAGACGCTCACCGCCGCCGAGGCGTGCGGCCAGAGTGGTACGGTGGCGCTCGCGCGGCGCTTGGTGCATGCTGAAGGCGGTATCGCGCTGATGCGAGGCACTGGCCCCAGTCTGCTTCTCGTCTCTTTCAACGCACTGCAACTTCCGATCTACCATGAGCTGCGCGCGCTGCAGCTGCCCACATTCGCTGCGGTTGCGGGGTCGGTGGCAGTGGCCAATGCGGCCACGTATCCGCTGCAGGTGGTACGCACGCGCTTCCAAGCCCAGCGCTCCCCGTGCGGCACCGCCCGCATGTACGCCAGTCTGTTCGACGTGTTCAAACACGCGTGGACGCAGGAGCATGGCCTGCGCAGCCTCTACGCGGGATTCACTCCACACTTGGCGCGCTCGTGCGTCTCCTGGTACATCAAGTTCAGCACCGCCGAACGAGTGGCCGCCATGATGAGTGCCAAGTGATGACTTCTTCCATCCACTCACTTTGCCAGTGCATACATGTCGCCCCCTTGGCGCGCGGCGCGCACGCGTTTTGGTCCAACCTTGTCCACGATTGCGGCGCCCAGCAGCGGCGCGTATTGCGTGAGGAAGAGGAGCAACAACACCGGGTGTTTTGCAAGCCACGCCTCGCGCACCCCGTGCGCTGCGGCGGCGACGGTGAGCGCCGCCGCGCGGGAGACGGGCAGCCGCGCAGTCTCCTTGGTGCCTGCAGCACCGGCTGCGCTTACGGCGTCACTCCCGCCCAGCGTGGATGCGCCCAGCGTTGCTCCGAAAGTCACTCGCGGCTGACCGGGCGCGCCGGTGGCTACGGGACCGGGGCACACCAGCGTGACTCGCACGGAGGTTGACGCCAGCTCGGCACGCAAACTACCGAAGAACCCGTTCAGAGCGTGCTTCGAGCCAGCATAGCCAGCCTGCCCGGGCGACGCAAGCTTGCCCGCCGCGGAGGAGAGCACCACGATGCGGCTTCGGGTGGCCGCCTGCAAAGCCGGCAACGCAGCTTTGGTGAGTGCCATCAGACTCAGACAGTTCAACGCAAACATGTCAGCCTCAACTTCGCCGCTCGTCTCCTCGGCCGCTGAGCGCTGCGTGCCGCCCGCAAGCAGGAAGAGATAGGAGAGGCCACTTGGCGCCAGCGCAGCGGCTTGGCGAGCGGCGGCAATGACGCTGGCTTCCTCGCGAAGGTCCAGGGGAACCACGTGCGCTGCCGAAGCGCCCTGCGCCATGCACAGTTTGGCCACGCGCTGTAGCGCATCTGCGCGTCGCGCGGAGAGGATGAGCGTTGCGCCATGCTGCGCGAGGTGAGTCGCCACCGCTTCTCCGAGTCCTTGGCTGGCGCCGACAAGCCAGACCGCTTTCCCGGTGAAGGCTCCCCGCGGAGGGGCGCCCAAAGCCAGCAGGCTCAGGTCCGCGTCCGCCAGCGCCAGCCGGCACGCCTGCAGTGCCAGAGCGCCCAGTGCCAGTCTCGCTTCCCAGCTGCTGCCGAGCGCCGCGGCGCTCAGGCACCACAGCAACAGCAGCGGCAGGCCCAGCTCGTGGGCGGCGCAGACGAGGCGGGTTCGGAGAAGCATGACTGGAACGAATCAGGAGGCGGACAGGGCGCGCAGGTTGAGGCATAGCACTGCTATGCCTCAACCTGCGAGCCTGCTATGATAGCAGGCTCGCAGCGGCGGTCGGTGGTCGGTCGAACAGAGAGTTGACCAGTTGACGTTCACGCCCGCCTCCTGGCCTCCTTTGTCCTTTCGACCGACCTTCCTTCATCTCAACCTCCCTCGTGCGCGGCGATACGCCGCGCACGAGGCGCACGAGGCAGTCGTCCTTGCAGCAAGCATGAGCCAGCCTGCGCCTCCGCCTCCGCTTTCGCCGCGTGAGCAGTGCGACGGAGACTGGTCGTTCTGGGTGGAACTGATGGAGACTATGCTGCACGGCGGGAGGGTGCCCTGCATGGCCAAGCTTGCAGGGTGTCGAGCGGCGCTCCAGCGAGGTGACGCCGTGGATTTACGAGTGCAGGCTCACGCGCTTCGGGGCAGTGCTGCCGCACTGTGCCTCAACCAGCTGTGTCAGGCGCGTCTTCGCAAGGACGGAACCCCGTAACTGTCGCTGCGTGCTTTGGCTGTACTGACACCTCGCCGGGGCTTGTTGCGGCTTGACAGCGCTGCTTGGAGCTGGAGCGCTGTGCACAGTCGCCCTGCGAAGCGGCTGTTCTGGTGGATGGGATTGAGGAGGCGCTCGGTCAACTGGATTTGACGTACCGCCATGTCCTTTCTCTCGGCGCGGCTGAGAGAGCAGCAGCCTTTGAGGCAGTCAACGGCAATTGGGAGGCAGTTCAGCGAAACTGACATGAGCCGCTCAAGTCTGCGCGGACAACATGCGGCGACAACGCGCTGCTCTCTTTCTCATTCTCACACTGTGCGCTGCTCTGCAAATTTACGGACTGTTTCTCTCTTCACCGTGTGACCGTGCGCAGCTGCGTGTGCTCTCTTCCGCCGCTGCACGTAGCGTGGCATTGTCCTCGAAAGTCGACTCTCCCTCACCCCTCGCGTCTCTGTGCTGTCACAGGCGCCATGGTCACCGCACTGCGTGTGGTGTGCGTGCGCGCGCAGGCTGCTTCGCCGCCAGGGAGTGGCGTTCGGTCTCGCACCGCTTGCGCACCAGCAGCCCAACCCGCAGCGTCGCAGCGCGTGCGGCGCGCCAGCGGTGCGGCGGGCAGCGCGCCTGCACTCCGCGGTGCGCTGCGTCGTGGCCCCGTGCGGCCGCAGGCGGCGGCTCTGCCCGCGGTGCTGTTCACGGATGTGCAACTGGCGGGCAGCAAACCAGCGAATGGCTCCAACAGGCTCCTGGCCGCCCTGCCGCTCCCTCTGGCGCTCGTATCCGTGCTCCTCTACGGCTTCCACTTCCCCACCGCTGGCGTGCTGGCCGGCGAGGCTGGTGGCGTGACGCTCGCTACCAGCCTGGTGTTCCTTCTCACCGGCCTTGGCCTCTCGCGCGCAGAGGTGGCGCAAGCCTTCAGCGCAAAGTGGGCCGCCCTATACGCCATGCTCTCCACCCTCGTGTTATCACCCCTGCTGGGTATTCCCCTGATGCGCTACGCAGCCGAATACCTGCCTCAGGTGCACCCCGAGCTCTTTGCAGGGTTGGCTGTGATGCTCTGCATGCCCACCACGCTCAGCACGGGCGTGATCCTGACCCAGCAGGTTGGAGGCAACGCAGCGCTGGCTCTGCTGCTGCTGATCAGCACAAACGTGGTTGGCGTGTTTTCGCTGCCGTTTGTGCTGCGCGAGGTGTTTGACCTGGCCGGCGTGGCCGTGGTGGACCCGCTGCCACTGGTGGAGTCTCTGGCTCGTACCATGCTGGCTCCTCTGCTTCTAGGCGTGACGGTTCGGGCTGTGGTGCCCTTTCTGTGGCGCCTGATCGACTGGATGCGCCCGCTGAGCCGCCTTCTGCAGCAGGCGTGTCTGGTGGCCACGCCGTGGATGTCCATCTCGCTGTACGCGCCGCAGCTGGCGGAGGTTGCACCCGTGCAGCTGGCATGGGCAGCTGGTGCGGCGGCGGCTGTCCATGCGCTGCTCCTGCTGGCAAACTCCATCGCCGCCTTGGTGCTGGGCCTGGGCGGACGGGGACGAGCCGCCGCGCGCACTCGCCGCCCGGTCGTTCTGGCGGCCAGCCAAAAGACCCTGCCCGTCTGCATCGCCGTCCTGCACCAGCTGGAGGGCGCGCTGGGCACGCCGGGCCTCATCGTTCTGCCCTGCATCTTCTACCACATGCTGCAGGTGCTCATGGGCAGCATGCTTGTCGGAGTATGGCTCCAGCAGGACCACATGAGCCAGCAGTGAGGCGAGCAGTCACTCCTATCCTCTGCCATATCTATTTACAACACATGTTTTAATGGACTCTGGCAGCGCCTCCTGCAGTTGCAGCGCCACGGCTCTCTCACGCCGTCGCTGCAGGCTGCGCCCCCCCGCCCATGCCCGCGCTCAGAGCAGCCTTGAGCTTCTCCGCGTCCGCAAAGGCGTTGAAGTCCTGCTCAGGAAGCAGCTGCTCCGCGTGTTGAGACGCGGTGCAGGCAACGTCCTCTGCCAGGTGCACGATGGCGTACGCCTCGTCGTACGTACAGTCCCGCACGTAACGCGCAGGTGAGCCCGCCCACAGCTGCTTGCTGGGAATGCGTCGCCCAGGCGGCAGCACCGTGCCGTCAGCCAGCACCGCCCCAGTCTCAACCACCGACCCTTCCATGAGAACACAGCGCTGTCCGATGACGCACTCGTCTTCCACTACCACGCTGCGCAGCAGGCTGCCCGCGCCGATGGTGACGTGGCGGCCGATGAGGGTGTCGGGGCTAAGTCCCGTGGGGACGCTCCTGGAAGGGAGGCGAACGTTAGGGTTGTTGTTGGCTTGGCATGGAGATACAGCTTGTGGCCGCGCGCGTGTTTGCGTACCGCGAGGTGCTGATGACGGCTCGGTCTCCCACTGAGGAGTAGGCGCCCACGCGGATGTGCGCCAGGTCACCCCGAAGCACGGCGCCAAACCAGACGCTGGCGCGGTCGTCCACAGCGACGCTGCCCACGACCGTCGCGTTGGGCGCAACCCAGGCGTCCCCTGCGACGTCAGGCACGTGGTTGGCGAGGGGCATGACGGAGCGACTGCGGTTGAAGCCGTCCAGCTCCACGGCGTTTCGGAAACCGCGAAGACCGCGGCCCCGCAGCGCGCGGGAGGCGGCCTGACGCAGCATGGCGACGCAGCCAAGAGATGCACAGGGCACAGCGAAAGGGCCTGAGGCGCATTTATCCTGACTGTGTCGTACCTCGTACGACAGGAGGGAGCGCGCCGAGATCCTGTCGCGCCCGTAATCTCTGCGCTGCGTGTGCGCGCGCTGCGTGCGTGTGGTGTTGCCTCGCGCCCTGACCATGCTGCGCCGCCGCGCCGCCGGGCTGCTTCACCTCGCGCTGCGCTGCCCTGCGCCCGCGCCGTCCGCGCCGCTTGGCTGTCGCGGTGTCCGTAGCGTCGCCGACGCCGCGGATGCGGATGCGGGGTCTGGCAGGCAGCCCCGCTCTTTCACCACCCGACACCGCGACGGCGAGCGCAAGCCCGTGCTGGCTAGCACCGCTCCCGACGGCGTCTACTTTCACTCGCGTCTTGTGGGCCTCACCGCCCAACGCAAGTGCGTGGCGCGCTCAGACGCAGCAGCAGCAGCTGCGCTCTGATGCCGGCGCGCGCTGCGCTCTCGCCTGACGCTTTCGCCTGTAGGGCGTTCCTGGCACGCGAGGTGTTGGATGAGATGAAGCAAGCTGGACAGGCGCGTGTGGGCCCGATCTGTTGACCACGGAAACGCACAGCCGCCGTTACTCATGGGACTCTTCGCAGGTCCCTAACGCCACAACCTACCATACCGCCATCGTAGTCGCCATGCACGGCAAGCGTCTGTCTGACGCGCTGAGCTTTCTGGAGGAGATGAAGGCGCAGGGCTTCCGACCCGACGTCTCCTGCTACAACGCTATCGTGTCCGCCTGCGCACGCTGCGGCGAGCCAGAAAAGGCCTTCTCGGTGGTGTCTGAGATGCGCGGCGCAGGGCTGCGCCCCAACACGCGCACGTACAGTTCTCTGCTCAACGCGTGCGCGAGCGCGGGGCTGGTTGACAAAGCTGAAGAAGTGGTTGTTTCCCTGCGCAGCGAGGGACACCTGGTTGACGAGTACGTGCTGGCTGGGCTGGTGGATTGCCTGTCTGTGGCACACGTGCGTGAATTCCCGGACGTTGCGGCTGAGGGCGCCGCCCAGGCACGAGAGGAGGCGCTCAGAGAGTGTGCACAGCTGGCGGAAGCCTCCAGAGCGCTGCCTGAGCCCCTCAACTCGTCGCGGGGACGGCCGCAGGGCCTACCGCGCGTGGTGTTCAATGCGCTTTTGGGTGCGCACGTGGCCATGGGTGACTATCCGGGCGCGGTGAGCCTTTTCAACGCGGCACAGAACCAGGAGGGCCTCAAGCCCAGCGCATCAACCTATCAGCACGCCATCGCAGCCACGTTGCGTTGCGCCAGCGGCGACTTGGGCTCGGTTGCAGCGCTGAATGCAGCCATGGCGCTGTACGAAAGCGCACTGGCGCAGGACGTGCAGCACAGCCTGGGCACCCGCCGCGAGCTGGTCAACTTTGCGACGGCGATGCCGCTATCTCCAGGCAGCCCCGCGCTGGCCGCCGCTGTACGACTGCTCTCAGAGTACACCGCTGGCGCCGGCTTCGTCAACGTGCCGGACGGCTCAGCTTGGATGCTCCGCCTGGCCAAGCCGAAGCTGGGAGCGCAGGGGTTACTAGCAGGGGAGGCCATCTGGAACTCGTTGGGTTCTCGGGGCCGCACGCCAAACCCTGAAGCCATGACCGCCTACCTGGCCGCACTGCAGGCGGCGGGCGACACGCACCAGGCGCGCACCGTGCGTCGCGCAATCTCCGTGTTCGGCTCGCAGAGCCAGAGGCGCCAGCGGGGCAGAGGCGACGAGGAGGGAGCGGCAGGGGCTGCGCAAGACGAGGGCGACACCGACTCCTCCGAGGAGGCTCGAGCCTAGACTGCACGCGCATGTGTCATCTTTACAGGCGCTCAATCACCTCCTGCACCTGCTGCTGCGTGAACAGGCGGTATGTGGGCGCCACAACGGCGATGTCCACGTTTGTGGCGGAGACCTTCTCCTCCATCACGGCCTTGAGAGTTGACAGCGCCAGCGTGCAAGCCTCATCCAGGGTCATATCCGGGCGAAATGACTCGGACAGGGTGGTTTGCGCGCCCTCGCTGCCGGCGCCAATTGCCTTAGCATCGCAGCGAGTGCTTGTGCCAGAGGGGTCCGCGTGAAACAGCCCGGGGCCGGTGCTGTCGCATCCGGCCAGCAGCAGCGCGACGCCGAAAGGGCGCGACATGGTGGCATCGCCGTCGTCGCCCGACTCGCCAAAGCGCAGCGCCAAGTCGCACAACGCCTGGCTGGCGCTCTCCAGAGGTAGCGGCTCGTTGTACGAGAACCGGTGGTTCTGAGCCTCCACGCGCCCGTGGTCAATCAGCGTGCGCGCGTCAGCCGTGAGGCCGCTCATGGCGCAGCCCAAGTGGCTGTCTACCTCCATGATCTTCTCGATGCTGCTCGGCTCCAGCAGCGGCGAAGTCACGCGCTTCTCCACAGCAAGCACCACGCCCGTGGGCGTGCGGATGCCGATCGCAGTGCTGCCCAGCTGTTGCGGGGGGTGGGCGTGAGAGGGAGAATAGCAGCGTCGTGTCGCGTCTCGCGCCTTGATGGCCTCGATGGCGTATTCCACCTGCGCGCGGGAGAGTCACCAGCAGGAGCGTCAGCGCCGCGCACGGCGCGGAGAGCGTGGGAGCGGGGCGCGCCTGGAAGAGGCGCCCCTCGGGACTGAAAGTGTTCACGCCGCGGTCATACTCGCTCCTGCGGACAAGTCCCGCCAGTCAGCGCCGCGGCAGCGCGCCGAAGATTGGTGTCAGGCAACCGCGCTGCGGCGGGCAGGCTGCGCGCGGAGCAACAGGAGGCAACAGGAACAACCCTAGTGCCGGGAGTGCTTGTGGCGCACTGCCGTCGCAGCAGCGTGCGAGAGCTGGCGCGAGCACAGCACGCGGGCGAGTGCAGCGCGCACCGTGTCATGAACATGGCTGCAACGGGGGAAAACGCTGCGAGAAGAGGAGAGCCGCGCGGAGCACGGAGCACAGCAGCAGTGTGTGAGTAGAGGTGTAACGCGACACAGGCTAGCGTAGAAGCGCTGGCGACTGGAATCTTTGATGAACGCGCGCGCTCATCAAAAAAGGCAAAAGGCGCTTGACAGACACGCACGCACTTCTAACATCACGGCTTGTGCCCTGCAGTCTTCTCGGTGCTCCTCCCTGATGAGAGTAAATCGCGCTATATAAGTTAGGTGTGCGCGTGCGCTCTAGGCCTCCACTCGGTGGAAGATGGGCAGCGCGTCCAGAGGCGCCGGGTAGTCGCGCAGCCAACAGGGGCCCGTGTGGGTCACCCCCGGCTGCACATTGTCCCTCCAAACACCCCGAGTGAGGTACACATCCCTGCTCACCCCCCCTTTCTGCCACACCGGCGCCACCACCAGGTCTGTGCCAAGCGCAAACTGGTCCCCAATGCGCCACGTTTCAGCATCCAAAGGCTCCAGCCACCACATGGGCAAACAGATTGGCTCCAAAGTGTCAACAGCCTCCGCTGAAAGCCGCACAATGGTGTCAATCAGCGGCCGCCGCATCTCTAAGCTGGCCCTCACCAGCACATCGGCCTCGGCTGAGAGATCCCAGGGCGCGATGCTGAACTGCAGGGCGGGCATGAGCGCGGAGGCTTGCGCCCAGCGAACCATGAGCTCCGCACTGGGTGTTCGCCCAAAGTAGGCGTTGCCCCCAATCATGTCCGGCAGGCAAAAAGGGTAGCCCAGCACGCTGGAGGTGAGCAGCGTTGGAATGAGAGAGCCCAGGCCGTTGTCGATGCCCCATTCGGAGAATCGGTCGCCCATGCGGGTGAGCAGCGGCATGTGCTGCGTGTGATGCCCCGTGCGCACTTCAGCCAGGTCGAAGCATCGCGCCACGTGGGTGACCCATCCGCGCGTGTACTGGCTGGGATGGGTGAGGGGCACGTGAGTGGTGAATCCAGAGGCTGGAAGGAAGCAGGGTTCCCCGGCGTCAAACTTGAAGCCATCCACGCCCGTCTCCCGCTGCAGCTGCTGCAGGCGTTCCACAAACCAGGCGCACGCGGCGGGGTTGGTCACGTCCAGACCAACCACGGGAACGCTGTTCCACCACCGGAAAAAGCCAGGCTTGAGGCCCAACCCGCCGGACGACTCGCTCCGCACGAAGTAGCCGAGCGCATGACCCTCCGCGTAGCAGCTGCTGGACTCCTCCACAAACGGCATCACCCACAGGGTGACCTTGAAGCCAGCCGCGTGTAGGCGGCGCACCATGCCCGCCGGGTCCGGGAACTTGTCCGCGTCGAAGGCTGTGTCCCCGTAGGCCGCCTGCCATCGGTCGTCGATCTCAAGCACGGATCGGGGCAGGTTGCGGCTGGAGATCTCGGCTGCGAACTTCTCAACCGACGCCTGAGTCACGCCAGCCTTGTAGCGAGCCCAAGTGGTCCATATGGGCGCGCGCAGCAGCTCCGGCAAAGGGGAGCCGGTGGGGCGGGGAAGCGTGCGCAGCGCCATCTGCGTGGCGGCTTTGACATGTGGAGTAGCGCACAGCGATGCACGGATGGTCAGCCATTCCGTGGCGGGCTCACCTAGGGGTCCCTCCTGCCCAGTGGGCGGCGCGGCAGCATCAACGGGGATGATGGCCAGGGGCAGCATCACCCCAGAATCAGCGAAGGAGGTTGAGACTGCGTCGTCGTTTGCGTGGGCAAAGGAATACAGCAGCTGCTGTACGTCTCGCGCTGCGCCGTCCGCGGAGCGCACAGCATCCCCATCCCCGTCCAGCTGCGGCAAGGGCGCTTGCGGCGCAGAGCGGCTCAGCGCGGAGGCTGCTGCGACTTGCTGCGTGCCATTGGAGCCGCCCTCAGTGCGCAGCGCTTCGCCCGCACGCGCCGCGCCGTCCTCAGGCACAGCGGGTGCGATCCAGGTGGACAGAGGGTGGGCGATGCGACGGCTGGCGTACGTGCTGCGAGCCTGCAAGCGCAGCAAACCATCCCCGCGACGCTCCGTGGCAGACAGGGGCAAGATCTGGCGCGTGAAGTTCTGCGGGGGGCAACAGCGCTTGCGTGAGTCACGCACAAACGCGTCAAAGCTGGTGCTCAGCCTCGCAGAAGAGGGTTTTCAGCGTCGGACGCGCCTGAATGCCAACTCCCCAGCTGATCTTGTGCACGTGTCCTGAGAACCAGTTTCTCCTCGGCGGCGGCGAGTTGAGCCCCACGTGAAGGTACGGCGTGTCTGGGTCTGTAAGCACCAGCGCTCCGCTGCTGGTCACCCAGTGGTGTCCCACCAGGGTATTTAATCCGTTGGGTCCGTTATCAAAGGGGTAGTGGGGCCCAACCTCCCAAGCGCCGTCGTTGAGGGGCCAGTGCTGACGCATGGTGTGACCTCCGCCAAACCACTCCCCAGCGCTTGCCAGGTCAACCACCAGCTCCGCCATGTCCCGCGGGTGTGCGGCTCCTGGTCGGGGGCGCACCGCGAAGTCAACGAGGAAGCCATGCGCCAGGTTGTGCGTCCAGTGGAGCGCCGGCTGGTCCTGGCGACTGGTGGCGGTGACTCTCAGGCGTGCCAGGTCGCCCCAACGCAGCTCCAGGAGCCCCTCCTGCGGGCTGCCGGGCTGTGCCAGCTGCGCGGTGGCGCCGTGGCGGGCGACGAACCAGGGCACGATGGCGCGCGCGCGGGCCGAGGGGCGAGCGGAGTCGCTTTGGAACAACACCAGCGACCCGTCGGTGCCCACCACAAGGCGCGCGTCGCCGGACAGCAGCTCGAAGCTTGCGGGCGGCTCCTCGTCCGGCCGGGGGCGGCGCGGCTGTGCGCGGCGAGCCTTCCGGGACGGGCCTACTCGGCGGCCGGCTGACCGCGGCGACGCGGCTGGCGACTCCGCCCCGGACGGCAGCGTCACGGCCGCACAGAGAGCAGCCTGCTGGCGCCTGACCGAACAGAGGGGAGGACGCTGAGCGGATACCCGAGACACTCCCTCGCACAAACGCGCGCTGCTCCCCAGCGCCTGGCTCTGCGACACAACGAGGCGCCTAGGAGCACCCGGCCCGCCCATCGGCTGCCGCAGCCCGCACGGGTGCTGCGAGGGCGGGAGGGAGTTGCCAAAAGCACGAAAAGCGCACAGATTTCGCGCACGTCTAGTCAGCTTATCTGTGCGCGGCGCGCACGTGCGTGTGCAGCGCGCTGGCTGTGCTCTGCTGACGCAGAATGAATGCGCAACGTCGTGGACAAGACGCGAAGAGGTCGGCCTGACAGATCGATCGCAGATCGGCGCGGTGCCGGCCGCGCGCGCCCCGCGCGCCGCGTCCTGAACGAACGCGCCCATCTGGAAGTCTCATTGGTCTGCCAGCCCCGCCACGTGTAAGTACTCGCTCGATGCGTGACTCACGGCCGCCGATATGCGGCATAGTGAGAGAGCTACCTTGCATCGACTTGCGTGGTGCGTCGCGGCCGACGTGCGCCCTCAGAAGCCACTCCTGCCACGTAGAATCGCATATCCCCGTGCTTGGTGCGCTGCGAAATCAAGAAATGCCCGCCTTCGTACGAAAATAGCCGTTAGGGGATTCTCTTGCGCCCGTCCGTCGCCTGCGCTATCGCCCCATGGCGGACCTTGACGACCTTGCGCTGCTCATGCCGCGCAGCCTGGGCGGGCGGCGGCTGAGCAGCATCGCGGCGGACGACCAGAGCCTGCGCGCCTACCAGGCGGCCATGAAGCCTCGCTCCGCGCCGGTGCGCGCCGGCGCCGCCGCCGCTGCTGCCGCGCGTCGCTGCGCCGCCTCTGCGCGGCTCCTCTGCGCGGCGCCTGACTCGCTCCGCGCAGGCCATTGCGGAGGAGGAAGAGGGGGAGGAGGCACCAATGCAGCCCGTAGGCAGACTGGCATTGCTGCGCCGGCGCGAGGGAAGCGGACGCAGCGGCGCGGGCGCGAAGCACCTGTTCGTGTTCAAGCCCTGGTGCGTGAGGAGGCGTGTCGCGTGGGGCTGCGTGAGTATCTGCGACTGCGCAAAGTGCGCGCCACCTGACCCCCGCCCAGGACCACCCAGCGCGCGCCCGCGCCACCCAAGGCTGCCCTGCGCGCCGAGAAGACGCCCAAGCGGTCGCCTGCGGAGCGCGGCGAGCGGCGCGTGAGCTTTGCGGCGTCAGGTGCGTTTGCGCGGCGTCCCTCCCGCCCTTTGCACCCGCCCTCACGCGCGCCCCCCGCCCCCAGCCGAGGAGCACACGCCGCCGCCCGCGAGCACATCGGCCCGCGCAGAGGTCGGCAAGGCGCCTCGCTCGTCTTCAGGCGGCGCTGCCGCACGTGCGCCCCCACCCGCGCCCCTCTTCGAGGACGCCTCGCCCGACGCGCAGGCCTTCCTCGCCGCCGCGCGCGCCAGACTGCAGGGCCTGGCGCGCCCGGACGGCAGCGCGGGCCGTCGCGGAGGCTCCGGCGGCGAGCCGCGAGCGCCTGCGTTTGAGCTGGCGATGCCTCCCGCGCCCCCGCCCGCCCCCGAAGCCACCTCTCGCTGGGCGGAGCAGCTGGAGCCCTCTCCTGAAGCTGCTGCGGCGGCGGCCGCGGCGGCTCGCCGTCGCGGCGCGCCTGCGGCCAGACCGGTGCTGCTGTCTTACACCCCTTCCCCGGGGGGCCGCGCCGGCGTGGCCCCCGCGCCTCTGGCCCCAACCCCGCGCCTGCTGGGCGCGCTGTCGCCGACGCCCACACCCACAGCTTCCCTGTCGCCCTTCGATGGCGCGCCGGGCAGCGCGCGGCGGCGCAGCGCGCGAGGTGGCGCCCCCGTCGAGATGCAGACCCAGACCACGCCCGCCCTCGCAGCCGCGGCGCGTGGCCGCGGTGGGGAGGTGCAGGACATGGCGTGCGGCACCACCCCGCAGGCGAGCGTGGCGCCCAAGGAGCAGGCAACGGGCGGCGACTGCGGCGCGGACGACTGGGCGGGGGATGACGGCGCCGCAGGGTGGGGATGCGACGCGGATGATGGCTGCGAGGACGCGGCGCCGGCGGCGCCGGCTGCTGTGAGCAGGAGCAAGCGCACGACTGGGCCGCCGGGCACGCCCAACAAGCGCCTCAAGGCTGCCTTTCGGGGACGCAAGTCGCTGGCCTGGGCGGGGATGCAGCTGGAGGAAGGGAGCGGCGTGCGGCGCAGCACGCGCGCGCACCTGCGCCCTCTGGAGTACTGGCGCAATGAGACCAAAGCCTACGGACGCCAGCACCAGAGCCTACCCACGGTGGCGTCCGTCACGCTGCGCTCGCCGGAGCCCCAGTGGCCAGCGCCGGCCGGGTGGAAGCCGCCACGTGGGGGCAAGCCTGATGGCAAGCACCCCGCACGCAAGGCGAAGACGCAGGCGCGCACCCGCCGCACGCAGGACAGCGAGGAGGAACGCAGCGACAGCGACTGAGGGGGTGCAGCAGCGTGTGCGTGACTGTATGTGAGTGCAAAGATGTGAAGCTGTGTGTGTTGCGTTCAGCACATCACACTTTAGAATCTAGCACTGCGGGACGAGGGCACTCATCGCCGCGTCCACGCCAGGCGCGTAGTTCGAGCCGCGGCTGATTGCGTGTAGCAGGCCGCGTGTGTGGCTGCGTGCCACAGCAGCGCCTGCTCCAGCGCCGGCGTCGAGGCGGGCGCGCGGGCCGCGTAGGGCGGGCAGGCGCGCTGGCGAGAGGTGAATGCCAGAAGAGGTCGGCGAGGAGGGTGCAAGGGTCACGCGAGAGGGTGGCCCCTCAGACAGCTCCAACTGATCGCACTCACCGCCGTCCCCGGCTGCGGCTGCGGCTGCGGCGGCGCTCTGCGGAGCGCGAGCGCTGTCGTCTTCGGTGACCCTCACGTGAAGAGGGGCTGCTGCTGCTGCTTCGCCGCCCAGCCTGCTTGCCGGCGCGCTTCGCCTCTTTCTTGGCCTGCGGCGCGTGACGCGTCAGCGCAGCAGACGCACAGCAAAGCAGCGCAACACGCACCTTCTTAGCATCCTTCTTTGCGCGCTTCGCCTCGCGCTCGCGCTCTCTCTCAGCATCGGGCGCCCCCGGCGGCCTGGAATGCATCATCGACGGCGGCGGCGGCGGCGGCGGCGGCATCGCTGCTGACGAGGCTGCTGCGAGCGCAGCCGCCTTGCGCGCTCGCACGGCCGCCAGCAGCGCCGAGTCGTCGTCGCCGGCGACGGCGGACTGTTGCGCTCGGAGAGGGGGCGGAGGCGGGGCGCCCCAGGCGTGTGTCTCCTCATCCTCCAGGGTCGCCCCTTCCGGCAGGTCCACCCGCGGCCGCGCGGCTGTGGCGTTTCCCCCGGGCGCTCGGTCGCTCGGCCACCGCCCCGGCGCGCCAGCGCCGAGGGCCACCACCGGGCCGCAGACGCCGCCCTCGCTCTCAACCTGCTCGAAGGAGGCGCAGGAAGGTGGGTTAGGTACAGGCGCGGCTGCGGCGGTGCGCCCGAGCCGGGTTTTTCTTCTCCTCTCTGAACTCGTGCGTGCGGCCCGCGGGGCGCGCCTCTTTGCGCTTGAGCTTGTAGTCGTCCACGTGCTCCACGCGCAGGGTGCGCGACAGCACTTTGGCGCCCGAGAGGTTGTCCACCGCCAGCACCGTGCTGCGCTGGTCCTCGTATGCCAGAAACGCGAACCCCTTGCCCTTGCCCGTCTCCGCGTCGCGCACCAGGTTCACGTCCACAACCTCCCCGTACTGACGCAGCGCGGCGACGCCCTCAGTCCAAAGCCACGGACAGCGTGAGGCAAGCAACCCTGTGCCCCGAGTAACCAGCGTGCGCAAACCACGCGCCTGCGAGAAGATTGCCAGCAGGTCGCCCTCCGTGAGGTCGTACGGCAGGCCGCCGGCGTAGATGTAGCTGCGCCGGCGTTGTGAGCGAGAGCAGGGCGGCAAGCGGAGGAAGGCCGACGCACGCAGAGTGCTTGAACCGCGCGTGCCAGGAGCCGCTGTCGCTGACGCCGCGCGCAACCTGGCGGCGGGGCGCGCGTGAGGCGGGGCACCAGAGCACCAGAGGGCTCGAGGAGGGCGCACCTCGCTCAAGGTGGCGTTCTGAGTGTTGCGGATCTGCGTCAGCGGGTTCATGAAGGCCGCCACAGCCGCGTGCAATACACAGCAGGCGACGAGCGCTGCACGCGAATGAATGCCACGTCAGCAAAAAGCGCACGCACGCCGCCCGCGGTTGAACAAGACGCGCGCTCTGCTCTCGTCGCTCTCTGACAGCCTCACGTTGCGAGAGGTATGCGAGAGCGCGCAGGGACGGCGCCCGCGCAGGTTGTTCCCGTGGCAGGAGGAGGAGCGCGGGACTTGGGAGAAGTCCTTGACTGACTCCTGCACAGTCACTGCCTGCTGCGGCGCTCTTTCAGCTTGGTGCACGGACTTTCCAGTCTCAGCTCAACGCGCTGCTGCTGACGCCAAGGGCGTTTGCTGGCTCATCCCTGTTGTGGAGGCGCTTCTCGGCTTCTGGAGCCCGCCCTGCGCACTTTGTTGGAGGCTGTTGACCGGCGTCACTGGAACGCAAACTATCTACATGCCTGGGAGTAGCCTCGTCCTGTCGACCTCCACAGCCCCGAGGGTTCGACCTCACAACGCGCCTCCTTCGAGGCGGACAGACCTCCATGTCTGCCTCGAACCAGCTCACTCCAGCAGCGCTCCGCAGCCTCCTTCAGCGCACCGATCCCCAGCAAGCAGCGCGCGCGCGTTCTTGCTCCCATGGCTCCTCTGGCCGCGCGTGCGCTTGCCGTGATCGCCTTCCTCTCCACCAGCGCGTTTGCCTGGAACGGCGCCACCGTGAGCGTGAGCAGCGTCTCTGCGGCGGGTCGCGGCGCGCCGCTGGTGCTGATGCCCGCTGGCGCCAAGAACACCACCAAGCTTCCGGTGCTCTTCCTTCTGCAGTCTCGCTGCCAGACGGCGCTCACCGCCGACCTAGACTTTCGCTTCAACGCGCTCATCGACTCGGTGCGGCACGCAATGCGCCGCGATTGCGCGCCGATGCGAGGCTGCGAAGCTGCGAGGCAGTGCGATGCAACTGCTGGGGTGGACCCCGCTTCGAAACTGCCGCGCGCCGGTTCTCACACGCCCCATCATTGCGCGCGCGCAGCTCAACTTCGCGCTGGTGATTCCCGAGGCGTCGCGCGCGCCGGGCGCGTGCGGCAGCTGCCCGGGCGGTGCGCTGGCCAACCTGAACTGCCGCGCGTGGAACGCGACGCCAGCCCTCGCGCCCACGCGCAGCGGCATCTTCGGCCTGGGCGATGCGACGCCCGTGGACGACTCCGCCTACATCATGGACGTGCTGGCGGCCATCAAGGCCAAGTTTGCGGTTGACGAGACGCGCATCTTCGCCGCCGGCGCTGATGCGGGCGGCTTCATGGCGTACCGGATGGCGTGCGAGCAGCCGGACACCTTTGCCGCCGTGATGAGCCTCAACGGCGCAATGGTTGGCTGGAACTCGTCCCAGTGCGCAGCCTTTGGGGGCGACTCGTCCGTGTCCGTGCTGGAGGTGCATGGGATGAAGGACACGGAGGTGCCGTACGAGGGCGGCTCATTCGAGGGCGCCCCGGTGCCGGGCGCCGCCGAGAGCGCACTCCTGTGGGCCCAGCACAACGGCTGCTCCGCAATCTCCAACGGCACGGCGCTGGAGCTGCTGCGCCACGGCCCTTTCACCGGCGGCGCGGACACGGAGGTTGTGGACTTCACCGCCTGCGACGGCGGCTCTGCGGTGAGCCTGTGGAGCGTGGACAGCCTGCGCCATGACGTCACCGACACCACCTTCACCGCCGACTTTGCGCGCAAGGTGATGGCCTTCTTTGCGGCCCATCCCAAGGGGGGCCTGCCCGCGCCCGCGCCCGCACAGGCGGTGGGCACTCTCTCCGTCCAGTCTGCGGCGCCGGCTCCTGCGCCTGCGGCGTCTCGCTCCTCGCCGCCCCCGGCCCGCCTGGAGAAGTCTCCGCCGCCGCCCAG
>Ga0208951_1000081_pt1 | contig 38170 bp, 23 predicted proteins | sample GreLakmeMI27MSRF_FD_187702 | JGI IMG/M metagenome (GOLD analysis project Ga0208951, IMG submission 187702) | Freshwater lentic microbial communities from great Laurentian Lakes, MI, USA - Great Lakes metaG MI27MSRF (SPAdes) | ecosystem: Environmental > Aquatic > Freshwater > Lake | place: Great...
GAGCTGTTCGCCCCGCGTTCTACCGCGTTAGTAGACCTCTAAATATAAGGCAACTTATAGCCGCCAAGCCGCAAAAACGCTTATAATAAGCTTATAATTGTCACGGATCCCATATTTGCCATCCCAGTACATTTTCACCTTGTAGTGAACGGCACCACTGCCAAATATTTATTGCGTGGTGCGTCGCGCCGCGCTGCCCCTAGCTGCCAGTACTTGATCGAATCCGACGCGCCGTTCTCCCGTGTGCTGCTCCTTGTGTGCGTCGTGGTCTGTCCACCTCAATCAGTGTCGCAGCAGTCTATGGCGGACAAGGCACACCTTCAGGCGCTCTATCGCGCCAAGGCGGATGCACGCGGCCTCGCGCGCCCGCCGAGCGTGGCTGAGCAGCGCGCTGCACGTGTCAAGAGTGAAGCAGAGTTGCCTCAAGAAAAGGCTGTTGCGGTACCCATGCAGCCGCGGCCTGAGCCGAGAGGCGCCGAGAGAAAGGATGAGGAGCCGCAGGCGAAGAAGCCTCGCACCGCTGCCCCTGGAGGCGCGCTGCCTTCGGGATTCTTCGACCACGGCGAGGCTGCAGCGGCGGCAAAGCTCGGCGGCAAGGAGCCTCTTCTCGAGCAGTCACCAGCAGACGCGGCCGCGGCCATGCGGGAGTTCAACGAGGCGATTGCGCAGGACGTGCAGCAGCTGGAGGCTCGAGAGCTGGAGGAGGAGGAGGCGGAGGTGGAGGAGAAGCACAGCCTGCTCCAGTTTGAGCAGCAGTGCGTCCTGCTGCTGCACCTCTCGCACGTCGCCTGACGCGCTGCCGCTCGTAGGGAGTGCCTGACGCGCGTTGAGCAGCTCAAGCAGAGGCGCACAGAGCTAGCCGCTCTGCCCCCTCCAAAGGAGCCCCCACCCAGGGCAGCCACTGTACTGGCTGGCGCTGAGGATGAGAGCGAGAGTGAGGAGGATCCGGGCCTTCTGGATTGGCGAGCAAAGCACGTCTGAAAGATGCCGTTTCTTTATCGCATCACACTCAACATGCGACTGCATCTGGTGGCTGTGTCTGCGTCCTGCGCTCACTACGGATGGCTCGGGTTGATCGGCATTCGATGATCCGCGGTGGCGGCTCTGGCGCCGCTGATGACCCGCGTGCGCCGCGAGCCAACGCCGGCGACCGCTCGCTGTCTCGCTGTCTATCGTTCAATTTGTCGCGCCCCCGGATTCCCCATGACGCAGCCCATACCGCCGCCTGCGCACCCCACATATAGCATAGCGGCAGTGCGTGCCTTGCAGCTGGACGCCTGCAGGCGCTGAGAAAACTCACGCGCGTAGGTCATCGCCGCTGCTCTTCTGGAGGACTCCGCAGAAGTTGGCGACATCACCACACTAGCCACGTGCGCACGTCGCGCGCGTGCCACGGTCACCGCTTACTGCTGACAACGCTGTCTCAGCATCCCGTCGGGGACACAGGCGACGGCCACGCTGCTTGCCAAGGCGCGCGGCGTGTGCGCGCCAGTCGTGCACGCAAGCTGAGCGTGCGGCGGTGCAGGCGGACGGCATTCTGGCAGGGCAGGCCATGGCCGAGCTCGTGCTGGCGCAAGTGGATCCCTCCCTCACGGCGCGCCTTGCCCTCCAGCGCCCGGCCTGCGCGGCGCGCTGAGGCCGCGCCGACTCCCAGGCGGAGTGGAGGGTGCTGGACGGCGGCAGACTGCGCAGAGGTGAGGAGTTTGGCGTCTTTCGTGGCAGTGGTGCGTCCCTCCTGGCACTCCGCCCTCTGCTGGCTGAATTGCGCCGCAGCGCACAGCATCCTGGTGGCAGAGCGGGTGGTGCTGAACTTCATGCAGCGCATGAGCGGCATCGCCACTTTGACAGCGGCTATGGCAGCCGCCGCGGCGCCCGCGCGCATTCTTGAGACGCGCAAGACGGCTCCCGGCCTCAGGCTGTTGGACAAGTGGGCGGTGTTGATTGGCGGCGGGGAGAACCACCGCATGGGCTTGTTCGACATGGTCATGATCAAGGACAATCACATCGCAGCAGCAGGCGGCATCACTGCTGCTGTGGCGCGCACCGCCGCGTACCTTCGCGCGCACGGGCTGGCGGGCACGCCCGTTGAGGTTGAGACTGCGACGCTGGAGGATGTGCGCGAGGCGCTGCTGAGCTGTCCCGGTGGTGCCGGGGCCGGCAGCGGCGAGGACGCGTGCGTCACGCGCATCATGCTGGACAACATGGACACGGACACCATGCGCGCGGCGGTGGCACTGGTGGCTGGGCGCGTGGAGACGGAGGCGAGCGGCAATGTGACGCTGCAGAGCCTCCCCGCAATCGCAGCCACTGGCGTCACTTTTGTCAGCAGCGGCGCGCTGACTCACTCGGTGATGGCGCTGGATATCTCCCTGAACATTGTCGGCGAGCCGCACACGAAGCAACACAACGTGCTGTGAGCAGAGAGCAGTGTCACGGAGCGTCGTTCGTCGCGTCTCTGCGCGCTAGCGTTTTGATTGGTCTCTTATGTGGCGAAGGCTGGAAATGGGGAGTGCAGGAAGGTGTGCAGTCGCTGCGCCTGACCCTTGTCGCCCAGCACCTGGGCCAGGCGGGGCTCGTCTGCGGCGGCCAGCGCCGCCAGGCTGCCCAGGTGGCGCAGCAGCGCGTGCGCGTTGCCCTCCGTGACGCCCGGGAGGCGGCGCAGGAAGTCCATGGCTGCAGTGTTGGTGGGCTCTTCTTTCGCCTCTTCCCCGCCCGCATCTGCGCCCACCGCCGCCGCCGCCGCCGCGTCCGGCTGCGCAGCGTTGCTCTTCAGGCTCGCGAACAGCGCCGCTGTGGCGTGCACGCTGCGGCTCCAGAGCACCCTCAGCTTTGGGAAGTGCAGCAGGAGCAGCGTAAGTTTGGAGCCCAGCGCCCGCGACGACACCTCCTCCCCCAGGTCACCCGGCGACACCAGGCCAAAGTGTTTGTCCGCGTCGAACTCGATAAGCAGCGCGGGCGTGGTGTAGTGGCGGCACATCGCCTCCGCCTGGTGGAACAGCCGCCCGCCCGCCAGACTTCCCACCAGGTCCGGCACGCTCTTGCGCTCCACGCACAGCTCCGGTGACAGGATGTAGTCCCCCACCTCCAGGGTCAGGGGCGCCAGCGCGAATCCGACGGAGTGCAGCACGCAGGGCAGGGGGGCCCCAAACTCGCGCATGTCCACAACAACCACCGCAGGCACTACAGCCTGCGCGCGCCCGCCAGCCTTACGCGTGCTCACCGCCGCCGCGCACGCGCCTGGGACGGGGGGGAGCACGAGGCCGGGGGAGGCGTTGGCAGTCATGGCGATGGCTATGGTGCGCCCGTCCTGCTCCAGCGGCGGCGCCATGTGCTGCCGGGCGATGCAAAGATCTTTGAACGAGTCCGTCTCACGACGCACGGCTGCATGGAAGCGCTGCTCCTCGAAAGAGGTGTCGTGGTGGAGGAGGTAGAGGCGCACGATGGCACCGGGACGCTCAGCTTTGTACACCTCCACCTCGCGCGAGAAGGCCATGTCGGGCTCGTACATCACGATAAAAGCTGGCTGGAGGCGCTGCAGCACGCCCTCGCGCGCGTCCAGGGAGGCGACAGCGATGCCGTCCACCACTGCATCCTCACACTCCTCAGCTGCAGCCGCAGCCGCTTGGGCGGCCGCCTCCTGCGCGCCCGCGTCCCGGCCTCGGCCGCGCGCTGCGCCTGCGCCGCGCTGCTGCGCTGCGGAGGGTGCGCTGAGCAGCGCCTCAACCTCGGCACGGGTGGTGCGCCCTGCCCCGGGCAGCGCATCGGCAACCTGCAGCAGCGCCGCCGTGGCTGCGCGTGCACCCTTCAGCTTGGCGCGGCCGCCACGGCTGCCGCGGCCGCGCGCCGCTGGGTGGGGCAGGCGCTGCAGGCGCTTGCGCTGCTGCAGGTACAGCTCCCACTCGTCGCGCATCACAGCCGCGGGGCCGCGCTGCAGCACAGCCTCCAGCTGGCGCGCCGCGGCGCCGTCGCGCGCCATAACCAGCACGGGCGCGTCAGCGGCGGCGATGAGCACCGCCCGTGTATTGCCCTCGTCCGCGTTGGCGGCCTGCGCGCGCAGCTTGGCCTGCTCGCCCTGGATCTCCGCCACCGCAAGCTGCAGCAGGCCCCACTTTGGCAGCGGCTCCAGCACAGCCTCCAGCACCGCTGCAGGCACGGATGGTGGCGCTGGAGCAGACGCAGCCTCACAGGGCGCGGCCGCAGCATCCTCCACGCGCCCCTCCATGCGTCGGCGCTTCGCCTCCGGCTCCGCGGCGGGCTGCTGCTTGCGCAGCACGTAGACGCGTCGCTTGGCCTGGTCGAAGATTGTGTGCGCCGCGTCTGCAAACAGCCACTGCGTGTCGCGCCCCTCGCTCGCGCGCAGGTTCTCCAGGTAGCGCAGGAAGGTGACGGCGTCGTAGCGCAGCAGGCTGGCGGCCAGGCCGCGCAGGGTGCGCAGGTCCGTCACTGCCTGCCGCAGCCGTCTCGGCGCCGTGTGCCACACCGGCTCCAGCTGCCTTGCCAGCACGCGGTCGAATGAGAGGAACATGCCATCCTCCACGGTCAACTCGGAGACGTCCACCAGGCTGCTGCGGCGCAGTTCGCCCAGGCACGCGTCCATCACGTCCACTATCGCCTCCTGGATCAGCCGCACCGCGTCGCTGAGCGGAATGCGCAGCTCCACCAGCTCAGCGGGACGTGCGTCGAGGTCGGCGCGGACCTCGTCGCGGAAGCGCGGCCAGAGGGAGAGGTGGCGCAGCAGCAGCGCCTTAAGCACCTTCTCAGGCCCTGCGAAGACACGGAGGAGGTCGCCCGGTCGGTCGCTGAAGGCACGCACGAAGGCGGTGGAGTTGCCGCCGCCGCGGAGGAGGCGCACAGCGAACGCCTCGCCGGTTGTGTCAGTGACTCTGTGTGCATTGCAGACCAGCACTCCAGAGACTGCAGAGGCGGGCAGGCGCTGCGTGAGCAGGTCCACCACCAGAATGCGGGTGGTGACGAAGAGGCAGCCGCCGTGTGCATAGCGTGCCAGGCGCTCGCAAACACTCATTTCCGCAGAGATGTCAGCCGGCTCTTCCTCGCCCGCCATCTCGCGCAACACAGCGCGCTTCTGCCATTCCACGCAGCCCAGCAGCAGCACCAGGCCGCCGCCCTGCGCCGCCTGAAGGCGCACGAGAGCGGCGAGGAGCTTGGGCAGGCCCAGCCCCTCGGCCAGCACGCACAGCCCGTCCTGGCGCAACAAGTCTTCCAGAATGTCGCGAATGAAGGGCAGCATGCCGTGGGATGTCAGCTCTGCATCGGAGAAGCGACGGGCGGAGCGAGGGCCAATGGAAACCTATGGCGTCACGCGTGATGCCGTGGAGCTGAAGCACTGCCACGTCAGCATAGAAAGCGCTCCCCTTCGTTAGCTGGTTGCTGTCGCAATGGCTGTGTTGCTGGCTCAGTCGGTTGCCTGGCCGGCGGCGCGGCAGAGCAACGCCGGGCACAGACTGGCCACTCAAGCCGTGGTGCCCGCGCAGCCTCATGCTGTGCGCGGCGCGCCTGCGCGGCGGCTGCTGAGCGGCGTGCCTGTGCGACAAAGACGCGGGGGGCGGGCTGCCGCGGCGGAGGTGCAGCGTGCCGTGGAGTTGGTGGATGCGACGGCGACGGCTGAATCACAGCAGTCAGCCTGGGCTGTGCTGGGCCTGGGGCAGGCTATGGTGCGCGCCCGCGCGGCCGGTTCAGGGCGCACGGCGCAGCCAGCGTGGCGCAGCGGGCCTGGCGCGGGCGCGGCGCGGGCCAGTTAGCGGCCGCGTAAAGTGCTGAGCCCTAAAGCTGCCACCTGGGCGCGGCCTCCTGACGCGCCCGCCGCAGGTTGACTTCTCTGCCAGCGTGGACGACGCCTTCCTGACGGAGCTTGGCCTTGAAAAGGGGAGCCGCAAGCTGATTGGGAGCGAGGAGCGCAGCGCGGTGTTGAGCCGTCTGGACGGTGAGAGCTACAAGTGCAACGCTGGCGGCTCGCTATCCAACACGCTGGTGGCGCTGTCGCGCCTGGGCGCTGCGGCGGGCGCAGCGGCGCCGGTTGGGCTGGCCGGGAGTGTGGGTGGCGACGCGTTGGGCGACTTTTACCGGAGCAAGATGCGGCGCGCGGGCGTCGCCTTCGCCTCCGACCCCCTCCCCGACGGCACCACCGGCACCGTGATCGTGCTAACCACGCCCGACGCGCAGCGCACGATGCTGTCCTACCTGGGCACGTCCGCGGAGCTGCGGTGCGACGGCGCCCTGCGCGCGGCTGCGGGCAGCACGCAGGTGCTTGTGGTGGAGGGCTATCTGCTGGAGCAGGAGGACACGGTGGCGGCCATCTGCGCGGCGGTGGGGGAGGCGCGGCGGGCGGGGGCGCTGGTGGCGCTGACGTGCGCAGACGTGGGGGTGGTGCGCGCCCACGGCCCAGCCTTCCGCGCCGTGCTTGCGGCGGGCGTGGACGTGCTCTTCTCCAACGCAGCGGAGGCTGGGCAGCTGGCGGGCTGCGCGGAGGCGCCCGCAGCCGCGCAGGTGCTGGCGCAGGCGGGCGGGGCTGGCCTGGCGGTGGTGACGGACGGCTCGCGCGGCGCCTACCTGGCCACCCGCGCGGGCGCCTTCGTGCACGCGCTGCCCCACTGGGCGGAGGAGGCGCCGGTGGACACGTGCGGCGCGGGGGACGCGTACGCGGCGGGCGTGCTGCACAGCCTTCTCAACGGGGCCACACTGCGCCACGCGGGCGCCTTTGGCTCCAGGGTCGCATCCGCGGTCATCTCGCGACGCGGCGCACGGCTGGCGGAGGAAGAAGCGGCGACGTTGGTGCTCGCCTTCCAGGAGTTGGCGCTTGACGCTGCGTTGCAGTGCGACGACTGACCGCGCGCGCTGTGCCATCGTTCTGCTGCTGTAATTTGTCTTTATCAATAGCATATATGTCACACCACATGTCGATGCTCAGCGCCCAGGGCCCATCTGAAGCTTCTGAATGTCGCACAGCACTGCTTTGCAGGTAGCCAGCAGCACACCCCGCTCGTCCTTCAGCGTTGCTTCAGTGTGGATACGCAGCCCATTGGACGTCAGCTCCGTGATCCAGGCGTCCAGTCGGCAGGAGGAATTGGTGGGCACTGCCTTTTTCAGCGTACAGGCGAACTCGATCGTTGTAGCAAGCGGAGCGACCGAGATTTTCGCCAGCTCGGCCGTCGTCTCATCGAACACGGTTTCGATTGCGCCGCCATGGGTGCTCATCATGAAGCCTGAGCCAATGGATGCCGCCTCAGAGAAGCGCACGGCGGCTGCGAGGCGCCCGTGCTTCTCATCCGGCCTGAACGCGTAGCGCAAGTCGATGCCATGCCGCAGCGCGCCCTCGCCCAGCGGCCAGCATTCGGTGGCCAGCTGCAGCGCGCCGTCTGCGCCCACCAAGTGCTTTACGAAAAACGAAGTAAAACCTTCCGCCGTGACCGCCTTCAAAACCGCATCGCCATTTGGAAACAAGCCTAGCCGGCGAAGTGGAATGCCATGAAAGAATGCCGTCTTCCGATACAAAGCAACAGTCAGAAAGGCGCGACCTTGTAGCATTGCCTGAGGCACCTCCGGCACCTCCCTGGTGCGTCCCTGCTCCCGTCCGCCACCAGGCTGTCCCAGGACCATCTTCTGCGGCACGTTCATGCCCGCGCTGCGAAAATAGGCCCGAATTTCTGCCTCCGTCCACACTTCTGCCGCCTCTTCGTCCGGCAGCTCCACGTCCGGGTTCTCTTCTGCCAGGACTTCAATCAGGCTGGTCAGCCGCAGCGTCAGCTCATCGTATCGGTCCATGCGGGAGCGCTGTGGTGAGTGAGAGGCGTTACACTCGAGGAGTCAGAGTGCAGTGTACCGCACCCTTCTGCGGGCTGGACCCTCTATCTATCGTACGACAAATCGACCATTGTACAGCCCTACACTTCCCACTGCAAAGTCTGTTGCCAGCAGACCAGCCAGTGCGAGCGCAGCCACCATGGGTGGAGGCGCTGGAGGCACGGCACCCACAAAGCGCCCTTCGTGCTCGAACGCCTTCATAACACGGCACACCCGGCCGGCGACTGCGGAAGAGGGCGCCTTTACGCCGCTTGATGACCTGCTGCGTGAGACCTTCCTCTCGGTGCGCCTGCAAACACATGCGTGTCCCTTGTCGCAGCCCGCGCCCCTGTGCACGCTGGCTGCCCCCACTCACGCTACGGGCGTGCTCGCAGATCCTTGAGGACACCATCGGCCCGGAGTTCAGGCACAAAATCGACGGCGTGCGTACCTGCAACGCCTCTTCCCTGGTTGGGCGTGCGCTGAGCATTCCCCAACAGATCTACAAACTGGCTGATGAGTTCACTTTTAGCGGCAGCGAGGAGACGTTCAGCAAGCTGCAGGCAGAGCTGGAAGTGCTGGAGGTGCGTAGACTCCTCCAGCTCTCACCCTCTCTCTCCTCTCTCTCACACACACCTGCCCAGCTTGACGAGGCCATGCTCACGGCCAGCGCCTTCTCCAACATGCTGAACCTGCACAACCTGAGCGAGGAGGTTGCCAACTCTCAGCGCGAGCGTCTGCAGCGCCTGGGGGAGGTTGCCCGTGGTGCGGTGAAGACTACGAACGGGACTCTGGAGACTCTGGTCGACTCCGGCGTGCCGGCCGAGCACATCTACAAGTGCCTGTGCGAGCAGACTGTGGACCTCGTGTTCACGGCCCACCCGACGCAGGCGTTGCGTCGCTCTATGATCAAGAACTTCGCCGCCATCCGCAGCGAGCTGGGCAGGCTCAACAACATGCGGCTGTCGCGCTACGAGCGTCAGGAGCTGCAGAGCTCCATACGCGCGCACGTGCAGTCCGCGTGGCGCACGGACGAGATCCGGCGCAGCCCACCGACGCCGCAGGACGAGGCGCGCACTGGGCTTTGCTATTTTCAGGAGACCATCTTCGCGGGCGTCCCCCTCTTCCTGCGCCGCCTAGACAGCGCGCTGGCCAACATCGGCCAGCCGCGCATTCCGGTGGAGCACGCGCCCTTCCGCTTCTCATCCTGGATGGCTGGCGACCGGGATGGCAACCCCTTCGTGACGGCTGCCTGCACGCGCGACGCGGTGACCCTGGCACGCTTCACCGCCGCCACGCTCTACTTCAAGGAGGTTGAGAAGCTCATGTTCTCACTCTCCATGTGGCGCGCCTCGCCGGAGCTGGCCGCGCGCTCGGCCAGCATCTGGGACGCCTCGCTCGACGACGACGACGAGGCGACCCGCCGGGTGATTGACGAGCGCAAGCGTCGCAACTACGCCGACTTCTGGCGGCCCATCCCCAGCAGCGAGCCGTATCGTGTCATCTTGTCAGAGGTGCGCGACCGGCTGTACGAGACCCGCGCTGTGCTGCAGAGTCAGCTCAGCGGCGGCGGCGGCGTGTTTCACGGCGCAGCGCTGTACCGCACCACGGCGGAGCTGCTGGAGCCGCTGCTCATCCTCTTCCGCTCGCTGCACCAGACGGGCGACGGCGCAATTGCGGACGGTCACCTGCTGGACCTGCTGCGCCAGGTGAACTGCTTCGGGCTCTCCCTGGTGCGCCTGGACATCCGCCAGGAGAGCGAGCGCCACGCAGAGGTGGTTGACGCAATCACCACCTGGCTGGGCCTTGGCTCCTACAAGGCGTGGCCGGAGGAGCAAAAGGTGGCCTGGCTTGTTGCAGAGCTGTCCGGCAAGCGCCCGCTCATCAGCCACGACCTGCCCAAGAGCGTGGAGGTTGCGGAGGCGCTGAACACGTTCAGGTCGTGCGCGGAGCTTGTGGCGGAGGGCGACTCACTGGGCGCCTACGTCATCAGCATGAGCACCTGCGCCTCCGATGTACTCTCTGTCGTCCTCCTGCAGCGGGAGTGCGGCGCCCCAGAGGCGAGGCTGCTGCGTGTGGTGCCGCTCTTCGAGCGCCTGGACGACCTGCAGGCGGCCCCTGCAGTGCTGCGCAAGCTCTTCCAGGTCCCCTGGTACCACAAGCACATCCGGGGCAGTCAGGAGATCATGATCGGATACAGCGACTCTGGCAAGGACGCGGGGCGTTTGGCCGCCGCCTGGGCGCTCTACAAGGTGTGTGCTTTAGTGTCGCGAGCGAGAATCCATCTCCCTGACGCGCATGTCCTCTCTGCTTTTCCGCGCAGGGCCAGGAGGACATCTGCAAAGTTGCGGATGAGTTTGGCGTCGCCATAACGCTTTTTCATGGACGCGGTGGTACAGTTGGACGTGGAGGAGGCCCCTCGCACCTGGCCATCTTGTCGCAGCCGCCAGGCACCATCAACGGCCGGCTGCGTGTGACGATCCAGGGCGAGATCATTGAGACCGAGTTCGGCGAGCCCGAGTTGTGTTTTCGCACATTGGACCTGTATACAGCCGCGACGCTGGAGCACTTTCTTAGGCCGCCCACGGACGCCAAGCCGGAGTGGCGGGAGGTGATGGACCGCATGTCGCAAATCTCGTGCGCAGCGTACCGTGGAATCGTGTTCAACGAGCCCTCTTTCATCGAGTACTTCCACGCAGCCACGCCCAGTAGCGAGTTGGGCCGCATGAACATCGGATCCCGGCCCGCCAAGCGCAAGCCCAATGCAGGCATCGAGTCACTGCGTGCAATCCCCTGGTGCGTCTGTGGCGCGGCGTACGATGTCGCACTTCCCTGACCCGCCTGCCCAGGATCTTCGCCTGGACACAGACGCGCTTCCACCTGCCCGTGTGGCTGGGCATCGGCACCGCGCTGGCCGACGCGGAGGCTGCGGGTCTCTTGCCAACGCTGCAGACGATGTACCGCGAGTGGCCCTTCTTCAAGGTGACACTAGACATGGTCGAGATGGTGCTGGCCAAGGCGGACCCGCGCATTACGGTGCTGTACGAGCGCGAGCTGGTGGACCAGAAGCTGCACAGCTTCGGCGAGCGCCTGCGCTCCCTCTTCTTCCTCACCGAGAGCAAGCTGCTGGCGGTCACCGGCCACTCCAACCTGCTGGAGGGCCCAACTGGAGCGCACAGCGCGCTGTCACTGGCGGAGTTGAGGCAAAAGCTGGATTTGCGGACTCCCTACATCACCCCTCTCAACATCCTCCAGGCCCAGTACCTGCGCAAGCAACGAGCGCAGGCCCTCTCCGGCTCCGTGCCGGACTTCCGGCCAAAGCTGCCCTGGGCAGATGGCCTCATGCAGCTGGGGAGTGGAAGCAGCGGCGTCGATGACATCATCCAGATCACCATCAAGGGTATCGCCGCAGGAATGCAGAACACAGGGTAGCTAGCGGCTATTCGGCTTACTCATGTGCTTGTCTGTACTTGTTATTGTTCTTCTTGTTTCGAAGCCAGCACTGCGACGCGTCTCAAGCTCCCACCAATCTCCACCTCCTCGACGCGGGGCAGAGAGGCAGCCCGCAGCGCGGCGCTAAGCAGAGCTTCATTCACGCCCGCGTGCGTGCGTGCCAGCTCTGCCGCCGTCGTCCCCGCGTCCCGGTGCTGCGCGAACAAAGAGCGCACTTCGTCCGCACGCAGCGTGCCCTTTGCGCCCGTCCGGCTCAGCCGCGGCACGCTGCGAGCCAGCGCTCCGGTCGCCTGGCGCGGCGTGATGCGCCCTCCGAGCTGCTGCAGCGCTGCGTCTAGGCGCCCATCCAGCGCGCCATCCTCACTCGCTGCGGCAGCAGCCTGCGGCGCATGGGACGCGCGTGGGGTCACGCTCACCGCTGGCTCGGCCTGTAACACACGCCCGGCCGTGCTGCGGCCGGCTGCGGCTCGGCTCGCAGCAGCACCCATGCTCTCGCTGCTTGATGTGCGTGCACTGTGGCCAGCTGTCCTCTGACCAGAAGCTCAAAGTGCGCGCTGCCACAGGTTCACCGATGAGGCGTGAGTCCACTGCCTGCGACGTCAAAGCATGAAACAAAACTTTGCGGCGGCGGGGCCAGGCGTCACTGCGTCACTGCGTGCGTGGTAGTACGCGCTTTTGTCAGCACGCTTGATGGAATTGCACTGACCAGCTAGCTCCGCAGCAGGTCAGCGAAAGCTTCGTGCGGCACGTCCACATTCCCGAGGCGTTTAAGCTTCTTCTTGCCCTCCGCCTGCTTCGCCAGCAGCTTCTTCTTGCGACTCACATCGCCGCCGTAGCATTTGGCCAGCACGTTCTTACGCATGGCGCTGATGGTTTCGCGCGCCACGACGCGGCCGCGCACCACGCTCTGCAGGCTCACCTCAAAGGCCTGTCTGGGCAGCAGATCCTTGAGCTTGGCGAGCACGGTGCGGCCGTTGCGAGTCGCCTTGTCGATGTGGCACATGGATGCGAGCGCGTCCACCGGCTGTGCGTTGACCAGGATGTCCAGGCGCACGATGTCGGCGCTCTGCCAGGCTGGCTCTGCCTCCTCGTAGTCAAATGTGGCGTATCCATTGGAGAGGCTCTTCACGCGGTCCGCAAAGTCGGCGGCAATCTCCGCCAGCGGCAGCCGGTAGCGCAGGAGCGCGCGCGAGTCGTCCAAAAAGGTGTGCTCCAACTGCGACCCCCGGCGAGAGACGCACAGCTCCACCAGGCTGCCCACCGCGTCACGCGGCGCAATCAGCGTGGCTGCAACCATGGGCTCCTCGATGAGCGCGGTGCGCCCGTCCGGCATTAGTGACGGTGTGCGGATCTCCGTCACCGAGCCGTCTGGCAGCGTGACGCGGTAGGGCACGGTGGGGGCGGTAGCAATGACGCTGGCCCCGAACTCCTCGCGCAGACGCTGGTGGAACACCTCCGCGTGAAGCAGGCCCAAGAAACCTGCGGTGAAGCCCGGACCAAGCGCTGCACTCGTGTCCTGCAGGAGCGTGACGGAGGAGTCGTTCAGCACCAGCTTCTCGATGGCGTGCTTCAGCGACTCGTAGTCGTCCGTGGTTGGCGGGTACAGACCCTGGTAGATGCACGCCTTGGAGGCCTTGATGCCGGGCAGCGGCAGCGCAGTAGACTTGACGTGCCGCAGCGTGTCGCCCACGCGCGCGGAGGTGACCGAGCGCGCGGAGGTGACCATGTATCCCACCATGCCGGCGCTCAGCCCATCGCCCGGCCTGAGCAGCAGGGGCTCGGGGGCGAGCAGGCCCAGCTCCAGCACCTCTGTGGACTCGCCCGAGGCTACGGACTCGATGCGCTCGCCCACGCGCAGGCAGCCGTCCACCACCTGCACCAGGCACACGGCGCCGCGGTAGACGTCGTAGCTGGCGTCCAGCAGCAGCACGCGCAGCAGCCCAGCCGAGTCGCCCGTGGGCGGCGGCAGTCGCTCCACCAGCGCTTCCAGCAACGCCTCCACGCCCTCGCCAGTCTTGCCGCTCACGCACAGCACGTCCTGTGCGCTGATGGAGAGCGCGGAGGACATCTGAGCCTTTACGCGGGCCGGGTCTGCCAGCGGCATGTCCATCTTGGTGATGCAGGGCAGCACCTCCAGGCCTGCATCCAGCGCGGCTCGGTAGTTGGCCATCGTCTGCGCCTGCACGCCCTGCGTCGCATCCACCAGCAAAATGCAGCCCTGGCAGGCGGCCAGCGAGCGAGACACCTCGTGCGCAAAATCAACTGCAGAAGGGCGGCGTGAGCGCAAGCGTAGCGAGCACCCTCTCCCTCTCGCACCGTGCCCAGGCGTATCTATCAGCTGCAGCAGGTGCCCTCGCCACAGCAGGGAGGCCGAGACCGCCTGCAGACGGAGATTTGTTCAGACGACTGCTGTTCGCCAGCGAGCGTGACGCACCTTGACGGTGATGCCTCTGGCCCTCTCCACTGGCAGACGGTCCAAGTACCTGGCTCTGCCGCCCTTTGGGATGCAGCCAGTCAGCTCCAGTAGCCTGTCTGATAGCGTGCTCTTGCCGTGGTCCACGTGCGCGACGATGGCGAAGTTTCTGATGCGCTCCTGCGGCACAGCCGTGTACAGGGCGGCGTCCTTCGGAAGGAGGTCTGCAACCACCGCAAAGGAAGCGCGCCACACACGCAGACCACCGCCGGGCTGCTGCAACTCCCACAGCACTCCAACTCCCGCGCGCACAGCACGCGCCATGCGAAGCGATACGAGGAGCGAGCGAGCGACGAGCAGGCCTGCGGGCAACCGGAGGGGCGTCCGTGGGCCCGCCGCCCGCAAGCCCGCGAGCCCGCGTGCTGCAAACACGCTGCGCCCTCCGGCGAGCCCGTGTGTGTGTTTCGCTCCCCACCTGCGTCTCCAACTCGCTCGCTGCACCCCTGCAGACCGGTCGGCACACAGTAGGCGGGGGTGCTGAAAGTGGTCTCGCTCGCACAGGCGGCGGTGGCGGGGGGGACGCGTTCTCGCACTGCTGCAGCCGGCCCCCGGCCGTGCGTCGTCGCGTCAGCGCTCCGTCGCCTAGACCCAGGCATTGGATGCTGCGGGCCGCAGCAAACCTGGCGAGCACCGCAGCTCTTCTGCACCTGCGCCGGCCATGCTGCCCCTCCGCTTCGGCGCTGCAGCGCTGCGCGGTGCCACGGGCGCGCAGCCTGCTGGTGAGCAGAGTTGGAACAAGCCTGGAGGGCCTCCGCGAGTCTGCTGCCAGTGATGAGGCTGCGGCGCTTGCTGAGAGGCAAAGACTCGTGGCTGAGAGCGCGGCGCTCCCCCCAGTCGACTACAACCAGACTGGCGGCGAGGCCACCTCTGCAGCGGGCCGGGTGAGAGCGCCAGGGCAGCACTCTCGCCTCGCCTTGCTGACCGCCTCCCTGCGGCCAGGTAATCACGGCGCAGGCCAACTACATGCGCGTGCTCGTGCGGTGGGAGGACTTGACGGAGGAGCAGCGTGCGACGCGGACGGCACACCTGGAGGTGCGCTGGGGCTGCATGTGCTCGGAGCTCTCTGGAGCCTGGCCGGAGCCCGTGCTATGCCCACGAGGCAGACCAGCGCTGACAGCACGCAGGCCGCGCGGCGAGCCGCGCAGGAGGCGGGCGCCGCGGAGGATGTGCGGTTGCTGACGGAGAAGCTGGGCTATGAGGCGCGCGTGTGCGCCTGGTTGGTCGCTCACGTTGGTCGCTCACGCTGTGCCGCTTTGGCAGGGCCCGCTGGAGCTGCTGTGCGTGGTGCGCGCACTGCTGAAGAAGATGGAGCGCCGGGTGCTGGTGGGCGACTGGGTGGCGCTCAGCCGCGTGGAGTGGACGGCGCAGCGTGCGATGGTGGCTCAGCTGCTGCCTCGCTCGAGCGTTGCGCTGAGCGACCCGCCCGTGGCCAACGCGCAGCAGCTGCTGCTGTGTTTCGCGCTGGCAGACCCGCCGGTGGAGGCTGTGCAGCTGACGCGCTTCCTGGTCAGCGCGGAGGCGTCCGGGCTGCCCTTCACCCTCGTCTTCAACAAGGCTGACCTGGGCAGCCCCGAGCGCCGCCGCGACGTGGAGCAGCACCTGGCGAGCTGGGGCTATTCGGGCGCCAGCGCGCCGCGCTTCGTGTCGGTGGCGACGGGCGAGGGCACGCAGGCGCTGGCGGCGCTCATGGGCGGCCTGGTCACGGTCATCGCCGGCCCCAGCGGCGTGGGCAAGTCCAGCCTCATCAACGCGCTGCGCTGCGCGGACGGTGCGCAGGACACGGCGGTGGACGTGGAGGGCGCGGGCGGCGGCAACCGGGGTCGCGGGGGCGGCGGCGGGGGCGGCGCGCGGGACTGGGAGGAGGGCGCACCGGCGGCGGGGCCCGCGGGCACAGAGCAGGCTGCGCGGCCAGCCTGGGAGGTGCAGACGGTGCGCGCTGTGAGCGACCGCTCCCGCCGCGGCCGCCACACCACGCGCCACGTGTCGCTGCTGCGCCTGCGCGGCGGCGGGCTGCTGGCGGACACGCCCGGCTTCGGGCTGCCCTCCCTGGACCAGATTGGCAGCCGGGCGCTGGCCGCTTGCTTCCCCGAGGCGCGCGCCCCCACCCCCTGCGCCTTCGCTGACTGCACCCACCGCGACGAGCCCGGCTGCGTGGCGCGGGGGGAGCCGCCCTGGGAGCGCTACCCGCTCTACCGGGAGCTGTTTGAGGAGCTGGCGGCGCGGGATTACGCCGCCGCACGCACCTCGGGGCGGCGCGAGCCGGGGCTGCGCACCAAGGCGCGGCGCGGGGAGGGCGCCCAGCCACGGGTGGAGGTGAAGCTGACGCCGCACAAGCACCGCCGCACCAACCGCACCAACGCAAACGCGCAGCTCCAGGGCGAGCTGGGCCGACTGCAGGATGAGCAGGCGGCGGAGGAGGAGGAGGAGAAGGCTGCGCAGGAGGCTGCGCGGCCCTCGTCACCCTCGCCACTGTGATGCAATGCAGCGAGCCTGCCTACCGAGACGATTGTAGTGACACTACGTAAGTTCGCCCCGTTTTCTGGCTAGAGTCGGTAGTGGTACTAGAGCTAGAGAACGAGAATTGCCTCACTAGATCTACGTAGAGCTCTACTTGATGCCCTCGTAAGGCGTCAGCCCCGCCGCGTTGCGCACAGAGTCGTCCGCCCCCTGTGAGATGAGGAAGTCTGCGAGCGGCGCAAAGCCAAAGGAGACGGCATAGTGGAGGCCCGTGTTGCCGCTGCGGTTGGCAGCGGCCACGGCTGCACCGTGCCGCAGCAGCACCTTGGCCAGTCGCGCGTGGCCATTCTGGCAGGCGATGATGAGGGGCGTGTTGCCAAACTGATCGCGCCCGTCCACGGGGCACCCGCCACGCAGCAGCTCCTTTGCCAGCAGGTACTTGCCGTGCCGGCAGAAGGAGAACAGCTGCCGGAAATCGGTGGTTGTGAACTCCCGCCGGGTGGCCGCGGCAGCGCGGGCGAGCTGGGGAAGGGCGCGTGAGGGCAGAGCTCAGAGTGGGGAAGGCACAGGCACTCACCGTCTCGCTGGCGCGGCGCGCTGCAATGAGCGCCCCGAGGCTGGACTGGGGCTTTGCATCGCCCGCATCCGGCGCGGGCAGCGCAAGCGGCACAGCGGCAACGGCCGCTACCCCATTGGGCGCTGTCGCAAGGACTGCCAGCGCAAGACGCCCGGCCGTAGGCGCCTCCTCCGCCCCTGTGTGCATCGTCAGCGTGATGCACGGCGACACGTGCAGCAATCGCGCACTCTGTGTGGCAGCGGGAGCGAATGCGCTATCCAGGCTGGAGGTTTCAGATGCACCGCTCGCGTCCGAGCTGTCGTCACTCAGCTCGCACTCGTCTGGCGGCGGCTGAGCCGACGGCTGCGGCGGAGGCTGCGCGTCCAGGCGGGCAGGCCGCGGTGGCGCAGGGGCGGCGATATAGAGAGAGGTAGGAGGCACCCGTTGCTGCACCTGCGGCGGTGACGACGGCGGCGGCGGCGGCGGTGGCGGCGGCGGCGAAGGTTCGGGGTGCGCGCTGTTGCTTGCCGGGGCGTGTGGGGCAACTGCCTCCCGCGTGTGTGCAGCAAACTGCTGTGATTGCAGTCCCCCAAGCAGCGTAGCCAGCAGCTTCGCAACCGCATCCACGTCCCCGCCGCCGCCTGTCACGACATGAGGCTGCGCGGCTGGCGCAGTGCGCCCCCAGCCGGCTGGAATGGGCGCCAGGGGCCAATGCACGGGCGCTGGCCACCCCAATGGCTGCTCAGCGTAGTGCTGCTCGGCGTAGTACTGCTCAGCGTCAGCGTAGTATTGCTCAGCGTATTGCTGCTCGGCGTGGTATTGCTCAGCGTAGTACTGAGGCGGGAGGCACTCCTGGGCGGCTCCCATCGCGTACTCGGGCCAGTGCACTGCAACGCCAGGGTGCTCGAACTGGTGTGGTATGCGCTCGTACTGGTACGCGGGCGGCGGCACGGCAGGCTCCGGACCCGGTTGAGGTTGCTCTGGCGGTGCCCCGCCCAGCTGGAAGAGGCGCCTGGCACGCGTGAACAGCAGCTCCTGCTCAGTCTCCTCGCACAGCGCCTGCAGCTCCTCGCGCTCCACCCGCTGCGCGCGGCGCAGGTCAGCCAGCTGGTGCTCGTTAGGCTCCTCTTGAGCCACGCGGTGAGCTCGTGCAGCGCGCTGCTCGGCCCGCTCAACACGTGTCAGAGCCTCGAAGCTCGCCTCGTACTGCCGTGCTGCCAAATGCGCAGCCTGCTGCTGCCGCAGCTGCACGGCTTCCTGGCAGCCAAGCGCAGCCTCCCTCTCGGCCATTACAAAAGAAGCCGACAGCCGCGTCTCCTGCTCGCCATGTCGCGCTCGAAGCTGCGAGTGCGCGAGCACGCACGCCTCAGACCAAGCGGCGAAGCGCTGGTCAAACTCGCGGGCGTAGTCGTGCGCGCTGGCGTGCGCCGCGACGTCAGTGCTGAGAGCGAGAGCAGTCGCAGCACGGATGGCCGCCTCCTCTTTCGGGGACTGCATCGTCTATGCACGGCCACGGAGTGCAGCGGGCATGTACGGCAGAAAACAGAGGAGGCGACGGGGCGAGGTGCACTGCACTGTCGAACGGATGAAGAACGCACAGTCGAAGCGTCAAGCGTCAAACACAGTCGAGGGGCAGCGCGCGCAGCTGTTCAGCTGTGCTGTCACGCAAATAGAAGTATGGTCGTATCAAAGCACGCTCAGGCGGCGGCCTGCAGCGCCCGCAGCGCTTCCCCCAGGTCCAACACAGCGTCATCGCAAGGTCGCTCGTCTGCGCCCGCCCCCCCGAGCAGCACCAGCCGCGAGCCCAGCATCGCCGCCGCCATCCTGCTGCGCGGCGCCGGCCACTCGCCGGCGCGCTCCTTGACACTCCTCCACACGGGCAGAGCAGCGCGGCAGTCAAGCAGCGCAACGCAGTCGAGCAGCGCCCCGTCCGCGCCGACGCCGCCAAAGCACACGGCGCCCTGGTGTGGGGGCGGCAGGGGCAGGAGGGCGTGGAAGGAGCGGGGCGCGGGCGCGGGCGCGTCCGCAGCCTCTCGCCGCCAGCACAGGCTGGACGTGTCGAGCGACCACGTGTCGCCGGTGCGCCCGCCAGCGTCGCGCCCGCCAAACACGAACATCCGGCCGCCCACCGCCGCGGCGGCGTGAGCGGCGCGGGCGGTGGGCGCCTCGCCCGTGGCCTCCAGCGCGTTCAGTCTCCAGGCTCCGTCGCTGTCCTGCTCCAGCGCGTGCAGCTCCGAGAACCAGGTGAAGCTGGCGGCCTCCTCCTCCTCTTCCTCCCCCTCCTCCTCATCCGCGCCCTCCTCCTCCGCTTCGCCCTCGGCCCCGCCCGGCACAGCCTCCGCCCCGGGCCCAAAGCCACCCCAGAGCAGCAGCCTGGAGCCAAAGGCGACGGCGCTCTGCTTGTCGCGCGGGCTGAAGAGGCGCTGCCCCGCCGGCGCCTCCAGCTGGATCCAGCGCCAGGACTCTGTGCACAGCAAGTGCACGTCGCAGAGGAAGCCGCTGCTTGCAGAGCAGCCCCCAACCACCACCACCAAGGCGCTGGAGGGTGTGCGCAGCAGCGCCATCGCGTGCCCCGTGCGCGCGCAAGGCGCCTCGCCGGTCGTCTCCACGGCCCGCCAGGAGGCCACGCCGGACGCGGGCGGCAGCGTGAGCACCCACACGCCGTCGCCGAACTGCGTCGCCTCCTCCTCCCTGGAGCGCGCGTCAGCCTCTGCTGCCGGCGCGGCAGTGGCGGGCGAGGGACGCGCACCCGCCAGCGCCGCCGCCGAAGAGCACCAGCTCCGTCTCAGAGAGCGCTACTGCCGCAGCGGCCTGCCTTGCAGCGGGCGCGCCCGCCGCCGCAAGAGCCTCCGCGCGCACGCACGCTTCCAGCGAAGGCAGGTTACCCATGGCGCCGCACTGTGCATTCTTGTGTCTCCTTGCGCTCGCTCGTTGTTGGCTGTGTGCGGCACTATTTGGTCTCAACCTGAGCTCCTGTGCCTGCGGGACTGTGTGCGATGTACGCGTGTGAGCTGCGTTGAGTGCGAGCGAGACACTCCGTCAAGGCTTAAGGCGTCAACCACTATGGAGTCAGACCGGCTAGCGGCGCTCAACGTGGAGTCGCGGGCGTGCCTGTCGCGGTGGCGCATCGCGGTGGCCTACTCCCCCGAGCTGGGCCGTTACCTGCTCTCGGCCAGCGGCATCCCTGCGGGCGAGACGGCGCTGGTGCTGCCTCCCAACCGCGTCCTGCGCTTCCACGAGTGCACAGACTTCAACACCGTCATCCAGGTCCGTCGCAGCGAGCAGCCCAGTGAGCGGCTGTACAGTGCGAGCCTGACGGAGGAGGACGAGGACAACTTCCTGTCCCACTCGTGCGTGCGCTGCCTCGCTCTGCGCGCTACGCGTGCTCACTGTGCGCGGCCAGGTGTGAACCGCTGTGCGCGCTGCGCGTGGACGAGGACCTCACTGTGCGACTCGTCACACTGCGCGGTGTGCCCGCGGGGGCGCCCATCAGCATCGACTACGAGGAGCTGGAGGAGGACATGGTGGCCCAGGGCGTCGACTTTGACTGCGCTTGCGGCGCGCCCTGCTGCCGCGGCCGCATCGTGGGCGCGCGCAGGCGCTCGCTGGGACGCTAGAGTGGGACGCTCGAGCTGCAGGTGTATTTACTCTTTGGCGAGGTACTGCCAGCCGACGACGAGCAGCTTCTGGGTGGCGAGCAGCGCCTGCTTGCGCACCTCCTCGTCCTCGTGGGTCATCAGCTTCAGCGTGGTTGCCTTGCCGCCGCACTCGTCGACAACTGCGCGCCCGCGCGGCACAGCCGCCGCAATCTGGCCAATGTCGAAGCACGCGACGGCGAGCACACGCGGCGGTGCGGCGGCGGATGCGAGCACAGCGCAGAGTGTGCGCACAAGCGCGTAGTTGCCCTCCTCAAAGGCCGCCACGTGGTCCTTGAAGAAGCTGTGGTGCGCGCGGCCGCCCCCCCAGTCCAGCGCGCCGGAGAGGAGCTCCTGGCGGTATCGCTCGAAGCCGCCAAGCGCGCTGCGACCAGCCTGCGCGTGCGCCTCCAGCGCCTCCAGCGCCTCCAGGCAGTCATCGTCGTGGAAGGCTTTCAGGCGCAGCGTGGCAGCCAGGCGGCCCGCCTGCGCCTGCACGGCTGCGCGCGCCCCGGGCGCCCCCTCGCACTCGCACAGGTTGCTGCAGCGAGGGCGCGGGCGTCAGTCACAGGCTGCAGGCAGGGCGCTCGCAGCCTCAGAGCCGCGTCACGCACCGCAGTGCTGCCAGCGCCACGCGCACCACCTTCTCCTTCTGCGCGCTGCGCGCCGTCTCGATGAGGCCCGCCAGCGCGCCGCTGGCCAGCGTGCCCTCAGCCGCAGGCGGGTGGAAGGTGAGCAGCCAGACGGCCACGCCAGCCTCGTAGAGCAGCTGCACGTTGTGCGGGCCCGCGCCCGCGCTGCGCAGCGTGGGCGCCAGCAGGCCCAGCGCGCCGTGGCGGAAGGCGACGGGCCGCAGCTCGCGCTCAGACAGCAGGCTCGCCAGCGCGGCGGTGGCGGGGCCCACGCAGCGCGGGTCACCAGGCGTGCGCAGCGTGCGCACGGCCCAGTCCAGGAAGCTCAGGCTGGTGGCGGCGGCGGAGCCAGGGCACGACGCGCTGCTGCTGCCCGGCTCCGCGCCCAGACCCAGAGGCTTGCCGCGGTCTGTACGCGACACCAGCAGCTTGCTCAGCAGCCGGCTGGCGCGGTCCTGGATGAACCTGCGCTCGCACCGCCCTCAGCGCACAGCCAGGGCGCGCGCAGCCGCGACTGCGCACCAGTCGCCGCGCTCCAGTAGCCGCAGCAACACGAGGAAGGGCGCCGGGGTGCCCATGTGCGCGCCGTGGAAGAGGCGAACGCGCTCCTTGTCCACTGCGCACCAGGCGGAGCCTCAGACACGCTCACACGCTCACTTGGCGCCCCCGACCAGCTGCCACCACGCCCCTGTGCCTGCCCAGCCGACCGGTGTGCCGCAGCGAGCTCCAGCGGTGCGCAAGGGGGTGCCACTGCAGTCGGTGGTTCTCCGGGGAATTGCGTACCGACAAGCGCCTCGTCCAGCATTGCCAGCACGTACTGCGTCGTGTCGTCCTTGCTCACGTTGCGCAGCACGGTGAGGAAGACGGCTGCGTACGCGCTGCCCTCCTGCGGGCGCTCCGGTCAGTCGACGAAAGCTGCCCTCTAGGGTTCTCCTGCATGCCTTCTCCCAAAGCGCAGCCTGCGTGAACTTGTCGCGCTTGTCGAAGCGGCGAATCATCTGCACGTCACGGTCTGCAAGCACGCCCGCGCTCAGGTACGTCTCCCAGGGCACGCTGTGGTCGTGTAGCAGGCGCGTCTGGAACGCCCGCGCCTCGTCCTCCTTCACCCCGACCACTTCCCGCACAGCATTGTGCTCAGTTAGCTCCATGAAGCTGGTCGTCATGGTGCCACGGGGTGGGCGGAGGCACCTCGTGTGCCAACAGTCGCGCAATTTTCGATGCACTTTTTGAGTCCTTGTCGGACGCAGACGTCGTTCCCGTCGCCGGTGCTATTGTGGGCGGCACATGGCGGACGGGCAGGTGCACTCGTATGGCAACGTTTTTTTGAGCGGCCGCGGCATCGTGCGTTGAGGCATCGCCAAGGCTCCGCTCTCGCTCACCTCTCCTCTCCTGTGCAGAGTCAAGGCCAGCTGAAGGTCTCCGCCGAGGGCTTCAATTGGCGCAAGTCTGGGGGCGGCAAGGACATCACCGTCAAGAAAGATGGTGCGTCGCGTGAGCCCCTCACCGCCACGCACCACACCCGGCCGCTGCCGCCGCCTGCTGTGCGGCCAGTGTGCCAGGGGCTCATGACTGCGCGCGAGGCGCCATCGCCGCTCCGCTTTGGCGAGGGCGGGAAGAACCCTACGCCGTCGCTGACACTGTCAACAGAGCTGGGGGGCCTCACTTGGACGCGCATCCCGGGCGGATACCAGCTGTCGCTGGTGAAGAAGGCGCGCCCGGTGGCTGCAGCTGTGGCCGTGTGAGCACTCACATCGCTGTTTTCAGCCGAGTGGCGACGCGGTGAGGCTGCACGGCTTCCGCGACTCTGACGTCTCCGCGCTGCGCGAGCACTTCTCCGCCTTCTTCCCCGGCGCAGAGGTGACCATGGCCGAGGCCTCCGTGTCGGGCAAGAACTGGGGCGAGGCGAGGGTGGAGGGCAACCAGCTGCAGTTCCTCGTGGGCGGCAAGGCCGCCTTCAACGTGGACTGCGCCGACATCAGCAACGTGTCGCACCAGGGCAAGACGGACGTGCTGCTGGAGTTTGCGCACGACGACACGGCCGGCGCGGCTGAGAAGGACTCGCTGTGCGAGATGTCCTTCCACGTGCCCCTGGTCAGCAAGGAGCACGCCGCGCCGCCCGGCGCGGAGGACGAGGCTGGCGTGGCGCCCGTGCCGGCCAAGGTGCTGGCGGACTCCCTGCTGTCCAAGGCTTCGGTGGGCCCCGCCACGGGCGAGCCCATCGCGCTCTTCAACGAGGTTGCGGTGCTCATCCCGCGCGGACGCTTCTCGGTGGAGCTGCACGCGGCCAGCCTGCGGCTGGTGGGCCAGGCTGCGGACTTTAAGATCCAATACAGCAGCATTCTGCGCCTCTTCATCCTGCCCCGCCCCAACGCCAGCAGCACGCTGTCGGTGCTGTCCCTGGACCCGCCCATCCGCCGCGGCGCCACCCACTACCCGCACCTGGTGCTCAGCTTTGCGGCCGAGGAGGAGGTTGAGGTGGAGCCCAGCCTGCCACAGGAGCTGCAGGAGAAGTACGCGGGCCGCCTGGAGGCGCGCTACACGGGCGCGGAGGCTGACGTGTTCGCCAAGGTGCTCAAGGCGCTGTCGGGCACCAAGACCACCCGGCAGGGCAGCTTTGCGTCGCCCCACGGCGGCCCGGCCCTGCGCTGCGTGCACAAGGCTGACGACGGCCACCTGTACCCGCTGGAGAAGGCGTTCTTCTTCCTGCCCAAGCCCACCATCTTCATCCGCCACGACGAGGTGTCTGAGGTTGAGTTTGAGCGCGGCAGCAGCGCCAACAGCAAGACGTTCGACCTCAAGGTGTCCCTCACCAACGACACCCACTACCGCTTCACCGGCATCGCGAAGGCTGAGTACGAGCACCTGCTCTCCTTCCTGCAGGCCAAGCAGCTGCACGTGGCCAGCCTGGCGGCGCCACAGCGCGCGCACGCGGGCCTGGGCCTCAGCGACAGCGAGGAGGAGGAGCGTCCGCGGGGCATCCTGGACGCGGACATGTTGGGGGAGGAGAGCGAGGAGGACGTGGACTTCAAGGCTGAGCCGGGGGCGGAGGACGACGACGGGGAGCCCAGCAGCGAGAGCGACGAGGAGGGGGAGGAGGGGGAGGCGGCGGCGGCGGCGCCCAAACAGGCGCCCGTGAAGCGCAAGGCCAAGGAGGAGGCGCCCGAGGAGGGGGGCAAAAAGAAGCGCGCCAAGAAGGACAAGAACGCGCCCAAGGGCGCCCTCTCAGCCTTCATGCTCTTCAGCAAGGAGCGGCGCCCCAGCATCGTGCTGCAGAACCCGGGCACCAGCTTCGGCGAGGTGGGCAAGCTGGTTGGCGCAGCCTGGAAGGCGGCTGACGCGGAGGAGCGCGCCCCCTTCGAGGCCGCCGCCAAGATCGACAAGGTGCGCGCGGCGCGAGAGATGGCCGCCTACAAGGCTGGTGTCACCAGCGCGCCCGCTGAGGAGGACGACGGCGCTCTCAGCGACGCGCCGCCGGAGGAGGGCACCGACGGAGAGGAGGAGTGAAACAGCGCGCAGCAGCTCACGTTTGGTTTGACTACTCAACGCGTGGTAGCGTGTTCGTGTCAGTCCGTTGGTCCGTCGGTTGAAAAGTTCTCTTGGAATTGTACGACGGCGGCGTACGACCGATCAACCGAAAATTTCGATTTCACGATTTGTACGACCACTCAAACCCGCCCTCCCAAACCCGTCCCTACCCGGTGCCTCCCTGCCAGCCCTGCGCCGCCCGCCCTGCGCTGCGCTGCGGCGCAAGAGCCGCAGATGTCGGCGCCTGCGCGTCAGTTAAGCCCAGACAGCAATGGCGGCTACAACATCTTCGCGGCCAAGGCCTGCCAGTGCCTGCGCGCGCTGGGCAGCGTGATGGTGATGATAGTGTTGGGCCTCCTGGGACTGACGTACTACACGACGGTGTTCTGCGTCTACGGCCGCCTGGCGCTTGCTGACAGCAACAAGTCGCAAATAGCCACGGTGGTGGTGGTGGTCTACAACTTCCTGGTACGTGCGCGCCAACCAGGGTGCTCCGGCGGGAGAGGGCAGTCGGAGCATTGTTGGGGCCTGGTTTCCTGGGCAGGAGTGACGCTTGCCTGCCGCGCCCGCAGGTCTTCATGTTGTTGTGGAGCTACTTCGCGGCGGTGCTCACGGAGCCGGGCAGAGTGCCGCCCGGGTGGCAGCCGAGCGACGGGGACGAGGAGGTGCGCTCAAGCGCGCGCGCGGCGGTGGTTGCGCCCGACCAGGCCTCCTGGCCTGCTCCTCGGCCCCGCGCTCGCCCCTCTCACGCGCCCCGCGCCCGCTCGCGCCTCTGCGCGCGTACAGTCGACGGGAGGGGAGGAGGCGCGTGGCGTGGCGGACCCTAAGCAGGGGCGGCGCTTCTGCCGCAAGTGCTCAGCCTGGAAGCCGGACCGCACGCACCACTGCTCCGTCTGCGGGCGCTGCATCCTGAAGGCGCGTGGTGTGCGCGCGCGGGTGGCGCGCAGGCGCCCCTCCCTGTCCTGTGCTCACCCCCTCTCTCAGATGGACCACCACTGCGTGTGGGTGGCCAACTGCGTTGGCGTCTACAACTACAAGTTCTTCCTTCTCTTCCTCTTTTACACCTTTCTGGCCACGGTGTTCGACGCGCTGGCGCTGCTGCCCGACTTTGTGCACTTCTTCAGGGGCAGCGGCGGCGCCAGCGCCCACGCTGCCACCGTCGCCCTCGTCTTCCTCACGGTGGTGCTGGACATGGCCTTCGCCGCCTCGCTGCTGGGCTTCATCGTGATGCACAGCAACCTGGTGAGCCAGAACATGACCACCATCGAGATGTACGAAAAGAAAAAGTCCATCCCCTGGCGCTACGACTTCGGCAAGCAGAAGAACTTTGCGGAGGTGTTTGGCAGCGACAGACTCTTCTGGCTCCTCCCCATGCACACCAGCGCACACCTGCAGGAGCTGGACGCGGCTGCGGGCATCGGGGCCTATCAGCACGAAGGCCCCTTCCACCTGCCCAGCTGAGGGCGCGCCGGCAGCGCAGCACATACACAGAGGCAGGCGGAGAGCAGGCGGCCACCTGATGCGCCGACTGTGCTGGCCCCGAGGGAGAGAGCGTGTACGCTGGCGAGAAGCACGCGCAGATTTAAAATACGCAACTGGAACAGTCCTTTTGTTTCCGGAAGAGTTTTGCGACGGCGCGTGCACAGTCGGTCTCAACACAGAACGGCTCGGGTAATTTCGTCACATGAGGGCGCGCATTGCTGGTTGCTCTGCTGCGCTGCGCGCGTCTCAGACACCGGGCACGGGCGTGGCGTCGTCCAGGCCCAGCTCCGACATTGAGGGTGAGGAGAGGATGCCGAACCCGGTGCCTGAGCGCCCGAGATGCTTGTTTCGGATGTGTCCGTGCGACTTGACCCACGCCTCGTGCGTGTCCGCGATGACTTTGAGCGCGTATTCGCGCGGCATGGCGCGCTCCTCCAGCGCGAAGGCGTTGACGGGCTTGCCCTCGGGCACCTTGTAGACGCGCAGCCACTCGCGCAGCGCGTCCACGCACCCGGGCAGCTCCCGCTCCAGGTCCTCCAGGCTCTGCAACCGCTCCGCCAGCGGGTCGTCCAGGCGCACGGCGAACACCTTCCAGTCCGTCTCCCCGTCGTCAATCATGCCCAGCACGCCCAGCACGCGCACCGGCGCGCACTCGCCCGTCTTCATGCGCCGCGCGCCAACCTCCACCACGTCCAGCGGGTCGTTGTCGCCGCGGCAGCCGGTGTCGGCGTCGCAGTGCTCGGGATCCTCCCACGTCTGGGGGAAGAAGCCGTAGTTGAAGAGCATGTCGCCCCACTTGTACTCGCGCAGGACGCCCTTCTTCTCGTCCTGCTTGATGGGGTTGTTGGCCTCCTTGGTGGCAACCTCGAACTTGCGGCGAGTCCACTTTGGGATCTCGCAGCAAAACGTGAGCGGACCCTCCACGCCCGCGGGGCTCAGCGGGATGTCGTGCCAGGGGGAGACCGCCTGGCCGTCGTACTTGAAGTGCACGCGGTACTCCAGTGTGCCCTGAACGCGCACAGCACAGTGAGTCAGTCAGGGAGCAAGTCAGCGCAGGGAGCCAGGAGGCAGCCCCAGCCCGGCCGCGCACCGGCGTGCCCTCCTCCTCCGTGGTCAGCTTCGAGAAGTCAAAGGCGAAGTCGCCTGGGACGCGGGCGGGGGGCCTCAGCGCGGCCTGGAGCACGCGCGCGCTATCTCCCAGAAATCGAGGGGTGCGTGGGCGCACAGGGCCGACCGAGAGCGAGCACGACCGCGCCGCTGGGGCGGTCGGGCGGCCATAGAGCGTGCGGGCACAGAGATCGTGGCTCAGTCCAGGGAAGCGTGTGATGCACCGCACACCCTCGGCATATGCTTTGCAACCTCTGCCGTGCGCCAACCAGCGCGCCACCGCGCGTGGAGCGCTGGCTGACGGGCGCGAGAGGCGCGTGTGCGAGGGAGCGTGCGGGAGCGTCTGACCACACCCCCACGCTTGGTAGCACACGGAAGCGCACCATCCCCGTTCGCAGGCGCACCCGCCGCGCTCATGGTTTCCTCGCGCCCGCACGCGACACCCGGAGGCACGGTGTCTGCCCGCGTTCGAGAGAAAGGAGAGTTCGAGACCTTCGTTGTTGTTCGAGTCAGCGCGTGCGGGAGAGAGAGATCGTCTGGGTGGCCCCGCCTGCGTCACTGCGCGCTCCCATGATGGACTTACTGGTCGTACGCTCGTACCTCGTACGGCACACTTTAGGCCGCTACGCTGCTCTGTGACGGCGGGCGCCCACCGCACTGCAGACGCCAACCTCCTGCAGCGTGCTTCGCTCTGCGCCGGCTCGCTCGCGCCGGCTCAGCACCGCCGCCTATCCGCGCCGAGACAGTGGCCGGGCAGAGGACAGGTGCGCGTCGTGTGTGGCGCGCGTGGCTGCTCCGCGTGCGCTCTCAGTCCTGACTTCTGGTGTGAGTTGCCTGTCACTCACCTCGCGCCCCTGCTCGCTCGCAGGCGCCCGCGGCCCAGCGGCGAGCATGCTGCCGAGCCTGTGGCTGAGCCTGTGGCGCCTTCGCAGCGGCGGCCCGTGCCGTTCCGCGTCGCGCCTGGGCGCACGACGAGGCGTGAGCCGGTGCACTCAGTCTCCGACCTGGTGGAGGAGAGCGTCGACTTCCGCTTCCGCCAGGGCGACCCCAAGTTCTCGCAACCCGCCGGGGCGCGCGGGCGCTGGGCGCGCCGCTCGGGCGAGGAGGAGGAGGGGGAGGGGGAGGGGGAGGAGGGCGGGGCGGCGGCTGCTGCGCCGCGCACCGCCGAGCGCGCCGAGCGCGGCTCCGCGGAGGCTCGCGCGCTGCTGTCCTCGCTGCCGGAGCCGCAGCGGGAGTTCAACGCCCGGCGGCGCGCGGAGCAGGCGCGCGCGGGCGGGGGCGCAGCAGCCGGGGAGGGTGAGGGGGGTGAGGTGGAGGAGGAGGACCTGAGCGACTTCCGGCCGCGCGTGCTCACCCGCGCCGCGGCTGACGCCTCCGGCGGCGGCGCAGGCTTCTTCGACGGCGCCAGCTGGGCGGAGCTGGGCGTGGGCGCAGAGCTGTGCGCGGTGCTGCCCGCCCTGGGCGCCCCCCGGCCCAGCCACATCCAGGCGGCCCTGTGGCGCTTCCTGGCGCAGCCCGCGGCGGCGGCGCGCAGCCCGCACTGCTGGGTGACGGACGCGGCAGGCAGCGGCAAGACGCTCGCCTACCTGCTGCCCCTGCTGGCGCAGCTGCGGGCGGCCGAGGCCCGGGGCGCGCCGCGGGCAGCCCCCGGCTGTCCGCACGTGCTGGTGCTGGCGCCCACGTCGGAGCTGGCGCAGCAGGTGCACGGCGTGGTGCGCCAGCTGAGCCAGGGGGGCGTGCGCCTGCGCTCGGCGCTGGCCACGGGCGGCCACGCGCAGCGCACGCAGGTGCAGGCGCTGGCGCAGGGCTGCGAGGTGCTGGTGGGCACGCCCGGCCGGCTGGCTGCGCTGGCGGAGGCTGGGGCGCTGCAGCTCACAGACCTGCGCGCGCTGGTGCTGGACGAGGCGGACGTGCTGGCGGGGCCCCACGGCGACTTCGGGCAGGAGGTGGAGCCCCTGGCAGGAGGCGCGCCGCCCGGCTGCCGGCGCCTGCTGGTCACCGCCACGCTGCCCCCGGACTGCCGACAGCACCTGCAGGAGCGCCTGCTGCGCGGCGCCCGCGCGGAGCAGGTGCAGGGCCCCGGGCTGCACCGCCCCGCGCAAGGCTGCGAGGAGCAGCTGGTGGACTGCAGTGGAGGGGCGGAGGCGTCGCCCCAGGCCGCCTTCCGCCGCAAGGCCGAGGCGCTGCTGCGCGTGCTGGCCAGCCGCGGCGCGGGCGGCACGCCCACGCTGGTGTTCTGCAACACCATGGAGAGCTGCCGCGAGGTTGAGAACGCGCTCAAGCGCAGAGACCGCCGCGAGAGGCGCTTCTCAGTGCTCCCGCTCCACGCGGCCGTGGCGCCAGACCAGCGCGCGCTGGCGCTGCAGGCGCTGCGCAGCCCGCCGCCGCCGGGCGCGCCCGCGCCGGTGGTGGTGGCCACCGACCGCGCCTCGCGCGGGCTGGACTGCGCTGGCGTGGGCCACGTGGTCCTCTTCGACTTCCCCAGAGACGCCTCCGAGTACGTGCGCAGGGTGGGGCGCACCGCGCGCGGGGCGGGCGGGCGGGGGCGCGTCACGGTGCTGGTGCTGGGCAGGCAGGTGCCCCTGGCGCGAGAGCTCATGGCGCGAAACGCTCGCGGAGAGGCGCTCATTAGCGACAGCGACTAACAGACGCCGCAGAGACCCGTGCTAATGCCATATTGGATGAGCGTATTGCCTCCGCGTGTGACCGCCGTTCTCTGTCAGGCGAGCGTGAGGGCCCCAAAGCCAAGCCGTGTGAGCTCGCTGGGCGCCGCGCTCCACACCGCCAGCCGCCCGTCCGTGCCGCTGGTTGAGAATCCGCCGTCCAGCCCAGGCATGGCGCGCACGCAGGTGATGGTGTTTTGGTGGAGGCCCTGGGGCGCGCCCGTGGCTGGCGCATCCGCGTCGCCGCCGGGGGGCGCCTCCCCGCGCTCCGTCTGGGACTTGAAGGAGGCGAGGCGCTCCGAGAAGGCTGACTTTTTGTCGCAGCCGGGGGCGCCGTCCTCCGCTGCCGCAACCTCGCCCGCCAGCTGCCACCCCTGCAGCGTGCGCGCCAGCAGCAGCGGCGCGCAGTCGAAGCCCGCCGCAATGGCGGTGGTGTCTGAGAGGAAGGCTATGCTGAGGGCGGGCAGGCTGCTGGGCCCCAGGGGCACGGCCTGAGGCGCCGCTGCGGCAGCCGCCCCGCCGCCCCACTGCCCGGCCCTGTCGCACTGCAGCCCGCCCAGGAAGTGCGCGCCGCCCGCGTGCGTGAGGAAGGCGAGCGCGTCGCCCCGCGGCGCCCAGGCGACGCAGTGCGCCCAGCCCCCGCCCACGTCCACGCTGAGCAGCACATCGCCAAACTTCGCCTCCCCGCCCACCGGCGCGCTGTCCACGCCCCGCACCGCAGCCGCCAGCACGCGCACCACGCCGTCCGCGCAGGCGGTGGCCAGCAGCGGCTGCGTCGGGTGCCAGGCGACGCACAGCAAGCTGGCCGCGTGGTGCCGCTTCACCAGCTTGCCCACCCACCAGTCGTTCTCCGCCTCGTAGCAGCACACCGCCAGCGCGCCGGCGCCGCTGCCCACCGCGAACTTGCGCTCCGAGGGCGCCCAGGAGCAGCACAGCGCCGCGCGGTTGAGGCCGTGCACCACCAGCTGTGGCGCCCAGGCGCCCCCGGGCTCACAGGGGGGGGTCCACACGTACACGTTGCGGTCGTGCGAGCAGCTGAGCAGCTTGCCGCTGCCGCGCGCCCAGTCCAGGCTGCACACCACCTGGTCGTGCTCGCGCAGCACAGCCGTGCGCTCCCACCGCCCCGGTTCGCTCGCGGGCACGGTGCTGTACACGTGAATCTCCGCGCTGTTGGGGCTCACGGCCAGCTGCACGGGCGAAAATCAGCGCAGGCGAGGCGCATGCAGCCATGCACGCGCCTGAGTGCACCCTTCATTCCACGCGTGAGCGGTCAGTACAGCCCCGAGCTGCGCGAAAGGCATGTGTCTGTGGCTCCCACAGAAAGAAACCCGGGGAAAGCGCAATGCAGGTGCGCCCGCCGAGCCGCCGTCGCGCCGCTCGTCGACCGTGAGCGAACGAAGAATAGATTAGAACAACAAGTCGATCAAAATCTCGAGTGCCAGAAAGACGTGCGCTTCCTTCGCTAAGAGAGTGCGACGTCGGGAGCGCGTGTGCGTGTCCAGATACGTGTGACTACTTCTGACGGGAGTCCTGGCGTGACTCTGGCCATGGCTACCAGCTGATCGCAGTGTCAGGTGATGGGCAAGGTGCGTCCGGCCCCGACGCGGCGTGGCGGGCGCTCCAGAAGCGTCCAGCTTCAAATGAGCAGAGAGAGCCGGAAGGCGCACCTGGGGGCCCCCTGCCCCTGCGACGCCCCGGGGCCCAGCGCGCTGACTCCTGCACGTTACAGAAGGCTGTGCCGCCGGTGAAGGGGCAACAGAGCATCAAGGGGCTCTTTGCGCGGCCAGTTGAGGCGCCTCTGCTGCCCTGCGGGGACACGCCTCCCGTCGCGACCGCCCCGCTCAGCACCCTGCCGCTCGCTGCCACCGTGTTGCTTCCCAACCAGGCGCCGCTGGCCCGCCCGGGCCCCGCTCCGGCGGCCTCCCCTGGTCCGCCTCGGGGGCTCGCGCTCGGTGCAAGGCCCACCGCAGGAGGAGGGCGCCCCCCCCTGGAGCAGTACCCGCCCGGGCCCGCCCACGCGTCGCCCCTGCGCCCGCTGCGCGAGGCCCCGGGCGTTGAGGCTTCCACCGCACATGGGCACACGGTGAGCAAGCGCCGCCGCTCGCGCGCCGCACCCACCCCCGGCGGCGACCCCTGGCCAGGCGACGAGGGCGGCGCCTGGTGCGCGAGCCAGGAGGAGGAGGGTTGCGGGCGCGTGGGCTGGGCTCGCGACTCGCCAAACGCAAAGCGCCTCACCGCCGCGCCGCCGCGCGCCCGCGACGCGCTGCCCGCGCCCGGAGTGCGCCCCTCTGCGCTGCAGGAGCTGCTTGGACTTGCGGTGTCGGGCGGGGGCCAAGGCCAGGGCGGCAGCAGTCGACCGCGCCCCCTGGCTGCCCCACCCGCCTGGGAGCAGTGGATTGCCCCCTCCCCCGCCCGCCGCGCGCCCCAGCCTGCCGCCGTGGCAGAAGGCGAGGCGTGCGGCGCGGCCCAGCCCGGCTCAGCCGCGTGGCGACTGCAGCGCAGCGCAGAGGCCATCACGCCCGGCAACGCTGCAGCCGCGGGCGCAGCCACGCGCCGCACATCCGCTCCCACGCCAGGCTCGCGCGCGGCGGAGCCTGAGGCCGCTGGCGAGGGCGTGCCAGCCACTGGCCACGCACCACGCACGGGCGGCGCTCCCCCAGGTGGTCGCGCCACCTGCGCGCGCTCCGTGGGCGGCTCTTCGCGCCGTCGGCAGCGCAACGCGGCGCTGCTTTCGCTGCTGGACCGCGCTGCTTTGACGCTCGCCGACGGCGGCGCGGCTGAGAACGAGGGGGAGCGCGCCGGCAGTGACGCGGAGAGCGACAGCAGCGACGCGTTCCAGGTGGACCCGCTGGACCTGGCGGCGATGCTGGAGGTGGCCGCGCTGCCCTCGGAGGCGCTGACCGCCACGCAGCACGCAGCGGCTCGCCTGGCACGGCCGCAGCCAGCCGCGCAGCACGCGTGCAGCCCCGGCCCGCGCGCGCCGCTGCAGCCGCTGTCGCAGGGGCGGGCCGGCGCAGAGGACGCGGCCGCGGACGTGTGCATGGCGGAGGTTGGGGACGATTTCGGCGCCGACTTCTGCGTGCCGCCGCCGCCCCCCGGCGTGCCCCTGCGCGTGCTCTCCGTCGCCGACGAGACGCCCCCCGACGGCGGCGGCGTGGCGCGTCGCGTGCGCCTGCGCTACGAGTGCGCCGGCGGCTCTGGAAGCGCCGGCGAGTACCTGCTGTGGCTGCGCTGTGGCTGGGCGGAGACGCCCCTGAGCCCGGGCGACAGCGTGGCGCTCAGCTGCGAGTGGTCCCCCTGGGGCGACGCGGAGCTGGGGGGGCGCAGCGCGGGGCACCTGGTGCTGCACCCCCACACCCTCCTCTCCGCTACCGTGGTGGGCGCCGCGCTCGCGTGCACGCGCAGGGCGGCGCTCAACGAGCGGCTGGGCGGGGGCGCGCCCAGCGCGGCGAGCGCGTTCGGCACGGCGACGCACGCGCTGTTCCAGGCGACGCTGCAGGCGCCGGGCGACGCGGCGGCGGCTGCAGCTGCCGCCGCGCCGCGCGTCACCGCCGCCGCCGCGCCGCAGCTGGCCGCCTGCGGCGAGAGCTGCGAGTCGCTGGGCGCGCACCTGGCGCGCTCAGCCCCCGGTTTGAGCGCGTGGGTGCAGGCTGCGCGCGGCCCCCGAGGCGTGCCGGCCGCCTGCGCGCGCACCCAGGCCCCCTCCCTGCTGCGCCTGGACGCCATCGAGGACATTGAGCAGATGTTGTGGTCCCCCCGCCTGGGCCTGAAGGGCCAGCTGGACGCAACCGTCCTTTGCCGCCTCGCCCCCTCCGGCCAGCCCACCCGCGCCCCCTTCGAGCTCAAGACCGGCGCGTTCAGGTCGGAGCGGGAGCACGGGGCGCAGGTGGCGCTGTACACGGCGCTGCTGGGCGACTGCCAGGGTGCTGGCCAGGCCCAGGGCCCAGCCCCCTTCGGCCTCCTCCACTACAGCGCCCCCGACCGCCGGGGCGCGGGCGCGGGCGACACGCGCGTGGTGGCGCCCACGGCTGGCGAGCGCGCGTCGCTAATGCAGGCGCGCAACGCGCTGGCAGCGGCGCTGCAGCGCGCCCAGCTCCCCGGCGGCGCGCTGCCCCCCGTCGCCGCGCCAGCCTCCGAGTGCGCACGCTGCTACAAGCTGCAGGAGTGCGCGCTGGCGGACGCGGCGCTGGAGGGCCGCGGCGCCGCCGGGGCCGCGCCCGAGTCCGCTGCGCTGCTCGCGCCCCACGTCAGCCACCTCACCGCCCAGGCCGCCGCCTTCCTGCGCCACTGGGACGCCATCCTTGGCGCGGAGGTTGCTGCGCTCTCCACGCGCGCCGCGGCGCCGTGGCTGGCGGAGGGGGAGGTGCGCGCGCGGGGCGGTGCCTGCCTCACTGGCCTCGCCCTGGCGCTGGGCGACGCGGCGCTGCTCGCCCCGGAGCGCTACGCGGCGCCGCCGGACTCGCAGGCGCCCCCCCGTGACCCGCACCCGGAGGAGGAGGAGGATGGGGGGGAGGGGCTGCTGCAGTACGCCTTCACCCTGCCCCCCGCGGGCCCGTGCGCGGCGCCGCGGCTGCTGCCCGAGGGGGAGCGCGTGCTGCTCAGCCTCGCGCCCCAGTCCCCCCTGGCCCCACCCTCTGACGTCGCCGTGCTGTGCCGCGCTGTCGTGGCGGGCACGCGCCTGCAGGACGGCTGTCTGCAGCTGCTGCTGCACACGAGCAAGCGCGTGCGCCTGCCCCCCGGCTGCGCGGGCCCCACCGCAGCGCGGTGGCGACTGGACAGGGACAACGGACCCGGGCTGGTGACCCGCATGCGCGGCGTGCTGTGGGAGGCGATGTCGCAGCGCGGATCGACGCGGCTGCGCGAGCTGGTGGCCGAGCTGGCCGCGCCGCGCACGCGCGAGCCCGCACCCGCGCCCCCGCCCCACGCCCCCGGCGCTCAAGCCGCAGCTGCCCTCACAGCCTGCCTCAACGACGAGCAGCGCGTGGCCGTGGACGCGCTGCTGGGCGCGGGCGACTACGCGCTCCTGCGCGGCCTGCCAGGCACGGGCAAGACTGCAACGCTGTGCGCCATCGCGGCGCAGCTGGTGTCGCGGGGGGCGCGCGTGCTGCTGTGCGCGCACACGCACGTGGCGGTGGACGCGGCGGTGGTGCGCCTGCTGCAGGCCGGAGTGCCCGGCGTGCTGCGCCTGGGCGACCCGGGGCGCGTGCACCCGCAGGCGCGCGCAGCCTGCGTCTGGCAGGAGGAGCCCCGCCTGGTGGCGCTCACAGCCTCCGCCTGCGCGTCGCCCGCGTCGCCCCTGCTGCGCCTGCCCCCGGGGCTGCGCCGCTTCCACGTCTGCCTGCTGGACGAGGCTGCCCAGACGCCGCTGCCCCTCGCCCTGGCGCCGCTGCAGCGCGCAGACGCCTGGCTGCTGGCGGGCGACTCGGAGCAGCTGGCGCCGCTGTGGACGGCGCCCGGCGCGCGCGCGGGCGGTGGGGAGGAGTCGCTGTTTGCGCGCCTGGCAGCCGCGCACCCGCAGGCGCTCGTCTCCCTCCGTCGCCAGTACCGCATGGGCGCGCACATCATGGCGCTGGCAAACCGGCTGGTGTACCGGGGGGAGCTGGCGTGTGGCGACGCGGCCGTGGCGGGCCGACAGCTGGCGCTGCAGGTGCCCCTGCCGCCCTCCGCGCCCCACTGGCTGGCCCAGGCGCTGCGCCCAGAACGCTCCGTGCTGCTGCTGGACACGGACGCGCTGGGCGCGCGCTGCGCCGCCACCGCGCGCCCGCTGCGCAACGTGGGCGAGGCGCTCGTCTGCGCCCGCCTGGCCACCGCACTGTATCGCTCAGCCGCGCTGTCACACGGCCAGCTGCTGCTGCTCACCCCATACAACGCGCAGGTCGAGGCGCTGCGCGAGGCGCTGGCGGCCGCGGACTGCGATGCGGAGGCGAGCACGGTTGACAGGGCGCAGGGGCGGGATGTGCCAGCGGTGATCCTCTCAGCCACAGCCACCCTCCCGCTCCCGCGCTCCGACCTGCTGGCGGAGCAGCGGCGGCTGTGCGTGGCGCTCACGCGCGCGCAGGCGAAGCTCATCATCGTGGGCAGCGCGGCTGCGCTCAGGGGCGCCCCGCTCACGCAGAGGCTGGTGGAGGAATGCGACGCGCGAGGCTGGACGCTGCAGCTACCCGCGGATGCGCTGGAGTGAGGGACAGACGAACGAGACAGACGACGGGTTGACGATGAGTCGGTATATGTATCAGTATATCGCGCGCGCTGAGAATCTCTAGAGTGCCCTCACTAGAGGCCTCTCGCTCTAGCTGTTTTCCAGCAGCGCGCTCTCTTTCGCCAGCCAGGCCTCCAGGGCAGCGAGCTCGTCGTCCTCCGCCCACGCGACGCCCGGCGACGCGTCGCCTGCGGCGCTGGCGTCGCCACGCAGCGCCTGCTCCACCACGCGCACAGCTGCAGCCGCGGCCGCCGTCTCCTCAGCCAGCCCCGCGTCGCTGTGCGCCAGCGCCACCGACGCGCTCTCGCGCGCGGCAGCCTCCGCCTGGGCGCGCTGCGCGAGCGCGAGCGCAGCCACGCGCGCAGCCTCAGCCGCGTCGAGGCGCCGCTGCTGCGCCTGCGCCTCGGCGCCCAGCGCCTTGGCCTGGCGCTGGCGCTCCGCCGCCGCCGCTGATGCGCGCGCGTGCGCGCCCGCGTCCGCGCGCTGCGCCGCGGCCCAGTCGCTCAGCACGGCGGCTGCTGCTGGGCGCGCCACGCTGCGCAGGCAGCGCAGGCGCAGCGCCAGGACGCGCACGCAGCGGTGCTCGCTGGCGCCGGCAGCGAGCAGGCGCGCCACGGCCGGGGCGTCGTCCCTGAGCGCAGCCGCGCCCAGGGGCGTCACGTGCGCCAGCAGCCCCCAGGGCCCCAGGCGCAGCCCCTCCCCCGGCTGCGCGCCCGAGCGCAGCAGCGCGTCCACCACGCCCGCTCGCGCGGCCCGCCGCGGCTGCACGAGCGCCAGGAAGAGGGGCGACGCGGAGGCGAGGGCGCCGCGGCAGCCCAGCACCGCGCCAGCCTCCCAGCCAGCCCCTGCGCCCGCGCCGCCCTGCAGCAGCGCCGCAGTCGCCCCGGCGTGCCCGCCCGCGGCCGCCATCGCCAGCGGGCTGACGTGGCCCAGCAGCGCCAGCGGGCCCAGGCGCAGGCCCTGCAGCGGGGGCGCACCCGCCGCCAGCAGCTGTGCAGCCGCCGCAGCCGCCCCCTGCCGCGCCGCCGCGCCCAGGGGGCTCTCGTGCGCCAGCAGCCCCCCCGGGCCCAGCGTGGCGCCGCGGGCGGGCCGCGCGCCGGCTGAGAGCAAGCTGGCCAGGCAGGCTGCTGTGGGCGGCCCCGCAGCCGCCCAGAGCGCCGAGGCGGCGCCCAGACCCAGCGGGGGCAGCAGCTGCAGCGCGGCCGCGTCCGGCTGCGCGCCCGCGGCCAGCAGGTGCTGGCAGCTGTCCGCGTGGCCGCGCAGGGCGGCGAGGAAGAGCGGCGGCGCTGTGACCGCGCAGCCGCCAGGACCCAGCGCCAGGCCCGGCCCGGGCGGCGCGCCGGCGGCCAGCAGCGCGGCCACCGCCCCCGCGCCGTTCGCCAGCGCGGCGGCGTCGCCCAGCGGCCAGCAGGCGGCCACCAGGCAGCGCTGGCCTAGGCAGCGCCCGGGCGAGTCAGCCTCTGCACCGGAGGACAGCAGCGCGCGCAGCGCGGAGGTGCGGGCCAGGGCGGCGGCGGCGCCCAGGGGCGAGAGCCAGGGCTGGGGGGCCCACCCGCCCCCGCCCCCGCCCCCGGCCCCAGGCGCCGCCTCGCTCAGGCGCTGCGCCTCCGCCGCAGACAGCGCCTGCGCGTCGCTCCCGCTCGCGCCGCCGCCAGCCGCGAGCAGCGCCACGTGCACCCCTGGCGCGTCGCCCTGCCACGCGGCGGTGAGCAGCGCAGGCGTGCCCCCCAGCCCCCCCAGCCCGATCAGCCCAGCATCCAGCCGCGCCCCCGCCCCCCGCGCGCACAGCAGCAGCGGCAGCAGCAGTGCGGCCGCAAAGGCTGCGCCGGCGAGCATCGACAGAGGGACGGCGACGAGGACCAGTCTTGCACTGGTTGCTGCCCAGCGCAGAGGGCGGGGCAAGACCATCGCCTCCCGCCTGCCCGTGAACAGCCCCTGCGCCTCGTCCAGCGCCTCAGGCTCAGCCTCCGCGTCAGCCTCAGCCTCCTCATGCGAAATGAAGTGTGCCGTGTCTGGGGCGCCCTCCCCCGCAGCCCGCCCCTGCGCGGCGGCCACGCCGTCGGCGAAGGAGTCCGAGAGGACCGTCCAGCCCATGCGGAGGGGGTTGCTGGGACGGTCCCCGCGCAGGGGGGTCTGCATTGGGGCGCGCTTGGCGGGCATGGAGCGGCCGGTGGCGAATGCGGCCACCACG
>Ga0208951_1000082_pt1 | contig 38051 bp, 32 predicted proteins | sample GreLakmeMI27MSRF_FD_187702 | JGI IMG/M metagenome (GOLD analysis project Ga0208951, IMG submission 187702) | Freshwater lentic microbial communities from great Laurentian Lakes, MI, USA - Great Lakes metaG MI27MSRF (SPAdes) | ecosystem: Environmental > Aquatic > Freshwater > Lake | place: Great...
CTCCGAGCTCACAGGAGGGGCAGCACCCTCAACGGGAGAAGGTTCCTTGTCCTCCTCCGTCGTCGGCGCCACCGCGGCGGCAACAACAGGCTCCACCACACTCGTGGTGTCCGCTGGAGCAGAAGCGTGCTCAGCAGGAGGCTCCTCTTTGGGCTGCGCCTTTGCGGCTGGGGCGTCGTCTGACACAACCACCGCCCCTTTCACAGGGCTGCGCCCAAGGCAGCCGAAGCCCGTGGCGATGGCGTCCGTGACCGCGGCCAGCACCCCGCTTGCTCCCTCCTCCTCCGCCGCCGCCGCCGCCGCCGCCGCCGGCGCGGACGCGGACGCGGGCGTGCAGCTCTCGGTGCTACACAGCCCACAGGCGGACAGCACGCTCTCCTGCGCCCACGCCACGCCCGTGCTGAGCGCGGGCAGCGCAGGCAGCGTCGGGGCGGGCAGAGCGGAGCACGTGGCGGGCGCGCACACCGGCGCTGAGGCCCCACCCTCCGCGAGGCACTCCTCCTCTTCGTCGTGCTGCACGTGGTGACGCGCGAAAGCAGCCTCCGCGGCAACGGGGTGCTCTGTGCTTGCGCGAGGCACAGCTGGGATAACGATGTTGAAGTCCATGGAGCTCACTGGACGCGGAGGAGGCGGGGCGCGCGGCGCGGCAGCAGGCGCAGCCGGAGGAGCCTTGACTGGCGGGGGCGTCGCGGCGGTGGCCTGGAGGGAGGTGCCAACCACCTCCAAACGGTTCTCCGTGGGGCGGGCGGCACTCGCGGGTTGGACGGAAGACGCGGCCGCGCCCTTCGCAGCTTGTAAAGCCCAGCCACCGGAGGCCGCGGCATCCTGAGAGTCGGCCATGCTGTGGTCTGCGCAGGAGAGAGGCGTCAGTCAGGCGCATTGGGCTAGGTTATGGGGACCAGCAAACGCGCAACCGAGCGCCCCTTGGGTCAAGCAGCCAGGCGCCAGGGACGCAGGGGTGCCCAAGGCGCCGCAGCAGTCGCGCGACAGTCGTAAAAGGGCGGCAGCTGGGCGGAAGGGTGCATCTGGGAGCAGAAGCTGGGATGGCATGCGCACGCACCAAGAGCAAGAGACTGGAGCCTGCAGCTGGAGCCTGGGGACCGGATATAGCAGAGGCGAGGGCGACACAGGTTTGACTCCGCGCGCGGTCAACGCCGCCGGCGGCGGTACGTCCCATCGACGAATGTAAGTCCCAAACCACGTCCCTTTCGCGCAACTCAGTCAAAGACAGACCATCCAGAGGCTGCTGGCACTCCCGGTTGCTTCGTCTCCTCTACGCTTTCGCAGCGTGAATCTCCCGCCGGTGCTGGCTGCTGCTCCCACCAGTGCGTCCCTTGCGCCGCATGTTGCTCCGCCGACGCGTCCGCGTGCAGCGCCACGCTCCAGGCGGCGCCTGGCGGCAGGGCATGCGTCAGACACGGCGCGTGCCCAAAGTTGTGGCCTTCCTCCCAGCCTTCATCGTCCGTGGGCGCTCTGTAGACGAGCTGCAGCAGCGGCCGATCCGACTGGCCCGCGTTTGCGGCGCCGCGATGCACCAGGCGGTAGTCGTAGAGGAGCGCGGTGGCTGCGCGCACACACGGCTGCAGCACACAGCAGGTACCGCCGCCGCCGGCCGCCTGCAGCGCGCCCAGCGCGGGCTGCGCCAGCTCCACAAGCCCCGTCCATGCGTGGCTGCCCAGCCAGAGCTCGGTGGAGCCCAGCGGCGCGGTGACGTCCACCAGGGGCAGGAAGACGCACATGGCGTGCGGCGGAACGCATCCACAGCCGCCGTGCTCCCTGGCCGTCGCCCACGCGCAGCCGAGCCGCAGGTGGGGCCCGTCCGCGTGCCAGTGCTGCGCGGGCGCTCCCGGCCGGCTCACCACCAGCGAGGCGGTGACAATGGGCCGCCCGCAGCGCAGCGCCGCGAACACGCAGCGCGCCCAGGGGCCCGTGCTCGCCAGGGAGAGCAGCGACTGCGCCTCCGGGTCGCTGCAACAAGCGGCGCTCTGGGCCAGCGGGAGGCGCACCTCCAGGCGGCCCCTCCCGCGCGAGGCGGCGTCCAGGAAGGCGCAGTCGTCGCGGAAGGGCGTCAGGTGGCGCTCGCGCAGCGCCTCCTCCACGGCGGCGACGCGGCGGGAGGCCAGGGCACGCAGAGCAGGCAGCTCGCTGGCGCTCACACTGTCCGGCAGCAGCAGCGCGCCCGTGGAGCGAAGCAGCGCCAGCGCAGGAGACAGAGGGGTGTCCACGGGGAGCTGCAGCTCCTCCAGCGAGCGCGGGAGCACCGGCAGCGGCAGCGGAGAGGCAAACAGCACGCGGGCGCGGACGCCTGCACAGCGCAGACGGCGGCACACCTCCGCCTCCGCGTGCTCGTCGTCGCCCCCGTTGCCCACGAGCAGCTCGCAGCGGAGCAGCTGCTGCGTGGCTGGCAGCCAGCGCAGCGAGCACTCGGGCCAGCACACCGCGTGCGCGGCAGCCTCCTCCTCGCCGGCGCCGCCAGCCACGGCGAGGCCCAGCATGACGCGCCGCCGCAGCTGGAAGGCCGTGCGTGAGCAGTGAGAGGGAGAAGGCGGCGGCGGCTGCTGCGGCGCAGCGGCGCGAGAGTCACCGTCATGCTCGCTTGCCGCGCTGCGCCGGCGCTGGCCCAGCATGTCGGCCTATGCGCGGTGCGCAGGCGATGCAGCAGAGACCCACAAGCAGCGAAACGGAGAAGGCGGGTCTGGTAAAGTGAGTTGGTCTACGAAGGTTGCCGTCTCGGTGAGTGTATCTTCGCTTTGCTTACACGTGGGCGCAAGCTGGATGTGCGCAATGTCGCAAACACCGTGTGCTGCGCCGTGCAGTTTATTCGCCCCCCCCGCTTGGGATGGGTGTGCTCACGCACGCCTTCAGCGGTACTCTTCTTCCAGCGCGCGGAACACGGTGCTGATCTCGTCGTTCAGCGCCTGGAAGCGCCCCTTGAGCACGGCCTCTCCGTCGGCGGGGTCCTCGAACTTCTGGGCGGTGATCTTGTACATGAGGTCGCCCAGGCGCGCGCGGATGGTGGCGAAGTTGAGCTTGGCGCCCTCCGCGTTGGGCGGGCGCTCCACGGCCGCGGTTGCTAGGGTGTGGAAGGTGATGATGTTGCGCATCATCCACACCGACTTGTAGAAGGGGCAGTACTTGTCGTACTTTGTGAAGCTGTTCTGCTGCAGGTAGTCCTCCTTGAGGAACTTTGCAGTCTCCAGGGTCACCTTGTCCCCCTCGGCCAGCGAGTCCTTGCCCACCAGCTGCACAATCTCGTTCAGGTCATCCTCCTTCTGCAGCACCTCGCGCGCGGCGGTGCGCGCGGGCAGCCACTCCGCGTCGAAGCCCTCGTAGAAGCTCTCCAGGGCGGCGGTGTACTTGGAGTAGCTGATGAGCCAATTGACGCTGGGGAAGTGCTTGCGCTGCGCCAGCTTCTTGTCCAGGCCCCAGAAGACCTGCACGATGCCCAGCGTGGCCGCCGTGACGGGGTCGCTGAAGTCGCCGCCCGGGGGGCTGACGGCGCCCACGATGGTGACGCTGCCCTCGCGCTGGGGCCCGCCCAGGCACGTCACGCGCCCCGCGCGCTCGTAGAAGCTCGCCAGGCGCGCGCCCAAGTACGCAGGGTAACCGCTGTCTGCGGGCATCTCCGCCAGGCGACCGCTGATCTCGCGCAGCGCCTCCGCCCAGCGACTGGTGCTGTCAGCCATCATGCTGATGTTGTACCCCATGTCTCGGAAATATTCCGCCAAAGTGATGCCCGTGTAGATGGACGCCTCGCGGGCAGCCACGGGCATGTTGCTGGTGTTGGCCACCAGCGTGGTGCGGCGCATGATGCTCGCCTCGGTGCCGTTGGGGAGGGTCATGGTGAGCGCGGGAAACTCCATCAGCACCTCCGCCATCTCGTTGCCGCGCTCGCCGCAACCCACGTAGATGATGCCGTCACTGTTGCTGTACTTGCTGAGCGCCTGGCTGATGACGGTCTTGCCGCAGCCAAAGGCGCCAGGCACGGCGCATGTGCCGCCCTGCACCGTCGGGAACAGGCCGTCCAGCACGCGCTGCCCCGTCAGCAAAGGGTTGCAGGCCATCTCCTTGCGCCCCACGGGCCTCGGCAGGCGCACGGGCCACTTCTGGAGCATGGTGTACTTTTTGCGCTCACCGTTGAACTCCAGCTCAATCACAGTGTCCAACAGCGTGTAGTGACCCGCGGGCGCCAGGAACGTGATGCGCCCCTTGGCGTTGGGCGGCACCATGATGCGGTGCTGAATAAGCTCAGTCTCCGGCACGGTCTGAGGAGGGAAGGGGATTAGATTAGGGCGCTCCGCGGTCGCTCACATGGCATGCCCCAGCTGCCCACGCCAGGCTGCTGCTGTGTTGGCCACGCACCGCGAAGATGTCGCCGCCCGTGACGTGGTCTCCGACCTTGAAGGTGGCCACGGGCGTGTACTCCCACTTCTTCTCTCGGTCCAGCGCCGGCACGTTGATGCCGCGCGGGATGAACACGTCGTTCACAACCTTGGCAATGGTCTTGAGCGGCCGCTGTGACCGCACGCGTGCGGCGCGTGAGCGGCGCGCAATTTGCGAACCACCGTGGCCCGCCACTAGGGCCAGCCTTCCGTGCCGCCCGCGACGCGCCTGAATGCCGTCGAAGATGTTGCCCATCACGCCCGGCCCGAGCTCCACGCTCAGCGGCTGGTGGGTGCGGACCACCGGGTCGCCAACACGCAGGCCGGAGGTTTCCTCGTAGCACTGAATGGTCGCGTTGTCGCCCTCCAGCCGAATGATCTCGCCGATGAGCTCCTGCGTGCCGATGCGCACCAGCTCGTACATGGCGGCGCCTGGCGCAAGCGTTATCAGAGACCAGCAGCTGTACGAGAGATGTGCTCCTCCCTCCTGCTCTCGCTGGCGCCACGCACCGCTCATGTTCTTGCCCACCACCACGGGGCCGGACACCTTGAGCACGGAGCCCATCTTATCCGCCATGGGCGCCGAGCGCCTGGGGTGGCGCACAGCACACACCAGGCGGGGGCGCGCTTGACTCTTTGCCTGCCGCCGTTCGTACGTCGTACGACGACGCGTGAGAAAGCAGACGCGACGCTCTCGTCTCCTCCTCCGTGTGTGCCCGCCGGCTGCCTGCGCCGGCTCGCGCAATGGCGGACGAAGAGGCGCGCAGCGAGGCCATCGTGGAGCGCTTCCGCGTGATGAAGACCGAGGCCGAGGCGCTGTGGGCCAAGATTACGGAGCTGGACCTGGAACGCACTGAGCACGAGCTGGTGCTGCAGACGCTGAAGCCGCTGGACGCGCAGCGGCGTTGCTTCCGCCTCGTGGGAGGCGTGCTGGTGGAGCGCACCGTCGCGGAGGTGGCGCCCGCCGTGACGCGCAACAAGGAGGAGATTGAGGCGGTGCGTGGCGCTCACACGCGAGGCAGCTGCAAGCGTGAGCCTCGCAAGCGCGCCCTAAACAAGCTGCTCGCAGGCCATTGGACGCCTGGGCGCGACGCTGGACGAGAAGAACAAGGAACTGCAGGCCTTCCAGGACAAGTTCAAGATCAGAGTGCGGCGCAACGACGTGCGTGCTTGCGCGCAGAAGCCGTGTACCGCTTGCTTGCGAGAGAGCGCTGACCGACGCCACTGCGCACAGGAGGCGCCCGTCGCCGACACGGGCGGCAACGGCGCGCAGGGGGTGCTGGTGCAGCAGGCTGCTGCGCTGGAGAGCGTGCCGGAGTGAGCGGCGTGCGACGAGGCACACAGCGAGGAGCAAAGCGGTCGCGGCCGTCAATAACCAAAGAGCCTAATAACTCCCTGCTGCTGCTGCTGCTGCTGCTGCTGCTGCTCTGTCCTCCATCTCCCGGAAGCCCAGCACGCCGCTGGCGCGCTCGTCCCCCAGCGCCGACACGGCGGCTGCAGCTAGAGTGTCCACGCTCACGGGTCGGTCCACGCCCGGCAAGCCCAGCGCGTTTGCCGCCCAGAAGGCTGCCACTGCAGGCAGCGCGGCGGGTCGGTCTGGCGAGTACACAAGACTGGGGCGCAGGATGATGGGCCTCAGGGTGCGCGTGGTTGCGCCGTAGCCATCCAACAGCTCCCGCTCCACGCTCTTCTTGGCGGCCAGGTAGAGGCGCAGCCACTCCAGGGGCGCGTCGAAGCTCCAAGCGGCCTCGGCGGCTGACACGAAGCCAAACGGAGGCGGAGCTCCGTTGGCGGAGCGCTCGCACAGCTCTGCGGCGGCAGCGGCGGCGGCCAGCGCGGACTGGCGGGTCACAGCGTCGTAGGTGGCACCCGGAGAGGGCAGACTGCCGCTGCCACTCACAAGGCGGTTGAGGTCGCCCGCAAACAGCATCCCCATGCAGTGAAAGACCGCTCTGAAGCCGCCCTCCTGCAGTATGGTGCGCGCCGCGTCCGGATCTGTGGCGTCGCCTCGCCGCCAGTCCACCGAGGCCAGCGTTTTGGCGGGCAGGCCTTCAGCCTCCTCTGGCTGCCCTCGGCGGGACAAGCTCACCACCGACCAGCCGTCCGCCAGAGCTCGAGAGCACAGCTGGCGACCCACGAAGCCTGAGCCGCCTAACACCAGCAGGCGGCCACGCGGCGGGGAGGACTGCTCGGAAGGAGCGGTGTGCGCAGCGGTGACTGCGCCGCGGCAGCGCAGGGCGCGCACACGCACGGCGCAGGCGCGCCCGCACACCTGCTGGACGTGCATGGCAACAGCAACACCACAGACGGCGCTTATGAAATGCCGTAGACCGCTGACATGGCAACGAGACGCACGATTAATTGTTGAGTCGTCGTACAACGAGTCAACGACACATGCACACATCGACTAGCGCTCGCCTCCGCTGTCTGTCAGGTCTGGCATGGAGAACAAGACTGCGGTGACTGCGTGCGCTGCAAGCTTTGCAGTCGGCATTGTGGTTGGCTTCAGCCTGAACCGCTGGCTGCGCAGGGTGTTCCGCAAGTTGGAGAAGGACTTGTGAGTGTGTGAGATGGCGTGGGACGCGTCCGCAACCACCTTCCGGTTCTCCTTCGGTGAGGCTGCTGCACCATCCGTTCCCGACGAGGCCGCTGGCGAGAGCTACGCCGGTCGCGAGGAGTTCCCCGAGCTGCACCCTCCCTCCGCGGGTTGGTCTGTGGAGGAGGTGTCGCTGGGCGGCTGCGTGCGCAGCGTGCTGAAGGCTGGCGCTCTGGAGGTTGCAGCCGCCGCAGCCTCTGTGGGCGCCGCCACGGGCGCCTCCGACCTGCTCCCGGGGCGCTACGAGGGCGGCTGCAAGCTGTGGGAGTGCGGCGTGGACTTAGCCAGGCTGCTGGCCGGCCCGCAGGCGCCGCCGCTAGCGGGGGTGTGCGTGCTGGAGCTCGGCTGCGGCCACGGGCTGCCCGGCTGCGTGGCTGCGCTGCGAGGCGCTGCGAGCGTGACGTGGCAGGACTACAACACGGAAGTGCTCCATCAGCTCACAGCGCCAGCCGCGCTTGCGAACCTCGCCCGCTGTGACCCCGCCCTCGTCCACGCGCCACCACACACGCCAGTCGCCGCGCTGCGCTTCTTCTCCGGCGACTGGGGACATCTCCATGCGCTGCTTCCCTTTCAGAGCTACGACCTCATCCTCACAGCAGACACCATATACGCGCCAGCTACCATGCCCCGCCTGCTGTCGCTGCTCACGCACTGCCTCAGCCCGACCGGCGTGGCGCTAGTGGCGGCCAAGAGCTTCTATTTTGGAGTGGGCGGCGGCACGGAGGAGTTCAGGGGGGCAGTGCGGGCAGGGGGCGTCCTGCAGGCACGCACGGTGGACCGACAGCAAGACGGGGCGTCCAATGTGCGGGAGATATTGGAGCTCAAGCACCTCTGATGCAATGCCGCGGTGGTGGCTCGAGCAGGACAGGCAGCAGCGAGCGAGCCGAGAGTTTCCGTTTCCCTGTTAGCCTGTTTCGTACAACACACTGCGCTGCCCTACGGTGCCTATGCGTACCACCCAGCTGCACAGCCGCGTGCCCGCGGCTCCCCACCACAGAGCTGCGCTCCGTCGCCCGGTGCGCTGCGCAGGCGCACCCGCAGTTGCGGGGCAGTTGTCGGTGACGCTGAAGCGCCCTCTGGGCATCGTCTTTGCGGAGCGTGTCGTGGGACAACGCCAGGGCGTCTACGTGGAGGAGCTTGTTGCTGGCGGCAACGCAGAGTTGGCAGGAGTGCGCGTGGGCGACGTGCTCTCCCGTTGCTCTGCCACCGTGCTCAAGGACGGCAAAGAGGAACAGTTCGAGAGCCAGGGCTACGGAGCCACACCTTACACCAACTGGAACCGCATCATGTTTGACGCACAAGCGCAGAGGTGTGGCACATAGTAGAACCCACACACGTGCGCGTTGACTGACACCGCTGCGCACGTTTCTGCTGCAGCTTCGACGACGTGATGGGCGCTATCTCGAGCAACAACCCGCGGTGGGGTATCCTGGACGTGGCAATGGAGTTCACACGAGGTGGCGCTGCTGCCAGCACTGCTTCTACCCCTGCTCCTGCTCCGGTCTCCGCAGCTCCGAACACGCTTGTCGAGGCAGAGCTGGTGGCTTCCGACGGCGCCGTGACGGCCGCTGTGGTTGCGGGTGAGCCGAAAGGAACAGTGCGTGATCTGTTGAGGGCGCAGGGCATACAAGTGTACAACCCCTGGGGCCAGGCCATGAACTGTAACGGCGCGGGGCAGTGTGGCCTGTGCGCCGTGGCCGTGGTGGCGGGCGCGGACCTGCTGACAGAGCGAACGGCGGCGGAAGGGAAACATCTGAAGGGCAAGCCCGACACTTGGCGACTAGGCTGTCAGAGCTGCGTTGCGGAGGGAGCGGTGGGCAAGCTGCGCGTGCAGGCGCAACCCAAAGCTTGAGTGGCGCAGTACGTCCAAACAGACGTGCGCCGCGCTGGTCAAAAAGACAAAAACCTCTCGCCCTCGGCTCCTCCGTGCCGCGGTCCCTCTCACAATGCAGGCTGACGTGGCTCTGGCCGAGGCGTGTGCCTTGCGTGCGCGAGCGGCTGCGCGCGAGGCAGCCGCTGCTGCTGCGTCGCTCGAAGCTGCTCTGGCACGCACACGCCAGGCCTCCTCCGCCGTCGCCGCCGCCCCTCCGCCTCGGTCGCCCTCGCCGCGCCGCCCTGCGCCGCAGCCCAGCGCGGGCGCCTCCGACTTCGCAGCGCACTGCCAGGCGCTGCGGCAGACGCTGCGCAGCTCGCCCGCGGAGAAGCTGCTGGCTGAGGACGCCGCGGAGCGGGTGCTGCGCGGCATGGAGGCGCACCGGGGGCTCGCAGCTGCGCAAGAGGAAGGCTGCTTGACGCTGACAGAGCTGGCAGCCACACCCGCCGATGAGGCTGCGCTGGTCGCACTTCAAGCACTTCCCGCGGTCACTGCTGCCGCGCAGGCGTGGCCGGAGGATGCGGGCGTGTGCTGTGCGTTTGCGCGGGCGGTGGCGGCTCTCACAGTCAGCGCAGAGCACAAGGCTCGCAGCGACGCCGTTGCCGCCATCCCGCTGCTGGTGGGCGCCCTGGCCGCGCACACGGGCGCTGCGGCGGTGCAGGCTGCGTGCTGTCGCGCGCTCAAGTCGCTGGCTGCCAACAACGGGAACAAGGCAAACGTCGCCGCAGCTGGGGGCGTGGCTGCCGTTGTCGCAGCGCTGCGGAGCCACCCCGGAGACGCGCAGGTGCAGGAGTGCGCCTCTGGAGCGCTCCGCAACCTGGCTGCTCTGTCTGAAAACCAGCTGAGGGCGGCGGCGTGCGGCGGCATCGAGGCCGTGTGTGCGGCGCTGAAGACTCACGCGGGCAGCCCCTCTGTGCTGGAGGCTGCGTGCGGCGCGCTGAGAAACCTCACGGTCAACGCGGCCAACCAGGCGCTTGCCGCGCAAGCTGGTGCCGTGGAGGCCGTCATCGCGGCTCTGCAGACGCACGTGCGCACAGCGGGCGTGGTGCAGCAGGCGTGCGGCTGCCTGTGGGCACTGGCGGTGGCCACGCCCAACAAGGCGCGCACCGCCGCAGCCGGCGGCATGGAGGCCGTTGTGGAGGCGCTCAAAGCACACCCCAGGAGCGGCGGCGTGCAGCAGCAAGGCTGCGGCTGCCTTTGGTCCGTCTGCATGGACAGCACAGCGCAGGCGCGCGCGGGCGGCGCCGGTGCCATTGAGGCGGTGGCGGCTGCTCTCAGGGCTTTCCCGCTCAATGCGGCGGTGCAGGAGGCTGGATGTGGCGCGCTGGCCAACATTGCGTGGAGCCGGGGGGAGCTGCAAGCGCGTGCCAGAAGCGCGGGGGCGCTGGGGCTCTGCGAAGCCGCACTGCGGGCGTTTCCAGAGCACAGGGGTGTCCAGAAGTACGCCAAGCTCTCCGTGGGGAAGCTCACCCCTGCAAAGTGAGCCTGCTACACGTGGCTGTTGCATTTCCGATGATGGAAGCAGTCGCAAAAACGTTCACCTCGATGTAAACGGTGGTCACCACCTACTCCAGTGTTCGAGCTGTTCGACGCTGTAACTGTCACTGATGATTCACTCTGTGCGCCCACGCTGCCCTGTGCCATGAGCGTCCCCTGCGCCCCGCCAGCGCTGCCAGCCCGCGCTTCTATTTCTGGGCGGCAGCGCGGCCAGCGTCGCGTGCTCTGCTCAGCCGCAGCGCACACCCGCTTGCCCGACCCCCTGCTCCTCAGCTTAGGCGTGGACGACGCGGCCACCGGGGGCGCTCAGCTTGCGCAGTCCGCGCTGGCGGACGCGTTGGCTGCGGGCATCACGTCGGGCTACCTTCCCTGCGATCCGGCCAGCCTGGGACAGGGCACCGCCGCCCAGGCTGCCAGCGCGCGCGCGCTGCTGCTGGGCGCGGGCGTGCTTCGCCGCGGCTCGCAGCGCGGCGCAGAGCAATACTTTGTGACAACGCCCGGTCTGCCCGCGCTCGCAGCAGACTCCCTCCTCGACCGCCTGCACCTGGCGGCCGCCCGCGCGCTGCAGCGCTGGGTTGATGGAGGCGGGCAGGGCGCGGCGGGCATCACGCACCTGGTTTTGGGAAGCATCACGCCGCCCCGCTCTGCACCGGGTACGTTCCCCCTCTCCCTGCTCGCACTCTCTCACGCACGCGCAGGCCCCGACGTGGCGCTGCTGGCCCGCCTCGGGCTGCCCGCCAGCTGCCAGCGGGTGCCGCAGCACCACTTGGGATGCCACGGCGCTCTTCGCGCGCTGGCCCTCGCAGCACAGATCGCGCGCGGCGACCCGCTCGCGCGCGTGCTGGTCGTCTACGGTGACGTCATGTCCACCCTGGGCGCGTTCATGCCAACGCCTTTGGCCGCGGAAGATCTGCGCAGCGTGGCGGTATTCACGGACGGAGCCGCTGCCGCTGTGGTTGCGGGCTGTGAGGGCGAGGGGCTCGGCGTGCCGCTGGCGCGCATCATCGCCGCTCGCTCTGAGCTCCTCAGCGAGGAGGGCGCGGCTGGGGCGGATGCGCTACGGCTGCGCGCGCGCTACAACGACGCCACTGCGGGGCTGGCCCTACAGATGACGCTCCCCGTCGATTGGGCGCAGCAGACGGGCGCGCTCATCGGGTGCGTGGTACCGCACACACAGATGGCACAATTCTGCGAGTGCTTACGGCATGACGCATTTGCGGCAGGCCCTTTGCTCAAGCACTGCTGAGCGACTGCGCCGCACGCACGGGCACAGACGCGCCGCTCCTTGCGCGCTGCCTGGTTGCGCTCCATCCCTCCACAGAGGCGGCGCTGAGCGCCGCCGCCGCCGCGATGCATCTGGCACCATGGCAAGCTGCGCCCGGCTGTGCAGTGCTGGCATCACGAGGCAACCCTTCTGGGGCCGGGGCGCTGATGGCGCTCGCGGTGGCGCTGGACTCTGCGCGTCTGGGGCCGCAGGCGCCGCTTGCACGGCGGCCGAAGCACGTGCTTGCTCTGGCGCTGGGGCCGGGGGTGAGCGGCGAGGGGCTGGTGCTGCAGATCTAGCGTTCTTGTGAGGCTCCATTTTAAGTTTCATGGCTGCCGGTATTTATCCCGTGTCTCTCTCTCATCTGAGCGCCTCCAGCACCAGCCCCTCCACGGAGAGGCCCGGCCCAAAAGCCACCCCCACCGCATGCTGCGCCGCCCCAGCCTCGCCCGGCGCGCCAGCCTGCAGCCAGTCGTGCAGCACGAACAGGTTGGTGGCGCCGCTCATGTTGCCCCGAGCGCGCAGCACGCCCCAGCTGTTCTGCAGCTGCCAGGGCTGCAGCTGCAGCGCGCGCCCGCACGCGTCCAAGATTGCGGGACCGCCCGGGTGACAGAGCACCGGCAGCTGCGCCAACGGCGCCACTTGCGCCTCGGGGGGGCACTGCGCCAGCAGGGTGCGCAGGAAGGGCGGCAGCGCGCGCATGAGGTGCCGGGGCACGCTCTTGCCCACGAAGTTCTCGCCCACGATGCTGCCGTCACTCCGAAAGCCGGATTCGCGCAGCCACATGTCGTCGGCGGTGCTCTCGCCGCCGGGCGCCTTGAGCAGCGAAGAGGCGGCTGTGAGCAGTCGCGCCCGGGGCGCATTGCCTGTGGGGCCGTCTTGCATCGCGCCCGCGCCACCGACCACCGCGGCGGCGGCGCCGTCGCTGAAGATTGCGATGGACAGCAGGTCCGCCTCGTTCATGGGGCTCTGCAGCGACGCGCCAATGAGCGAGGACACGTCACCGTATACGACCAGCACGCGCGCGTGCGGGTCGCCGCGCGCGATGTCGCCGGCCAGCGAGAGCGCCCGGAAGCCGCCCAGGCAGCCCAGGTGGTGCAGCGCCGTGCGTCTCGCGGTGCGTGGCAGGCGAAGCGCGCGAGCCAGAAGCACGTCGGGCCCTGAGGCGCGCACGTGAGCGCAAGGAGTGCGCGTGCGTGCCGCAGCGCACGCGCCTGGCGTGGCGCGTGGCGCGGTGAGACCGCCGACGATGAGGTCCGTCACGCCCGCTGCGCCAGCCCCGCCTGCAGCCTCCCAGCTGCTCAAAGCAGACTGTGCCGCGGCCACCAGGCGCGGCACCAGCAAGCGCTCCAGGCAGGAGCCGGGCGCGCTGCCGAGACTGTGGCGCTCGTGCTCGAAGAAGCGCTCCTGGGAAGAGGGGCGGGTAAGCACAGGTGCATGGGCTTGGCCGCGCCTCCGCGTACCGGCGCGTGTCTGCTGCCGCGCGTCTGCACCCCCACCGCCTCGAACATGCGCAGCGCCTTGGCCGCCTGCTCCTCCACGGTGGGCGCCACGGTGCGCGGGCAGCACAGGATGGAGCCAGACCGGATGGCCGCGGCCAGCACCTGGGCCAGCTCGTGCTGGCTGTGCGCGTAGCCGGCAGTGTGCGCGTGGTCGGTGCCGGTGGCGAGGATGAGCGCGTCGCGGGGCGGGGGGACGCGCGAGGAGCGCAGCGGACCAGGTGTTGCTGAGGCGGACGGGGCGGCAGGGGCCTCAGGGGCGTCCGCCCTCGGAAGCTCCAACGACGCCACCCGCGGAGGAGAGGGCGAGCGCCGCGGGCGGGGGCCCGGCGCGGCAGCGGCTGCGAGAGAGGGGCCGCGAAAAGAGCGGTGGTCACCCTTGCGCGCCGCGGCCAGAGGGGCCGGCCGCAGGCCGCACAGGCGAGCCTCTAGGCCCTTTCCAACCGCGCCAGCCGCGCGGCAGCTGTGCGCGCGCGCAGGGGTGGCAGGCATGCGTCTCTCCACGCGGGGCTTCACAGGACAACGCGATAAGGCACTCCCACGCGCACAGGACGCGAGCGAGCGTCACTCACGCGACGCAGACAGGCCTAGCGGAGGCACGCCGAGTCGGCAACGGTGTCGTCGTGTCGAACAACGCTGTCGAACACTGCACGCGGACCGGCGGAGGCACGCGTAACACGGGCAGAATCCACAGACGGGTGCTTGGTTGGCTCAACGCTGCAGCCGTGTGCTGGTCTATGTGCGCGTGCTCCACATTGCCCACGTGAGAATGTCGTGGGCCGCTAATGCGTCCCCTGTCGCTGCAGTGAGGCCCACCCAGGCGTAGCCGGGGAGGCAGCAGAGCGCAGCCGCGGACTGCGGCTGGCTGGGCGCCTCGAGCGGTGGCGGCGGCGGCGGCGGCAGCGATGCGTTCGTCAGAGGAGGCGACGGCGGCGGCAGCTGCGGTGGGCTGGGCGGCGGTGGGCTAGGCGGCGGGCTGCCATCGGGGCCGCAACTCTCTGGCGCGCCCTGGTCCGTCACAGGGGATGCGCATTCCAGGCCGGACTGGAGAAGCACGTCGAGGTTGAGCGGCACAACGAGCAGCGGCGGACCTGCTCCGTCGCCAACCGCGTCCAGCCACACAGACAGCGAGCCCAGGCCGTGCTGAAACGACGCCCCCGCAGGGTAGATGAGCGACGCCAAGTGCGGCGACGCTCTGAAGGCTGGCGACTGAGGCGCATCCGCCGGCATGGTTGGTGCGTAGACGGCGCGCACCACGTGCACGCGGCCGTCACCCAGGTCGGCGCTGCTCTGCGCGGTGCCGATGGCGGAGGCGTGGTGGGCGCTGAGCGCTTGGGCGCCCCGGCTGAGCACTGCCAAGTGGTTGTCCCCGGGGTCTCGGCTCTCTGCATCTGCCCACGTGTCCAGCTCCAGCGCCACCGAGGCTGGGATGCCCGCGTAGCCCAGGCCGGAGCCTGAAGCGCCCAGCGCGTGCAAGCTGCTGCGCTGCAGCACGAGCGCGAGGCCGTCGCCCATCCGTCGCTCGCACAGCTGCGGCACGTGGTCCACCGACCGGCAGGGCCCGGAAAGCAGCGCCGGGTCGTCCACGGCGGCTCTGAAGCTGAACTCCAGGGTGAATCCGGAGGCCCAGCGCTGCGGCACCGCATACCACACTGCGCCAGCTGCACCCGGTACCGCCGGCGTCAGCCTCACCCGCCCGCCAGTCACGTTGGCCGCGCCCACCAGCACCAACGAATCCAGCGAACCCGCCAAGAAGCCGGGGAAGGCGAAGTCACCAGAGCAGACACTGTTGAGTGACAGCAGGGCCAGCGCCAGCGAAAGGGGCCGCATGGCTCACCCCAACCAGCAGCGAGGTGGTGAATGCCGTGTGGAAGGCATTGCGCCGACGGAGGGCTTAGTGTGCGAAATTGGGGCGAAATTGGGCGGAATTGGGGCAGGGTCACGTGTTGGGACTTTATTAGAACTCGAATTGAACAGTGCTGAAGGCGCGGCGCGCTTCTTTCTTAGTTCGTCGACGACGCAAAAAGTGCGCCTCCGCGGCCCCTGTGGACCATGCGCCTCTGCTAGCCCGTGGCAGCGCTAGATAGGTGTGAGCGAGTCGTGATTGCGCTCCTGCCGGGCCCAGGCGCACCGCGGGCCGCCTTATTCCTGAGCCGCGGTGTGCTGGCACAAGGATGTGCACGGCCGACAAGTGAGAGGTGCGGCGCCAGCTTGGGCGCTCATGCGTCGCAATATTCTTGCCGCCGGCGCACACTTCGTTTGCTCACTGCGGACGTACGCACCTGCCTGCCATCGCAGCCGCGCCGCGTCTGCGGAAGATGATGGACGAGCAGGAGGCGCTAGACGAGGCCGCAGCTCCTCGTTACAGAAGTAACGAGCTCTCCACCCGAGCCCCCTCGGCACGTGCTCGCGCAACGCCCTCGCACCTGGCAGCCTCCATCCCGGGCCCGCACGCAGCAGGCAGTTTCGGGTGCGTGCCTCATAGCGCGTGCCGCTGCACTGGTTGCGTGCGTGTGGTCGTTGCGCACAGCGCATGTCCATGATGGCCATCCCTTTTCTGCTTTCACGCCCTTTCTCACGTCCGCCTTCGGACCGCCCATTAGCGCTTCCGAGCTGCAACTCAAGGCCCGTCTGCGTTGGTCTCCGGAGCTGCACGCGCGTTTCGAGACTTCCGTGAATGCGCTGGGCGGCATGGATAAGGCGACGCCAAAGGTGCGCTGGCGCCACTCGGATGGCATGCCTGCGCGCGCAGTGTGCTGATATGGGGGGAGCGCCACAGGCTGTGATGCTTCGGATGGGCGTTGGTGGGCTCACCATCCAGCACATAAAGTCGCACCTGCAGAAGCATCGCCTGCAGATGCACGAGGCCGAGGAGGGCCCATCTGAAGACAAGAAGAACACCCTGGTGGCTGCGCCCCCCCGCGCCGCGCACGTACGGCCACGCAGCCGGCGTCGTTCGTCGGGCGCCCGCCGCCGCGAGACGCAGTCGCTGGTTGAGGATGAGGATGAGGATGAGGAGGATCCGGTGACGGGCGCCATGCGGGGCCAGCTGCAGCTCCAGGCGGAGCTGTTCCAGAATTTATCCGCGCAGCGTCAGCTTCAGGCTGAGCTGGAGTCGCACGCAGCGACCCTCACGCAGATGATCGCCGCCCAGGCACAGGCGGCGGAGCGCGCCGCCGCAGCCACCGGGCAACAGCAGGCCATGGCCATGGCTGCGTCATCCTCGCCCGGCGCCGGATGGGTGCCCTGGCGCGCACACAGCAGTACACAGGCCTGAGGCCATACAACGACGATAGTGCGCCGCAATCGGACGCAATCGCTATCTCGATGACATGATGACATGACATATACAGGAGCCGACCGTCGCCCCTCAAGCGCAGAAGACCAGGTGCAGGAGCTAGGAGCAGGCGCAGATTGTTGAACCGATTGTCGACCGATCGCTGACAATCGATTTCGTTCGACTCGATCAACGTGACGCGCCCCGTCTCCTGCGTGCAGTGGCTGCCAGCGTCGCAGATGCCCGCCGCTGCGTCTCTGCAGGCGTGCGCTGCTGCGCGCGTCCCGTTGTCGCGCCCTCGCGTCTCCTCCGCTCGTCCGCGCTGCTCCGCCGCCCGTGGCGCCTCGCTTGGCGTGCCCACTGCACTGCGCGCACCCTCGCGGGTCTCTGGGGCAGCGCAGTCGCTCCGCTGCATGGCCTCGCTCTCGCACCCAGTCACCGGCTCAGCCGCGCCCGCTGCCGCTCCGCAAGAGGTGATTGTGCCGTTGGGCGAGCGCAGCTACCCCATCTACATTGGGCGTGGACTTCTAGAAGATGGAGCGCTGCTGCGGAACCATGTAATGGGCAGCAGCTGCCTGGTGGTGACCAACGACACCATCGCGCCGCTCTACCTGCAACGGTGCGCCGCGCGTGCGCGTGGTGCTGCTTCGCGCCTGCTGAGGTTTGCGGTGCAGCGTGGTGGATGGGCTCTCTGCGGACGGCTCGCTGCGCGTCGCAACCTGCGTACTGCGCGACGGCGAGCAGTACAAGACGCTGGAGGAGCTGAACAAGGCGCGCAACGCAGCAGCGAGAAGAGCCTTCTTGGGCCTCCGCATGCGTGTGCACGTCCCCAGCCCCTTGCGCTCACTCCATCCCCTCGCAGATCTTCGACGCCGCCCTGGGCGCGCGGCTGGACCGCGGCACCACTTTTGTGGCGCTGGGCGGCGGCGTAGTGGGCGACATGACGGGCTTTGCGGCTGCGTGCTACCAGCGCGGCGTTTCTTTCGTGCAGCTGCCCACCACTTTGATGGCCATGGTGGACAGCTCCGTGGGCGGCAAGACTGGCGTGAACCACCCTTTGGGGAAGAACATGGTGGGGGCGTTCTGGCAGCCCCTGGCGGTCATATGCGACACTGACGCGCTGAGCACGCTGCCTGACCGCGAGCTGGCCTCTGGGGTGGCTGAGGTGATCAAATACGGGCTGATCCGGGACCCGGGGTTGTTTGAGTGGCTGGAGGGGAACGTGGGTGCTGTGCTCGCGCGCCAGCCCGCTGCGCTGGCGCACTGCGTGGCCGCCAGCTGCCGCAACAAAGCTGCGGTTGTGGGCGCGGACGAGCGCGAGACGGACAGCAGCTCTGCGGGCGGGCGGGCGACGCTGAACCTGGGGCACACGTTTGGGCACGCCATCGAGAACGGCACCGGCTACGGCACATGGCTGCACGGCGAAGCTGTGAGCATCGGCACGGCCATGGCGGCGACGCTGTCGCTGCGGCTGGGGTGGATCGAGGAGGGGGTGTTTGAGCGCACGCTGGCGCTGCTGCGCAAGGCGCGCCTGCCGGTGCAGGTGCCCGCAGACGGCAGCATGACGCGCAACAAGTTCAGGAGCCTCATGGCTGTGGACAAGAAGGCGGCCAACGGCGCGGTGCGCCTCATCCTGCTCAAAGGACCCCTAGGGGGGTGCGTCTTCACCAAGGAGTTTGACCCGGACGCGCTCACAGCCACCATCGAGGAATATTGCGCGCTGTAGAGCAGCCCGGGCCTGGCCGTGCGCGATAGTCTCGTCGGTTTTAATGATCAGAAAAGGCGTCAAACGATAGGGGCGTTGGATGCACGCGCCGGCGTGGCCTCTCCGCTCTCCACGTCGCCCATAGGCGACGAGATGCGCGTCCCCTCGGTTACCGAACCGGACAGGCGAAGCGAGGGCACTCGAGCCCAAGCCTGCGAGCTGGACCGGCTGCTGGGACTGGGGGAAGATGACCCCCGCAGCACTGCGGGCCGCAGCTTGTCCATGAGGCCGCTGTTGGCCTTGCCGGACGCCCCGGAGCCGGAAACGCGGGGCATGGCGGACGCTGCCCGCAGCTGCACCTGGCGGCCCCGCAGCTCCGCCGCCAGCGTCTCTTCCAGCGCTTCCTCCGTGTCGTCAGCCTCCTCCGTCAGGCTGGCTACGCTGGCGGCCAGCTGCTTCAGCGTCACGTAGGTGCCCCGGCAGCGCTCCAGGGTGAGCAGGAAGGGCCCCTGGCGCAGCGTCTCCGCCTGGGTGAGCAGTTCTTGCAGGCGCACCAGGGTTTTCTGCATGTCCAGCTCCATGAGCAACATCTCCGTCTCAAACCTCACGTCCCGCATGGCCGCCTCCAAAATGGCAGCCCCCGCCTGCGCCGCCCGGTGGCCACGGTGCACACGACGGTGCGCCTCCAGCTCGGCGAGGTGCCGCCGCTGCTTGTCGATGAGCCGCACGCGCAGGTCGTCCATGTCAAACAGCACGTCGCGGGTGTGCAGCAGGATGTCGTCCAGCAGGCTGCTGTGCGCCGCGAGGGCGTCCCGCAGCTGCATGAAGCGAGGCGCGCGCCGGCGCCTCTCCACGCTCCCCTGCCTCCGCGACTTGAACTCCAGCCACAGATTCGTGAACTCGGCGCCGATGACGGAGACGGGGAGCGAGATGAGCAGCACGCTGGTCAACATGGTGAGGGCTGCGACCACTTTGCCCCAGGGAGTTACGGGCACCACGTCTCCGTAGCCAACCGTCATCAGAGTCACGATGCACCACCAGAAGCTGCTTGGGATTGAGTTGTAGGGCGAAGGCAGCGGCGTGCAGACGCTGGGGCCCGGTGGCCCCTGGGTGGGTGCGCGGCAGTTCACGTCCCAGGGAACCCGCGAGGAGAAGCCGTATTGTTGCAGGTACTCGCCGCGCTCGCAGTAATAGATCAAAGTGGAGAAGATGACCATGCAGATGAGGATGAGGAAGGTGAGCAGCAGCAGCATGTCTGTGCTGTTGATGAGCGCCTGCACCACGATTTGGGCGCGCTCGAAGTGCTTGCCCAGCTTAAAGATGCGCAGGACGCGGACGAGGCGGAGGATGCGCATGATGCGCGTCTCGCTGCCGTCTTTGCCCAGCGCCAGCTTCACATAGAAGGGCACCACTGAGGCTGCGTCCACCGCGTTCAAAAAGCTCAGCAGGAAGGGGCCCAGCGCGGGGCAGCTGATGAGCCGCAGAAGGTAATCGGTGGTGAAGACTGCGATACAGACAGCTTCCACGCATGCAAAGATGTACTGGTTACGCTCGTCGGTGGCCAGGTGCGACACCGTCTCCAGGCAGAAGCATGCGCTGGAGGCTAGGATGGCTGCGGCCATGAGCGTCGCGATGTAGCCGGCGAGCGAGCTGCTCCGGGGATACTCCAGCAGCGTCCAGACCTGCGTGCGCAACAGGGCAACCGTGTGCCACAGGCTCGCCTCCTCCCTGTCCAGCTGCGAGCGGGCCGCGGCCACGGCGCTGGTGGCGGTGCGCGTGTGCACCCCCAGGCGATGCAACAGGTCAGGACTGCCCCGAGAAGCGCCAACAGGCGACGACTTGGGAGTCGCATCGGCTGAACCCCCCCCGTCTCTCTCACTGTCTGGCGAGCCAGGCGTGGCGCTCACTGACAAGCTGCGCTCCTTCTCGTAGGCCTGCTCGATGACCAGCACCCGCTCAGCCTCCCCCATCGAGTGCGTAATCGCTTGCCCCAGTCTCTTGCTCTCGCCTCCCAGCGGTGGTGTCACGACAGCCCGCGGCCCCGAGCCGGAAGCCATCCCTGCGCAGCCGCGTTAGGCGTGAGAGCGTGGCGGCGCGCGGGGCGCGAGGGCACGCACTGCTTCGGGCGATGAGCATATCGAGGGAGTCGCTATCGCGAGGCTCTCGGTCCCACGACTCTGCCCCCTCGCCTGCCGTGGCGCTCCCGCGCGCGCCAGCCGCGAAGAAGGAGCTCAGACGCACGGACAGCCTCCTGCGCGCAGCCGCGGGTCAGCCTCGGTTACGCAGCGCGAGCTGTAGAACACACCCATTGAGCGGCGGCGTCGCGGGCACAGGCGCAGGTGCAGGCGCAGGCGCCTCGCTGGCCAGCAGCCTGCGGCACTCTTCGCGGCGCGCGCGGCGGCGCGGTCTGTCCTGACGCCAGGGACGCTGGAGACGTGTCAGGCCCGTCAGGGTCACGAGTCAAAACCGCACGCATGTCCCACATTGACCCACTCGCTTCAGCCGCGCCGAGCACAGCGCAGCTCGGCCGAGAAGCCGTGCCGCGCGCGCGCGTGGTTGACGGGGGCGAGCAGGCGGTGAGCTGGGTGCACGCATTCGGTGCGTGGGATATGCGCGTTGGGTGCGCGTGGGGCATGCGCAGGCTAATTTGTGAAGCCTGGGCACGCACGTCCTCCGCCGTGCTTGCATAGAAGTTGCTCTCGCAGCGGTCCGCCAGCGTCACAAGCGCGTTGGTGCGCTCCTCATCCGCGACCTCCAGAAGACCGACACCGAAGGCAGCGTGCCCTAACATCCTCCCAGCCGCCGCAGCGCGGCCAGGCTCGTCACCCAGGCTACCACGGGCAAGGGGGAGCATAAATAGACAACTCGTGCGACGCGCCCGGTGAAACGCGTTGCATCAACGCGTGCGTTCTTATGTTGAACCCTCTGGCGCCCTCGCTCCACAATGCGGCGTGTGGCCACCCGGCTGGTGCACAGCAGCAGCGCCGCGCGCGCGCTGCCTGCGCTGGCCAACGATGCGCCAAAGAGTGGCTTCCTGTCCAGTCTGCTCGGGGGAGGCCGCGCTGTGTCGCTGCCGCCGATGACGGAGCCGCTGGCGGGCGTGACCATCCCTGTCTACACGCCGCCAGCCTCGGCGCCCACGACGGCGCAGAAGAAGCTGGCCAACGGAGCTGTGCTGGCTGCGGAGGAGACTCCGGTGCGCACCTAGCGCTCCCGCGGCCCGCCTGCGCGCCGCGACTGGGCTGTACGCCGCCCGCAGCCTGCTTCCTGGGGCGCCGCAGCGATGGGCGGCGCGCCACGGGCTCACCGGCATCCTGCCCTAACAGGGGGCAACCGTCGCGCTGGGCGTCTACGTGGATAGCGGCTCCAAGTACGAGACGCCCGCCAGCGCAGGCGTGTGCCCGGGCGCTCACTGTTGGCGTTTCCGCTTTGCGGGCGGGAGCAGTGGGCAGCCCAGTCTCACTCTCTTCTCCTTCAGGCGCCTCGCACCTCCTGGAGCGCCTCGCCTTCAAGGCTACGCAGAACCGCTCAGCCTTCCGCCTCACGCGCGAGGTGCGCTGGTCAGCGGGTGAGCTAGCGGGTGAGGAGTCCTTTGCTAACCCTTCATCCTCGTTCCCCATTTCAGGCTGAGGTGATCGGCGCGAACCTGCTGGCCAGCGCCAGCCGCGAGCAGATGTCTTACACGGTGGACTGCCTGAAGACGCACCTGGCTGAGGCGAGCGAGCTGTTGCTGGACAGCGTATTGAACCCCAAGTTTGAGGCACACACGGTTGGCGAGGCGGTGGTGAAGCTCAAAGCTGACGTGGCAGAGCTGGAGGGCAACGCGCAGGCGAGCTTGATGGAGGCGCTGCACGTGACCGCGTACAGCGGCGGGCTAGGGCAGCCCCTGGTGGCGAGCGCCGCGTCGCTGTCAGCGCTCACGCCCACGGCGCTGTACGACTTTGTGGGTGAGAACTACAGCGCCCCCCGGCTGGCTCTGGCGGCGGCTGGCTGCAGCCTGGCGCAGCTGAGCGCCGTGGCGGAGCCGCTGCTGGCGAGCCTGCCGTCTGCGCTGCCCGCGCGCGCCGCGGACGGCGCCTACCTGGGCGGCGACATGCGCAAGCCCACCGCCTGTGCGGACGGGGCCACCCACCTGGCGCTCGCCTTCCACTTCTCGGGCGGTTGGCGGGACGTGTCAGGCGCAACCGCGCTCACCGTGCTGCAGCTGCTGCTGGGCGGCGGCGGCTCCTTCAGCGCCGGCGGGCCCGGCAAGGGCATGTACAGCCGGCTGTACACGCGGGTGCTGAACCGGCACGCCTGGGCGCACGCCTGCACCGGCTTCCACTCCCTGTACAATGACAGCGGCCTGGTGGGCATCCACGCAACCTGCGACGCCGCCCGCGGGGCGGACATGGTGGACACCATGTGCAGCGAGCTGCTCGCCATGGCCGCGCCCGGCGGCGTGAGCGCCGCGGAGCTGGCGCGAGCAAAGGCTGCGACCATCTCCTCCGTGCTCATGAACCTCGAGTCGCGAGCCGTCGTCGCGGAGGACATCGGCCGTCAGGTGCTCACCTACGGCGCGCGCAAGGCGCCATCCACCTTCCTGGACCAGGTGGCCCGCCTCACAGAGAAGGACCTGCAGACGGCGGTTGCCAAGCTGCTCAAGTCGCCGCCAACCTTCGTGGCTATCGGAGAGACGGGCAGCCTGCCGCGCTACGAGGCCATCGCCAAGCGCTTCTGAAAAGCTTTGGAAAACGCAGAGCACACAACAATGCGACAGCGACCGCTGCTCTCGCGTCCGTTGCGCCTCAGCCCACCTCACGCTTCGCGGCCACATGCCGCGCCCCGCAGCCTCCATGCCTTCGTGTTGCCCAGTCGGCGCCACCGCTCCCACTCCTTCTGACGTCGCGCTCCGCCCTTGGTGGCAACCCTAGTGCGTTTGCTCAGCCTGCGGCTGCTTCTCCAGCTCCGCGCGCAGCTGCTTTGCGAAGTCGTCCTTGACGTCGTCGTCGTCCCAGTCATCCTCCCACTGCTGCGCCTCCTTGGGCACCTCCTCGCGCTCTGTCCACTCTGACGCGCGCCCCCGCTCTGTCAGCCGAGCAGGCAGCGCGCAGGCACACGCACGCACGCACGCACGCACCCTCCGCGTCGAACTCCTCGAACTCGTCGTCCTCCTGCAGGCGCTCAGCCTCCAGCGCGGGTGCAGCGGCGGGCTTGTCCGCCTTGGCCTGCACGGACGCCATGGCGCCGGCGCACGCAGACAGCAGGCAGACGGGTGGTGCACAGCGGGCTGCAGACCGTGCGGAGCAGGAGCGCACAGAGCAGGCGAGGGCGACGAGCGACTGCGGTCGAACGCGGAACGCCCCAACGCCCGTTTTACTACGCGTGCGAAGAACACGTACGAAGTAGCGAACAGTGTTCGAGCCCCCGGGTTGGCCGTGGCGTTGGAGATGCCCGGGTTCTTCATTGGCAAGGGCGTGGGTGTGGGTGCGTCTCTGAGCCTCGCGTCTCACCGTCTGTCGCTCTCCGCTGTGCACGCACCCTGTGGACAGACTCGCAGGCCCGCGCACTGACGCACTCACGCAGGCCTGGGAGTGGGCGTCGGTTTTGGCGCTGGCTGGGGCTTTGGCGGTGCGCCGTGCCCCCGAGAGCTGATTTCTCTTGCTAGTGCACCGCGCCCTTCCTCGTCCTCTCACGCTCCTTTGCCGCGCCAGGCACGCCCGTGAACCGCTGGGGAGTAGGCGCAGGCACGCGCTCGCACAGGGGCTGTTGTGAGGCATAACACAAGCAACGCGCTGTCGCTCACCTTTGCCCTCTCCTCAACAGGCGGCGGCATGGGCCTGGGCTTTGGACTAGGCTGGGGGTGGGGCATTGTGCGTGCTCTCACACACTGGCAGCCTGGAGGCATGCTTCCACGCCTCGCTGACGCATGAGATTGCGCCCTTCTGCCGCAGGGCTGGGGCTCCAAGATCATCAACAACAAGCAGACCTTTCCGCGCAAGGGCGACAACCTGCTTGAGAGCGCCAAGGATGCGGCCGCACAGGCGCTATCAGCGCTATCGCCTGACCACGCAAAGAGCAGCACAGAAATCAGATGAAACGACGTCCTGCTGATGTTAAGCCTCCCAGATTTCTTGACGTATGATGAGCAGCACGCAGCGACGAGCTGCTGCCTACTCAGCTACTGATGAGAGACCCCTCCTCTGGGAGTCTGGGGTTACTGGGTTCCTCTTCATGACTCGCGTTGCCCCCGCCTGTGCTGTCTCGATGGACGTCCCTCGCTGCGTTGCCGCCTCCGAGTCGTACCCGCTGCCTGTCGGTGCGTCCGTCACCACGCCTCGTGTGTCGCGCCTGCGAGTCTCTGAAGCCTCGCGTTCATAGGCTCCAGCTTCGACTACGGCACCGCCGGCTTTCGCACGCACGCCTCGCGCCTGCTGCCGGTCGCCTTCCGCGCGGGCGCAGTGGCGGCGGCTCGCAGCGCCGCGTGCGGAGGTGCAGCCACGGGGCTGGTGATCACAGTGCGTGCGCGTGGCACCGCGCTGCTCGCTCTTCTACGCGCAGACTCACTCCTTCCGCGCCAGGCGTCGCACAACCCGGAGGAGGACAACGGCGTGAAGCTGGTGGACCCGTCGGGCGGGATGTTGGCGGTGCGCGTCCGTCCCAGTTTTCATCCACAGCGCACCGCTTCTTCGGCTCACGGTCGCCCCTCAGGTGTCTCGGGAGGCTCACGCCGAGGCGGTGGTGAACGCAAGCAGCTCTGTGGCGCTTGCTGAGGCGCTGAGGGCGGCCCTGTTGGACGGTGGGTGGGCGCACGGGAGCGTCCCCGCTGCCGCGCCTTCCCCGGCGCCAGCCACCCTGCTTCTGGCCAGAGACACGCGCCCCAGCGGCCACCTGCTGGCCGCCGCCGCCGCCGCGGGCGCTGCGTCGCTCGGGGCCACGGTGGTGGACTTTGGTGCGCACTGCACTGCTGTCGACACCCCGATCTCTCGCTTATTCCCCCCCGCCCTCGCAGGAGAGCTCACCACGCCCGCCCTACACCTGGCGGTGTACGACAGCGCGCGCGGGGTGGTGCGCCCCAACGGTGCGGCCGCGTTCGAGGCTCATGTGGGGAGGCTGGCGGCCGGCTACGCTCAGATGGTGGTGCGCTGCCCCGTGCCGGAACCCGACGCGCAGCCGCTGCTGGTGGACTGCGCCAACGGGGTGGGTGCCATGGCGGCGGCGGCGCTGGCGGCACACCCGGTGGCTGCGGGGGCCGGCCTGCGCCTTCGGCTGGTCAACGCGTCACGTGCAGGCCTCAACCACGCCTGCGGCGCCGACTACGTGCAGAAGGCGCGGGCGCCCCCCTGCGGCGTGGGCGCGCCCGACCAGATCCCGTACGATCAGCGCTGTTGCAGCTTGGACGGGGATGCCGACCGACTGGTGTACTGGCGAGCGGAGGGGCCGCAGCAGCCCTTTGCGCTGCTGGACGGCGACCGCACAGCCTGCCTGGTGGCGTGCCACGTGTGCGGGCTGCTGGCTCAGGCGCAGCTGGCGCTGTCTCTGGCGGTGGTTCAGACACCGTACGCAAACGGAGCCTCCGCGGCATTCCTGCGGGCCCGGCTGGGCGACCGGGTGCACCTGGTGCACGCGTGCACGGGCGTGAAGCACCTGCACGCCGCCGCGGTGTCGTACGACGTGTCGCTGTACTGGGAGGCCAACGGCCACGGGGCGGTGCTCTTCTCAGACGCCGCGCGCGCAGCCGTGACAGCAGCCTGCGCGTCGGAGGACGCCCGCGCCGCCGTTGCAGCGCAGCAGCTGGCGGCGGTGGATACGATGAGCAATCCGGCGGTTGGGGACGGACTCAGCGCTCTTCTGCTGGTGGAGGCTGTTCTTCGTGCCACGCGCACGAATATTCCCCGCTGGCTCTCCCTCTACGCAGATCTGCCATCATGCCACCTGGCGCTGCGCGTGCGGGACCGCCGCGCGCTGCGCACCGCTGCAGGCGATGAGCAGACGGTTGTGGAACCAGCCGGACTGCAGTTGCGCATCGCACACCTGGTCGCTCAGGCTGGCCCCTCCGCGCGCGCATTCGCCAGGGCCAGCGGCACGGAGGACCTGGTGCGCGTTTTCGCGGAGGCGCACACCCAGGAGGGGGCGCAGGAGCTGGCCAGGGCCGTCGCGCGAGCGGTGCATGAGATGGCGGATGGTACGGGTGACGCGCCATGAACCTTCACAACCAAATGTGTGTTGTTGAACATACAGTTGAACACGTCTGGTGATAAAAGACTTCAGGCCCTCGTTGCCTCCGCTATCGTCCTCATGGCTCCTCGCGAGCACGAGGGCGAGCACGCGCCCGAGCGGCGCGGCAGCGCTGAGGCGCCCGGCGGGATGGTGTTGCTGTGCACCAACGAGACTTTGGCGGAGAACTTGTCGCGGCGGCTCAGCGGCCTGACGCGCTCCAACCTGCGTGACGTGGAGGCGCTGCGGCCGGGCACGCCCATCTTCCTCTTCAACGTCAACGACAAGCGCATGCACGGCGTGTTCGAGGCGGTGCGTCAGCGCGGCGCTGGTGTGAAGAGCGCAGCTGATGGCGGCCGCCACGCCCCCTGCTCGTGCCTTAGGTGGGCCCCGGCGCGCTCAACCTGGTGCCGGAGGCTTGGATGAGCAGCTCCGCGGCCAAGAACCCGGCTGGAGGGTCACCCTTCCCCGCGCAGGCGCGTGCTGCCCCCTCGCCGGCTCAGCCAGCCCTAGCGGGAGAGTGGCAGGCGGAGCCAGCGGCGCCTCTGACCGCCCGACGAGCCGCGGGCGCCTGATCCCGCGCACGCGCACTGACGCGTGCGCCGTGCGCCTGGCTGCAGGTGCGGTGGAAGGAGGCTGGCGTGCGCAAGATGCTGCCAATCACGGCGATCAAGCAGCACCTGGCCTTCAAGGACAAGGCCAAGTTCGAGCTGGTGCTCACCCCGGCTGTGGCTGCGCGTCTGAGGGAGGCGTTCGCTGGGGCTCCGGCTGCGCCTCCTCCTCAGCCGCCGCGCGAGCGGCCAGCGACTGGGCCGCCCCAGGGCAAGCCCGCCGCGCAGCAGGCGCCCCGGGCGCAGGCGCCCGCGAGCGCTGCTGCGCCGACGACGTCGGCGCCTGCGCCAGCCGGCGGCCCCTCGGGGCCGATCTCGTGGGCACAGAGGCTGAATCAGCCCCCCGCCGCCCGCGCCGCGCCCGCCGCCGCGCCATCCGCGAGCAGTGGCGGCGCGAGGAGCGAGGCGGAGGGCGGCGCGACGGGCGCGAGCGCAGCAGTGGGCGCGTCAGCAAACGCAGAGGCCGCCTCGGGCGCCCCGCCCGCGCCGCAGGCGGCATCGGAACCTGCGTCAGAGCCGCCGGGCGATGGCGCCGCAGAGCCGGCGGCTGCGCCCGCGGTCGCAGCAGCGGCGGCAGTAGTGGCTGCCGCTGAGAAGGCCGCCGAGGCCGTGGCGGCGCCCGTGCCGGCACCCGCGCCCGCGGCCGCGCCATGCGCGCCCGCAGCAGCCGCCTCGCCGCCTGCTGCGCCGCCTGCCGCCAAGTCGGCCGTTGGGGGGGGGTCGCCCGGCTCGTGGGCCGCGCTGCTGAAGAAGGGTGGGGAGGCCGCCCCGCCCGCCCAGGCCGCCCCGCCCGCAGCACCCGCGCCCGGGCCCGCACCCGCACAGGCGCAGGCGCAGGCCAACGGCGCGGCAGCGCCCTCCGCCGCCCCCGCAGCCCCCGCAGCCGCAGCCGCGTCTCCGGCTTCGTCTCTGGAAGAAGGCGACGACGCGCAGAGCGCCGCGCGCAAGAAGAGCCTCAACGTGGCCGCGCCCACCTTTGTGCCCGCAGCCATGCGCAGCTCCTGAACGGCTGTGGCCGCCGCAGCGTGTGGGGGTGCTGGGCGGGGGCTGGGGCTGAGTGCTGCTGGGGTCTTTTAGAGCCGCCGAGGCCGCGGGCGTGTGGGGGTGGGCACGCGGCACGCGACATGGCGGGTTTGTTGACGGGCGGCGGCGCCAGAGGAGGCTGCAAGCTGGCAAAAGAGGTGACGTCGCCCGGGGGAACGGGAAAACTGGGGACTCTGGGGTACTGTGAGTGACGGGAATGGTGTGACAACAAGAACATGTGGAGGGCTAGGGAGGAGCAGCACTGCTTCCATGCGCGTGGCGCGTTTGGCCGTTTGCAGGCAGGGCGCAGTCGACAAGCGCCACGCTAGAACGTCGAACGTTCTATTCTACTATCTGTGGTCTGTCACACGTCCCGCCCTCGGCCAGCTCGTGACATTCTTCTCGGGCACGCGGAGCCTGTCGGCACGAGTGGCCGTCGCTATCAGCTATGGGCTCTGTGGATCCCGCTACTCTGTTACGCGCAACTGCCTACGACGCGGACTACTGGCAGGCTCGCTACACCAAGAGCGACCAGTCTTTCGAGTGGTACACGAGTACAGGAACAGAGTCGCCGGTGCAGGCGCTGCTGGGAGCAGCACCTCTGCAGGTGCTGGACCTGGGCTGCGGCACCTCACGCTGCGCCTTTGACCTGGCTGAGCTGGGCCACCACGTGACCGGAGTGGACTTCAGCCCCGCTGCTGTTGAGGCGTCAATCCGCTGTCTCAGTGCTCACGACACTTCTCCAGGCAGCGTCACGTTTGTGCTCGGCGACTGCACTGCCCTCACCTTCGAAGACGCAAGCTTCGACGCAGTCATAGACAAGGCCACGCTTGACAGCCTGGACTGCGTGGGCGGGAGCGAGGCTGCAATCTCAGAGGCTTGGAGAGTGCTCAGGCCTGGAGGACGACTGCTTTGCATCTCCTGCCGTGACGCGGACAAGCGCATAGCTGACCTATCGCCCTGCTTCCAGCTGCTGCAGCCGCGGCAAGACGTATGGGCCGAAGGGCGCTCAGCGCCGTGCGCAACTTACTGGATAGCTGCTCTAGCGCGGCGAGACGTGAGAGCATGAGAGCGAGTTGATTCCTCCACGCTTATTCGAGTCCCTATGCGGCCACGCCCGCGTAGCCGCTGAGCTCCAGCTGCTGCGCAAGCTCCTTGTTGCCCGTCTGCACGATGCGGCCCTCGATCATCACGTGCACATAGTCCGGCGTGATGTAATCCAGCAGCCGCTGCACAAGCAGGCGCGTGTGAGCGCACGCGCGCAGCGCTGCTGACTCGGGGTATCGTGCCTGATAGTGCGTGATCATCAACACCGCACGGTCGGGTCGCTTGAGCGCGTTGACAGCCTCCGAGACATCGCGCAGCGCATCAATGTCCAATCCGGAGTCAATCTCGTCCAGGATGGCCATTTCAGCCTCCAGGACAGCGAGCTGCAGGATCTCGTTGCGCTTCTTCTCTCCGCCGGAGAAGCCCTCGTTGACGTTGCGCGTCAGGTAACGCATGTCCATCTTCAGCTCCTCCACCTGAGGCGCTGCGGTGAGCGCGCGCAGCGGGGCGAGGCTGTGCCGCGAGGGTGCTTGGAGCGTGCCTTTGGAGCTAGGTACGCGTAAAACTCAAGCGGGTCCAGCTCCGCTTGTCCGCGCGCCTTGCGCCGCGCGTTGCAGGCGAGGCGCAGAAAGTCGGTGTTGCTGCGAACGCACAAGGAGGTGAGCTCAGTCACGCCTAGGGTTGCTCTCTCTGCCGCGGTGCCAGCGTTCACCCAACCACCTGCCCAGAGAGGCCCGCCCGCGCACCTGACTCCCGGGATTTCCACGGGCGCTTGGAAGGACAGGAACAGCCCCTCGTGGCTTCGTTGCTCAGCCTCCATGGACAGCAGGTCCTTGTCCTTGAAGCGCACGCGCCCAGCCGTGACCTCATACGCTGGGTGTCCCACAAGCACTTTGCTGAGAGTGCTCTTGCCGCTGCCGTTCTTGCCCATGATGGCGTGCACCTCGCCCTCGCGGATAACCAGGTTCACGCCCTTCAGGATCTGCTTGTCTGTGCCCGCAACCTTCGCCTCCAGGCCCTCAATCTCAAGCAGCACCGCGCCGGAGGCCTGCGCGGACAGGCAGCCCCTGCCCGCGCGGGCGGAGGGGCGTGCGGCGGAGTGCGGCTGAGGCGGCCGAAGCGCGCTGTGTCGGGCAATGCACACTCCGCTGCGGCCTGCGCCAGCCTGCAGCGCCGCCATTACGTAGTGGACGCGGCCTGCGAAGAGGACAGCAGACTGACAGTCTGGGGGCGTGGGGGGCGAAGGGGGGGGCGCGGCGGCAGGTCGGCCCCGCCTATGGCGATAACTCTTGCCCTCGCTCCTCCTGCCTTGCCCAGGTTGCGTAGGTCCAGCGCCTTCAGCAGCATCCCTTGGTTCGGCCATGTTGCGCCGCGCCAGCCGTGCGCTGTGCAGTGCCGCCGGCGGGGCGCCTGCGCCTGCGCTCGCCGTGTACAGCTGGGGCGGCGGGAGCGCGGGCGCGCTGGGCCACGGGAACGAGAACAACGTGGAGGCGCCGACTCGCCTGATGGACGCCGCGCTGCTGGCTGCTCTGGCGAGCGCGAGTGCCTCGTCACGGCCGAGAGTGTCCGCGGGGCTCTTCCACTCGGCTGTGACCGTCCCGGGCGTGGGCGCGTGGCTCTTCGGCCGCGGCGCGGGCGGGCGGCTGGGCGCGGGCGACGAGCGCGACTCGCACGTGCCACGTCGAGTCTCCGCCTCCACAGAGAGCGGCTGTGACGAGAGCGGGGCTCTGGCGCAGGCTGCGCTGGGCGGACTGCACACGCTGCTGCTGTCCACGTCAGGCACTCTGTTCTCCTGCGGCTTCGGGGGCTTCGGCGCGCTGGGTCACGGCGACTTCAACGCCCGACACGCCGCAACGCCGCTGCGCCTGCCGGGCGGCCTGCGTGTCGCGCAGGCGGCTGCGGGCGGGGCGCACTCCCTGGCTGTCACAACCTGCGGGCAGCTGCTCTCCTTTGGACGCGACGAGGGCGACGGGCGGCTGGGCCTGAGCGCCAGTCACGGAGGAGGCAACTCCCCGGCCCTCGTGCCTCTGCCCCCAGGCGCCGCGGCGCTCCACGCCGCAGCAGGGGGCTTTCATTCGTTGCTTCTCACCTCCATGGGCGGCGAGTCGGTTGTGTTGTCGGTGGGAGGCAACGCTAACGGGGAGTGCGGAAGGCAGGGGGGCACCTGGGCGCTGGGAAGGCTGGATGCCGCGCCGTCGTTCCAAGACGTGGTGCAGCTCTGCGCCGGAGGGTTCCACTCCGCCGCGTTGACACGTGAGGGGCGTCTCTTCACTTGGGGCGGGGGACAAGGGGGCGCGCTGGGTCACGGAGACAAGCGCAGTTGTCGCGCGCCGACGCTCGTCCAGGAGCTGCCGCCCGTGGCGCGCCTGGCGTGCGGCGGCGCCAGCACGTTCACCGCGTGCGTGGATGGCTCGCTCTGGGCGTGGGGAAAGAATGTCGAGCGATTGGGACACACTTCCGCGGACGTGCTCGCGCCGCGACGCGTGCCGCTGCCGCCCGGCGTGCGCGCGCTGGACGTTGCCGCCGGAGCTGCCCACGCGGTTGTGCTGTGCACAGACGAGCAGGGGACTTGATGATGATTCACGAGCGTTTGACCAGCACACATTGCGCCGTTGCGCGGCCTCATCAGTAGTGCACGTTGCGCGCGGCGTCAAAGAAGGCGGCCACTGCATCCTCGGGGGTGCCCACCAGCACGCCGTGGCCCAGGTTCAAGATGTGCCCCCGCGGCCCAGCCTTGAGGCAGCAGTCCTTGACCGCCGCAGTCACCGCGTCGTGGGGCGCAAACAGCACAGCCGGATCCACGTTGCCCTGCACCGGCATGCTTCCTAGGCGGCGCCGCGCGTCAGCCATGTCCACCGTCCAGTCCAGGCCTACCGCATCCACGCCCGTGCGCGACATGCGCTCCAGCAGCCCGCCGCTACCGTTGGCGTACAGCACGATGGGCACCAGCGGGTGCGCAGCCTTGACTCGCTTGACGAGGCGCTCGATGGCGGGGCGGCTGATTGCGTCCCAGGCTGCAGGCGGCAGCTGCCCGCCCCACGAGTCGAACAGCATGATGGTCTGCGCGCCAGCCTCGATCTGGAAGATTGAGTAGTCGGCGATGGCGTCAGCCAGCCTGTCCAGGATAGCAGTCAACACCTGCGGGGCTTGGAACGCCATCGTCTTGATGGTGGTGTATGTGCTGGTGCTCTTGCCCTCAACCAGGTAGGTGGCCAGCGTCCAGGGCGAACCCACAAAACCAAGCAGCGCGGCGGAAGGGGCGATCTCCTTGCGCAGGATACGCAGAGACTCAGCTACGAACTGCAGGCCGGACACGTCCAGCGGGCGCATTGCCTTAACGTCTTCCAGCGTGCGGATGGGTGACTCAATGACGGGGCCCTTGGTCTCGTCAATGTCAAACGGAATGCCAATGCCGGGCAGTGGGGTCAGGATGTCGCTGCACGCGCATCTCAGCACAGTCGCGCAGCTCAAGCGCAACAAGGCGCACCTGAAGAGGATGACGCCGTCGGGGCGGAAGGCGCGGTAGGGCTGCAGCGAGATTTCCACGATCAAGTCCGTCGTCTCCGAGCTGCCGAGCGAGGGGGCGGTGAGAAGGGCCCTACAGCTGCAGCCAGGCACACGCACCGCTCCCGGAAGGAGGGGTGCTTCTTGGTCAGGTCGCGGTAGACCTGCGCGGCGAGGGTGAGAGGCTGCACGCTGCGGATATCCCAGAGACAGCGCTCGCTCGTGCCTGCATGTACCGCCCCGCTTGGCGCATCATCCACGCGGGCGGGCGCTCCACCACCTCGCCCCGCGCGGCGCGCACCAACAGCGGCTCTGCAGCAACAGAGGGACAGCGTGAGGAGCGCATGAGGAGAGCAAGCCGCATGGTGCTGCAACAGAGATGTGCGGCCCCAACGGCTCGCGCGCCGGCTGCGGCGACGCGTGGCAATGCCCCAGTGTCGAGGCCGTGATCAGCAGGGCGTAGGTGGGCGGCAAGGCGAGAAGCAGAATCAGCCTGACACCAGCTGACACTACCTTGGGTCTGCGCCGCCAGCCACGGCCGAAGTGCTGACAGGGCAGAGCCGGGAGGCTGGCACGCACCCTGCGCGGCTGCTGCGAGCGTCTGCGATTTCGGCGCGGTGCGGGCTCGGCGAGCCGATCCGGGACTTGGCAGCACTCCGGCGGCGACACTGCGACGCGCGGACAGCGCCTCCGCGCCCCCGCACCGCCCCGCTGTGACTCTGCTACCCACCGCCGCCATCAGAGACTGCGCTGCAGCTTCGGAGAGAAGGAAGAGGAGATTTCCAGACTCGCACCTAACCGCGCCCGTCCCTATTGAGCGCTACGATACAGGCAGACGACGGGCGCGCCGCGGATGCTGTCGACACACGACACAGGAACAACGAACGTAGGTCTTCACTCGAGCTGTTCGACTGCTTACGTAAGCGAATCATCTCAGATCCGAGATCAGGATGATCCGCCAACCGCGCTCGACGCAGCTCACTTCTTGACGTTACGCTGCTCCTTCTTGGCCGCGGCCGCCTTCCACGCGGCCACTTCCTTCTCCATCTTACTCATGTGCGGCTTGGTCACAGCATCCAGCGACTGCGTGTCCCACTGCGCCCACTCCTGCGCTTTGCGTTCCTCCGCGCGGCTCTGCTTGCGCTGTGCTGCGCCAGGCGTGGCTTGCTTGTGCGTGGCCGCCTCTTTGGCTCGCTCCAGCCCGCTCTTGTGGATCTTGACGTCGTTGAGCCCAGGCGTGTCCGTAGCAGCCTCCGCGCGCGCGCGCTTCAGGCCGCGCGACGGAATGGTTTCGCCGGACGCCCTGGCCTGCGCCTGCGCAGCCAGTGCGGCGTCCTTGGCCTTCTCCAGTCCGCAGCGGTGCACCTTCAGGTCGCTTGCCAGCGCGCCGCCCGCAGCAGCAGCGCAACGCAGCGGCGCGCGTCGAGGCGCTGCGCAGCCGGTGGCGGTCAAGGCGTCCGCGTCAGCCTTGGCCTTCTCCAGACCGCTACGGTGCACGCGCAGGCTGTCTGCCAGTGCCCCTCCGCCCTGAGAGCTGTTCAATGCCGCCAGCTTCTTGGCCATGAAGCTGGGCGCGTCGCCAGCCTTGCGGCGCTCCAGGAAGCCCGCGGGCTCAGAGTCGGAGTCGCAGGCTGGGGAAGCGTCGCCGCCAGCCTCGTCGCAGGCCGCAGCAGCTGGCTCGGCGCACGCCAGCGGCGACGCGAGGCGCGAGGAGCGACGTAGCGCAGGCTCTGAGCTGGGCGCGCCGCCGCTCTTGAGCCACCAGGGCGGGCTGGAGGCCTCCGCAGCGCCTGGGGGCGTATCTCAGTCTTCTGTGGCGAGCACAAAAACGCGCCGCGCGCCGCGCACCGACGTTGGGGCTCTTCTCGCCGAGGGGAGACCACGCCATGGCTGGAAGCGAGCGTGAACAGCGCACACGTGAGCCGTGAGGGAAAGAGATCTGCAGAACGGTAACGTGACGTCATCGCCTAGCCCCGTCGTACGACCCGCACGCAAATTGGGAAATAGCATAACCGCCGGTTCCCGTGTGGAGCTTCCACCGATACGCGCGATGGCGACTGTGGCTGCGTCGCTGCTCTCTCCCTCTCTGGCTCGCTCGACAGTGGTCCGCCCCTCGCGCCGCAGCGCGTGCGCAGCCCGCGCAGACGCACAGGCCCAAGCGCATCCGCAGCTGCTGCTCCGGCGCGCCGCCGTGGCTGCCGCGCTGGCCGCGACACTGTTGCAGTCTGCGCCCGCCTTGGCCTCCAAGCCCCGAGTACTGGAGCCTCAGCCAACACTGGTGGCCACGCTGCGCCCCACTCGTGGAAACGAGGGCGTCAGCGGGCGCGTGACCATTGGAGAGAGCGTCAACGCACGAGGCCGCAGTTACGTCAACGTGCAGGTAGAGCTGCGCGGTCTCACGCCTGGTCCGCACGGGCTCAACATCCACGAGTTGGGCGGCGCCAGCTGCGACGACGGGCTGTGCGTTGGCGCCTCATACAACCCGGAGGGGCTGCCGCACGGCGCGCCGGGGGCAGTGAAGAAGTTTGGCGCGAGCGCGAGCCACTACCTGGGCGAAGGCTCGCGCGCGTGGCGCCACGCGGGCGACCTGGGCAACGTCACGGCCGACGGCAGCGGCTCGGTGAATGCAAGCTTCGAGGAGCCGGTCGTGCAGCTGAGCGGACCGTACAGCGTGGTTGGACGGAGCGTGGTTGTGCACGCGCAGGCGGACGACTACGTCACCGAGCCACAGGCGGTGGTGGCCTACGGCACGCTCCAGGTGCAGCCGTGAGGCGTATGTGCTGCAATCTAGGAGGTTTATTGGCGTCCTCTGCGAGGTCTATGTTCCTCCTTTGCCAGGTGCAAACAGCGCCAGCGGCTGACCGTCGTCAGTCGGCACGCCGCGCGCCTCAGCGCCGGCGCGCTCCTCAGCGCCTGCGTCGCCGCGTACCAGCGCCTGTCGGCGACGCTCGGGATGCTCGCCCAGTCGCCTCAGCGCCTCCTCCGTCTGGTGCGCACGCGTGCGCGTCAGCTCCTCTTGCAAGGCGACGCACGGTGCGGCGCACCGGGCTGGGTCGCAGGCGATTATGCTCCTCCGCTGCAGTAGATGCGGCAATGCCATCCGCATCGCCCTTGTAGTCCTCGTCTCGGGAGCCGTTTCGCTGCGGTGTCTCGGGCAGCAGCGCGACAAGCTCCACACCGTTTTCTGCGGCCTCGCCGTCCTCGTTGGTCTCTGTCGAGTAGCAGCAGACCGTGGTCGTCAAAAAGTCGACGTACCGGCTGCAGCCTGAGCGCAGCGCCTCCACCGCACGGGTGCCAGCCACGTCGCGCAGCGAGCGCACACAGTCCATGCGCAGATGTGGCGGGGGTAATGCTGCATCACTCAAACGATGAGAGAGACGGAAGACGCGCGACGCGATGCGATCGTCCGATCCGTCGATGTGATCGGACGTGCGTGGGCTACTATAACACAAACGCCCAGATAAACGATCGTCCGATCGATGTTAGATGGAGTCACGTTCTTGCCTACGATAACGGAGGGTATGAACGGCGATGCTCGTGCGAGGTGACGGCGAGCTTGGATGCAACGCTCCTTTACTCATTTCCGTGAAAGAGTTTCAGCCGGCGAATACGGCCTTGTCCTCCTCGTCTTCGTAGGCACCGTAGCCGTGACCACCGAAGGTTGGCGATGGCGCGCAGAGCATGCCGAAGCAAGGTTTGTTGAAGCGGCCGCTCATCTGGTTGAGGTGAGCGAAGTTGCACACGCCCTTTGGAGCGAAGCTGGCCGCCTCATGCGACGCCGCTGGCGCCGCCAGCCCAGGCGATACGCCCGCCTCGGCATCATCCGCGGGCTCCTCGTACTTTTTCTTCTCGGCCGCCTCGTCCTTCGCCTGCTGGCGCTTGACCTCGCCTTTGGAGACCGCCTTGGCCAGGCGGCTGGCTGCTTCGGCGGTGAGCCCGCCGATGCTGCCCCAGCGCTCGACAGCTGCCGCCAGACAGCTTCCGGATGTGAATAGGGAGATCTTGCCGCCCATGCTGCACCCGGTGCGCTTCGCCTCGTCGCCCGTCAGCTCTAGGTGAGGCAGCGCCGCCAGCTGCGTGTCGGTGAGAAGGAAGAGGGCCTTGGCCAAGCTTTTACTGAGGAAGGCGCACTTGGGGGTGGCGCTGTGGGGCGTCAGGGCGACGTCAGGGCGTAGGCGCGGTGGGCTAGACGTGCGCGAGGGCGCACCGCGGGTCGCCGGGCGGCTTTGGGAGGAACATGTCGAGCTTGGTGGACGGATACTTGTCAGCAAAAGAGGCACCAGGGGCGTTGTTGGGGCGGTCGCCAGCCAGGAAGCAGGAGGCGCAGACGCGGCATGAGTGCAGCGCGAAGTAGTAGTCTGTCGCCTTGCCGCAGTAGGCGCAGGCGCTGCTCAGCAGGCCGGCGACCAGCTTCTGCGGGTTGGCCTGGAAGAGCGTCTCGACGTCGACCAGCGGAGAAGCGAACGCAGCCTTGTTGAACCGCGAGCGCTCCAGGATTTGCTTCCACAGCGCCTGGCTACCGTAGGCCACGTTGCAGAAGCGCTTGCCCACGCGCAGCAGGTGCGCCACGTCGCGGGGCTCGCAGTGCTGCACCACCGTGCTGAACAGGTGCGCCACCACCGAGTCAGGCAGGCCGGAGCTGTCGCTGATGGCGCCGGAGAAGCGAGACAGCACGCCAGCGCTGGACGCAGCCTTGGCGCCGCCAGACTTCTTGCCCTTGGGGGGGCATGATGGCACCGCTACACGGAGTGCACAGGGCGAGGAGGAGTGAGGCGGGCGGGCGGTCGGTCGCTCACGTCGTTTCTCCTCGCTGCCTCGTCACATCAGCCGCTGAACGCCGCGTATCGGTGTCTTGTCTTTCGTTCCCGATGACGCAGAGCAGCGTGTCGTCAAATCAGCTCCCCTTCCTCCAAACGCACGCGCTTGGGCGGCGGCTGCGGCGCGGTTGAGCGCGGCGCGACGAAGGGCCGCTGCTTCCCGGACGCCCCTGCTGCGAGCGGCTGCAACGCCCTCTGCGCAGCGAGAGCGGCATCGCTCACGAGCTGATCGTAGCAGACGCGTAGGCTTCGGCAGGCTGCAAAGGCTGTGCGCTCAGAGAGTGCGCCGCTGGCTGCGTCTCCGCCACAGGCAGCTGTGAGCTTCAGCCGCGCCGCCTCGCGCGCCGCCTCGTCCAGCACCCGGGCTGCCGCGCCGCGAGATGCGGATGCGCCTCCGCGGTGCGCAAACAGCGCGGCGCCAAGGCCGTTGCGGTTCCCACCACCGCCGCCGCTGCCGCCGCCGCCGCCGCCGCCGCCGCCGGCGGCAGCCTTGCATTCAGCCTGGGCCAGCGCATCCAGCGTGCGTCCCAGCCGCTCTGCCCCGCCGCCGGCGCCCGCGAGTAGCGCCACGCGCTGCGCCTCCGCGGTGGCCTCACCTGGCTGCTCGCTGCCGCTGCCCTCGCTGGCCTCCTCCTCGCTGCCCTCCTCCGGCTCAGGCAGGCCGAACTCGGTGTCGCCGAAGTCCATCTCCCCGCCGCCGCCGCCGGCCAGCGCGGCCCGGAAGCGCAGCAGCGCGCCGCCGTCGCCGGTGCAGGCGAGC
>Ga0208951_1000084_pt1 | contig 37597 bp, 50 predicted proteins | sample GreLakmeMI27MSRF_FD_187702 | JGI IMG/M metagenome (GOLD analysis project Ga0208951, IMG submission 187702) | Freshwater lentic microbial communities from great Laurentian Lakes, MI, USA - Great Lakes metaG MI27MSRF (SPAdes) | ecosystem: Environmental > Aquatic > Freshwater > Lake | place: Great...
CGCTCACGGCCGGACGAGTCAGGATCAACTTTGAGACGCCCCCACGTTGGAGGGTTTTCGAACCAACATTGCACGCCAAGAGGGTCTTGCCAGTTCCGGCCGGGCCAGAACCTATCACGATGGGAATCTTGGACGTGAGCAAATCTATGTAGCGACGCTGGGCGAGGTTTCGTGCACTCAACATCCTTGGTATTTATTAAACGGTCAAAACCCTTAATACTTGGAAAGAATCATTTTGGCCCCCTTGCCATCCGGGTTGTAGTAATTTTCTATGAAAATTCGTTGAATCTTGATAATCTTGTCTTCGTCGCGAACTAAGGAACCGTCGGGGAGGATGTGAATGTCCTCCCCGACCGGATTGCACCTCTGGCGCTTCTGGGGTTGATATACGCGGCTATCAAAATCGGATTTGTAGTTATCGTTCCCGATATATTGGTCGGCCATCTTTGGTATCACCGATGTGCTGAATATGTCCACTCGCAATTCCTTCCCTAAATTTGAGGACCCACTCGATGTGTGTAGGAGGGCCGTTCACGCGCTCAAGACACTTTGGACACTGGCAAGGTTTCATAGATTTGTATTTTGCTTACAAAATGTTTCAGTGGCCTCGGCAGGACATGATTTTTCACCAAATCTCGTGTATATTCCACATAAAGAAGACGAATAGAGACGCGTATGCTGTAAACGTCACGAGTATACAGACATCGAGTATTTGCATACTAAACTTGTCAAATATTAATTCATTCGGTCTCGGAGAAGACGGGAGTTCCTGAGTCCTCGTCACTAGAAGACTCGTCCTCTAGGAGAACAGAGGGACGGAAAATGGATATGTAGGCCAGACGAAACAGGTAGATGTTCCAGATCCATATTACGAGTGCGAAAAAATACATTTAGATGGTCATTAAACACATTGAGTCTCTAAACCACATCCACCGCCGCATTGCGAAACTCAACCCCAATTTCCGTCTGCATGGTGACCAACCCCTTGACGTGGCTCTTGACCGTGCAGAGCGCCATCTTGTCGTCGTACCGCATGATAAACCGCTGACCCTTCGCGATGATATGACCGGCGTGATGAACCCGAAACGCGTTGGCCAGAGCAGCGAGTTCTTTGGGGCTCCCCTCCTCCTTGACATCGGCCCACTCAGCCTCGATGGTCGCCGCCTTGATCGTAAACTCGCGCATGGGTATCAAAAAGTCGGCCAGAGACACGGTGTCCCCGACGTGTGCGTTGATGACCCGTCGCTGCATGGCGTTGAGGGCCACCCGCCCCGTCTCGATGTCGGGGTGAGGGCAGCACCGGTAGACGTAAGCATCCCCGACCGTCACGTACGGTGCCCGGGCGTCGTACGGGTTCACGTACACGTAGTTCGACATGGCCTCCTCGCTCGAGGGCATGTTGACAATCTCAAACTTGCGAGCCATCTTAGATTCTTTAGGTCGTATGGATTCCCTACGTTGGAACATTTCTAACATAAACACAACACGTTTTTTTATAGCATCATGCATGAATTTATATTTGGAATTCTGTTTGGCATCATAGGTTCCAAATTCTTTCCAAAAAAGAGGCCCGTCCAGAAGGACGCAGAGGTTCAGGCATTCGTGATTTCTACTCAACCAATTCCAATCCTAAATTCAAAGATGTCTTACTTGAAGAACTTTTGGGGGTCGGATTCATAGCTGTTTTGCAGCCACAGATTCTGTATAGAAAATCTTACACATCTGAAATCCAGACTTCCACTCGGAGCACTCAAATGTCCAGAGGTTCTTGGTGGGATCGGGACGGGTCAGCTTCGGGCCGACGGGCAAGGGGACGAAAAACACGGCGACACATTTGAGAAAAACCCAAAACATTATTACACTATACGCTTCACATTTCTATAAGCTCTTCGAACTCGTGCATGAGTCTCCGGCGGCACGCGGGGTGATTCGGATCCGTTATGCACTTGCGCCATGTCCGCTGGACGACTTGGGCGTGGTGGTTCATCATCAGCATCTCGATCCGAAGCGGCGTGTAGGCTACATCCACATAAATCTCGCGAACGTTGTCCAGGACACGCTCCATGTGCCGGTCAGGGTCGCGAGGAAAGGGGACGTGCATGGCTGCAAAGACGGCGTTCTGTATCACGACGTGAGCCGCCGCGAGGATTTTGAAAACAGGCGTCGCGTCGTAACGGTCCATCATCTCCTGAAATCCCCGTTCGACCGCCTCCTCGATACCCATAAGACACTGATTCGAGAGGCAGTCCTCTTCATCCCAGAATGCCCGATTGGTATTGACAATAAGCTGAAACTCAAGAGCGTTGAAGAGTTCCAACTCAAAGTCGTCGAGCTGAACGTCCACGGCGGCGTAGAGTTTCCGGGGGGCGTTCATTTTTGAGTGAATTTCTACTCGTCTTAGAAGGACTGGCTCGGACAAGACTAGGATTTTTTACAAAACACATTAATTGTCCTCGTCAGAAAACAGAGCGGGTGGTCCTTCCGTGTCGGACTCGCCCTCCTCATGGCCCCCACGCCACTGTCCTTCCTCGAGGAGCTCGTTCTCGAGCCGGACGGCGGCTGCATGGTTCTTGGCGATGATGGCGCGCATGAAGTCGCAGTACTCTTGGTCGATCGGGCTCGTGTGGTCGAAGGGCTTGTTCTCCGAGAGCATCGCGTCGATCGCAGCAGACTCCTTGGCCTCGGCGGTCCGCTTGGCCGCCCGGAGGTTCACGAGCTCTTGCTCGTGCATGCGGATGCGGTCGCTGAGAGGCGTGTCAAAATACTCGTCGACAGCCGCCGCCTCGAGGTCGCCCGTACAGTACTCGCCACCCTGAATCTCCCAGAGATCATCCTTGGTGAACTTGATGTAAACGTAGTTTGCCATGAAGTGATACATGGATGGGGTGATTGATTCGTTCAAAAACTCCTCGAAATCAGAATAGGTCCATGTGAATACGGGCTCCTCCCCCTCGTACTCGCCCTGGTAGCCGCACAGAAGGCCGGAGTTGTTGAAAGAAAGAGATGAGTTGGGCGACATGTTTGTTTTTGGGTGCTTTGTCTGGCGTATAGCCCAACCTTGCCGCGTACAGAACACTAATTTTAGGTCTCTGTACATGTCAGAATGTGGGTCACTTCGTTGATTGAATTTTATTTTAAAAATAGATCAGTTGCCAAGTCTATGGCTGTTTATAAAACCATGGGGTTCACAAACTATGAATGTTGGCGTTGTGAATTTGACTGGCTCTTGAACGCGGTATGCGTGTCTGACATTGACTATTTATTATACAAATATGGTCCGGTCTGTAAACTTCAACTCGATGATGAAGACCACAAGGCGCTCTGGGACAGTTTCATTTTTGAATTTACTCGGCGTCAGCCTCCTCCTTCTTCGTCAGCATCGCCAGAGTGATCTTGAAGGCGTTGGCGGCCGCCGTCTTCTCGGGCACCTTGTCGGGCATCGTCTCCTTGATGGCGGCTAGGAAAGCCTTGTACATACTAGTCTCCTCTACAGCCTCCTTGAGCTCGGCGTTCGCCTCCTTGAGGTCAGCCTTCAGGTCAGTCACGCGGTCGAGAGCCTTCATCAGAGTCTTAGAAGCGGTAGCCATTGTTATTTGTTCCAGGGTTCAAGTTTTTATCTGGGTTTAGATTAATGACCACCGTGGCTCTCAAACCTCTTATGCGTCTGATTGTTTCCATGGAGAAATCGAACCAAAATTATCAGGGGTTGATCAATAAACTCAACAATATGAACAGAAGTACTCTGAATGCTAATACTCAAAAGAATTACAATACGATCCGCAAAGGAATCAACGCCATCAAGGCGGAACTAAAAAAGAACAACAATGCCTACGACCAACGTCGGAAGGAAATGCTTTTGAGAGGCAAGGCTAGAACCAATAAGCGTCGAGCGACGACAGTACAGGCGTACGTGAGAGGATTTCTCGAGCGAAAGAAACAAAATCAAGCCCGTTTCGTACCTGTCACTGGTCCAAATGGAACCACGTCAATCGCAGTACGAACTATTCCCACGAGTGGGTTCCGTGCCATCGCTGCCAAACGGGCTGCGGAAAATCGCAACAGGGCTCGTATGTTAGAGGGATTTGCCAACAACTAAAGGAGTAATTCTAAACTAAAATTAGGATGGACCCATACGAGGCTCTTGGTGTCCCTAAGGGTTCCACAGAAGAAGAGGTCAAGAAGGCTTATCGCAAACTCGCTCTTCGACTTCACCCGGATAAACCAACGGGTGACGCCGAAAAATTCAAAGAGATCCAGGGCGCCTATGACATCCTCTCGGATCCCCAGAAAAAGGAGAATTTCGACAGGTTTGGGACGCCCGATGGACCCCAGGAGGGGGGTTTCCCCGCCGACATCTTCAGCCAGATGTTCGGGGGGAGGCCGAGTGGTCCTGTCAGGAGGTCTGATCACTCCCACGATCTCCATATTTCATTTGAAGATTCGTACCGAGGAACGACCAAGAACCTCAAGATCAATCTGACCAAGACGTGCTTCGATTGTCAGACCAGGTGCCAGCAGTGCCAGGGACGTGGGATGGTCCATGTACAGATGGGCCCAATGGCTTTCCAACATCCATGCCCCCCGTGTCAGGGTCGTGGGGTCGGAGGAAAGCCGGGTGGGTGTCAGTCGTGTAATTTCAAATCAAAAAAGAGTGAGCAACTCAATTTAGAACTGAAAATACCTCCAGGTGTAGAGTTTGGAAACACCCTCATAGCTCGTGGACTAGGGGAACAACCTCACAAGAGAGACGAAGAACCCGGGGACCTCGTGTTTCACATCAAGGTGGGATCCCACCCCGAACTTCTGAGACAGGGGCCGGATATCATATTTAATACTAAAATTTCATTCGAAGATTCTGTCAATGGAAAAAATATCAAAATTCCACACTTTGACGGGCCGATTGATATTGACACGTCAGACTGGGGAGTCATTGACCCTCGTGAAGACTATATAATTCCGTTCAAGGGGTTCAAGGTTGCGGGCAATGTGGGACGACTCAGGGTTTCATTCAACGTTGTGTATCCTCATTCAAAAACTAAATTCAATCTGTCCCGAGTGACGCCGCCACAGTCATCGCAATAGCCAGCACGGCTGTCATACTGCTGATGGTTGCCTGATCGATCACGAGGTGGATGGCTTCATCCACATTTACTTGGGCGTGATGAAATGCGAAATCGTTCAGAGCATCTGGGACGAGGCCGAGTGTCGCTCCCCGTACCACGTGCTTTTTGATGAGTGTGCCCGACCGAATCGTCCTCTGGGTCACTGGGTGACGCTGGACCCGCCGGATCGCTATTCGGACGTGTACACAGTACATTTACTATTATACACCAACAAGTTTTAAGGAGGTGCCGAGGTAACCTCGGGTTCGCCAGTGTCTTCTTGTTCGTAGATGGCCGCCTCGCACGAGTAGAACCGGACCACGCTTCCGATGGATCCTTTGCCCACGGGGGGATCGGGATCGCGCGAGTGGTAGCGGACCAGGCACTTCTTGGGAGTGAACCCAACCTGAGTCACGCGGTAGAAGTACTCCTTGTCACTCTCGATGAGCTCCCAGCCGATCGGCGTGTCCGGCTCGTAGACGGACTGGATAGAGCCGTCTTGGCACACGATGTAGAGCTCGTTCTGCTTGGGCTGGCACTCGAGACGGTCACCGTACTGGTATGTCGAGACCGTACGGTAAAGACCGGGGCCGGGGGGGTACAAGGGCTCAATCGCTTCAGCGAAGAACTTGAGGCCTGGTGCCATTTTTTTATGTTTTTAGTCGCTCGTGGAACCCTGACCGTGTCTAGACACAAATTTCTCACGCTGAGCCTCCTTGATGCGGACAGCCTTCTTCGTGTAGATGGCGCGCTCTTTGTGCTTACGGGCCGAGTCGCGCTTTTGTTCACGCTTGGAAGCCTCGTGTTCCATTAGTTGTATATCATGTTAATATTCAGACACGTGGCACAGACAATACACGTTTTTTGCCACCCTATAGTAGGATGGAAGCCCTCCTCAAAAAACGTGCACGTGCTCATAAATATAGAAATAACTTGAGCAGTGCCGAAATTGACGCGATAATAGCACGTCACGTCCCCAGATTGAAGTCCATACAAATTTACAATTTTGGTCCAAAAACGGACCGGAGGTGGCCAGAGGTTACGGATGAATATTATGAACAAGAGGAGCGAATAGTTCAGGAGGTCAAAGAAGACCTCCAGAAGGAATTCAGAAAAAAGGTGCGTCTCCCAAAGGGGTCGGACAGCCAATATGCACTAAACATCGTACTCGCGAGTTTCTAGTGGGTCGTCGCGTGGGATCTCATAGCGCTGTCGGGCATACTCGGAAGAGAGTTCCTCTACACGATCCCATGCCATCCTGCACGCGGTTGTGTCCTCAAAATTGAAGCATAAATTAGTGGCTTGTTGAATGGCTAGTTCGACATCCTTCGCACGGATTTTCGTACGACGAACTGGTCGAGGATCACCGCCACTTTTGGTAAAAATTACAGGTCTCGCGGCGGCCGCGATGTAGGACATTTTAAGATAAAAGCATCAACCTTTTATCTCAAAATGTCTAGTAGACGTGTTATTCTCAAGGCGAGTGACGTGGCGGCCATCATCGGTCGTCATCAGTACAAGGCTCGTGACGATGTGTTCAACGACTACTGGAAAAAGTACAGTCCAGGGACGTTCCTAGGTCAAACGAAGAACGACAAGGCTCTGGAGGCTCTTTCAGTCTCCGACAGCGCCCAGAAGGTCCTCGCAAGTGCGTTGGCGGTCAAAGCCAAGGATTCAACCGAGGTGGCTCAGACATTTGAGAAGGCCAAGGAGCAGGTCAATTCCGACGCGAAATTGAATGCCGAGCAAAAGGCGGAGGTGATTGAGCACCTGCGATCCAAGGTTTACACGACTCATGGGACGCGTTCCGAGGACAAGACGTCTGACAAGGTTACTCAAGATACCGGTGCCCGTCTGGTTCGTGACGACGCCTTCTACAACCTGGACGTGTGCACACTGGGCCAGACCAAGTTTGTAATTTGTGGCAAAATTGATCGCATCGAGGAGAAGGATGATGGATCCAGGACTCTCGTGGAGATTAAGAACCGTACGAATCGTCTGTTCCGACGCGTCGTGGACTATGAGTTTATTCAAATTCAGGTGTACCTACAGATGCTGGGTCTTGTACATGCTCGGCTTGTGGAGCAGTACAACAATCAGGTGCTGAGTCATCCTGTTGATCGTGATGAGGAGATGTGGAAGAATGAGATTACTCCAGCTCTTCGCGAGTTTTGCGCCCAACTGTACTCACGATTTGAGCTGGAAGAGTGACCTCGCCTAAAATTAAATTGAAAATGTAAGAGACGCTGAGGACGCCTACAATTGTAGGCACAATTGGTCTCCCCATAAAGAACCGCTGATGGATCAGGACCCCGATAACGAACAGAATTAAGAACATTAATTCCATTGAAATTACCGCAGGAAAAACATGATGGCGATGAACACGGCGGTGATGAGAGCAGCCTGATCAATCTTCTTGGTCACGAAGTAGGAGATAAAGGCGAGGATCAGAGCCTTCTTGACCCAAGGCCCCTGAGGGTTCTGCTCTTTGCGAACCTCAACATCGGCGACGGATTCAACAGACTGCATTTAATATTAATTTACAATTTTATTGAGCAAAAGTCACGTGCTTCTCCGTCTTGATCCACACGCGTCCCTCTACAAAGTCATCGAAAGTCGCAACGTGCGTGTCGTCCCCATCCTCCGACTGAAGGACCCAACCCTCCCCAGGGGTGAACTCCACAACGACGCACTCCAAAAAGCGCGTCCTCTTCTTGGACTTGAGCGTCAGAGTCACCTCCTTGCCCACCAGGGACTCGAACCAATCCTCGTACGTCTCAAGCTCAGACGCAATCTCGTCGCGCTCCTTTGCCAGCTCAAGAACAGCCTCAATAGCCTCCATTGTACTGTTCAAATGGCTCGCGTTTTTATCTGTGGAAAGAGTAGATGTCGCTGAATATTATTGGCATCACGGCGTCTCAAATCTTCGGCGACTTTGGTTTTAAAGATTTTGTAACGTCTCAGAGCCATCTCGGACTTTTTAAAGGAACTATAGGGTACATAGGCGTTATATTCTTCTTGCTCAAGAGTCTTGCGACAAACAACATCCTATGGGTGAATGGAATGTGGTCTGGTTCAACTCTTATATTTGAAACCGCGGCGGCTTTTTTTCTACTAGGCGAGAGGTTTGAACACCCGTGGCAGTATCTAGCATTTTTACTCATTATTGTCGGCGTTATAGCTCTCAAGGGGCATAAAGTTTTCTGGTGAAATTAAATGTTGCCTGAAATTAAAATGGGAAAGTACGCGACTATTTTCAAAGAAAGCGCAGCGGGTTCGGCTGGTTTTCTGGCGGTCTTCAGTAGCGCCATTCTTCTTGGTATGGCTTTTGGTATTCCGGGTCTCATCTTGGTGACGAAGGAAAACAAAAAACCAAAGTCTCAGCGCAATCAGACGCTGCTCATTCTGGGCTTTATCCTGATGGCGCTCGGTGTGGCTCTGGGACTCGGGTTCAACGCGGGTGGACTGGTGAACGGAATCACAAATCAGTTTTAAAATTAAACTTCAATGTAAAAGCTTATAGTGAACCAAGCATCTTGCCGAGCTCTTGATCTCTTGGATCTTGTGGCGGCTGCGCGGCTCTTCTCCATGATGGGGTACCGCGATGCGAATTTTTTAGGAGGCTCGTCTAGGAACAAGCACTTGTCCATGTGTCTGTCCGAGTAGTAGTCTCCCCATTCAAACGCCTCTTGCATATCGTCGGGGCCCGCTCCAACGTTCCGCAGGAAGCGGTACGTCTTCTCAACTTCGATAAAGTCGTCAATCACATCCTTGAATATTCTGGCACGCCACTTTTCGGGGAATTCACTTGCAAAATCCTGGGCTTCGGCGAAGCACTCATCAAGCGCTTCTCCAAATACCTCTTCACACTTGTTCTCGTATGCGTCCTCGTCCCACTGTTCCCGAACCTTGTGGAATCCCTTGAAGTAAATGGGAGCACGGCACATCGGACACCCAGTACCAGTTCCCTTCAGGTACCAAGTCTTTATGCAGCCGCTGCAGAAGTCGTGACCACACGACAGCTTCTGGAAGACGCCGTCATCGCCATAGCACACAGAGCACTCACGGTCGGTGCAGGCCATCTTAGAATATGTCGTGATTTTGTTTCACAATTCAAGAGCCTGACATGGACAGGACACGTTTTTAAAGACTCTGTGCACTTAGTAAGTATGTCGATCGTCCTGAAACCTCCTGCAAAGCCGCGCCGACTCCCATCCATAAACCAGAAGCCCGTGAGGTACTACACGATTCATTCACATGCGAACGATGCATTTACGCTCAAAATTGACGAGACGACCCGGACATCGATCGTGAGCTTCCGCCAGTGGGACGACGCACTTTTTATTGGAAAAATGATTGAGACGCATTATATTCAAGAAAATGAGTGGCCGGATACAAGTCAGCCTGGGTCGCTCATTTTACCAAATTCTCGTGTAGGAGATGTTCTCAAACACATTTACATTCAAGACTGGAACTATGAAGACCTCAAGGTGAGGTGTACCGAGAATACACTCGACATGGTCACAGTCGATGCAATTTTGAAGAAGAAATCAAGCTACTCATTCTCTGGAAGCCAACTCAAGTTTGAGGCGCCCCCTGAGTTTTACCGTCTGAGATTCGACCAGCTATTCACTTTGTCTCAGGAATGAAAGCCCGGCCACGAAGCACCGCCTTGGCGTACACGGCGCACAAACAAAAGTGGATATGGGGCCACTCGAGCGCCTCCATCTGTCCAAGCACAATTTTCATAGGATTCATGTTGACCTCGGTCACGAGAGTACTCTCGCGAGACGGGTCAGACATGTTCTCAGCAACATCAATCATACGCGAGAGCCACTTTACGTGTGATTGATTTTGAGACTCAAAAGAAGTGATGAATTTAGAAGTCACGGACATTGTTGTTAAAGAATAATTTGTTTTTAAGCAATCATTGCCGCACCACATCCTCCACAGAACTTCTCAGTCTTGGGGGCCCGGAAAAAAAGCATCCAGATTGCCACCAGCAGCATGATGAGGAAAAGGGCGTTCTGATCAAACTTCATCTTTCTTAATCTTCACCAATACTTTCTTCTGACTCAGCCTCAGACTCGTCGTCATCCACGTCATCATCGTCCTCGTCCTCTTCCTCCTCGTCGGAATCATCTAGAGACTCGGTGTCGTCTGACTCTTCGTCTGAAGGAACGTAGTCCTCGTCAGCATCCACTCGCCGAAATCCGTCCTCCTGGGCGACGAACCCAATTTCTAATTCAGAATCTGTATTCAGGTATTCTGCGATTGAATCATCGTCAATTTCGTACGTGTCGTCTTCGTACCTCCAAATATGATCATCAGATTCGGATAGGTACCTGATGGTCAGAATGACGCCGTCCTTTTCTATAATCTTTGCGAGAAGCGAGGCGGGTTTGCGTGCGCCCACATCGGTCCAGACGCGGACGAGAGACATTCCCTAGCTGTTTTATTTCATGTCAAATGTTTTTAAGTGAAAATTACGCACTTGGTGTTTTTTTAAAATAAGGCGGTACTCTTCAACCCTTCCACCTGTTTCCGCATCCGAGGCAGCAGAAGAATGTCGTCACTGAAGCGGCGCGTCAGTACAAAATTTAAAGCGAATAGGCAAAACAAAAACGCACTTGGTTCGTCCGCGGATCGAGTTTGAGCCTGTGTATACGTCACTTTTTTCTTGTAACATTTTTTACAGGTGAACATTCCTGAATAATCCTCATCTTTTGTCTTGGCCTCTTCCATCGCAAGGTCTTTGCTTTTAATGTCAAACGCCTTCTTTGCATAGGGACCTCCGGGCCAGAGCACGTCGGCCGAGTACCTCGCGAGGTTCTTCGTGTCGAGCTCTTTGAGCTGAAGCCTCCGCGCAAGTTGAGATGTGACGTGGATTTCGAGCTTGACGGCGTCACCAACGACTTGGAGGTCTGTAGCCGCAACTGGAGATCTCTCGAGCTCTTTGAGGAGGCCGTACACCTTTTGCTTGTAGCGCCACCTGAACACCTTGTTCTCCCATGACGGGTCGTCGCGCACCTTGCGCGTCTCCTGAACCGCCCAGTTGTATACTGAGCGTTCACAGTTGCGAGCCGCGGCGCCCACGCCAAGAGCGCGACCAAATCCGCTACGAGCGTATTCACGGAGAGCGTGCTCCATTGTTTTTGAACTAGACGTCGTTTACATCATCCGAGTCTGGCTTGTACACCGCATCTTTTTTTGGAACCCACTGAATCGGACGAAATGCCTTACCCTCTGGTCCACATAGGAAAGGATACTTGCGGGCATTCCACGGTGGCAATCCGTATACGTAACACAAGTTCTTTTGAGGATTGTGATACGCGCAGTTGTGACACGAGGGCATTATGGGTTAAAAGGGTTCCACGCTTTTAACACAATATGAATCCGATCATAATTTGCGAGACCAGTCGGTGTCCCGTATGGGCCTTCAGTTGCCAATGATTGTCACTGCTGTGCCGAACGAAAAATGATCCGAAGCCTGCAGCTTCGGGCTTCAAGAAGCGGCGTCGGATCTGCTAATTTCTCCAAGTGGATTCACCGAAAGTATGGAGATTTTGTAGTTACACGAGTCCGCGTCGACGGTGGTCACGGGACTTCCCTTCCGTGTGTGATTTGTCGCAAGGCGCTCGACAAGTTCTCGATTCAATGGAGGGCCCATGTGGGGGAGGAATGGGTCAGGAGCACTGATCAGGACGTACCAGTTTCCAGGGCCACGTCCAAGCAGCGAGCAAAGTTGGGATTTTTATAATTTGTAATATTAATGCACTGGATATCGGTCATTATCGGGCTCGTAGTTGCGTGGGCCATAATTTTCTTTATCGGACCAAAACCTTATGTAGTGTCTTACTATGAACCGGAGGCCGATGAGCCTGTAGTAGGTGTGGCCATGTCGGAGCTCGACGCGATGATGATGGCTGTTGGCCTCATTTCAGAATCCACGATAGACGAGGAGTTGTCGATGGCACCGTCCCCAGCACCAGCGCCAGCGCCCATGATGGAGTCGGTGGCTGACATGGCGATGATGGATACCGATCTCTCAATGGCGATGATGGATAACGAGTTCTCAATGTCCCCGGCCCCATCGCCCATGGAGATTAGCGAATCAACTGAGGATCTCTCCGGTCAAGATACAGGAGCCATTCCCCCGCCCTTCTAGCCGACCCAGACTCTTGTGCCTCCACTTGCATTGACAAATTCTCTCCAAAATTAATCACCCACATTTCAGAAGCAATTTGAAAAACTTTTGAAACTTCGTGAAACTTAATTGATTTCAAAATAGAAAGAGCCTGATCTGGATCCGACGCCTTTACACGGGTTCCATTTTTAAACGTAAACTCCATACCGTTCTTACCACGACCCGTACAACAGTCCCACATGTTCACTTGCTCTTACGAGTAATTCCAAGGGAACTCTCTAACTTGCTTGCAGCCCTGGCGAGTGGTTTCGCCCTCTTGAGTTTCAGGGTCTCTTGTTGCCCACTGGAATTCTCAATCGCCATGAGCCGCGTGGTATTTTGAGCTCCATTGGCAATCACTGGGGCGCGAATACTCAATTCATTTTTAGAATCGTTGAAAACTGGGTGAAGCTGTTTTTCAACTGGAAAATAGAGCTGCGGCGGTTCGACGAGCCCACCATACGACCTGAACTCTTCTATACTCAGGGTCCCTCCAAAACACGCAAGGAACTGGCGTTTTGGAGCAGGCCACAAGGGCACGAATTTCCCAAAAGCGCGCAATCTCATCATGGCCAAAAAAGACTGAATCTCCCCAGATTTTGATGAATTCATATCGAGTGCGTACGATTTGGCGCATTGCCAGGAACAAAAGTTGCCCAAGGTTGTGAACCTGTTGAGCTTGTCGTCGTACCTCACGGGAAGGTGAATGCATGGACGCTGAGGGAGGGAGTGAACGCACCACCAACATACCAGGCCCGTCACGTCCTGTTCGGGTGGCGTCGTCGGCCCCGGATCCGGGCGTTTGACTTGACATTTGGCATTCCGAGCTTCTGTGGAAATCTTTTTTTGTTCACAAATCGTCATGGACTTAAAAACCTAATAATCTTTAATATCAGATGCTTCTTTCAATTGATTGTGGTATAAAAAATTTAGCAATGTGTTTGATTGATCCGGTGAACAAGAAAATTCACCAATGGGACGTGTCCGGTGTGCCGCCGATGCACGCCGACGGTATATTCCCGTGTTTGGTTCGGCACCTCAATGAAAAGCCGTGGATCCTAGACGCCACCACTGTAATCATAGAGAAGCAACCAGATCGCAACCGGAGCATGAAGTCTGTTGAAAACCTTCTTCACACTTACTTCCTCGTGAAGGATCCGGGGAGGTCAGTAGTCATCTGGGACGCGCGTCACAAGATTCCGGACGTGGCGGGTGCCGGGAAGGCTCGGTACGCCCAGCGCAAAAAGACGTCCATCGAACGCGCTAGGAAATTCATTGACGGTGATGGCCCGAATAAAGAGCTTGTGACGTTTTTCGATAAACACAAGAAGAAGGATGACCTGGCAGACACGGTCATGCAAGCACTGAGTTTTATAGACAAGCGGCCGGGAGCGGATCCTTCGGATTCCACCCGGCCCCCGAAGGTTAAGAAGGTGGCGCCACGCAAACCGACCGACAACCAGACTCGGACAAAGTACTCAAAGGCGAATCTTGCTTGGCTGGTCAAGACGGGAGCCAAACAGGATGCGAGGTTCAAGAAGGACCTTGCACGGTACTATAGAAATTTAGAAGAATTAATTTCCGAGTTTAACTTAAAATAAGATGGCTGAACTCGCTCCACCGGCACCGACCAGCGGGCCTCCAGTTGCTATGATTGTTATAGCGATATTGGTCATTATCGGCGTAATTGTTGGCGTGGTCATGGCGACGCGGAAATATCCAGTTGTAGTCCCACCTCCTCCAGTTCCAGTCGCACCTACTCCAGCTCCTCCGGTCATCCAGTTTGACGAATCGTGTATAAAGCCCTCACTTCAAAGTATCTTTCAAGGCGACGCTCCATTTATTCCTGAATATATAAGCTTTTTAAAAACAAATAAAGTACAGACGGTGCCTCTTGGTGCGCAGTGCCCGAGTGGAACGGGAGTTGAAGGAACCACACCCGATATGAAATGCCAAGCGTGTGTCCCAAACGAATTCAAGGGCAAACCGCCGCCAATCCCCGACGAGCTTCTAAAGCAAATGAACGCGTGGAATAAAAAGAAGAATGAAAACTCCTACACCTCACCGGCACCGCCGCCCACATACAAGTAAATTGACGGCGGAATTTAATCTTGAATAGAATTATATGGAATCGCTGAATTCTTTTAGTTTGACTCCCCCTCCACCCAAGACAGGGATGCCTATCGGTCTTGTAGTATTTGTGCTGCTACTTGTTGCGGGGGCGGTGTGGTGGATAATGAATCGCGTCCCATCTATCAGGATGGCGGCTCCCGCTGTGATGACGGCTCCCAGTCCAGCGCCTGCTCTGATGGCTCCTCGTGCGGCTCCGGCTTCTCGGGCATCTCCAGCGCCTGCTCCTGCTTCTCGGGCATCTCCAGCGCCTGCTCCTGCTTCTCGGGCATCTCCAGCGCCTGCTCCCGTTGTGATGGCTCCTCGGGCATCTCCTGCTCCGGCTCCCACTGTGATGGCGGCTCCGGCTCCTGTGCCGCCACCTACAGATCCTCGTCAGCTCGTGTGGTCAACTGGCCAGAAGATTCAGTCGGAGCCATTGGATATTTCCAAATACACGAACGCCACCGAGTTCAAGACGAAACCGACGGGATATGCCACCCAGACCACCCCCATGTACACGATTTCATTCGATGTTTACGTCTCGGCAACCCAAACCAACTGGAATGCTATATTCACACACGGAGCGTTAGACAACTGGGACGGTGCAAAACCCAAACCAAATGGCCGCCTGCCATTCGTCGAGTTTTATAAAAACAGCACGCGTCTTCTGGTAGAACACGCCGGGAAACAAGGCAGTACAATTACGCGACACCACGCATCGAGCGCCCAGGGTCTTCCGACGAACCAGTGGGTCAATATTACTATTAGTGTGAACAACGGAACTGCTACAGTTTATCGAAACGGCTCGACAGAAGCCAGTTTCACTGGAAAGTTCTATTGGCCGGATGCAGCAAATGACAAATGGTATTGGGCCCCTAGCGGGCCGCTGACCGGAACTGTGAAGGTTGCGAATTTCTATTTCTGGACCTCCGCGCTGTCTCCCAGTCAGATTGGCATCCTCCGAGTACCGACGGTGCCGACTGCGGGCGTTCCCACAACGTCTTACTACGAAGTGGAGCCGTACTACAAGTAATTTTTCAAATTATCATGAGCTTCTGATGGCCTACACGAATCTGCGTGTCGATGTGGATTGGGTGACCAGCATCGCTGAGCGCTCGGCAGAAAGAAACATCCTCTGAATTCATATCCACGAGATCACCGACCGTCTGCAGTGGACTATAGAACCACGGGTACTTGATGCTCTCCACAACCCCCTTGCGAATCATCATCCAGCCCATACCCGTATACGCCACGGGTACGTACTGTGGTGCGCCGACGACGTCGTCTGGCCGAAGAAACTTGAAAGATCCCGTCTTTTTGAAAAAATCCTCGTTCCAATCCTTGACGGTTGCAAAGTGCTGGAGATCCTCCATCATGTAGAGACCGGCCGTCACGTCGTGAGGGCTCTCCAGAAGTGCGAAAAAGTCCTCGGGCTTGAACACCATATCAGAATCGATCCACATCATCACATCGTACTCCACATTGCCCTGGAACGGCTTCTGGGCCGCACCCTTGAGAGCGTCGCCACCGAGGCACTTGGCTCGGGCAAAGTGTACGACACTTGAGTACTGCTGACTAATCATCACCTGATGCCCACGCGAATTCGTTTGCATCAGGAGATCAGACCATGCCAACAGAAAGTCCCGCGAGTACGAGCGACCGGGCATACAGAAGATGATCTTCATTGCTATCTGAGCGCCCAGTCTCTTAAACTAAAAAAAATATAAGCCAACTATTAATGGTGAGCACCGGCGTCATCATCGCAGCCGTGGTGTGTTGCGTTTTAGTGTGTATAGGGACTATACTAGGGATTTGGGGATCTGGTGTGGCGTGTCCAGACTTTGGTATGGATTGTGAAGCTAGCCCAGGAGGAGGAGCTCCTGCTGCCGGAGGAGGAGGAGGAGCGCCTGCTGCAGGAGGAGGATCGCCTGCTGCCGGAGGAGGAACGCCTACCGTAGGAGGAGGAACGCCCGCTGCTACCCCATCCACCACTCCCGTTCCCTCAAATATAGTAAACTGTAAAGTTTCAGACTGGGGACCCCTTGGGGAGTGTTCAAAGCCATGTGGTGGTGGAACTATGGTGCGCACTAGAACGGTCGAGATTCCGGCCGCAAACGGTGGTACAGCGTGTCCAACACTTGAAGATAAACAGGCGTGCAACGTACAGGATTGTCCAGTTGACTGTGAACAAAACCCATGGACAGCCTGGGGGACTTGTAGTGCAAAATGTAACGGAGGAACTCAGACGCGTACTCGGACGATAAAAACGCAGCCCACATATAACGGACTTGCGTGTGGTCCATCCACCGATTCGCAGCCGTGTAACCAACAGGAATGTCCAGTTGACTGCGTCGGCAGTTGGGTCGGGTGCAACGTTACATGTGGTACAGGTCTTGATACGTATGAAATCACGACACCCGCCAAGAACGGAGGGAAAGAATGCGACACTGTAGGCAAGGCGACGAAAGCGTGTGTTCTGGCTCCTTGTGGTGTGGACTGCGTCGGAGGATGGGAAGGCGTCACAGCGAGCAACCCAGATGGATGGTCGGCTTCGTGCCCGACATGTGGAACCGGTAAGCAAACTCGCAAATACAAGGTGACAACGAAATCTGCTGGGTCCGGAAAGTCTTGCCCTTATGGTGACGGATATAGCGAAGAAAGAGACTGTCTAGGCCTTTCGCCATGCCCGGGCCCGGTCGACTGTGTAGGCGATTGGGATGTGTGGACAGGTTGTAGCAAGGGGTGCGGAGGAGGCACGAGGACCAGAAGATACACAATTACGAAAGACGCCGCAAACGGTGGTAAAGCGTGCCCCAAGAAAACAGGGGACGTTGAAACAGAAGAGTGTAATAAAACGTCGTGCTGTGATCCGTCTGTGTACAAACTCGACGGGTGGACAGACGTTACAGGACCCGATGGCAAGGCGGTGCCGCCGTTCAACTGTGATGGTAACGCCGGTGACGGTCGCCCATACGTTCTTCAAACGCGTCCTCTAAAGTTCCCGGACAATCCCAACGGTGCAGCGTCGGCTACAGCTTGTAATATACTTGTGAATCAGTACCGCTACACCGCAATTGGGTGCGCAGATAGAACCCCCAAGGGTGGTTCGTGTTCTGATTCTGGAGTCACATGGAGCGCCGCGTCTGGGTGTGGAGTGACCCCGTCGATTCACACGACAAACATTGGAGGAACTTGCAATCCTTCGGGCAACCCATGGACTGCGAGTGGATGTACCAACTCTCAGGCCGAAGTAGCACCAAGCTACCCGGGTTCTTGTTCTGTTCAAGGAATAGCCTGGTCTCAAAATGCAGGGTGTAGAATTGAGCCGGCGACTCGCACGGGCACTGTTTCGTGTAATGTAGGCACTTGGGATCAAGCTCAGCAGAAGTGTATCGTTTCACCTCCGACGACTACACCCTCCGGGGGTACATGCCCAGCCGGTTACACCTACGCCGGTGGAAACGCTATTGGAAGCCAGGCCTGCGTCAAGACTGTGTCGTGTCCAGATGCGCGAGTGGCTCTTGGCGCCGGCTGCCCCGCATGTAATTGTTAATACAATTTTTATATTTCGATTAAGTAAAGATGCCTGCTGGTTATGGCGAGTCGGGGAACACCGACGCCAGGGGCCCTACCAGGGTTCATATTAATTGGTTGAATGCTGACGCAATGGCTTTTGTTTGTGATCAATATGACGATTGTCCAGGATTTATGAATCGAGCCAACGGTAAAGGACCGGACAATAACCGAGGGGGCGGTGGCTGGCTAAAGAGTGGCACGCAACCCCTCTATAACGTAGGCGGTCTCACCTACTTCCAACGCAACACGCGCGGGCCGGTAGCCTCAGCCCACAAGCCGAACCAACCGAGTGTGCTAGAAAATCCGGAAACCAAAGTATCATTTTATGACGGAGGAAATTTTGACGGGGAGCGTTGGGAACATGGGAGAGGGGTGCGAAATGGTGGGTTTGGTGGCGAAGACCGAACGGCAAGTATTATAATTCCACTCGGGTACAAATTCATCGGTTTTAGTCACTACACGGATAAGGACTTTGCCGGACAGTGGCAGCAAGGGTCAGGAGATTCGACCGGCATTTACATGGGACCAGCATCCATCAATGGCGGTCAGCTGAGCGCTATGGGGATGGCAGATAAAATTTCATCATTTATAATTGAACAAGTCCCGTTTGACGTGAACGCTCGCTGGGACGACATGACAAATTCCCAATATAGGATAACTTCAAACGACGCTCGAGCAATTAAGGAGGCTTATTGTCGTACCGCTGACGGAATACAGAATACGAAATGTTCAGATGCTGGATTGGCAACATACTGCCCCGCTCGCTCAACGACGTGTTACGCGGCAGCGACTGATATCACGTGCCCCAATGGTTATAATAAAGACGTTCCCAACAATAGATGCACTGCTTCGACAGGTACACCAACTTCAATCGACTGTAGTTTTCCTGCAGGTTACGAGCCTGACCTCCCAAATAGGGTGTGTAGGGCCAAGGCGGTGTCCATTACGGATTTCACGTGCCCAGCGGGTTACTCTAAAGACCTACCAAATAACAAGTGTAAGGCCATTACAGGAACGGTGGCAACAGTCACGGGGTGTCCTTCGGCTTACAATGCCGACCCTGTAAACAACAGGTGTGCAGCCAAAGCGGCGACTATTTCTTCTCTCACGTGTCCAAATTCAGATTATTTCACGGCGTCAAATGCGTCAAACAAGTGCGTTGCTAAGTCGTGATTTTGGCAGGCTTCCCCTTTGCTTCGGCGATAACTTTAAGAGCATCATCCGGAGTAACGCCCATCTGGATGAGTTCGACTGCTACATCGATATCTTTGCGCCCCCCCTTGGAAAAAAGCTGTCTGGCGTGGCCAACGTGTTCAAGTGTGTATGTAGTTTCGGGAGCCATTTCGGGAGCCGGTTCGGGAGCCGTTTCGGGCGCCATTTCGGGAGCTGGGGAAAAGTACGACCTGCTCACCCTGAAAATAAGCAAGAAAACGATAACCGCCAAGAGAGCAATGATTATGATATCTTGGCGTTTCATCATCATCTGTACTATTCTTTAACATTTTTTACGCGTCCCGAGTGCAGGTGTCGTCCTACTTTTTTGGCTGAAGTACTCCCGCGAATGTGAGCTATTGGGGGGGTATCTTTATATCTTTTTGCATAACATTGGGGAAAAATCAATCCACCCGTCCCCGTATTTCGTAGAGCACACCTCTTCCGCCGTCTTTGGGAGGATGGCTCCAGATGGCATACCGGTGGCGTCATAGGTGTCTGGAGATGGAGCCGGGGATGTCATCGCGTCGGCGAAACTCATTTTACGCCCAAAAATAACAATCGCAACTAAAACCAGTAAGAACGCTATTATAATGTCTTTGGCGCCAAACTTCATTTTTATTATCTGAGAAATATTTCTCGAGTAAAAGTAAATGGGTGGTAATCAGTCCAAGAGCTCCGTCCAGCAGACGAACGAGTTCTTCAACAAGACGACAAACTCTTTCGTATCTGAGAACTCTCAGCAAGTCCAGGCCTCATCTCTGAACAGTCAAAACATGGACTTTTCCGGGGCCGAATTCATCAAATGCAGAGCAGCCTTCATTCAGTCTATAAATTCCACCGTGGTGGCGTCTGGTCAGATGACAACCCAAAACATCAACGACCTCACCGCCAAATTAAAAAATGATGCAACAACGGCGATAGACAACGCCGCTGCACAGAAGAGCGGCTTCCTGGCGCCGTCTGTCGCGAATAGCGCATCGGCCACCACCGACCTGAAAACCAAGGTTAACAACATCATAGAAACCACCATGAAGTCCAGCACGGTTCAGAATATTTTCGCAAACGCCAATAATATCCAGAATCTAGCTTCACCTAAACTCAAGTATGAATGCGATCCAGCATATAGAACTCCAGGTGCGTGTTCGTCAAAGGATCAAACTGGATGCGACTTTGTAGCGGACCAGAACATTGTTGCAAATGTTACCGCAAAGGGGGTCGCCGACGCATTGACCAAGGCCATGACTTCCGTCATTGCCGATAATACCACTGATACTACCGTCAAACAAACGGCAAAGCAGGAGACTCAGGGCCTCAACGACCTCGTGGACTCGGTGTTCAAGGGTCTGACTGGTATTTGGGGTATCATTGCGTGCATTGTCTGTGTCCTATGCTGCGGCGTACTCGCCTTCATGCTGAGCCCTGCTGGACAGAATGCGACTGCCGCTGGTGCCAATATCGCCAAATCGCGGTACGGTTAAACTTTAGAAAGCAATGCGCCGAGTCTTCCTTGCGCTGAATTAATAGCATATGCCATTCTTTCTTGCGCTAAATTAGCAGCGGATGGGCCCACCGGAGCAGCCGGAGCAGCAGAGCCGCCACCACCGCTCATCGCAGCAAATCCTATGATTACTAGACAGCAGCAGCAAAAAAACAATATACATAGGATAAATCCAATTTGTTTAGGTTTTGTGTTCACTCCTGGAATTGCATCCAGTGACCACAAGCCTTCCTTGCTGTCGGGCGCCGTGGGTGTCCCTGATGGAGTCGTCGTAGGTGTCCCCGATGGAGTCGTCGTGGGAGTCGTCCCTGATGGGGTCGTCGTGGGAGTCGTCCCTGATGGGGTCGTCCCTGACGGAGTCGTCCCAGGAGTGATATTGAGAGTTTGTTCACAGGATGCATCTATCTGTGCACCCGTCAGATTGGCGTTGTTGAAACTTTGGATACAGGCCTGAATACTAGGGCACGATTGAGAAGGAGCACGCGCCGCAGGCATGAACACGGCGTCTTGAAGAGCGCGACCGACACAATCGTTCGACGCGCAGAAGGTGTCAGCGGACACGACGGACGCAGAACTCGGCAAGCTTCCAAAATCTCTCTTCAATGCTACACACCCTGGTAAAGTTGATTTGGATGCATCTGAAATACAATTGTAGCCGTTTTGTGTAGCGTTCCAGCATGCACATTTATCGCTGGTAGGGTCTGCAGCACAAAAGTTCCTCACGAGGTTACTCGCCACCTGTTTATTCACGTCGTCTCTTGACAATGTGCTTTTGAATACATTATTGATTGTCGTCAGACACGTGGGTTCTGTTCCTGTAGATGTGCCAGCGCAAAAACCAAGCTTCACAGTGTTCCAGGATGTACCGGTTCTTGAGTCGCTGAAATAATTTTTACACTCAGATGTGTCGATGTTGGCCGCTAATGAACAATAATCAAGTTTGGCTTGAGCCCATGACGCATCTGTAAGAATCTGAGTTCCGAGATTTTCGTTGAAAATACCAGCGTTTATGAACTTTGCCATGTTCATTGAAGAATAGTCGCATTTACGAAGCAAATCGGAAGTCAATGAACCACCGGAACATCCTGCACCTCCAGAATTACACGCAGTGCCGTCTCTATTTGCATAATTACCAGCGACGGGCCGACCAAGCTCGGGCGGGCAATAACTTAGAATAAATGACGAAGGGCACTGGCCGTTGTAATTGGCACCAAAACCCTGGAGTGGTTTGCCCTTCCAATCACCATAGCCATTGAAGCCACCGCAGTTACTCCCGTTTGCAGAATCTTGAGCCCTTGCGCCGTGTTCAATAGATGTTGCAGCCGTAATGGGCTTGCCTGTATATTTGGCAATAGGTGGCGGGTTCTTCTTGTCTCCGTTTTTCTGATTGGGATTGGTTCCGGCGCGCCGTCCAGCTCCTTGCAGCCACAAGGCGCCACTGTTATCGAGAACGTACCCCTGACACTGCGCGAACGTGTCACACGCGAGACTCGCCTGATTATCATTGAAACCAGAATTCCAGTACAGGTCATTCCACCCTTTTATTGGACCTAACCCACCTATATCGTAATTTGTCTTGGGGTCATATGCCATCCTACTTTGTACTGATAAAAAAATTAAAAGCACTTTTGAGATATGAAAGGGGTGGTCCACACACCCTACTATGACTGGGACGGACGCAAGTACCTAGAGGTCATGATAAAAGGCTGCGTGACCCGCATCAAAGTTCCATTCAGGTACGGAAGAGTCATGTGCCGGATTGAAGGTCTGAAGACGGTTCAGGAACTTCAGAAGGGTGATGAAATTGAAATTGAAATTGAAAAAAAGGTTTGGGACGGCGTCACACATTTTATCCTCTCCTCATTGAAATCATGAAACCGACGCCTCCTAAACACATAATAAATACACACGCTACAATCAACCATACCCACCATGGAGTTTCCGAGGACACGCTAGTGGACGTGACCGCTAGAGAGGGTGGACTTCCCGATGAAACGCTAGTGGGTGTGATTGGTAGAGAAGGTGAACCCCCTGTAGGGGCGCCTGAAATCTTCGACCCACCAGAAGCGAGTTGGATCATATTCCCTGGATCATTTTTGTATGAAAATACAGAAGTGCCTGAAGAATTAGTATAAACTACGGCTTTGGTAGATCCTGCTATTTGCCACACACCCACTGATGGTAAATTATTTCCAGACATCTCCATGGTCGCACCCGTCCAATCTGGATTCGTCAAGTCTGGAGTCTGTGCTAAATTTAAACTCGTTATGGCTTTTACAGTTGAATTTCCAGAATCTATTGCCGCCCTAATAGCAGTAGTATAATTATCCAACTGTGAATCTGTCGTGAAAGGCGGGCACAAGGTTCCGAAGCATCCCGTTGAAGTGTTAAAGCTCGGCATCTTATATAGAGTAAGAATATGTTGTGCAGGAACGGTTACGTCCATCCAGAAAATTCCCCTGAAATAAAGCGTGACCTGACTGTTAGACCACAGACCCAACATGGCATTGGTCCCGGGTTCGGGCCCTCTTTCAAGGTTTTCAGGCAAGTTAAAGGTGAACAATCTCTGGTCGTCCCACGCTATTATGGCATCGGGAAGTTCGGGCCGCCCCCCAGAGATACCCGCCCTGTTTGCGCTGGGGCTCCTGGGATTGCTTTCAATGGATGCCTACGAGACGCGACACGACAACCTGAAGCTTTTTCAGCTGGAACAAAAGCCTTTGAAGAAACGGGTGGCGGTGTTCTCTCGCTTCCATGCGGCTTTGGTAAAACCACCGTCGCGCTAGCTCTTTCGGCGCACCTGAAGGTTCGGACCATGATTGTCGTCCACAAGGAGTTCTTGGCTAATCAGTGGGTAGAAAAGATCAAGGAGTTTTGTCCAGGTGCCACCATCGGCCGTGTTCAGGGTGACGTTTTTGACATTGAAAAGGATTTCGTCATTGCCATGATTCAGACGATGTGTATGCGAGAATTTGAAAAAAAGGCTTTCGACTCCATAGGCCTCCTGATTATTGACGAGGCTCATCACATTGGTGCACCCGCCTTTTCACAATTCATGTTCAAGATTTGTCCAAAGTTCACTCTCGGACTTACTGCGACGCCAGAACGAAAAGACGGGCTCACGAGGCTCTTGTACTGGTTCCTTGGTCCCGAGTTCTTCAAGGTTGAGAGGGTCAACCAAGGGACGACAAAGGTCCAGACGCTTAACTATATGGATGAAGCATTCAAAGAGTCCCCACCCGTAACGCGCTTTGGACAGCTTAACATGCCTGGTATGATCAACGTCGTCACTGAACTCGAGGCTCGGAACAACCTCATCGTTCAGACGGCTGAAAGTGCCCTCGCAGAAGGGAGGAGAGTACTGATACTTTCCGACCGGCGTGAACATTGCTTTTACTTACAAAATAGGCTCGGCTCTAAAGCGAAGCTGTATGTAGGCGGCATGAAGGAGGCGGATCTAGAAGAGTCTTCCCGGGCCCCCATCGTGGTCGCCACCTTTCAGCTGGCTCACGAGGGCCTGGACATTCCAGCGCTTGACACTGTCATCTTATCAACTCCCAAGAGCGACATCAAGCAATCTATTGGACGTATTATGCGGGAAACGAAGGGCAAAGTGAATGATCCACTGATTTTCGACATTGCCGACCATTGGTCCGTGTTTTTCGCCATGTATCGCAAACGGCTAAAGGTTTATAGGGAGGGGGGGTTCGAGGTCATTAGTGACCGACCAGAGAAACCTACAGAGGTTTTTGGAAAGGGGATGTGTTTGTTTTAATTTCTGATAGAGTCCACGATGCCCAAGAGAAACACCCCAAAAACAAAGCCCATGACCACGTAATTACACTCGGTGTTGTCTGCGACTGGAAGTACCGTTTCTTTATTTAAGAGACTCTGAGGCCGTACTGGAGCGGCTTCATTTTCTTCGAATGGCGCAAAGGCCACTGCCATTACTTAGTGTTTAGAAGTTTTTTAGCTACGCTTACAATGAAACCTCCTTCTTCTTGCTCTTCGCCTTTCCCTTGCCCTTCACTGCCACCTCGCGCGTGTCTGGATCTCCTGCATCGATGCTCACAATGTCGGAAACGTCGTCGTCGTCGCGGGGTGGACGGCTCATCTGAGCTGGAGGTGGGCCCATCATTCCCATCAGAGATCCAAAGTCCATTCCCGGTCCGCGCATCTCACGACGGAGGCCGCCTGCTGGTGGCTCGTTCGACGCCGGGCCCGCGCCCTGTGAACGCTGGACGGCGTCAACCATGTTGCGCATCAGCTCCGGGTTCTGCTTCATGACCTGTGTGACGTTTGGAACCGCCGCCTTGAACATGCTGTTCGTCAGGTGGAACATCATTGCCGAGCCGCCCACCATCATGATCAGCTTCACCTCGGGTGCCACTTGAACCTTGGTCTTGTACTTGTTGTAAAGCTCCTCAAAGACGCCATCGTAATCCTCGACGTTCTCCATACAATTCTGGGACCAGCCGTTCAGCTCCAGATCGAAAGGATCAAACTTGTCGTTCAGAAACTCCAGGCCAGTCACACAAGCAATCATCATCCGGCGCTGAAACTTGATGGAGCGATCAGCCTCGATGCTATACGTCATCCGCTTGTACTCGGTACGAATCTCCTCAATGTCCGAGTAAATGGTCAGACGGGCGCTTGCCTGAATTCCCTTTTTGATCAGGCGAGTAATCTTGTTCAACAAGTCAGCCTTCTCGTCCTCAATCGTCTTGTATCCCTCAGAGGGCACCTGGTCGCCCCCTCCCTGGAACTGCTGCTGAGGGCCGTCCTGACCACCGAACCCATCATCCTCCATTTCCTCCCCGTCATCAAACTCCTCAGGCATTGGAGGAGGTGGCGCGGTGCGCTTCCCAGGATTCATGAACATGTCCATCCCCACGTCATCAGCGGCAGCCATAGACTCTGATGGCCCAGGCGCCCGCTTCGCAAATGGACTGGGGCGAGCAGGCTTGGCACGCAGAGGAACGGTCTTCCGAGTCGGAACCTGAATTGAGATTTCGTCAAGAAGCTTGGACTCGTCGTCGTTCATATCCATAGGGCCGTCGAATGTCATAGTGGTCTCCATCTCTGGAATCTTTTAAGAAAGGAACTCGGAATCTTTAACGCACTAAAAAAATATTAGCGAATTATAAAATGGCATTGAAAATTGGAAAGATCTTTACTCAGGCTGTGATCATCGGTCTCCTCGTGGCTATCCTGGTCATGCTCGTCCAGGGCCGCGGCAGCACATACGAGACGTACACGGCCGCCCCCCTAGTGACCACGAGCGGCCCGGAGGCGTCCAAGGGACCCACCAGCCTGACGGAGATTCCTTCGTCGCTGGAGTGCACCCCAGGCCCCTCAGCGGATGCGGCTTACTATACGCGCGGCATGACCGCAGGTGGCCTGTGCGGCGACGGCGACATGGTTCGCTCTCAGATTCGCGACTTTTCCATCGAGAACGGCATCGGCGGCTCTCTGCTTGAGCGGACCTAAAAGACCGAGTGCGCAACACTCGTGATTCCAACTTTTTTAAAATCTCGACCTAAATTAAATGTGTGACACAGAGGTTTACACTGTTCGTGTTGACTCTACACGAACTTCAACATCAAACACCAATTTTGTATCTTATATCAACATCCCCTTGAAAAATGTGGTAAAAGCGGAACTCCTTATGGCTGTCCTTCCGTTCAACGTAAACGCTTCAGCTGTTATATATATTCACGTCAAAGAACTTGTTTCAAAATTCAACGATCGCGCGACCCTCGAATATACCCTGAGTTCTGCTGGCCAAGTATCGACACAAGGAGGGGTCTCGACTCCAATTTCAAATATCCAGTATCTGAACACCTCTTTTGCTACGATTCCAGGCGACCAGCAGTACGCACGTACAGTTTACACCGCAAGTGGTTCAGGTTACCCCACGGATGTTAATTTCATAGAACCTATTCGGCAACTGGAAAAGCTTTCCATTGCCATGTACGACTTTAACGGTAACCTGATAGTAGATCCTACTGAGGCTGGCCCGACTTTCTTGGCTTTTCGTTTCACATGCGCCAAGCCAAACGTGTGCCAGTATGGTGGACAAATTGTCTGATGGTACTTTATATGGAGTACATCGTGTACGTCGACTCAAATAATAGAAACCAGACTCTCTGGCCAAATTCAAACAGTTATACACTCCACCTTACCAACCCAATCTTGAATATCACCGAGGTTGAGTTGGTTTCTGCCCAGCTGCCCAATCTCGTCGCCTCTCAGTTCGTCACGCTCGACGTGGCGGAACTCAGAACGCCCACGCACCTCTGCGCCGATGCACTGAATCTATCAGGAGCGCAGTCAAATGTCTTAACACTGACATCCAATGCATTCGATGGATCTTTTGCCACAATTCCAATCAAAATTTCAGGATGCGATGAGTTTTACAATGCCAATTATCGCATCAGCACCGTGTATCCTGCGCGCATCGACAAGTTGGACAGGCTGACCATATCGTGGCGTCAGCCGAACAGTGGAGACTTGCTGGTTGCTGGTCGCAATATGTTTCTCCTAAAATTCAAAACGGTTCAAATCCCAGTTGAGCTCGAACGCCCAGAAAGCCTCCCCCCTCCCGTCCCTTGGAACAGTGGTGATCATACCAAAATGATGATCATAGGAGGAGTTGCTATTGTGGGTGTTTTGATAATAATATCCGTAAAAAACAGATAGACGATGTGTGACAGCATCGCGAATGGCGGGATGTGTGACAGCATCGCGAATGGCGGGCCACCTGCCTGCGTCTGCCCGCCATCGAACGTCATAATTACTTCAAACCTCTTAGACACAACGGGAAACGTCATCGCGGGTAACATAATCTCCGTTGACGGAACCTTCACAGGAAGCTTGTTCGTTGCTGGTCAAGTTTATGGAAATATCATTTACAATTCACTGAATATTGGGGGAGTGATAAACACAACAACCATCGTCTCTAGTACATATTACGGTAACGGCTATGGGTTGGCTATTTTAAATGCGTCGAACATAACTGGAACAATTTCAAACACAAATTTGCCACCAAGTGGGGTCGTCGCCGGTACGTACGGCTCGAGTGCAAACATATCGCAGATTACAGTCGACCAGTACGGCATTGTGACGGCCGCTTCGAATATTGCGGCACAGTGGTCAACCGTTGACGGAAATGTGGCTTACCAAAACGGTGTGTCCATCGGAACCCTGAGCGCACCACCTGTAGGCTCGAACTTGTACGTTCTCGGTTCGGCAAACATCACCGATACTCTGAACGTTTCAACTTTGTACGTAAATTCAGCAACCGTCTTTGGTTCCGCCACCCTAAATGTTTTTGGAATTTCAAACCTAAATTCAGTACTCGCCAGTCTTTATATTGGTAACGGTTCTGGAATTTCAAACATTAACGGATCGAATGTCGTTAGCACTGTAGGAACGGCTCAGAGCGTTACTTCCCCGACACAACCCAACATAACCTCAGTGGGAACCCTGACCGGTCTTACAGTTCAGGGGTTGCTGATCGCCTCCAATGGTTCTGGAATTTCAAACATTAACGGTTCAAATGTCGTCGGCACGGTAGGAACGGCTCAGAGCGTTACTTCCCCGGCACAGCCCAACATAACTTCCGTGGGAACCCTGACCGGTCTTACAATTCAGGGGTTGCTGATCGCATCCAATGGTTCTGGAATTTCAAACATTAACGGATCGAATGTCGTCAGCACTGTAGGAACGGCTCAGAGCGTTACTGTACAGGCGCAAACCAACATAACCTCCGTGGGAACCCTGACCGGTCTCAATATTCAAGGGTTGCTGATCGCCTCCAATGGTTCTGGAATTTCAAATCTGAATTCTTCAAATCTGGTGGGCAATGTAGCAGCGGCAGAGGTCGCAATGAGCGTTACCGATCCAGCACAACCCAATATAACCTCCGTGGGAACCCTGACCGGTCTCAATATTCAAGGGTTGCTGATCGCCTCCAATGGTTCTGGAATTTCAAACATTAACGGATCGAATGTCGTCAGCACTGTAGGAACGGCCCTGAGCGTTACCGACACGGCACAACCCAACATAACCTCTGTGGGAACTCTGACCGGTCTCAATATTCAGGGTTTGCTGATCGCCTCCAATGGTTCTGGAATTTCAAACATTAACGGTTCAAATGTCGTCGGCACTGTAGGAACGGCCCTGAGCGTTACCGACCCGGCACAACCCAACATAACCTCAGTGGGAACCCTGACCGGTATTACAGTTCAGGGATTGCTCATCGCTTCCAACGGTTCTGGAATTTCAAACATAAATTCCTCAAACCTGGTGGGCAATGTAGCATCGGCTAACGTCGCCATGAGCGTTACTGCCCCGTCACAACCCAATATAACATCGGTGGGAACCCTGACCGGTCTTACAGTTCAGGGTTTGCTGATCGCGTCCAATGGTTCTGGAATTTCAAACATAAATGGTTCAAATGTCGTCAGCACTGTAGGAACGGCTCTGAGCGTTACTGATCCGGCACAACCCAACATAACCTCAGTGGGAACCCTGACCGGTCTTACAGTTCAGGGGTTGCTCATCGCGTCCAATGGTTCTGGAATTTCAAACATAAATGGTTCAAATGTCGTCAGCACCGTAGGAACCGCTCTGAGCGTTACTGATCCGGCACAACCCAACATAACCTCCGTGGGAACCCTGAGCGGTCTTACAGTTCAGGGGTTGCTGATCGCCTCAAACGGTTCTGGAATTTCAAACCTAAATTCTTCAAACCTGGTGGGCAATGTAGCAGCGGCAAATGTCTCCATGAGCGTTACTGTCCCGTCACAAACCAACATAACCTCGGTGGGAACCCTGACCGGTCTTACAATTCAGGGATTGCTGATCGCCTCCAACGGTTCTGGAATTTCAAACATCAACGGTTCAAATGTCGTTAGCACGGTTGGAACGGCCCTAAGCGTTACTATTCCGGAACAAACCAACATAACATCGGTGGGAACCCTGACCGGTCTTACAATTCAGGGTTTGCTGATCGCCTCTAACGGTTCTGGAATTTCAAACCTGAATTCTTCAAACCTGGTGGGCAATGTAGCGGCGGCTAACGTCGCAACGAGCGTTACCGATCCGGCACAACCCAACATAACTTCAGTGGGAACCCTGACCGGTCTCAATATTCAGGGTTTGCTCATCGCCTCGAATGGTTCTGGAATTTCAAACATAAATGGGTCAAATATCGTCAGCACTGTAGGAACGGCCCTGAGCGTTACTGATCCAGCACAACCCAACATAACCTCAGTGGGAACTCTGACCGGTCTTACAGTTCAGGGTTTGCTGATCGCCTCAAACGGTTCTGGAATTTCAAACATAAATGGTTCAAATGTCGTCAGCACGGTGGGAACGGCTCTGAGCGTTACTGTCCCGTCACAAACCAACATAACCTCGGTGGGAACCCTGACCGGTCTTACAATTCAGGGATTGCTGATCGCCTCGAACGGTTCTGGAATTTCAAACATAAATGGTTCAAATATCGTCAGCACTGTAGGAACGGCTCAGAGCGTTACTGATCCGGCCCAAACCAACATAACCTCAGTGGGAACCCTGACCGGTCTTACAGTTCAGGGATTGCTGATCGCCTCCAACGGTTCTGGAATTTCAAACATAAATGGTTCAAATATCGTCAGCACGGTTGGAACGGCTCTGAGCGTTACTGCCCCGTCACAACCCAATATAACATCGGTGGGAACCCTGACCGGTCTTACAGTTCAGGGGTTGTTCATCGCGTCCAATGGTTCTGGAATTTCAAACATAAATGGTTCAAATATCTTCAGCACTGTAGGAACGGCTCAGAGCGTTACTGATCCAGCACAAACCAACATAACCTCGGTGGGAACTCTGACCGGTCTCAACATTCAGGGGTTGATGATCGCCTCTAACGGTTCTGGAATTTCAAACATAAATGGGTCAAATGTCTTCAGCACTGTAGGAACGGCCCAGAGCGTTACTGTCCCGTCACAAACCAACATAACCTCAGTGGGAACCCTTACCGGTCTCAATATTCAAGGGTTGCTCATCGCCTCCAACGGTTCTGGAATTTCAACCATAAATTCCTCAAACCTGGTGGGCAATGTGGCGGCGGCCAACGTCGCCACGAGCGTTACTGATCCGTCCCAAACCAACATAACCTCCGTGGGAACCCTTACGGGTCTTTACTCATCGGGGAACGTTTCGGCTTCTTTATTTATTGGAGGTGGAAATGTACTGTCGAATATACAGGTTTCAAATCTTACTGGAACTTTGAACTACGCAAACACGGCCGGGAGCGTTACTAACCCGGCCCAGCCAAACATAACATCTGTGGGGACTCTCACAAGTCTGTCGGTCACAGGGTCGCTCGTAGCAGGCACAATAAGTGGCGACGGTGAGGGTCTTTTTGGTATCCACGCCAACGCCATTACAGAAACGCTCGCGACCGCCAATTCAGTCGTTCAGCCGGCTCAGCCAAATATCACATCTGTTGGTACTTTGACGGGACTCCGCGTCGATGGATTATTGATAAGTTCAAACGCGTCAGGTTTATCCAATGTACCCGCTGCCAATCTTACAGGCACCATCTCAACCGGCGTTCTTCCCGCGAGCGGCGTCTCGGCGGGCATGTACGGGTCACGGGACAATGTATCGAGCGTGACTGTTGATCAGTACGGCCGGATCACAGCGGCATCTAACGTCGCCACACAATGGACAAGTAATTCCGGAAATACTATTTATTATTCAAATTATGTAGGAATTGGCGCAACTTTTGTACCGACCGCGAACCTTCACGTTATAGGAAATGCATACGTGTCAAATGCGGTCACGACGACTAACATTTTCTTCACAAATACAATTCAGAATACAAATTTGCCAGTGACTGGAGTGACGGCCGGTGAGTACGGTTCTGTTTCCAATATACCCCAAATTTTCGTGGATCAATATGGGCGCCTCACAAGCGTTTCAAATGTAAAAACACAATGGACGTCTATCGACGCGAACGTCGCCTTTGGAAACGGCGTCAGTATCGGAACCCTTTCGAACCCACCGGCAGGATCTAATCTATATGTTGTAGGAACTGCCAATATAGAAGCAATAAACACGTCTTCTATTTCAATTCCAATTATAAATGTAGCCTCGGCGAACATCACCACCCTTGTGGTGGCGACTGGAATACTCACCACCATGAACGCCTTGAGCGCCAATCTGGTCACTGGGAACGTCGGAACCCTCAACGTGGCGACTGGAATACTCACCACCATGAACGCCTTGAGCGCCAATCTGGTCACTGGGAACGTCGGGACCCTCAACGTGGCGACTGGAATACTCGCCACCATGAACGCCTTGAGCGCCAATCTGGTCACTGGGAACGTCGGAACCCTCAACGTGGCGACTGGAATACTCACCGCCATGAACGCCTTGAGCGCCAATCTGGTCACTGGGAACGTCGGGACCCTCAACGCGGCGACTGGAATACTCGCCACCATGAACGCCTTGAGCGCCAATCTGGTCACTGGGAACGTCGGCACCCTCAACGTGGCGACTGGAATACTCACTACCATGAACGCCTTGAGCGCCAATCTGGTCACTGGGAACGTCGGGACCCTCAACGCGGCGTTTGGAATGTTTTCCACTATGAACGCCTTGAGCGCCAATCTGGTCACTGGGAACATCGGCACCCTCAACGTGGCGACTGGAATACTCACCACCATGAACGCCTTGAGCGCCAATCTGGTTACGGCGAACGTAAGTAACCTTGTTGTGTCATCCAATATTCTTGCGGGACCTCTCGGAAACACATACTTGACGGGTAATCTTGTCGTCTCGGGCAACGTCTTTAGTAGTATAGGAACTCCTCTAGGTGAGGGGGGATCGTTATACTATAGCCTCGCCTTGAATTACACGCCTCCTGTGTATACGGGAGTTCTTTATGGGCAGGCGCTGGCCTTCGGGCTCGGCTCATTCAGCGAACAAGGGTCAAGTACTCTCGTGTCTAGATCCGCAAATGGGAATTTTAGATTCAATAAACCAGGAATTTACAACATTAAGGCTATTTTCTTAACGACGTCCGATAATATAACGGGTATGGGAATAGGGTCAAACGTGTCGGACGTGACGACGCGCACTGATCAGACGTACGTTTACAGATATATGCCGTTCATCACACGAAATCCAACTGAAATTTTCGACATTGATTTTTACGCAACTTCAACAGCTGATTATTACTATATAGATCTCTTTGCGGTTGATACTCCGGTGCTCGCACCGACTCTGAACCCAGCTGGGGGTACGTGGGTGACTATAACTCCGGTGTTGTAACTTAAAAAAATAAATTTTAAAACTAAAATGGAGAGAGCTGCAAACAATTGGATCGCCAACTGGCTCAAAGAACATCCAGACCGTGATGAAGATTCAGCACGGTCTGAATGGGAGTCGCTTTCTGTTGAGATTAGATCATACCTTATGATCATAGGTGATAAGGTCACCGAAGAGATTCGCGCAAAGCTTCTGAAAACGCTCGATGAATACCCAGCATCTGAGTCTCTCAAGGAGTCTTTTAGACGTCAGTTATTGAATTAAGTTCAGTTCTCGAGTGCTAGCCGGTCGGTATCTGAAAAAGCCGTACTGAATATCTCAATTTCGTGTAAATTTCCTATATAATTGACCGCTTGTCCACCCCTGCCAAAGTAAAGAAAGTTTCCGGGGTCTGTACCCATTGTAAGAGCATTCGATGCGAGAGTTTGTATGACTCCATTTACATATATTGGAATTGCGGTTGTTGACGTCGCCTTGTGAACAACTGAAGTTTTTGTGGACCCTATAGCTGGTGCGCCCGACAATATATAATTCTCACTATTACCAACCTGAGAAGGGAACCCCCCTCGCGAAGTTTCGCTAGTTGTTCCGTCTCCGAGCCAAAACTTCTTTTCGTTACCGGACCAAACAAAATCATTTCCGTTTGCCTTGTAAACCACAAGACCTCCTGTGTTATTAGATACGACATATCTCAGAGTAAATGCGCCAGATCCGAAATTTATATTAACTTCTTAGAGTTTATTAGATGGGATACAGCAACATAGCTGGAGATCTCAACGTGTTGTCCACGACGTTTACACAAAACCTGACCGTCAGGGGAGACACGACCCTAAACGGAAACCTGTCAGCCACGTCAGGTTTTCATAATTTCGGAAACGTCACGGCTGCGAATCTCGTCGTCACGGGCAACTTCACAGTCACGGCGACAAACACACAGGTCAGTAACGCCCTGAGTATAAACAACGCTGGTACTGCGACCGCGCTCAAGGTTGTTCAGTTCGAGGGAGGAGGTCCTGGCCACATATACAACGTCGCCGAGTTTTGGGACTTCCAGACGCTGGCCATGGTCATAGACGCCGAGGGTAACGTCGGGATTCACACCACGGCTAGCCCGGATTACGCACTGACTGTCGTTGACGGCAGTTATCTTACGGTCGTGACATCTCAGTTGTACATGGGGAACGGTTCAGGTCTGAGCAACTTGACGACGAGCAATCTAAATGGCCTGATTCTTTCGGCCCAACTCGCATCTACCCAGACTAACATCACTTCTGTGGGTATTTTGACTAGTCTCAACGTCACAGGAATCTCGAACCTTTCGACGACGAACGTAACCTCTTTGAACGTCGCAACGGCGACGGTCCAGACCCTGGGGAACATTGCGACCCTCAACGTCTCCACGAGCGGAAACGCATTGGTGATGAACGCCGTCTCGCTCTTCGGGGGCGCCCTGAACGTCACGGGAACCTCGAACCTTTCGACGACGAATGTAACCACCCTGAACGTCGCAACGGTGACGGTCGCGACCCTGGGGAACATCGCGACCCTGAACGTCTCCACGAGCGGAAATGCTTTGGTGATGAATGCCGTCTCGCTCTTCGGGGGCGCCCTGAACGTCACGGGAACTTCGAATCTTTCGACGACGAACGTGACCACCCTGAACGCGGCATCGATTTTCGGAACGAACATGAACATCACTGGGATCTCGAACCTGTCAACCCTCAACGCCGCCTCGATTTTTGGGACGAACATGAACGTCACGGGGACCTCGAACCTGGCAACCACGAATGTGACCACCCTGAACGCCGCCTCGCTCTTCGGGGGAGTCCTGAACGTCACGGGAACCTCGAACCTGACCACCCTCAACGCCGCCTCGCTCTTCGGGGGAGTCCTGAACGTCACGGGAACCTCGAACCTTTCGACGACAAACGTGACAACCCTGAACGTCGAAACGGCGAACGCGACCAACTTGACGGTCCAGACCCTAGGGAACATTGCGACCCTGAACGTCTTCACGAGCGGAAACGCTTTGGTGATGAATGCCGCCTCGCTCTTCGGTGGCGCCCTGAACGTCACGGGAACCTCGAACCTTTCGACCACGAACGTGACCACCCTCAACGCCGCATCGATTTTCGGGACGAACATGAACGTCACTGGGACATCAAACCTTTCGACGACGAACGTGACAACCCTGAACGTCGCAACGGCGAACGCGACCAACTTGACGGTCCTGACCCTAGGGAACATTGCGACCCTGAACGTCTTCACGAGCGGAAACGCTTTGGTGATGAATGCCGTCTCGCTCTTCGGGGGCGCCCTCAACGTCACAGGAACCTCGAACCTTTCAACGACGAACGTAACCTTCCTGAACGTCGCAACGGCGAACGCGACCAACTTGACGGTCCGGACCCTGGGCAACATTGCGACCCTGAACGTCTCCACGAGCGGAAACGCTTTGGTCATGAATGCCGTCTCGCTCTTCGGGGGCGCCCTGAACGTCACGGGAACCTCGAACCTGTCAACCACGAACGTGACCACCCTGAACGCGGCATCGATTTTCGGAACGAGCATGAACCTAACCTCCCTCAATTCCGCCTCGATTTTTGGGACGAGCATGAACGTCACGGGAACCTCGAACCTGTCGGTCATGAACGCAGCATCTATATTCGGAACTACAATGAATGTGGAAACGGCAAATATCACATACCCGATACCGATAACGACTGGTCTTTTCATGAACCTCAACTCGACATATACCCTGAATTCTACAGGCAATTGGTCTGGAAATATAGCAGGAAGCGTCACTTCAAATTTATACACCCTTTTTGCACCAAATCCCATTGCGGCATGGACTGCGTACGGGTCAAACCCATTGATTTCCGGGCCGACGACCAACGGAGGTTTTAGATTCAATCAGACGGGGCCGTACCAATTCAACATAGTTCTGACCTCGGATAACAACATCAAGACGATAGCCCTGTCATCAAACGTATCAGACGTCCACTCGAATTTAGCAGATCCCGGTGTGTGGCTTTATTGTTATCGCATATCAGTGGGTCAGGATCCTTCCGTTCCAGTACAAATTCCTTTTTATGTGGATTCAACTTCGAATTATTATTTTATAGATTTTGAAGCAATGAATCAGACAGACAACATCCACAGAACCGCGTATACGAACGTCACAGCAGAAGGATACACGGGTTCATATGTCGTGGTGAGACCTGTATAAAAAAACTCTGTAAAAAGTAATATGCCAATCATCACCAATTTTGGTGATGTGGTCACCACAGGGAATACTTTGTTATTTGGAAATCTCACGGTTCTCAACTCGTCGACAATGATCACCGGAAATTTGCTTCCGAACGTTTCAGGGACGGCGAATCTCGGGCAAATTGGTTCTCAGTTCGGGTCGGCGTTCATTCAGACTGTAAACGTGTCTTCGGAGCTCAACGTCGCATCTGGAAATCTGACCAACATGACGGTTCGGACCCAGGCGAACATTGCTACCCTAAACGTCTTCACGAGCGGAAATGCTTTGGTGATGAATGCCGTTTCGCTCTTCGGGGGCGCCATGAACGTCACAGGAACGTCTAACCTTTCGACGACGAACGTAACCACCCTGAACGTCGCAACGGCGAACGCAACCAACTTGAGGGTCCAGACCCTGGGGAACATTGCGACCCTGAACGTCTTCACGAGCGGAAATGCGTTGGTCATGAACGCCGTGTCTCTTTTTGGGGCGAACATGAACGTCACGGGAACCTCGAACCTGTTCACCATGAATGCCACCACCCTCAACTCCAGCTCAATCTTCGGAGCGGCAATGAACGTCAGTGGAACCGCTAATCTTTCGACTATATCGGTATCTTCCATCGCTTTGCTTACTCTGAACGTCACGAGCGCGTCGAACCTTTCGTCCACGAACGTGACCACCCTCAACGTCATCTCTCTTTTCGGGGAGAACATGAACGTCACGGGAACCTCGAACCTTTCGACGACCAACGTAACCACCATGAACGTCGCAACGGCGAACGCGACCAACTTGACGGTCCGGACCATGGGGAACATTGCGACCCTGAACGTCTTCACGAGCGGAAACGCTTTGGTCATGAATGCCGTCTCGCTCTTCGGGGCGAACATGAATGTCACGGGCACTTCGAACCTGTTCAACATGAATGCCGCCACCCTGAATCTCACAACGGCCAATGCGACAAACATGACGGTCCAGACCCTGGGGAACATTGCGACCCTGAACGTCTTCACGAGCGGAAACGCTTTGGTGATGAATGCCGCCTCGCTCTTCGGGGGCGTCATGAACGTCACGGGAACTTCGAATCTTTCGACGACGAACGTAACCTTCCTGAACGTCGCAACGGCGAACGCGACCAACTTGACGGTCCGGACCCTGGGCAACATTGCGACCCTGAACGTCTCCACGAGCGGAAACGCTTTGGTCATGAATGCCGCCTCGCTCTTCGGGGGCGTCATGAACGTCACGGGAACCTCGAACCTGTCAACCACGAACGTAACCACCCTGAACGTCGCAACGGCAAACGCAACCAACTTGACGGTCCAGACCCT